>JAABUJ010001959.1_pt1 | contig 27568 bp, 24 predicted proteins | sample 5559131 | NCBI WGS metagenome assembly JAABUJ01 (sample SAMN10711875, study PRJNA513366) | rock metagenome | isolation source: Antarctica rocks | place: Antarctica: Victoria Land, Mt New Zealand nord | collected 2016-01-07
CTATCGCCCGAAGGAGACAAGAGAATGAGTGCAGCCCCTGCCGTTTCAACGGCTGAATTTGATACGCAAGTGCTAGGCTCCGAGCAGCCTGTCCTGGTGGACTTCTGGGCCGTGTGGTGCGGGCCATGCCGCGCTATCGCCCCCGCCGTGGATGCCGTCGCGCAGGAGTACGACGGCAAAGCCAAGGTGTACAAGCTGAACGTGGACGAGAACCCGGAGATTGCCGGGCGCTACGGCGTGATGAGCATTCCGACCCTAATGATCTTCAAGGGCGGGCAGAAGGTGGGCGAACTGGTGGGCGGACAGAACACCAAGGCGACTATTGGCGCGGCATTGGCGCAGCACGTCTAGTTCGTTTTAATACGCAACGCAAAGGCCCCGATGCGTAGTGCATCGGGGCCTTTGTTTTGTCTGCCCTACGGCTATAGTTTATCTGCCGTTGAGGGGCGGCTGCCCAAAGCCGGTGCTTTGCACGCGGCGACGGCTGTCGCTGTCCGACCCGCCGCCTCCTGCGCCGATAAACTTAAACGGATACGCGCTTTTTCCATCTTCATAGCCATAAACGCCGTAGACCGGGTAGTTTGTGCGGCTGACCGCACGGGCTTCTGTCCACGCATCGGGGCCGTCGCGGTTGGGGTCAGGCTTTGTGCCCTTGAGGCTGCGCACGTAAGCGACTAATCCCCAGCGCTCCGAAGGCGTCGTCCAGTGCCGGAAGCCGGGCATCTTGCCCTGGCCCATGGTGATATGCCAGAACATCGCTCCATTGCTGATATTTTGCACCAACGGCCCCGCGAGGTCGGGTGGGTGGGGAATCAGGTATTGTCCCACGACCCCGTAGCCGTAGCCGCCGGGATTGTGGCACTGGATGCAGCGGTTCAGAAACATCACGTGCCCGGCCTGCACCACGCGCGGGTCATTGGGCAGCGGGCTTTTGAGTGCGTTCACGCTGGCAGGCGCAGGTTCGTAGCGGGCATTGTCGGACAGGTTAGGGGGCGGCAGGTCAGGTTCGCGCGTCGTAAACCCGGCGTAGTTGTGGTCGAGCGGAGCGGCAATCCGGTCGCCGTAAGCCAGCGACTGCACCGCGCGCGCCTCGTTGGGGGCAGCGGTAGCAGGCACCTGCACCGACTCGGACGGCGGGGCGCTACGCGGCGTGTCCAGCGGGCTGAACGATGGCTGACGCAGCATCTGGTTGCCACACCCTGCTGCTGCGAGCATCCACACTGCGCCGAAGACGCCTAGAACGTGCGTCGGCAGCCCCAGATGGCTCCCCCGCCCCCAATTCACCTTCATGTGTGCCCCAAGCAAAACGCGCTTCATGAAAAACTCCGTGCGTCTCGCCGCATGTCTACTGCCCCAGCATCCCGAAAGAAGCCTTCCGCCTGCACCGCGTTGTCCTCGGTGTCGCAGTAGGCCGCGATGCCAATCAGCCCCTCGGAAATGCGCGGATCGTACACTTTGGCACGCCAGGCCGGCAGGCGCATCTCAAACAGGGCGGCGACGAATGCTGAGCCTAAAGCAAACAGCATCATGAACTCATACGCGATAATGCCGATAGGCGGCCCGGACATAATCGGCTTGCCGCCGGTGCGGATGACATACAGTGCCGCCGACCCGCCCGCCAGCAGCACGCCCATGCTGATTCCTATCAGCGCAAAGATCAAGGTAATCACGGGCAGGCGTATCTTGCTCTTGTCGGCCTCCAGCACACCCTCGGGGAACGGCACCGATGACAGCACCATCAGGTCTTCCGAGGGGCGCTTGCCTTCCTTTTGCAAAGAGTTCAGGGCCGTCGCGGCATGGTCTATGTCTTCAAACAATCCCAGTACAGTGGATGCCATGTTAAGCAATCGCCTCCTCGCGAATAGTCACCGGCATTTCGCCGTTGCCGACCCGCTCAATCCCCTCAGCATGGTCGGCTTCTTTGTACTCCCACAGCGACACAATCGGGATGAACTTAGTCAGCAGTGTATATAAAAAGCCGAACAGCCCATACGCCGCTGCCGTGTAAGAAATGTCCACCCAGCCCGGCGTGTAGTTGCCCCAGGTCAGGATGTTGCGCGAAACCGGCGGCACGACCACGGTGACACGCTCGGCAAACATCGCGATATTGACGGAGATACCGACAGCAAACATCACCCAGGGCATGCGGCGCAGCCTGCCAAAGCCGAGTATGGAGAACGGCACCGCCAGGCCAAAGAACAAGATTGTCGCGAGTACCCATTTGTACCCGTTGAACATCAAATGGAGCCAGTTCAGGTGCGCCGGATCACGAGTGAACCAGTCTGACCAGGCATCTCCCGCAAAAAAGTAGAACCACAGCAGCGATATGGCAAATTGTATCTTGCCGATATTGTCAAAGTGCATCGGCTGAATATATTCTTCCAGGTGGAACGCCCGCCGCACAAGGCACATGATAATCAAGACCGCGCCGCACCCCGAGTACAGCGCCCCGCAGACAAAGTACGGCGCGAAAATGGTCTCATGCCAGCCCGGAACAATGCTCATGCCGAAGTCCCAGCCGACAATCGTGTGCAGAGACACGAACACCGGGATAATCAAGACGGTCAGGATGCCGAACAGCACTTTAAGCCGTCGCCACTCGCGGTCGGACCCGCGCCAGCCCAGCGACAAGGCCCCAAAGAGCATCTTGCGGATGCCGATAGTTCGGTCGCGTAGGGTTGCGAAGTCGGGGATCAGCCCGCCGTACCAGAACAGGGCACTGGTAATTAAATACACGGTGAGGGCCGAGGCGTCCCAGATCAGCGGGCTGCGGTAGTTCGGCCACAATTGCAGGTTGTTGGGGTAGGGGATAAACCACTGAAAGACCCAGTTGCGCCCAATATGCAGCAGCGGAAAGACACCCGCGACGGCCAGCGCGCACAGCGTCAAAGTCTCGGTCATGCGCGTCAGTGACCGTCGCCAGCCCGCATGCAGCAGCCGCAGGATTGCCGAAATCATGGTTCCCGACAGCGCGACGCCTGCCCAGAAGATAAAGTTTGCGATGTCCAGGCCCCAGTAGATAGGCCGGTTCATGCCCCACGCGCCCATGCCGTCATAGAGTTGATAAACAAACGTCAGTACGCCCACCCCAAACAGCCCGCCGAACCCGATCAGCACGGCCCACCATTTCCAGCCGGTTTGCAGCACGCTGCGCATGAGGTCGCTGTTGACATGGGTCGGCGCGGCCTCCTCGCCCCGGATGGTGCTGATGCGCGCGTCAAGGTCGGACTGTGAAGGCGTGATGTCTTGCTCGATGAGTGCCATCGGTAAATACTTTCTATGGTCGCTCGGCCCCGGTGGGGCTGTGGTTGACAGTAAGTGTCAAGAACTTATGCTATGCAGAGTACCGGGGGTGTAAAACCCCCGGCAGGGATGAAGCCACACCCTCGCGGGTGTAAGACAATCGTCCCTCTCCTACTCTTATGCCCGCGAGGGCAGGGCTTCTCATTTGCCGGGGGTTTTATACCCCCGGTTCTGCCTTGGCATTGCTCCGGCTTTGCTTACGCGTCCCCACGGCGTTTCCAGCGCGCACCAACGACGGAACAAAACCGTCCGTCGTTGATAAGCCCTCAATCAGCCCTGGCAATGCCAGTGCCACGCGCTGACAACAAGGGCGCTTTGCGGGAGACGCGTCAGGTTTCCCAGACCGGCGGGTCTTCCACCATCACAGTCACCGTCGTGTTGCCCATGCGGCGCGTCGTGGTGCGCGCCCGCTCTTTGCTCGTGCCCCACCATGACATAATGGGGAAGTAGCGCGCGCCGACCAAATACGTCAGCGCAAACATGGCCGCAAGCCCCAAAAAGACCATAAAGCCCGGCACGGTGGGAATAAGCGCCTGCGCGCTGAAATTGGGCGCGAATGTCGGCACGGTGTCCAGGTAGCGCTGCGCGGCCAGGCCCAGCAAAACCGAGATGCTAATGGCGCAGATGCCAAAAACCGACCGGCGAATGCGCAAAATCATGTTGCCGAAGACCGGCGCGACAAAGCAGCCGAAGACCATCAAAAAGAACATGACGGGAAAAACTTTGGTGCGGTCATTCTGCAAAACCCACTCATCGGGAATATGCCCGTACCAGGCCGTGAGATAATCACACACCCGGAAGTAGAACCAAAGCAGTCCCAGGCCAATCATCAATTTGCCCAGGTTGTCGTATTGAAACTCGCCAATAAAGCCTCGTCCGCGCAGAAGCCGCGAAACCACGGTCATCACAATGACAATCAAGGCCGTGCCGCCTAAAAGCGAGCCGAGCGTAAACAGCGGCGCAAAGATGCTCGAATCCCAGTTGCGCGCAGCGGCCAATTGGAAGTCCCAGCCCAAAACAGTCTGCGAGCCGACATAGGTCGCAAGGACGCCAATCACCAGCACGCCTTCCGCGCGGCGCAGAACCCGCCACTGATGCTCCGCCCCGCGCCAGAACCAGCTAATTCGCCGGTAGAACCGCTGCTCTTTGGAGCCTTCGGGCGCGCGGTCACGCAGGATCGCAAAGTCCGGCAGCGAGGTCAGATACAGCAGCAGCCAGCCGGTAATAAACGCTGTCCCTACGGCAACGGCATCCCAGGCCGTAGAACCCGCCACGCGCCATACGTTGTCTTTGTGCTCTGAAGAACCCAGCTTGTAGATTTGGTGGTGGGCATAGATAAACAGCGGCAGCAGGGCGAGAAACCAGACCCCAAACAGCGAACCCATGTCCAGCAGGCGGTTCAGCGGGTAGCGCCAGGAGGCATGGCAGATGCGCAGAACCGCCGACAGCGCCATCATCCCTTGCGAAACCGACAGCCAGAACAGCATGGACACCAGGGACACCTGCCAAAAGCCTGGGTTGTTCTTTTGGGTCGGGTAGCCCCACACCCACAAGATCAGGCCCGCGCCCAGCACAAACAGCGCGCACAGGGTCGTGAACAGGCGCAGCTTGACCAGTCGCTCGCGGTGCGGGTCTTCCAGAACAAGCCGGATCGGCTCGTTCAGGTTGACATCGCGGGCCATGTCCACCGGGGACTTTAAGATGTTGTCTTTATCAAACATCGCGTGCTTGACCTTGTTTCTAATCTGTTGATGCTTGGGTTAGGATTCGGCAGTGGCGTTTATGCTTCGGAAGTGATGTTTAGGCTTCGGCGGGGGCGTCTTCGTCCACGTTCTTGAGGTACACGACAGCCGGCGATGTGCCCAGCTCTTCCAGCAAACGGAAGCGCCGGGGGTCATTCCACAGCTTGGACACAGACCAGCTATCATCGGCGACATTGCCCCAGGTAATCGCTTTGGGCGGGCAGGCTTCCGCGCAGGCGGTCGTCCATTCATCCGGGGCTACGTCGCGGCCCTCGGCCTCGGCCTTCTGCTCCGAGCGGCGGATGCGCTGAACGCAGAACGTGCATTTTTCCATGACGCCCTTCTCGCGCACAGTCACGTCAGGGTTTAATTGCTGATTAAGCGGCGTTTCCCAGACATGCTCAAACCAGTTAAACTTGCGCACGTCATACGGGCAGTTGTTGCCGCAGTAGCGCGTGCCGACGCAGCGGTTATACACCATCGCGTTTAAGCCTTCGGGATTGTGGTAGGTGGCATAAACCGGGCAGACCGGCTCGCAGGGCGCATTGTCGCAGTGCTGGCAGGGAATGGGCATAAAGCGCGCCTTGACATTGGGGTACGTGCCTTCCCAGTAGCGTTCCACCCGTATCCACGAGTGCCCGCGCCCCTCATGCTGCTCCTTGTCGCCGACCACAGCAATGTTGTTTTCGGCATAGCAGGCGGTCTCGCAGGCATGGCAGCCGGTGCAACGGTCCAGGTCAATGACCATGGCCCACTTGCGCTTGTAGGGCGTGGCGGCCTTTTCTAGCGGCCCCTCGCCGCTGCCGCTTGGCCCGGAAGACCGCTCCCTAGCAAGTTCATCTTGAGTTGGCATAATTGATATTCTAATTGCTAAGATTAAGAAAGCTGAATAGTGGCAAAGGCTAATCCGCGCCGGGGGTGTTGTACCCCTGGTTCTTGACCGTCCCGCCCCGGTGGAAGATAGACCCTTCGGCCTGCGGCGCGCCCGTGACCGGCTGGGCCTGCTTCCATTCTTTGGCCGTAGTATGAATGAGGTCTTTCACGGCATCGGGTTCCGCGCCGCCCGGCCTATCCTGGACAAGCACCAATGTTTCGTCGCCATTGTAGCCAGGGGCAGCAGACTTCACCTTCTGGATATGCACCTGCGCTGCGCCGTAGGCCAGCGAACCGGTCTGCGCGTCCACATTGGCGGCCAGCATGGCAAGCGGGTTTGTGCCCCGGCCCGACGCGTTGCGCCCCATGTCTTCATGCCCCTGCCCAATCGGCATAGCAATAACCTGCGGATGCAGGCCCGGCGTGGGGACAGCAGGCGCTTCCACCGACCCGCCCGGCCCAGTCATGCGCACAATGTCGCCGGTACGGATGCCAAGCCGCATGGCTTCCTGCAAGTTGATCTCCACCCAGGAGTTCCACACCGCCATTGTCATGGGGTCTGGTATTTCCTGCGACCAGCCTAGGTTGGCGTGACGCCCGTCCCACTGGTAGGTTTGCGGGAACAGGTGCAGGGCATACGCGCCTGCGCCGAGTGTGGGGACAGCCGGTGCAGCAACAGGCGCGGGCAGTCGGCCATGGGCGGGCACAATTGCCGCCTGCTTCCAGAAGCCGCCTTTGCCCAATGCATTCACCCAGGCAGGGTCGTTATCCGTGCCTGTCGCGGCAAGGTTGGCCTGCTTCAGCCCGGCCCAGGTGCGGCGCACAGCCGCGCGCGTGTCGGCATCGGGCAGAGGCGTACCCGTCCGCCGTGCGATGTCTAGGAGCAGGTCGCCCAGGCCGCGCGTGTCCATCCAGGGGACTAAGTCGCGGGCATATTCTTCCGGCGAAAGGCCAGCCGAGTCGGTGACAAATTGCGGGTCAATAACAGGCTGGCGCAGGGTTGCCATTGTCGCGCCTGCGGGCAGCACATCGGGAACGTCGTCCCCCCAGTCTTCCATAAAGGTACGCGTCGGCATCAAGACATGGGCATAGCTTGTGGTGTCGTCTTCCGTAGGCGTGAGGGCGGCGACAAACGGCACGCGCGCCAGCGCCTCTGCAAAGCCGAACGACGGCGGCAGCGAGAACATAGGGTTGGCTTGCCCCAGGATGAGCAGCGCCCCGACTTGGCCTGCCTGCATGCGCTTTACCAAGGCCTGCATCTGACGCACATACGACGGGCCGGGCGCGGCAAGGGGCAGAGCCGCCGTGCCAAACGACACGCACCGGCTGCCTACTGCCACGTTAAGCGCCTCAATCGCGGTCATAGCTTGGGTTGCGTTCGGCTGGGATAAGATGCTGCCGCCGCCCAAGGCTACGGCACGCGCGCCTGCCGCCGCAAACTCCTGCGCGACTTGCGTGAGCTGCGCTTCGGTTAAGCCCGCCGTCTGCGCGGCTTGGGCGATGGTCACGGCAGGCAGTCGCCCGCCGGTGGGGGCCGGGGCCAATGCTTGCGCGACAATCTGCTCGGTGCCCGGATTGCAGGGTAGCCACACATCCGCCTTGGCCGCCGTCGCATTCATGCGCGGCCCAACATAAACAAACTTGCCGTGCTGCCCCTGCGCGCGGCGCGGCCCCTGCCGGAACTCCCCAAAGAGCCGGTTGTAGTACACCTGCGATGGCCCGGCTTCCAGAAAGTCCGAGCCGAAGGCCAGGAGATAGTCTGCCTGGTCTAATTGGTAGGCAGGGATTTGATTGCGCCCATACACGGCCTGCGCGGCGGCCCGCCACGGCGCATTGTCCAGCAAGCCATACGATGTCACAGTCGCCCCCGTCGCCTGCGCGAACTGCCGAATAATGCCCGTCAAGGTAGGCGAGCGATCCATGCTCACGGCATCGGTAATAATCGCGACCCGGCCCCGCGCGCCCCGCACCGCCTGCGCGGTCTGGGCAAGAGCCGTTTCCCAATCCGTATTTTGCGGCCTCGGCGTCCGTCCCTGGCGCAGCGCGGGAAAGCGCAGACGGTCTGGACTATACAGATGCTGGAGGGATGCAATGCCGCGCGGGCACACTTTGCCGCCGCTGACCGGGTGCTCCGGGTTGCCCTGCACCTGGTGCGCCCGCCCGCCCATTGTGCGCACGAACAGCCCGCACCCTGCCGGACACATCTGGCAGACTGTGGCAAAGTACTGCGGCACGCCGTCTTGGTAGCCGTCTGGCTGGTTAACATACGGCAGCACGCGGTTGTCATAGCCGCCGTATTGGCCCGTCACCTCGGCTTTGTAGATGCGTGGATTGTAGCGGCTCATGTTTTTGGGGTCGCACCCCGCCGCCGCGACTGCGCTGCCGAGCACTGTGAGCTGAATAAACTTTCGCCGGCTTACATCTGTCATAGGGGATGCTTATCTAAATCCGTACTGTGTCAATCGTTAATAGTGGCAGGTGTAGCAGTCCACCGCCGCCTGATAGTTGCCGTTGTTTTCCACGAACTTTGCCTGATACTGGCGGTGGCAGGTAATGCACCACGCCATAGTCATCTCGATAGGCTGGTACACGACTGTCATGTTGCCGACATTGCCGTGGCAGGTCGCGCACGCAATATGGGCGGCGACATGCGAGTTGTGCGCGAAATGCACATAGTCGGGCATCTGGTTGACCCGCACCCACGGAACCGGCTGCTGGGCGAGATAGTACTGGCGCACGCGCGCAATCTGCGGGTGCGTGATGCTGATATTCTTGTGGCAGCCCCAGCAGACTTCCACGGGCGGATAGTTGGCGTAGCGCGAAACCGCCGCCGTCCAGTGGCAGTACGCGCAGGGAATATGCAGCTCGCTGACATGGACGCGGTGGTAGAACGCGACCGGCTGGGTGGGGCCGGGGCTGCCCACCCAGTTGACTTTGCGCTCGTGGGTGGTCTGCGGCCAGAAGAACGCCAGCACGAGGGCGGACACCAGCACAAGGCTAGCGAGTCCGGCGAGTTTGATCAAAACAGAGCGGCTCACGAGCAGGCAATCTCTCTTCTAAAGTACGGCGAAAGCGCAGCAGGCAGGGGCAGAACTAGGCCCGGCCCGGTCAAATGTTCGGGGAGCACTGCGCCTATTCTACCCGCATTTACACTTTGTTTTCACCCCTCGATGCCCCCCTGATAAATTAATTGTGAAAGTTTGCACAATCCCAAGGCGGGGGTATAATGGCGCTGTTATGTCTCCCGAATACAAAGTGGCGCTGCTCGGATTGGTGTTTTCTCTTCTGGCCCTGCCGTTTCTCGTGGCCGCCTGGCGTAGCCGGCAGCTTCGCACCAATGACAATGCCATGTACGCGGTCGTCAATGGCGACGACAACCCCCAGGCCGCCCTGGTGGCGCGCGTGTCGCCTGCCCGTGGCCGCCTGGCGGGAATCGCTTTAGCCGCCGCTTTGATTGTCGTGGCCGGCATGCTTGTCCTGACTGTCACCAAATCGCTTGGCCCGCCAGCCCCACTCGCTCCGCCGGTGCAGTCCGGCCCCTCCATTCATCCTTAGACTTTATTCAATTCTATTGAGAAGATTTGCAAAGAGAACTTTCATGGTTTTATTCCAGGGTGCGGATAATTACTTCTGGTTTTGGGTCGGGGTGGCTTTGACAGTCGGCACCTCGCTTGCCATTTGGTACTGGACGATTGTGGGGCGCGATGTGTCTCGTACCCGCCAGCGTCGCGGCGAGGAGACCATTGAGCGCTACGGCACTATTGAAGAAGACCGCGCGCCCACCCCCAAGTTTTTGATTTATACCTACTGGGGGGTTGGCATCTGGGCCATCGCCTATGCTATTTGGACCGGCGTGAATGGGATAGGAATGTAAGATTTAGGATAGGAATGTAACACTATGGCAAACGATCTTGTCCGCATCAACTATCCCACACTGCCGGAAGAGCCGCCGGTTCCCGTCGCCGACGAAAACGGCGAAGCCTGGGACCTGCCGCCTGAATATGACCCGTCTTTGGCGCAGTACGCCCCGCCCCACCTGGACGGCCAGCCTCGCACGCCTCGCCAAAAGCGCATCAACACCGACCATCGAGCCGAGCACGACGCCCACAAAGCCGATCAGCGCGGCGACTCCGGCTTTGCTGCTCTGCGCGACACTGATGCTTCCGAGCACAAGCAGGCCCGCTACGACTGGGGGGACACGCGCACCTGGCTGTGGATTGCCGCCATGTTTTTCGGCTTTTTGATTTTGGTCTTTTTTGTTTATTATATGCCGTTTGGACGCCACAACCAGGCCGATGGCGGCAATCAGGGCGGGCATCCCACGCCGACCATCCGCGTTTACTAGCCGCTGCCAGGTATACAGAAGTGGCCCCCCCGCCCCAATAATGGGGAGCAACACGGAGAAGTACTAGCCGCACGGTATTTCGCTCTCCTCCGTCTCTCTTCTGGCTCCCCAGAATTGGGGCGGGGGGCTTCTTGAGGGCTTTCCTTGAGCATTGACTATCCGTGTTGAGCCTGTACCAACGATGGAAGAAAACCGTCCATCGTTGGAACGCGCTTGCAGTGCCCTCGGAACCCTACTACAAACCCATTGCCTCAGCGTTGTTCCTCGGAAACTTTATTGTCATGATTAAACAAAGCGCCGCAACCGGCAGCCGCAGCCGTCCCGATTACCGATACCGCATTCAGTTTTTTCCGGCCCTGGGCGCAGGGCTTGTGGCCGGGGCCGTGCTGCTTGTCCTGTATTACGCCACGCTGGGCCTGCTGCCGCTGGCCTCGTCGTACCCCATAACCTTGTTCCCGGTGGCGGCGTGGGCGCATCGCCTGGATTTGTCGCAAGTCATCGGCACTATCGCCCGTCCCCCGTACCCGACCCCGCTGACCTGGCTGGTTGGGCTTGCGATCTGGTTTGGAACTTTGGGGGCGATTGGCCTGGTATATGCATTTTTACTCGCCTGGACATTGCAGCCTTCCGATAGCCTTAAAGGCGCGGGTTTGGGGTTTGCTTTGTTTTTCACCTGGGGGCTGCTGCTGTCCGTGTCGCAGGGCAATGTGCCGTCGATTATGCGCAACGCCCTGCCCGATCCGGGCGTGATGCTGCTGGGCTGGAGCGCGTGGGCGACAGCGCAGCTGCTGACAGTTTATGTTGTTTACGGCGCGATTTTGGGCGCGCTTTATCGGCGGTGGACAGTAGGGCGTGCCTGATCGTCTTTCCGGCCCGCAACTGCCAAACTGCTGGCCCGCAACTGCCAAACTGCTGGCCCGCAACTGCCAAACTGCTGGCCCGCAACTGCCAAACTGCTGGCCCGCAACTGCCAAACTGCTGGCCCGTGACTAGAAAGATGACGGTATGCTTGGTGTTTGTTGTCGGTTTTCGCTTGGGCTGCTTCTGCTAACCTTGCCGCTTGCGGGGCAGGCGGCGCGTCCGCCGGGCGCGCATTGGGAGCGTCTGCCCATCACCCGCGCCCTGCCGTCGCAAGTCTTTGCGCGTCTGGGGATTGGGCATATTACGCGGCGCGGCTACACGCGCGACGGGGCGAAAAAGACCGACCCTGACCCGACTTTCCCCCTGGGCCTGACCGATGTGGTGCCGCTGGACGCCGAGCATTTGCTGCTGGTGCGCGGAACCGACGCGGGCCTGGCCGCTTTTAAGGTGCAGGTCGCCGAAGCGCAAATCCAGATGACAACCGTGCGCTGGCACATTGCCGCGCAGCTTGTGCAGGCGCAGGGTGGGGCCGCTGTTCCCATTGGCCTGCCTGCCGCCCAGGATGTTCCCGACAACACTCCGGCGACTTTGATGCTCGGCACGCAGGGTAATTTGCCTTATCAGGTGCGGGTGCTGCCCAACGCGCAGGGTTTGCTCAAGATTGTGTGGCAGCGGGGCCTGCTTCTGTCCGGGGCTGCCGCTGCGCCGGGTGTGCTTTCCACCGATATTGCCTGGTCGGCGGGCGTTTCGCGCACCATCCCGCAGGGCGGCACGGCGACCTTTGATGACCTCGCTGCCGACCGCGTGGCCGCTCGCCAGGCGCTGGGCCTCTCGTCGGAGACGCTGGGCGGCGACTACGGTGTGCGTTTGACGGTGACCTTGATTGCCCCGCCCGCGCCTGCTGCGCCCCTGGTTGTCAATCCGGCTCCTCCTGCGCCTTAGTTTGGGCAAGACGCAAAAAGAAGCGCGTGTTTCTCTGCGCGGGAAACACGCGCTTTGGGTTGCGCACTTGGACGCTGAGGGTGAGGGCTGTTCCTAATCGCGGAGGCTGGGGGCGAGGGTGTCCCCTACGTGCGGGCTACTTGTCCAGCACAATGCCGACCAGCAGGCACACATCATCGTGGAACCCGCCGCCGGCATACGCTTCCACGCGGCTGATAATATGCTCCACCATCGCGTGCGCGCCGCCGTCATGCTCCCGCACGAACTGCGCCAGCCCCTCCACGCCCAGCAGGTGACGGCGATCCGGCCCGGCCTCAGTCAGGCCGTCCGTGTACAGCGCGAACGCATCGCCGGGCTTTAGGTTTATCGTGTGCTGCTCGTACTGCGCCGTCTCGCTCATGCCAAGGATCGGGCCGGTGGGGGGAAGCTCGGTCACATCGCCGCCTGCCGTGCGCCGCAGCAGAGCGGGTTCCTGCCCGCAGGACACATAGGTCAATGTCCGCATCCCCAGGTCAAACGTCACCACCACCAGGGTCGCGAAGCCGGACAGCAAGTTATTCACAATCAGAATGTTATTCAGGCGCGTGACCGCTTCCGAGATGGTCGGCGCGGTATACAAGGCAAAGCGGAGCATGTTGCGCACGACGGCCACCTGCGCCGCCGCCGCCAGCCCTTTGCCGGACAAGTCGCCCACAATCAGCGCACGGCAGCCCTTTTCCAGCGCAAAGATGTCACTGAAGTCGCCGCCCACATTGGCCTCGCTCAAAGCTGCTTGGTAATAGGAGGCCATGTCCAGGCCCGGCACGCCTTCGGGCAGAATGGGCTGCACAGTCCCCTGAAGAGCGTCGGCAATGGTGCGCTCGCGTAGGCTGACCCGCGCCATTTCCAGCTCGGCGCGCTTTTGGTCATCAATGTCCGTGCATGTCCCAAACCACCGGATAATCTTTCCTGCGCTGTCGCGAATAGCCTCCGCCCTCGCCAGGAACCAGCGATACGCGCCATCCGAAGCGCGCCGCAAGCGGTATTCAATCTCATACGGCTCGCCCGTCTCTAGTGAGTGCTGCCAGCGCATGCGCGTCCGCTCGGCATCATCAGGATGCAGCAGGTTAGCCCAGCCTTCGCCGCCGGTCTGCGCCAGTGTCGTGCCGGTGTATTCGTACCAGCGCCGGTTGTAATAATCGTAAAAGCCATCGGGGAGAGTGCTGAAGACAAGCTGCGGCATGCCGTCGGCCAGCAAGCGCAGGGCCGACTGCGGGTTGTCCATGTCGGCGGCGGAGGGGGTGGGGAAGTTGTTCATAACAGGCTTTCCGGCAGCAGGCAGGCGAAGTCAATCGCATTATACCAGCCTGACAGGGGAATGCGCGCGGGGCAGGGCAGCAAAAAAAGCGGCGCAGGCAGACAGTCCCTGTCCGCTGCGCCGCTTATTCAAACAGGAGCCTATAATTAAGTGGTCTTGAGCACCACCACAGTCGCGCCTGCCCCGCCTTCGTCGGCATTGGCAGTCGCAAATGAATGGACGAGGGGATGGTCTTGCAGATGCTCCTGCACCGCGCGGCGCAAGGCTCCCGTGCCTTTGCCATGCACGACGCGCGCCTGTGTCAACCCCGCCGCATAGGCATCGTCCAGGTACTTCTCCACGTTCTGCACGGCCTCGTCGGTGCGCTGGCCCAGCAGCGTAATCTGCCCGGATACATCGGCCGCCTTCTGCAAGCCGAGATTGGGAGATGAGCTTTCCCGCCTGTCTTCTGCGCTGCCCTGGCGGGGCGCGAGGTCAGCGGCGCGGGCGCGCGGGGCAGAAGCCGGACTGTCTTCTTCGCCCACCAGCCGTAGCGTGGACGCGGGCACGCTGACCCGAATAGAGCCGACCTGCACAGGCAGGGGGCTTTCATCATCCGGCCCGCGCATGCCTTCCAGCAGTTCACCCACCATGCCCAGGGACACAATGCGCACCCGGTCGCCACGGCGCAGGGGACGGCGTGTTTCTAAATCTACCAAGCGCGGGGATTGATCATCGCTTAATTGCTGCTGGATGCCGGCCTGCAGGTCGCTGCCGATGTTCTTGATGGCGGCGCGGGCGCGTTCCGTCTGGCGGCCTTCGGCATTGGCGCGGCGCAGTTCCGCCAGCGTGTTGTCAAACTTATCCTGCGCGCGCCTAATCAGCGCACGGGCTTCATCCTGGGCGCGCTGGCGTGCCTCGCGCTTTAGTGCTTCCAATGACTCCAATTGCTCCTGGTAGCGTCGCCGCAGCATCTGGGCTTCCACGCGGGCGCGCTCGGCTTCGCGGGCATCCTGCACGGCGGCCCGGCGGCTGTCTTCCAGGCCGCGCAGCACGTCGGCAGTTTCGTCGGCCCCTACGGCAAAGTCGCGGGCCGTGTTGAGCAGCGCAGCAGGCATGCCGATGCGCCCGGCAATCGCGAACGCATTGGACGAGCCGGGCACGCCTTGCAGCAGGCGGTACGTGGGCGCAAGCGTGGCCTCGTCAAACTCTACGCTCGCGTTCTGCACGCCGGGTGTCGCGAAGGCATAGGTCTTAAGTTCGCCGTAGTGCGTGGTGGCAATCACGCGCGTACCGACTGTCGCCCGCAGGCGTTCTAAGATAGCACGGGCCAGGGCGGCGCCTTCGCCCGGATCGGTGCCCGCGCCTACCTCGTCCATTAAGACTAGGGCATTGCCGCGTATCTCGTTCAAGATGCGCACGATATTGGTGACATGCCCGCTGAATGTGGACAGGGACTGCTGCAAGCTCTGCTCATCCCCAATATCGGCAAACACTTGCCCAAAGACATTCATCTCCGCCCGCGCGGCAGGCACATGCAGGCCGCACTGCGCCATCAATGTCAGCAATCCCGTAGTCTTCAAACTGACCGTTTTGCCGCCCGTGTTGGGGCCGGTAATCAGCAGGACATGGTTCTGCTCTGCCCCCAGTTCTATGTCTACCGGCACCACCACGTCAGGCTTGATGAGCGGGTGGCGGGCCGAAAGCAAGCGCGTCAGGCCCTGCTGGTTGAGCGACGGCTCCACCCCGCCCTGCGCCTGTGCCAGCTTAGCGCGGGCGGCGATAAAGTCTAGCGTTCCCAGCACTTCCGTTGTGGACAGCAGGGCAACCCCGACCCTGCGCACCGACTCGGTTAGGCGCAGCAATATCTTGGCGACTTCCTGTTCCTCTTTGATAACAAGCTCGCGGATTTCGTTGCCCAAGTCTACCACCGACTGCGGCTCCATGAACAAAGTCGCGCCCGAAGCGGACGTGTCGTGGACAATGCCGCCAAACGCGCCCCGATGGTCCGCTTTGACCGGGACGCAGTAGCGGTCGCCGCGCTGCACAATGACGGGGTCTTGGAGCAGTGTGCGCATTGGCCCCGAGACAATCGCGCCCAGCCGCTCGGTCATACGCGACTGCGCCACTTTCTGACGGCTCCGAATGCGCGCAAGTTCCGGCGACGCGCTGTCCAGCACCTGCCCGCCAGGACTGAGCGTATTGGTGATTTCGCTTTCCAGGGCGGGGAACTGGCCCAGCCCTCCGGCAATGCTTGCCAGCAGCGGGTACGCCTCGGCCATCTTTTGCAGAAACAGCTTCAGCCCCCGCGATGCCTGGGCGACCGACAGCACATCCAGCAGGGCGCGAGCGTCCAGCACCGACCCAATCTCAGCCTGGTGCAGGTGGGGCCGAATATCTGTGATGCCGCCCAGCGGCAGGCTGCCTTTGGCTTCCAGCAGGTTGCGGCACTCTGTTGTCTCATCCAGGCGCGCCTGCACCTGGAGCAGATGGTCGGAGGGGACGACGGCCAGTGCCCGCTCCTGCCCCAAGGTGCAGGCGGCCAAAGACGCGAGTTGCTGCCGTATCGCCTCAAACTCTAAAACGCGAAGCGCGTGTGTATCCATTGTTTCCCAGTGTGTCTCAATCTAATCTCAGTGTACCCGCCCGCCTATGGGGAACGAACCCCCGCGTCTCGGAGTTATCATGACAGCAACCGTTCGGAGAACACTATGACTGCCAAAAAGATTGCCTTTTTATTAACACCTGCTTTGCTGCTTTTGCTCCCCGCATTGCGCGCGCCCGCTGCCCCCAGCCCAGACATCAACAAGTACACTTCCACCAATGTGAAGACATTGCAGCTCAGCAGCGATATCGTCACCGAGAACCAGGGCGAGCTGAAGAAAATCAGCGGCGACATCGCTTTGGCGTATCGCCTGCATCGCGGCTCCATGCAGTATGAGCAGCCCGGCAAGCTGCGCATCAACGCCAGCGTCCCCATCTTTGGGGCAGGGCACTACACCATCAACGGCAACAAAAAAGCAACTGTCGCGCCGTTCTACCATCGCGTGCAGGACGTCACCGGCGCGCCCGGCAAGAAGCAGACCCTGCTGGACTTCGGCCTTGTCCCGCCGGAACTGCTCAGCGAATACGATGCCACTTATCTGGGCGTCCAGAACGGCCTGGTGGAGTATCAGCTTCTGCCGAAGATTAAAACCGAGCCGCTCAAGAACATCGTCTGGATCGACCCCAAGACAAAGATCACTGTTCAGCGGTACAATTACGACCGTGACGGCAAGCTTTCCAAGTGGTTTCTTTACAAGAACCCAGCGCAAATCGCGCCTGGGGTTTATATCCCAACGCGCGTTGAACTCTACAACCCGCAGAACAAGCTTGCTGGCGCGACTGTGTACCAGAATATCAAGGTCAATCAGCCTCTCAGCGAAGACACGTTTAAGATTTAGCGTTCTCTTGCAGGCGGAGGCTAATCCCTGTGTTGACCGGGAACGACGCCGCTTTTGACCACTCCGACTTTGCCCCCCGCCCCCGCAAACGCCCGCCGCTATGACAGAGCGGCGGGCCTATTTCTGCTTCTTCTGACTTTGTTTCATGCCTGGTACGCCGCGCGCCATGAGCTTTTGCAGGACGAGGCATACTACTGGCAGTGGGCACGCCACCCGGACTGGGGCTATTACGATAACACGCCGCTGGCTGCTCTGGTCATTCGCGGCTTTGTCCTGCTGCTCGGCTCCACCGAGCTTGGCGTGCGCATGGGCGCGATTGTGTCTGCCCTGGTCGCCTCGGTCTTTATCTATCTTCTCGCCAACCGCCTGCTCGGACCCCCGGTCGCCCTTCTTTCTGTTGTTATCGCCAATGTCATGCCCTTGTTTGCTGCCGGGGCAGTGATTATGACCCATGACCCCGTGCAGCTTTCCTTGTGGGCGGCGGCTTTGTATGTCGTCCACCGCGCCCTCACCGACCGGCCCGGTTGGTGGATCGGGGCTGGGATACTGGCGGGCCTGGCGGCTCAGGCCAAGCTGAATGCCCTGCTGTTTCTTCCCAGCGTCTTCCTCTACATTCTGCTTTCGCCCGCCGCGCGGGAACGCTGGCTGCGCCGCCCGCAGCCCTACCTCGCGGGCCTTGTTGCTCTGCTTATCTTCGCTCCGTTCCTTTGGTGGAACCACACCCATGTGAATGCCTTTTGGACACACATACACGCGATGGGTTCCCGCGCCGGCATGCACGACCCGCCGCTGAAATGGACGCTGCGCTTTTTGGGCGACCAGGCTTTGGTGCTTTCTCCCCTGTTGTTTCTCACCTATCTGTACACATTGTGGGACGCTGGCCGTCGCGGCCTGAAACACGGCGATGATGCCCTGCTGTTTTTGTGGTGCCCCAGCCTTGTCGTGTTCGCTGCCGTGGTGGTTGTCACCCTGCGCTCCAAGGTGGAGGCGAACTGGGCCGTCGCCGCCTATATAACCGGCAGCATTTTGATTGCCGCCACCCTGCACCGCGCCTGGCACTCGCGCCGCGCCGCCTCGCGCGTCTGGGCGGGCCTGAGCGTCGGCGTGTCCGCGCTGCTGGCTTCTGCCACGCTGTTTCCTGTTATCATTTACGGCCCGCTGACTTTGCATCGTTCGCAAGCACCGCATTGGGCCTTGAAAGCAATGGAGCGCACCAACGAACTTTATGGCTGGCGCACTATGGCAACTCGCATTGCGCAAGAGCAGGCCGCCATGCGTTTAACTGACGGCAAAAATCCGTTTGTGTTCGGCATCAACTACCGCATGCCCTCAGAAGCCGCGTTTTATCTGCCCCATCAGCCGCAGACCTATTCTCTCTTTCTCCATGACCGCGCCAACGAGTATATGTTTTGGGAAGACCCGCGCGCCCTAGTGGGCCGCGATGCCGTCTTTGTCAACGACACCGACACGCACGACCACTTTGACGACCTGCGCGCGGTCTTCCAGCGTGTTGACCCGCAGCCCCCCTTGCTCGTGTATCGGCAAGCGCCGTATGGCAATGCGCCCGTGCGCACCGTGCAGATTGTGCGCTGCTACGGCTTCAAGGGCTACGATGTGAAACACTGGCAGCAAGGCTGGTAGCGAGGAGTTTCTTCCCCACCTAGGAGTCTCTCCCCCGCCCTCGTAAAACTCGGCCTTCCCCTCCCCTAAAGGGGTGGGGTGCCTGTGTCAAGGGGTTGATCTCGGTAACAGAGTATTCCGCTCTGCCCAGCCTTGTAGGATGCACTGCCAATCACCGAAGAGATCAACCAACCGAGATAGGCACCCCTCCCCTTCAGGGGAGGGGAAGGCCGAGTTTTACGAGGGCGAGGGAGGGACTCTGACGCACGGGGGAGGGACTCCCAAGCACGGAAGAACGCTTTCCCAACCCGTTCCCAACGCCTCCCAAGGCCATACCAACGACGGAACAAAACCGTCCGTCGCTGCAACGCCGTCAAAACACGAGGGCAATCCCAAAGCGAACCCGGCACAACTCCCAAGCAGCCAACGCTCCGCACGGCAAACGCGGGTATGATAACGCTGTGGAAACGCCCCCCTCCCCCCGCCCCTACCATTTTCCTGCCGTGCACGCGCTGCTTGAATCTCCACCCGCCTGCGCCCTCGCCAAAGCCTTTTCGCGCGTGCAGGTGCGCGAGGCCGTCCGCGCCGCACTGGAGCGCCTGCGGGCCGAAGCACGCGGGCTGAATAAAAGCCAGGGGCCAGGCCAGGCCAAGCCGTTTGACGAAACCCAATTTTTTGAAACAGTGCGCCGCGCGCTGGACGCGCAGAACCGGGCGCGTTTGCAGCGGACAATCAATGCCACCGGCATCGTTATTCATACCAACATGGGCCGCGCGCCGCTCGCGGCTGCCGCTTTGGACGCTGTGCGCGATGTCGCTCAGGGCTATTCCAACTTAGAGCTGGATTTGGAGACAGGCAGGCGGGGCGGACGCGGCGGGCAGACCGAAACGCTGCTTTGCCGACTGACCGGGGCCGAGGCCGCGCTGGTTGTCAACAACAACGCGGCGGCAGTGCTGCTGGCGCTGAGTGCATTCGCGCGCGACGGCGAAGTGGTACTGTCGCGCGGCGAGATGGTGGAAATTGGGGGCGCGTTTCGCGTTCCCGATGTGATTACGCAAAATGGCGCGCGATTGGTGGAAGTGGGCACGACCAATATCACGCGCCTGTCCGATTATGCGCAGGCGATTACGCCTCAAACCAAAATGCTGCTGAAAGTGCATGCCAGCAACTTCCAAATTGCCGGGTTTACCCAAAGCGTTGGAGTGGCAGATTTGGCGCGGCTGGGCCGCGAGCGCGGCGTCCTGGTGATGGAAGATTTGGGCAGCGGGGCCTTGATTGATTTGTCCGCGCACGGCCTGCCGCCCGAGCCGACCGCAGCGATGTCTCTCAAGCACGGCGCGGACATTGTGGCGTGCAGCGGCGACAAGCTGCTGGGCGGGCCGCAGTGCGGACTGCTGCTCGGCAAAAAAGCCGAGATTGCGCACATGGCCTCGCATCCCCTTTTCCGTGCCCTGCGCGCCGACAAAATGACCCTGGCCGCTTTGGAAGCCACCCTGCGCTTGTACGAGAGCGAGGAAGCACTGCGCCAAATCCCCGTCCTGCGCATGCTGCTGCAAACCGAGCGTGAACTCACGGCCCGCGCGCGGCGTCTGCGGCGTGTCCTCGCTGGCCTGCCGGGCGTGACGGCTTGTGTGCGCGATGGGGTGGGCTACAGCGGCGGCGGCACTCTGCCCGAGGCGAAGCTTCCGAGCAAAGTGGTCGCCGTGTCGCGGACGGGGTTCACAGACGAACGCCTCGCCGAGACGCTGCGGCTGGGCAAGCCGGCCATCATCGGCAGGCGCGAGAGTGGGCAGTTTGTCATGGATGTGCGCACGCTGCGAGACGACGAAATCCCAATTGTCGCGGGCGCGTTTCGCGAGATTATAGTGGGCCTGGAACGCGCATGAAGCAGATCACGATTGGCGTCGCCGGGCATATTGACCACGGCAAAACCGCTCTCGTTCGCGCCCTAACCGGGCAGGAAACCGACCGCCTAGCCGAAGAGCAGGCGCGGGGCATGTCTATCGTGCTCGGCTTTGCGCATCTGGGCCTGCCGGAAGGCGAGATTGATCTGGTGGATGTGCCGGGCCATGAAAAGTTCGTGCATACCATGATCGCCGGGGCGTCTGGAATTGAGGCCGTGCTGCTGGTGGTCGGGGCCAACGAGCGTATTCAGCCGCAGACCGAAGAGCATATCGCGTTAGCGGGCCTGCTGGGCGTGCGCAAGGGGCTGGTGGTTGTCACAAAAAGCGACTTGGTGCCCGGTGCAGAGGAACGAGCAAGGGTAGGGCAGGAAATTGCGCAGGGCCTTGCACAGACGTTTTTAGCCCATGCGCCCCAAGTTTGGGCCTCCGCCGTCACCGGCGAAGGGCTGGACCATGTCAAGCGCGGCCTGCGCGATCTGCTCACAGAAGCTGTGCCCCCGCCTGAGCTGTCGTTCTGCTGCCTGCCCATAGACCGGGCGTTTTCCATGACAGGATACGGCACGGTTATCACCGGCACGCTGCGTCGCGGCGGCCTGCATGTCGGGCAAAGCGTGCAGATTTGGCCGCGCGGCACGCGGGCCGAGGTGCGGGGATTGGAGGTTCACGGGCTGCCCCTCAAGCATGCGCTGCCTGGACAGCGGGTCGCGGTGAACCTGCGCGGCCTCAAAAAAGGCGAGGTCGCGCGCGGCGACCTGCTTGCCACGCCGGACGCTTTGACGCCAACCCGTTATTTAGATGCCCATCTGACAGTGCTGCCCTCCGCGCCGCGCCCGGTCAAGAACGGGCAGACTGTCCGCCTGCACTGGGGCACATCGGAAGCCGAGGCCCGCGCGCATCTGCTGGATGCGGACGAGATAGCGCCGGGCCAGTCGGGCTTTGTGCAGTGGCGCTTTGCGCAGGCTGTTGTCGCCCCGACTGGTGAACCATTTGTCGTGCGCGACCTGTCGCCTGTGGAAACCCTGGGCGGCGGGGTCGTGCTGGATGCCAATCCCCCGCGCCATCGCAGACATGACCCGCCCGCACTGGAACGCCTCCAAATCTTGCGGCTCGGCACATTGGCCCAGCGCGCCGAGGCCAATTTGCGCGAAGCCGGGGCAGGCGGCGTGGAGGCGCGCCGCTTAGCCATTGCCCTCGGCGTCCCCACGCCCGCCTTAGACGTTGCCCTCGCCCATTCTGTCCCCCTGGTGCTGTGTTCCGGCGGGCTGATGCTGCACCGGGATGTGTTTGACGCCCTGCAAGCCGGTATTCTGCGCCACGTAGCCGAGTTCCACGCTGCCAACCCAACACTGCCCGGCCTGCCGCTCGCTACGCTGCGGGCAAGCCTGCCGCCCGCTCTGAAGCCGCCTGCGCTGGCTCGTCTTTTAGAAGACCTGGTGCGCCTGGGCCGGGTACAATGGCAGGACGGGCTGGTGCGGGATGCCAAATGGACAGCGGGCGCGGGGCTGGCTCCCCGCGAGCGCGTGCTGGTGCAGGAGATGGAGCAAGCGTTCCGAGACGGCGGCTTGCAGCCCCCGCGTCCTGAAGACGCAGTGGGCACGGACAAAGGACGCCGCAACTTATTCCAGTATCTTATTCAGCAAAAGATACTGGTAGAAGCCGTGGACAAGACCAACAACCGCACCATTTTCTTCCACCGTGAGGCTTTGGCAGACGCCCAATGCCGACTGGAAGCGGGGCTGGCAGGCGGGGCCGCGCTGAGCGTGTCCCAATTAAACGCCATGCTCGGCACAACCCGCAAGTTTTCCATTCCCCTGCTGGAGTATTTCGACCGGCAGGCAATAATCCGGCGCGAGGGCGACCTGCGTGTCTGGAACAGCATTCTCTCTGAAAGCGAAGCGAAGTAGATTTGATTTGGAGAGGGGGTGACGACGCGCATGGCAGACAACACAGTACGGCTGACGGAGATGGTAAGCGGCGGTGGCTGAGCGGCGAAACTCGGTCCGGGGGATCTGAACGCTGCCATCACTGACCTTTTTCGGAACGTCGCCGCCGACCCTGCCGTGCTGGTGGGCTTCGGCGCGCTTGACGACGCCGGCGTCTACAGTCTCGGCCCCAATCAGGCCCTGGTGCAGACGGTAGACTTTATCACGCCCCTCGTCGATGACCCGTATGCCTTTGGGCAAATCGCTGCGGCGAACTCGCTGTCCGATGTGTACGCGATGGGCGGCAGCCCTATCACGGCCCTCAACGTGGTCTGCTGGCCGTCAGGCCTTGACCCGAACATACTGCGCGAAACCTTGCGCGGCGGCTTGTCCAAGTTCGCGGAGGCGGGGGTGGCCCTGCTCGGCGGTCACACGGTGGATGATGCACAGTTCAAATACGGGGCCTCAGTGACGGGGCTGGTCCACCCCCAGCGCCTGTGGACAAACGCGGGGGCTAAACCAGGTGACGTGTTGATTCTCACCAAGCCCCTGGGCACAGGCGTGGTGTCGTCAGCCGTGAAGCTCGGCAAAGCGTCGGACGTGTCTGCGCAGGCCGCGCTTGTTTCCATGACGACGCTCAACAAAGCCGCCCGTGATGTGCTGGCCCAGTTCACGGTTCATGCCTGCACCGATGTCACGGGCTTTGGGCTGATGGGGCACCTGTCGCACATGGCGCGGGCGTCGCGCGTGACTGTACACATTGCGGCGCAAAGCGTTCCCCTGCTGCCGGGCGCTTTGGACTTGGTGCGTGCGGGGATCGGGCCGGGCGGCACGGCGCGCAACCGTGACCACTTCGGGCCGAATGTAAACATCGCTCCCGCTTTAGAACCGGCCCTGGCGGAATTGCTCTTTGACCCGCAAACGTCGGGAGGTTTACTGGCAAGCGTGCCGGGGGACAACGAAGCGGCGTTGCTGTCTGCGTTCGCTGGGCGCAAGGTCCCTGCCGTGCGTGTTGGCGAGGTGGCTGCGCCGTCTGAGGGGCGCATCGTTGTCGTTTAACGCAGGCCTGCCTGTGGAGATGTCCGGGGTCTGGTGGCCCTCCTGGTCTTCAAAACCAGAGTCCCGCACTGCGCGGGGGGTGGGTTCGATTCCCATCCATCTCCGCCAACTCTTTGCCTGCGCTCTGCAAGCTCCACGTCATGAATTCACCCGACCCTGATGCCCTCCGCCCTCGTCCGGTCACACGCCTGCGCGGCGGCAGGTTTCAATCCATCCCTGATACCCTGGTGGCCGAGGAGCCATTAGAAGTGCGGGTCGGCAATGAACAATTCACTGTCACCATGCGCACGCCCGGCGCGGACTTCGACCTGGTGCGCGGCCTTTTGCTCACCGAAGGGCTGATAGAGTCCAGCACTGACATTGGACGCATTCGCTACTGCGATACCGATGACCCCGGCATTTCCGACTCCAACATTGTTAATGTCCATCTCGCCCGCGCCCCGCTGTCCACCCGGCGCTGGCAGCGCACCCTGCTGGCAAGTTCGTCGTGCGGCCTGTGCGGGCAGGCGGCGATTGATGCCCTGCGCCTGGAAGTCGCCCCTGTCCCCGACACCCATGCGCTGCCCGCCGACGTTCTGCTTTCGCTGCCCGCCCTGCTCCGTGAGCGCCAGCCTCTGTTTGCCCAAACCGGCGGCCTGCACGCGGTCGGGCTGTTCAGCGCCGACGGCGAGTGCCTGTGCGTGTTTGAAGACATCGGGCGTCACAATGCCACTGACAAGGCCATCGGCTTTGGCGTCGCGCAGGGGTGGCTGCCCTGGAACCGCGCCCACGCCCCGCTTATTCTCTTGGTCAGCGGACGCGCCTCGTTTGAGATTACGCAAAAGGCTTTGGTAGCCCGCATCCCGATTGTTTGCGCCGTGTCCGCCGCCTCCACCCTCGCCGCCGACCTCGCCGATGCCAACAACCAGACGCTGATTGGCTTCCTGCGCGATGCCAACATGACTATCTACACCCACCCCGAACGCATCGCGGGCGCAACCTCGCCCAATGCCTTCGCGCCCTAGGCCTGCATTATAGCGCGACTACAGCGCGACTACAGCAGATGGCTGAGGGAGGAATAGGCGCGGCCCACGGGGAACTTAACTGTAGCAAGCATCACCGCAGCATAACACGCTGCCTGTGCATCCAAAAAGCGCAGAGTTTGCGGGTTTTACCGCCGCGCAAGTTTCGGATGGGGCGTGCGGTCTTTGCCGCTCCTGCTCATATGTCATGCCGCACTTGTGCGGCACAGTAACTAGTTGGGCCGCAGGGCGCGGGCCGGGATTGAAATCTTGCTGAGGGCGAAAATATGCGGCGGCTAATCGTTTATCTCTTGGAGCGGGTTATAATAGTCTTACAAATGGTGGATGTTGTTGTGACTGCCTATGCGAAGGCGCGTATTTAGTCAAGCAATGACGTTCAAAGAAGATGACGACTGCCTTTCCTGCCTGCCATCTAACACTGCGCTGCACCGATGCGGGCAGGCCGCCCCGGACATCAGACCGATGCTTGAAGCCCGCCTCCACTCACCCAAAGCCGCTGCACGATGTCTTGGCCTTCACGCCCGCAATTTAGGCAATGAAAAATCTCATGTTACCTTGCTCCCGCAATGGGAGCAGGGTATGATAGTGCTATGCGCATCATTGCCCGAAGCACACTGCGCGAGTTTTGGGAAAGACATTCCGATGCGGAAGATGCGCTCAGAGCCTGGTATCAGGACGCCAATCAAGCACGGTGGAAAACGCCAGAAGACATCAAAGGCGTTTATGCGAGTGCCAGCATTGTCGCAGGCAACCGGATTGTGTTCAACATCAAGGGCAACCAATATCGGCTCATCGCTGCCATCAACTATCGGTTTAGTATTGTCTACATCCGCTTCATCGGATCGCATCGCGAGTACGACAAAGTGGATGCGGCGACAGTTTGAGGCAAAGCAATATCATGGGCAATCTTACGCCTCTGCGTTCACTAAAATCAGAGACAGACTACAAAGAAGCGCTGGCAGAAATTGAGCGCCTCTTTGATGCGGCCCCGGAAACAGCGGAGGGAGACCGATTAGATGTTCTTGCCTTGCTTGTGGAGGCTTACGAAGAACAGCACCATCCCATCTTGCCGCCGGACCCCGTGGTTGCGCTGGAATATTACATGGAAAGCCGAGGATTAAGTCGGCGCGATTTGGAACCGTACCTGGGCAGCCGGGCGCGTGTTGCGGAAGTTCTTAATCGCCGGCGTGGGCTGACGATTGAGATGATCCGCCGTTTGCATCACGGCTTAGGTATCTCTGCGGACGTTTTAATCCAGCCTTATCCGCTTGACAGGCAGCCGCCCAACAATGCACTGCACCCGACGCTACCTGCCACCATGTCAGGTTAGTGATCGTAGGGTTTACTTCTTCCACCGTGACAGCGCGATCTCGGCGGCATAATAACCACCCAAGCCATGCACGCCGCCGCCGGGAGGCGTAGACGACGAACACAGGTACACGCCCGGCAGCGGGGTTGTCCAAGGCAGGGGGCGGGCGACGGGCCGAGTAAAGAATTGACGCCAATCCTGCAAGCCGCCGTTGATGTCCCCGCCCACATAGTTGGCATTATACGTCTGCCAGGCCTGCGGCGTGTAGGTGTGCCGGGCCAAGACCCGGTCGCGAAAGCCGGGCGCAAAGCGTTCAATCTGCGCCTCAATGCGCGCAGTCATGTCTACCGTGCAGCCGTTGGGGACATGGCAATAGGCCCAGACAATGTGCTTCCCCTGGGGGGCGCGGGTGGGGTCAAACGCAGCAGGCTGCACCAGCAGGACATACGGCTTTTCGGCAGGTGCGCTGGTGCGGTTGGCCCGCTCGGAAAGAGCAATCTCGGCCCGCGTGCCGCCCAGGTGGACAGTCGCGGCACGCGCGCACTCCGCCGCCGCCCACGGGACAGGCCCATCCAGGGCATAGTCAAGCTTGAAAGCCGCAGGCCCGTACCGATAAGCTTCTAGCTGCTTTTGATAGCGCGCAGGCAAGCGTTTCCTGGCAATGCTTAAAAGCTGACGCGGCGTGATGTCGCCTAGGACAATCGGAGACGGCGGCAGGTCGGCCAGGTCATCCACGCGGGCATTGGTGAGTATCTCGCCGCCCAGGGCACGGAAGTAGGCGCACAGGGCATCCACAAGGGATTGCGACCCGCCGCGCGCAATCGGCCAGCCGACGGCATGCCCCGCCAGTGCCAGCGCCATGCCGAACGCGGCTGAGGGCGACTGTTCCATGGGCAAAAACGAATGCGCCGCCAGGCCCGCAAACAAGGCCCGTGCCCTCCCGCCCTGAAACGCATCATCGCTCAGGCCCCGCGCCGAGCGAATGGCTGTCAGCCCAAACCGCGCCAGCCCCAGCGGATAGCGCGCCATGCGCCACGGCTGACGCATCACCCGGCACAGTTCATCCCAGTCAGGCACCAGCGGCCCCATGAGCTTGACATAGTTGGCCGCATCGGGGCCAAGGGTCGCGCCCGTCGCGTGGACATCGCGCTCCAGCATCGCCGCCGTGCCGTCATCAAAGGGGTGAGCAAGGCACGCGGGCGGCTGCACCCATTCCAGGCCATAGCCCGCCAGGGGAAACGTGCGGAAGACCGGCGACCCTATTCCCAGCGGATGCACGGCGGCGCAGACATCATGCGTAAAGCCAGGCAAAGTCAGCGCGGCAGAGCGGCAGCCCCCGCCGGGCGTCGGTGCAGCCTCCACCAGCAGGGTTGCCAGGCCCCGCCGCGCCAGCACAATCGCCGCCGCCAGGCCATTCGGCCCCGACCCAATCACAACCGCATCATAAGAAGCGCGAGCCGCGCGCTCGCGAATAGAAAGTGGGGAAGTATCCATGCCGAAAAGTGTACCTGCGAGCAGAGGCAAAGCGCGCGGGCGGCGCAACAAGGCGCAGCATACAGCGCAACAAGCAAAGCCTACCAACATCGGAAAGCGTCTTCGCTCTAGCGCGTCTCTCTCTTTGACGAAAGCGCAGTCTCAGTTCCCAAGCAGGAAAACAGCCAAGCAGTGCCGTAAATAATACTCAAGTCTCAATGCCTTGCGGATAACACTGCCACAAGTGGGTGTCATGCCGCATGAATAGGCGGCAATGCCGCAAAGCACGTCTGAGATGAGACGAGCGGTCTTTGCCGCACCGGTTGGGACATTACGCCGCGCTCGTGCGGCATAGTAACTAACCCCATGTGCAGGTTTCGTTGATCTGGTAAAGTATCCAAGTCCACGGGTACTGTGAAGTTGCTTAGATACTCACAGGAGGCACCCGATGGACTTGGACACACTCATTATAAC
>JAABUJ010001960.1_pt1 | contig 27562 bp, 27 predicted proteins | sample 5559131 | NCBI WGS metagenome assembly JAABUJ01 (sample SAMN10711875, study PRJNA513366) | rock metagenome | isolation source: Antarctica rocks | place: Antarctica: Victoria Land, Mt New Zealand nord | collected 2016-01-07
TACTATTTAAGTAGCCATTGTAGCCCTTACATTCACTCATCTTTTACTCATATCATAGATTTACCATTAGGGTTATAGCTTTTAGCCATTAGGCTTAGAAGACTGTAACAAATATGATCTCTGCTGTAGACAGTAGAAGATGAATAACAATAAAGTAATAATTAAAATCATGATGTTATTGTTGTATTTTGCAGCTAATTAATTGTTAAGTAATGTTTAAGCTGTTTAGCATCAGATTTATGATGCTGTATATTTGCTGAGATCTTTATGTAATTAAGCCCTATAGTAAAAACAGAGAGAACTGTCATTCATTTATTATTTATATTAACTGCTTCATCTATGAATTCTTCTTTACTCTTAAATCTCTTCATGTTGAATAATGTAAATTGAAGTCTCTCACTATAATGTATTGTCAGTGATTATTCTTCAGTAAATCATTTAATTACTTTAAAATTACTATAATATCTTCTCTGACTGCTTCTCTGTACACATTGTGAATGCATAAACACTTAAACTGACTATATTCAGTGTACTAAATCTTCAAAATTATAAGATTTCTGCTGTATATCTGAACTGTTCAGTCTGTACAGTTCAGTCATGAATTAATGTAGAAATAAACTTAAGTTAATTCTTTTTTTGTGAATTTTAGATAGATCAGATAAAATCAGTTTTTACAGAAATGATAAATATTGTTGTTATATTTATTGTGTCATGACTTCTGAATAATCAATACATCATAATTTTATATAATAAAATTCTAAAGCAAAGATGTCATAATCTTGTCTCTTAACTTCATTGTGTTGTATTGTAAGATAACAAAGTTTAAATATATCAACATTACTTTATCATCATTGTAATTTTCAAAGTTGATGCTGTCTCTATATTCATAATATTTATTATAAAGTCATCTTAACTGATAAACAGCAAGCTCATTAAATTCTGCTTAAAGACATTTTCAATTTCTGTTGTCTGACTGCTCTTCAGATTTATTTAATGCTCAAAGAACTTAATGTTTTAATAATTCACTGCTGTCTTTACTGCAGCATTTATCTTTTACATTTTTAAAGATTTAATTGTGATTCTTTTAGATCTGTTTTCATCTACTGATCTCAAAGAGATTCAATTTATATCTGTAATTGCTGTTTTTATAGATAATACTGATTGCTTTTCATTTTCATTAATGAATATCTTTGAGACTGATGTCAGAATTAATGAGATTCTTATAAGAATCTTAAATATTGTTAAGTAAAACTCATTGATGATTTCATAACTGCTACTCATTATTGTATATAATGTAAATGTTACATTCTCACTAATATTGTTACTGCTGTCACTGTTGTCACTATTGCTGCTATTAATGCTTTTACTATAACTATTAATGTCAATCTTACTGACTTCATCATTAGCTGTCTTTAAGAATGTAACTTCTTTAAGTTTAATAATTAATGTTTAAATTAATACTCATCACTGAGTCTGCTTAATGTTGCATGTCATTTATATACACATTATCTCTTTTTAAAACTCAGAACACTTGTTGTTTTATGTCTTGTGTAAATCTTCACAATTTACACACTTTTTAATGTTGAATTCTAAATTCTTAAAGAAGCAATTCTCAAATCTATAACTCTCTACACATATACTGCATTTCTAAGTATCTCTGCATTGAGCATTTATATAATCATATTTATAACACTTAAAACATTTCTGAATGCAACAAGCTTAATTATATAACTCTATCTTCTTATATTCAGAGTTTCAAATCAATTCAGTTTAAAACATCAGATTGATGTACTCTATATTTATAAATTTTATTATTACAGACTCTGCTGCTCATTTTAAGCTGCACAGTCACTTTACATAATTAATTAAAATATTTTTCTCAGCTTCAATCTTATGATTTTCTGTCTATATATATATTATTATAACTCACTAATCTTTCATTTTGATGCTCTGTATCAATATGCTGTGCATAATGACATCATAAATAATGATGACTATCTTGCTGTCTGCTTTTAAAGATGTAATTTATTTAATATTACTCTGCAATGACTCTTTTTCAGTCACTGTGAATGCATACATTGTTAAATTATTTAACTTTAGTTGCTTAACAGCTATAATCTTAATAATAATGATGTTTTAATTTATAGTGATGTGAATGTGACTGTTGATGCAGTTATGTAGTGTAATTGATGAGAGAATGCATTAATGATTAATGAGAATAGTGTTAATGAATTTGATGATAATTCTATAATTATTAAATATAAAAAGATCTGTGATGATGCTTTTTTCTTTAAATAATGATGAAAAGAACACTGCTATTAAGAATGATGATATATTTACTGTTATTTAAGCTTAAATATATATATATCTATATTCTGTAATGATGAAGAATTGTAATGCAGAGTTTCTGTTGATGAGAATTTTTAAGATGTTTTTTGTAACTGTAATATTGTGTTGCACAGTATTCATAATTTATTATAAAACTTTTAAATTCACTGCAATTTAAGCTGTTCTAAATTGATTTAGAACTCTTTTCATAAAGTTTTGAATAGATTTGATGAAGAATTCAATGTAAAATCATTAAAGAATCTTTTTAAATTTATTATTCTTGATTTTTAAATTCATAAAGATCTAAAGTTAAGTTGCTTCATGTTTTAATTGAATGATGTGCTTTAATAAAGATGAGAATTGTGTGCTTATAACTGATCAAGAAAATTCTGACATCATATTCTATATTAAGTTATAATATACAATAAGATGAATTACTGACTAGATTTTGAGCTTATTTGATGCAGTTTTGGTGAAGTTATTTCAAAAATTCAGTTTGAGCTGAAGGAGGTGTTTTTTCCGTCAAGTACAGGGAACCCGAAAGCTGAGAGTTTAGGGTTAGCGTGGGGTAGTAGTAGCCCGAGAGAATATTAACGATCATGGCCGGGTAAGCGTGAGCTGCGAAAAAGTGGTCTCGACCACTGTACGCCATTCTTTCCCTGAGTCTGCACGCAATGCCATATATCATGCTTTTTAGTACTGTATATCATTTAGTGAGAAATGATGAAGCGATGAAGCCGTGGGTCAACTATGTCTGGTCTCGAGCTTTTCAATATGGTTGCAGCTCAGGTATTTCTTGGAAGGCTGCTGTTGTCTGATCCTTCGCAATTTCCAAGCAGTCACACTTGGCTGTTCAATGAAACCACTATCCTTGCCTCCGAATAATCACTGATGGATAACACTTTTCTGGTCTATAATTAGTGGTTGCTGTCTTTCTCGAACTTGTCAACCCCAAAAACAACCTACAATCATCTCTCTTCAAGACATAACCCCATATTATGGAGCTCTACGCCTGCGGCTTCAACGCCCACGGCCAGCTCAATTTCAGCACTTCAACCGACGACTCTCCAAAAGACTTCTACAAACTCCGGAGGATTCTGACCGGGACTTCCATCCGACTACTCGTCGCCGGGTGGAGCACTACAGTCGTCGAAGTTGATGGCACGCTCCGGTCCAACAGAGGAGTGATCAAACTCCCGACAGGATGTTCAACGCAAGATATCAGTTCAGTGTTTGGTGATCACACGGGCATCTTAGGTGCTCTGACATTGAATGGCGCTCTTCTGGTCCACAGGGACAGTGAGGACGGCGAGGAGCTAAACCTCGCCTCGTCCTTGCCCTCATCAAGCCCGTACAATGCCATCCCGCGGATAGCTCACCTCGCAGTCTCGGGGATCGGTGAAATATGCATCTCGCCGTCAACATCTGGCGCCACGCCTCCAGCAAACACATCAAATTATATAGAAGCAGAACCTCACCACCTGCACACCCACCCCTCCCTCTCATCCCTCCTCCAGTCCTCCACAGCCACTACACACCTCCTGCCACAACCACCTTTGCACCTCACCTCCAATGCGAACACCTTCGCAGCCCTCTCCCCATCCGGCTCAATCTACACCTGGGGCGACCCTCGCTACCAGCATCTCGGCCGCACCCCGACAACCACCACACCCGCTCAGCAACCAGGGCTTGTGACGGGCATCGGCGGTGTCCCGATGAAGAAGATAGCCAGCGGAGGTTGGATGACAGGCGCGGTGTCACGGGATGGGGACTTGTATGTGTGGGGAAGACAGCCGCCAGGCGTGGATGAAGGGAATCGGATTGGCTGTTTGCCGGGCGCATCGAGAACGACCAACATGTCAGCGGAGGAGGAGTCTGAAGATGGAGAAGTAGCGCTCGTTGACGTTGATGGCGGAGTGGATGTTGTGGATGTCGGGGTTGGGGCCGGACATATCCTTGCACTGACGCGCGACGGACGGATTTTTGGGGTCGGTGATAATAGCAATGGGCAGGTTGGGATTGGGGAGGGACGAGGGAGAAGGTTCTGTGAAAACTGGTTGGAGGTACCGATGGGCTTCGAACAGGAGAAGAAAGTCATTGTCCGGGTGGACTGCGGGTACTGGAGTAGCTTCGTACTGGTTAGGGTTGACCAAGAGTAGAATTCAGAAGGAACCTGGGAGTTTTGTGTTGGGTTCTCTGCAAGTGTTGGCATGCAGACAGCAATGGAGTCATCGAAGAGCGTCATTCAATAACCCAATATAATGGCTAATGGTCATGCCTCCCGTTATCAGGTACCCATCCCTTAGGGCTGGAGCTTATGTTCTGACCTAGAGGAGGATTTGATTAACGCGGTAGGCACCCTTCCCCAAGATACGGCCCCATCACCTCTGCTGCCCTGGAAGGCCCAATGATCCTTATGCACTTGATTATGACTATTCGTAGGTAAGGTGGTGTAGTCCTCGAATTGGGCACAGATTAGATACAGCAACTCCAAGTTCGGAGACACAGAAACATTTGAGTGAGATATAGGTAATACAGAAATTTATTACTGAGCTCAATCGCAAACTTTGTAAAAACAAATCACTGTGAGATCTCAAGAAGCAATGTATGGAGGTGGTAACCACATGAAAGATCACGCTGCAGGGTTCCCCGTGATAAGATCAAAGCGTAATCAGTGATTGCAGCTCGTGTCCGCTTCAGTCTGTTAATACCGCTCTGGCTGACTTAGATATCTATACTTCTCATCAAAGATGCTGTTAGATACTCGCAAAACATAACAAGATACATTTCCAAGTTGCATCTGAACCAAATGGTGTTCACGTCTTCCTCATGGCGCCCGGACTTGCAGAGCCAGCTGTTCCAGCCGAAAGGTCAGAATCGCTGGCCTCCCTGACTGAAGAGTATGATGATACGCTACGGTTCTACCTGAACGGCACCAAGATTGTACTCGACTCCATAGACCCGGAGATTACACTGCTCGAGTACCTGAGAGGCATTGGTCTGACAGGAACGAAGCTGGGCTGTGCTGAAGGCGGATGTGGGGCATGCACTGTTGTACGTGCACAACACCGCTGGTGCCGGGACGTAGTCAATGACTCTTGTGCAGGTTGTGTCCCAGCTCAATCCGACCACGCGGAAGATCTACCATGCTTCCGTCAACGCCTGCCTTGCGCCGCTGGTGAGTGTAGATGGCAAGCATGTCATTACAGTCGAAGGCATCGGGAACGTCAAGAAGCCTCATCCGGCCCAGGAGCGGATAGCAATGGGGAACGGCAGTCAGTGCGGATTCTGTACGCCGGGAATAGTAATGGTACGAAGATTTAGATAAGATGGCAGCATGGATGGCTGACTAGCCTTGTCAGAGCCTCTATGCCCTACTGCGGAATGATCCGCAGCCGTCCGAGCTTGAGGTTGAGGAAGCCTTCGACGGGAACCTCTGTCGTTGTACCGGCTACAGACCGATTCTTGACGCTGCACAAAGCTTCAGCGCTAAAGCATCATTTGGCAAATCTACTTCTAATGGCGGAGGTGGTTGTTGTCTGGAAAATGGGCATGGTGAATTGTCGAACGGCTGCTGCAAGAGCACCAAAAATGGCGACCCAGGCATGCCAGATATTAAATCGTTTACTCCACCGGGCTTTATTGAATACCACCCAGATACTGAATTGATCTTTCCTCCTTCTCTAACTAAACATGAGATGAAGCCCCTGGCATTTGGTAACAAGCGGAAGAGATGGTTCAGACCAGTTACGTTGAAGCAACTACTCCAGATCAAGAGTGTTTACCCGTCTGCAAAGATCATCGGTGGCAGTACAGAAGCACAGATTGAGATTAAATTCAAGGGCATGCAATACACGGTATGTGTCTTTGTTGGTGATGTCGCCGAGCTACGACAATGTTCTTTCAAGGAGGACTACCTAGAGATTGGCGGAAACATCGTCTTAAGCGACCTCCAAGATATTTGCTTGAAGGCCATCGAGCACTATGGTCCCATCAGAGGGCAGCCTTTTGCGGCGATCCACAAACAAATCCGGTATTTCGCTGGCAAGCAGATTCGGAATGTTGGTACGCCCGCTGGAACTCTGGCGACGGCATCCCCAATTTCTGATCTGAACCCTGTATTTGTGGCATCTAATTCTATTTTGGTGGCCAAGTCGCTGGACAAGACGATTGAGATACCAATGTCTGAATTCTTCTCGGGTTACAGAACTACGGCGTTACCGCCAAACGCAATCATTGCTAGCATACGAATACCAGTTGCGAGTGAGAAAGGAGATTATTTCCGTGCCTATAAACAAGCCAAACGAAAAGACGACGACATTGCGATTGTCAATGCCGCGCTACGCGTGTCATTAGACGACGCATATACTGTGACGAGCGTGAACCTGGTCTATGGTGGTATGGCAGCGATGACAGTCACGGCAAAGGGAGCCGTTACGTATTTGCTAGGGAAGAAATGGACGGATCCTGCCACGCTTGAAGGGACAATGAACGCTTTGGAGCAGGACTTTGGCCTTCGATTTGGGGTGCCAGGTGGCATGGCCACGTACCGGAAGTCGCTCGCTTTCGGCTTCTTCTACAGGTTCTACCATGAGGTTCTAGCAGAGCTGGATGCCAAAGATCAAAGCTTCGACACAGATGCAACAGGAGAGATCGAACGTGGAGTGTCCTCTGGAAAGAGAGATCATGACGCTGCACAAGCGTACGAGCAGCGAATACTGGGCAAAGCTGAACCACACCTGGCCGCATTGAAGCAATGTACTGGAGAAGCCCAGTATACAGACGATATCCCTGTACAGAAGAACGAATTATATGGCGTGATGGTGCTTTCAGCAAAACCTCATGCAAAGCTTTTATATGTTGACCCTACCCCTGCCTTGGACCTTCCAGGCGTGGTGGACTGGGTAGATCATAACGATTTGCCGAACCCGGAGGCCAATCGCTGGGGTGCCCCGAACTGTGATGAAGTCTTCTTCGCAGTTGATGAAGTTTTCACTGCTGGGCAGCCCATCGGTATGATTCTCGCCGATTCTGCAAAACACGCCGAAGCTGGTGCAAGGGCTGTCAAGGTTGAGTACGAAGATCTACCTGCGATCTTCACGATCGAGGAGGCAATCGTGAAAGAAAGCTACTTCACTCACTTCAGATACATCAAGAAGGGGGGTACTGAAGGCGCCTTTGCAAAGGCAGATCATGTTTTTTCTGGAGTTGCCAGGATGGGTGGGCAAGAGCATTTCTACCTTGAAACCCAAGCTTGCGTGGTGGTCCCGAAACCCGAGGATGGAGAAATCGAGGTTTATAGTAGTACACAGAATCCGAGTGAAACGTAGGTCTCTTCGTCTACACAGACTTGAGGTGACACTTACTGACTCAACTTGTAGTCAATCCTATGTCGCTCAAGTTACCGGTGTCCAAGCTAACAAGGTTGTTTGCAAGGTCAAACGTCTTGGTGGTGGCTTTGGTGGGAAAGAAACCCGATCCATTCCACTTGCCGCTATTTGCGCGACGGCGGCGAAGAAGACTAAGCGTCCCGTAAGATGTATGCTCAATCGGGATGAAGACATGATGACTTCAGGTCAACGGCACCCGTTCCTTGCCAGGTGGAAGGTTGGTATCAACAACGACGGAAAACTCCAAGCACTCGATGCGGATGTCTTCTGCAATGCTGGATGGTCGCAAGACTTGAGCGGAGCGGTAGTGGAGAGATCCCTGTCACACATCGATGGCTGCTACCTTATCCCGAACGTCCATGTCCGAGGACGGCTCGCAAAGACAAACACCATGTCCAATACCGCCTTCAGAGGCTTCGGCGGCCCACAAGGCATGTTCATCGCAGAGTCATTCATGGAGGAAGTCGCAGACCAGCTTGGCATGCCGGTCGAAACCCTCCGAGAAATCAATCTGTACAAGCCGCACGCCATTACCCACTTCAACCAAGAGCTCAAAGACTGGCACATCCCACTCATGTACCAACAAGTCATGACCGACGCAGAATACCGTGCCCGACGCGAAGCCATCACCCAATTCAACGCCACCCACAAATGGAAGAAGCGCGGGCTGGCCCTGATCCCCACCAAATTCGGCATCTCCTTCACCGCCCTCTGGCTCAACCAAGCCGGCGCCCTCGTGCACATCTATCACGACGGCTCCGTCCTCGTCGCGCACGGCGGCACGGAAATGGGGCAAGGCCTGCACACCAAAATGGCCATGATCGCCGCCGACGCCCTCAACGTGCCGCTGGCCGCCATCCACATCTCCGAAACGGCCACCAACACCGTCGCCAACACCTCCTCCACCGCCGCCTCCGCCTCCTCCGACCTCAACGGCTACGCCATCGCCGACGCCTGCGCCCAGCTCAACGCCCGCCTCGCGCCCTACCGACGCACCCTCGGCCCCGCCGCCCCGCTCGCCGCCCTCGCCCACGCCGCCTACTTCGACCGCATCAACCTCTCCGCCAACGGCTTCTACCGCACCCCGGACCTCGGCTACGTCTGGGGGCCCAACACCGGCCAGCTGTTTTACTACTTCACCCAGGGCGTCGCCGCCGCCGAGGTCGAGATCGACGCCCTCACGGGCGACTGGACCTGCCGCCGCGCGGACCTGCTCATGGACGTCGGCCGCTCCATCAACCCGGCTATCGACTACGGCCAGATCGAGGGCGCTTTCGTCCAGGGCATGGGCCTCTTCACCACTGAGGAGTCCCTCTGGCTCCGCGCCTCCGGCCAGTTGGCTACTAGGGGGCCCGGCACCTATAAGATCCCTGCGTTTCGCGATATCCCCCAGCAATTCAACGTCTCTATCCTCAAGGGCGTCGAGTGGGAGCATCTCCGCACTATCCAGCGCTCGCGTGGGGTCGGCGAGCCGCCTCTGTTTCTGGGTAGTAGCGTCTTCTTCGCTATCCGCGACGCCTTGAAGGCCGCTAGGGTCGAGTGGGGGGCTGGACCAGGCGGAAAGCGCGGCCGGGACGGGAGCGCCGAAACGCCCACGAAGTGGAGCGCCGACAAAGTCCTGTCGCTGCATTCGCCCGCCACACCCGAACGCATCCGCGTCAGTTGTGCGGATCCGATCGTCGAGCGGGCGTATGTGCGGCCTGAGGAGGGCGAGAGGAGTTTTTTTATGGCTATTTGAGTGAGAGTTGGTCGGGTTGGGAGAGGGAAGTATGGGCATGGGGATGGGGCTGGTTTGCGAGGCGGGGTTGTTGTGGGATGGGGGAGGGGTTGGGGGCTATGCGGAGAAGGACGGGCGAGGGAAGGAGGCGAGGCGGATGGGATGGTGGCGGGTTGTTGGAGGAAGGAGTTGAGAGCGTGGTGTTATTCATGGTGGGTCGGGTCGGGTCGCGGGACGGGGACGGGAACGGGGACGGGGACGGGGACGGTTCATGATGGTGATGACTTTCTACGCTTTACGACTTTACGAGATGTAGCGATGAAATTTCCTTCGTGCATTTCGCATATAATGGTCAAGTCTACCGTACGAATATGTGTGAGGTTGGGATCACGGCAGATCCATATCCCCTCAACTCGCTACGATACGCAAAGACACGCAGGGAGAGTAACGTCTTTCATATACTACTCCTGCTCCACCCACCCCTATCAAGAAGAAAAATATGTTCCAAAAAGAACGACTCGACGGTCAGTGTCCCTCCTCCCCCATCCCCACCCACCCACCAAAATAGCCCCCACAATCAACCATCCACCCACCCCTCCTCTCCTCCCCACCAAACCCCAGGCCACAAAAGAAAAAAACCCCTAGAAGCCTAGCGCGCGATTATCAGCCACAAACCACACTCCCTACCCCTTCCATCCCCACCACGACACGGACTAACTCGACCCACGAACGAACGAACCAACGAGTCCCAAGCGCGCGGTCGTCGGGCATCGATCTCGCGAACGCGCCCGATTCGGTAGCAGCAGCTCGGAAGCTCGCATGTTCGGTCGCGCGAGGAAAAACATAGCATCGGTGTTAGAACTGAACGTGTGTGTGCGTTGAGGATTGAGTTGATTTGCTGTACGGAAGGAACTGAAAGGAAAGTGGAGTGGGTAAGGGCTGAAAGTAGCAGCGACTGGGACTTCCGTAGTTCTTTCTTCTGTTATTGGCGAAGAGTAAGGAAGGCGCCGTGTGGACAAACAGAGTTGTCCGTGTTTTTCGCGCGCGTCCAAGGGCCCAGGGAACCGAGTACGTACGTGACGTGAGGTTGTGCGTGAGGTAGCTGCTGGGCTCTGCGCATCTGTGTCACCGTACGAATGAAGTTGGCGAAAGGCGTACGGTGGACAGATAGTTCGAGCCCGCGCGTCCGGATGCACGTGTACCACAGTCACGGTCGGTACTCGGGAGGGCTCCGAGGTAGCAAGCGCTCATCCTCCTTGCCCGTCCGTCGTTTTTTCCCGCTGTGCTTTTCCCGGTCGTGTCTTGTCTTTCGTTCCAGGGCAAAGTCACGACCGGAAGAAGCAAAAGGAAACGAACGACAGAGGGCAAGTCTCTCGATCCGAAACACTTTAACCCCTCGTGGATCGGGGTGCGATCATCCAACCACCCAACCTAAGATGGAGATTATTTCTATGGAAAGAAAACAGTACACGAAAAGTGTGTAAAGAACGCCCGCTGAATCGCGCGAGAGCATAAGAAATGTACACCATGACGCTTTGGTAACACCGAGAAGCGGGATACAAATGTGCCCCAAGGTGTCGGTCTGATATGTAGAAGCAGCGGTAAGGATAATCAAGGCCAGCCTTGCCATTGAACAGCGGCCATTTAGGAAGCCAGCCCAAAACGTTCGATAATAGTTGTAATCACCTCTTTTCATCAACAACATGCCCGTAAGAACTTGACCGAAGGTGTGCTAACCCTATCGGAGGTGCAGGTCGTTGACCGGCGAACCCAAGCTTCTCATCCTGCCACTCCTCTTCGGAAATTACCGACGGACCTCTTCTTACAGCAGGCTCAGGAGCGCCAAAGGCAGGGAAGCTTCCAGCCGGTGCATGATCCGGTTCGGTGCGTTGATAGGCGGGAGAGGGCGAGGAGGGCCTTGCCGGTCCAAAGTAATCCTGGTTGGAATAGTCCGGTCCTCCTTCACCTCGAGTCTTGTCTCTTCCGAACCACAAGGTCAGAGCCCTGAGCACGCCACTCATGACTATGATGAACCAAACCAATAATACGCAAGAGGAGATGATCGCCTCGTCGCGTATAGCGGACGCAATATGGTTGGTCATTGTCACCACGGCGTTTGTGATCTTGTCGGTGGCTTCGTTGTTGGGAGCCGCGAGGAAGCTGTTGCTGGCATTATGGTTCTCGGAAGCAATGCTGGAAACAGCGCCCAGTGAAAAGGTATTGTTTGGCAGGTTCGGGAAGTCAACCTTTGCATGATCCGAAATCCAGTCGAGGCCTTTCTGAACACCGGCAATCTTGAGACCGATAAGACAATTTAAAACCTCGGTGATCGGATCATAGAGGACAGTTCCGCCAAATGTAACGTTCAGAGCCTCGGTCATGCCATCAACAAAGAGGTTAAGTGTCTCATTGACTGCTCCCGTGGTTGTATTGACCCATCCAAACACGTCGTGGTTGATGTCCTTGTTCGTCGAAGCAATGACCTGATTGGTGCCAATCGCCCACTGCTCAGAAGCATTGTTGAGCACACCCACGACCTTGTCAGCAAAGCCGCCGACTTGATTGACTAGCGCAGGGACTTCCTTCTCGACGATTTTCAGTAGGATGTATTGACATAGGCAGGCGAGCAGACCAGCGAGACCAAGCGAGAGAACGAAGAGCACCGGTGCAGATGTGCCGTAAGCAACAACCCATCTGACGAGGATTTGGCGTCTTGTGGTTTGGAATCCATTTGCAGCCTTCATGCCAGCCGTGCTCGTGTATGGCCTGGAAGCAATGTAAACCACATCCAGAGGATCGAACGAGTTCTGACTGATGAGTTGAGCACGCTGTTGGATTGTACGCCAACGCCTGATCTCGCGATAGGCCATTGGTATGCAGGCTAGGATGGCGAGGACAATGAGGACACCGATGAAAATTTTGCGGGCTAGGTTTGCGATACTCCGGAGCTCGTCGAAGAAATCGTTGATTCCGTTGTTGTCCGAGCAAAAGGTCAACTGCTCCTTTTGCGGTACTGGGAATACCGACCGATCAAAGTGGAAGGTGCCCATCGACTGGTTCAAGAGTTTCTTGACCTCTTCAAAAGGTAGTCGAATGGCGCTGTTGGTGAAGTTGTTGACTTGCGCGAACGTAGGGATCGAGGAGTTGAGCTTCTCGAGGTCTTTGTTCACCGATGCCGGGAGTTGTAGGTCGTCGAGCCGGTTCAGTGAGTTATCGATGTTCAGTTTCGGAATGGCGCTGTGACTGCCAAAGGCTTGGGGAATGCTGTTCAGTACGCTCGTGAACTTGTTCAGATCATCCTCAAAGCTTTTAACATCCTTGTGGATGTCAGTCCCGATCTCACCGAGCGTCTTGTTCAAGAATTGTGTGACATCCTCCGCTACCTGCACCGCTACGTGCAAACTCCCGCTAACAGCGAGAGTGATGAGGCAAACGTAGGTTGAGGTCAGCAGGTTGATGACGAACAAAACAATCTCTTCGACGCCGGTGACACTCAGGAGGAGCATAGACATGAGGCCGTTGACGGCTCTCTCGACGCCTGACGCAGCCAGCTCATTTACGCCGTGCGACATATAATGAGGCATGGAGGCCATAGCGCTGCCCATCGACTCAACTCCCGAGCAGGCCGACAAAGCTTCTCTCCTGGCGGAGTCGAGGTCGTGATTGAGGCCCGAGACTGCAATGAGGGTTCTGACAAGGACTAAGAGCAGAAGGATGGTCCATCTGTTGATCCATACCTGTGATAGTCGAGCGCGGAGGCCGAGGTATGGGGTGATGTATGGTGCTGCATTCGGTGCAGGTCGTGGTGTTTCTTGTGCGGCGTAATAATCTCGCATCTCATGATCGCCAGCGGAGAGAGACGGAGGAACAGCTGGAAAGGAAGAAGGAAGATTTTGATTCCGTATGGAAGTCATCTCGATGTCGAGTTGACGAAGTGTCTAAGCCGTCCAGCGGGGGTGATTAACAGAAGTCTAGGGAGTCTAGGAAAGTGATGGTCGTGAGATAGCAAAGCAACAAGATACTCGAATGAGATGATTATGATGATGCTCTAACTGAACAGAAAAGAAGTACAAAGGAGACTCGTGAGTGGAATAGAATGCAAGAGATCTCTGGAGGTGGTGGTGGTGAATAGAAGGAGTGAAGACAATAGAAGGTCAAGGTGAAAGGCCGGCACAACACGTACCTATAATGAATAATGATCTGGAGCTCTTGACGCGACCCATGAGAACAATAAGGATCACTCATGACAAGTTTCATCTTGTTCCGAAGTCAAGAGCTATTCTAGTCCCATCTTTGTTGATTTGCGATTTGATACGCAGGGACCTCAGAATAGGCGCCTCTTTGACCTTCTGCAGACGCTCCTGACCAGTCACTTCTTTGTTTGAGGTTTTTCAACCTGAACTTGAGAAAAGGCCGGACTGGTCAAGCATGATCGGGTTTTCTCATTGTCTCACAAAGAACAGCTCCGACCTGACAGTGAGGACGGGGAAGGCCTCATGCTGTCGCTCTTGGCTTGACTTGCGCTTCAACATCCGTGTCGGTGCTTACTGGCTGGTAAATATCACGATCTCTCGGCCATTAAAGGGAGCGATCAAAACCAAGCACAGCAGCTAAAAAACGATGGATGATGGATGATGGATGATGGCAAATCGCAAGGGGACACCTGGTGAGCGATGCAACAATGGTGCCCATTCTTTCAAAAGCTGGGGAAACTGTCGTCTTTATTCAATTTCCCTGGGCCGCAATGATACATACATGCAAGCAGAACCTTGAAAGGTGTGTGGCTCAGCTTACAGCTATTCCTAGAATGTTGGCTCTGAGGGGCGCATAGCAAGAATTTGTAGAAAATAAACAGTAAAATCTGTTTAAATTCTCTTTTTTCTAATCATCATTCACAAAATCAATCTCACTGCCTTTCTCAACATCATCATCATCATCATCACTATGACAAAATGAAAGACTCTTGCAAAGACTTTTTCTGTAAAGAAGAAGTCTTCTGTAATGTGAAAATCAGTATTTATATCAATACTCACATCAGTCTGTTCACTGAATCTTAATGATAATCTTATTAAGATTCTCAATCTCAATGTTGTTATCAATAAAGATTCAGTGTCATTCATACAATATATTGTGTTTTACACAGTATATCTGAATAAGAAATTAATAAATGAGGACTTGAATGTCTTTAAATTAAATAAGAAAGAAAAGAGCTTTATATGAAGAACTTAAGATCTTAAGTAGTCAGCAGTGATTAAGAAATACTGTAATGAGAGAGAATACTTTTATTATAAATATTAAATAAGAATTAAAATTAACTGTTTAGCTGCAAAAAAGAATGTTGTGATCACTGTGATTCTTAAAGATATAAATAATTAATAGAAAGTGAAGAATCTTGTTAAATTGTGAAACAGTAATAAGAAAAAAGAAATAATAGTCATTATAAGAGTTGATTAAGATAGAAAGGCAGCAGAGAATATCACTATAGTAAGTGAGAAGTCAGTAAAGAAAGAAGTTATGAAGAAAAAAAAAAAATTTAAGTATTAAATATAAATTTATTTTCTTTCTTCATTGATTTTTAATGTCTTTGCTAATAAATATCAAAGAACAGTTACTGTAATATATAAGAAGAATGCAGATCAATGTGCAAAGACTTTAAAGAATGTTGATTATATATTAAATATTATTGTTATTCATTATCAATGTGATGACAAGATATATCTTAACTATAATCATTACTGTCTTTCTTACAACAGCATTCATGAGATTCTTGACTCTACAGCTATTTAAATGTGAACAAAGACTGTTAATAAGAATAAAGTAATAATTTATGCACTACTCATCAGCATAAAGATTATGTCAGTTAATCAGTTAAAGAAGAGAATCTTATCATTAATTACATTATTTTCTTTCTTTCTCATGTCATCAATACTCACAACATCTTCATCATCTCATCTCATTCAAATTTACACTTTCTCATCAGTATCAATGTCAGCATCAGAAATTCTTATCTCTGCAGTTTCTTTCAGTGATGTTAAGATTATATTAAAACTATTAACTTCATTAATTGCAGCATTACAGCATTTTTCTTTTTCTTTACAGTCTTCACAGTCTTCACAGTCTTCACATTATGTTTTATATATCTTAATTTAATATTTTTCTTCTTTATCTTCTTCTTAACTGCTTTCTTCACAGTTCATATCTTCACTGTCTTCTTCATCATCTTCATTATCTTCATTATCTTCATCATCTTCACTATCTTCATCATCTTCATTACAGACTTTACAATCTTTATAAAAAACACATTTTATTACATTTTTATCAGCACTGTCTGCAGTATCACTTGTCAGCAGTTTACTTGACTTGAACATCAATTCTAAAACATAGCTGCAGAACTTCTTTGCTTAATTTGAGTGAAAACACTTTACTTTAAAGATATAATTGATGAATTATTGTGATATTCTTTTAAAAAAGATATACAATTTACAGAGTATACAGTTAATTACTGAGCAGACATAAAGAGAGCTGAGCATTTCAGTCAATCTTAAATGATGATTAAAGAAAGTCTTACATTTATATTAGAAGAAAAGAAGATATGTAACAATTATAGAAATTTATTTTACAGAGATTTATAATTTTAAGAAGAAGTAGAAAGCATTGTAAGTGTTAAAGACAATGAGAAATGATAGTTAATTTATTATAATAATATATTTATGTACAATTAATAAAGCTGTTTCAAAAATGTCTCTCTGAATTGTCTTTTATCTTATACTTCTGTATAGTCATATAAATAAATGCTGAAAACTTGTTTTTAAATCTCTTCATCAATGTCTTATGTCTTCACATTCATATCTTTAGCTCACTAAACAACTTCTTAATAGAATTATAGTCTGATGAATAGAGAAAAAGAAATGCAAAAATAATTTTGATTTTATAATACATAACTGTAAGCTTCTGTCACTGAGATTAGCAATAGTAATAGCAAGAATACTTATATTAATATGAAGACTTATCTTTGAATGATGTATTTCACAATTATTCATGCATAGAACACTGTATGACTCTGAAAATTACTTATATAAAGATAAGATTTTCTCTTAAATGAAAGTATTAAACATTTTCTTATTCATCTTTTTCTCATAAATCTCTCAAGCAATATAGTCATCAATTATATATGCTGAAAGAATGCTGTAATGCTTTTCTTTTTAAAAGAACTTCTTTATGACTGCTTACTTTTTCATAACAGCTCAGTTAAACTTTCTGTCTGTAATATAGAGATTGACAGCACTTTCATTAATAAAGATTAGTTAATTAGCATATTAACTACTTAACTGCATCATTTAGTTATTACAGATCTTTTAAGAGTGTTTAATGACTTATTTTTAACATTAAAAATTATTTTTTTAATGACAATAACAGTAACAAGAGAATGCTTATCTGCTTTCTTAATTAATTAATTTGTTTAATGATGAGACTGACAGTATTAATGCTGATCTAAATCTTATACTTATATTAAATATATCTCTGCATCTCATTCAGATATGCTGTGAATTGATTTTTAAGAAAATTAAATACTTTCTATATTAATTGTTAATAAATCAGATTTCTCTCTCTAGATTGAGATCTATCTCTATTATAACAACTGTGAGTAATCTTAATGCTCTTAATTTAAACAATTTAAGTACAGTAACTAATTCTTAATTTTATAGATTTCTTCACATTCTTTTAATGTACTTTCAACTATATTCTGTGATCTTCACTATGATCTTGAGTGACATTTCACACTTTAAATTCATTTGTATATTGTTTCTGATGTTGTGATTAAGACTATAAGAATGTCTCATAGTGACAGTGATGATGATGATGTTGAGAAAGACAGTGAGATTGATTTTGTGAATGATGATTAGAAAGAAGAAAATTTAGACAGATTTTACTGTTTATTTTCTACAAATTCTTGCTATGTGCCCCTTGGAGCCAACATTCTAGGAATAGCTGTAACCTTACTGGACTTGGTTAAGCTTACGCCACAGAATCCTGCTTGATCTACAAACATGGCACATCATTGGAATCATGGAGCAATTCAACAATTCCAACAGCGACGTCGTCGCCATGTCTAGTTTTCATACCTCGATCAGATAGTCCCAGGACCTAATTGCTGTAGTCCGCTACGGGATTTAGGACGTGAAGAAAGGTGTTTGAGATTCTTCAGTCTCCTGGCGGCAGCCATGCGGCGAAGCGCCTCGCTTCTGCAGATCATCTTGAACAAGCGTCCTGGACCAATCGTGAAGGATGCAGAGCCGCAACTCGAGACTGCTCTATAAATACATCTCGAGCGAATCTTCAGTGTTTGGATCAGCTTGTCCACTCACTGTCGCGAAACCGATGGGGGAACCTAGTTTCGACTTTTTCGTGGACGTTATGTTCGATACCCGTCATTGGCGGACATAGTGTATCCAGGGAAACTCGGGAAGAGCTTCAAAAGTACCAGAGCTTGTATGAGAGCACAGGGATAGACGAAAGATAGAGGACATGTAGATACGATATCGTTCAGAGACTCTTTTCATTGCTATCTTCCAGCCATATGCAGACCATTCCCAGGAGCTCAACGCTCCGCCCAGCCCGTTATCTGACACTACCTGAGCAGGGTACATAGTAAGAGCAACCATTCCGATTCTGTTTGCAAACAGTAGCGACCGAGCGCATGCAGTGATCACGCTGGACAGAAGGCACTATGGTTAGAGAGAACAGAGAGAACAGTGAACGCGTCGTCAGCAGCCATGCATCAGTGATACAACAAGAAAAGGTCGGCGACCTAGCTAGCGGACAGGCAACGTCACATCTGTTAGAACGGCCACAGATCGAGCCACTGTAGGCTAGATAGCAGAGGATGCGAAAAATTGTCATCAATGCGGACAGTGGAGCGCGAGCTGGAACTGACGTGCAACCTCGCCGGGTATAGTGGCAGCCCCGTCAATACCAACGCTCAGAGATGCAAGCTGAGCAGCTTCAAGAGGAAACATTGTCATAGTCGGGTAGTCAAATGGTTATCTGACTAAAGCATTTCATCAGACAGATATCTCACGCGAAAATCCGAGAACAAGTGTCGTACCGGAAGATGAGGTGGAGCTGATATCGCGCCACATGAGACCCTTCAATCATCAGATTTTTCGCGAAGTCCGCAGCAATGGCATCATGATCATGCACGAGGGTTTCCAACATCAAGGGCATCATCTCATCTCATCAAGCGGTCAAGGTTCCGGATCAAAGGCGGCATGTCAAGCGCTCAGCTCACGAGGTCCCTGGCGGTTTAGGCTCACCTTGGCCCTGCCCTTGCTGCTGCTGTTGGGCCATAGCAGCATACCACATGGCGACATAGTTATTGTAGCCACCATAAGCGGCGTAGGGGTCAGCACCGTCCGCTCCGACGGGTGCAGCTGCTTGTGTTTGTGAGCCATGGCCTCCCATTTGCTGGCCACCATACATCTGCTGGGATTGTGAATAGCGGTCACTGTACGGGTCGTCACGGCGGCCGCCACCTCCGGGGCGATTCTTCTCTTCCTGTGAATCATGTTATTACTTAACTGGCTGGGACGAACCTAGCTGAACTCACTACTGTGTGAACCTTATCCATGATCGCTCTCTTTGCTTGTTCGATCGAGGCTCGAGAGCCAACAAGGCCGATCTCGCGCTCGATATCTGGACTTGACGCTGGTGCTACATTTATCTTACAACCTGTGGTATTTTGCATATCCTTGATAGTTTCACCGCCTATATGACAAAATTAGCTGTGTGCACGACCAGCCATCTGTAAGTGGAGGCCTACCTTTTCCGATGATCATGCCTACTGCCTCCGAAGGGACGATGATGTGATCATTGATTTTATCTCCTCCACCACCAAAGTTGTCGCCACCGCCATATCCACTGTAGTCTCGGCTCACGTCTCTTGCAGGGGCCGCAGCTCCCTGATTGGCAAGGCTCTTTGTGTCGCTGTCGACAATCTCCATGATAAGGTCCTTGGCCATTGCCGCGGCTTGCGGCGTTCCGATAAGATTCACAGGTCTCAAGCCATTGACACTCTTCTGCTCACCGACGATGTTGACGTGGCAACCGCTCCGTTCCTGTAGATCCCGAATCGTCTCTCCACCTCGCCCTATAATCAGACCGACAGTCCTATCTGGCACCATGATCTGTGACGCATCTTCGCCATCACGAAGTGCAGGTTGATGTCCGCTCCCATGACTCACGGCTCCCTTGCTTCCGCTACGCACAGAGCGATCCTGAGTGGTGGCCACATTCCGACTACCCCCATTTTCATCGATGACGCGATATATTTCAGCTTTCGCTTCTGTCCTGGCAGCCCGAGACCCCGTAATCTTACATTGCCGTGTGGGACCAATGGCGTCAGGGCCTGTGACAAACTGCACCCTGGTGCCTGTCTCTGATTCGACGCGCCTCAGATTCTCACCTTGACGGCCAATGATCAACCCGACCAAGCCGGAATCAATCATAATCGTTTCCGAGTTATCATCACTTCCACCGCGTCGGCCTGGAGGAGACCTATCGCCAACACCACCGTAACCCCGACCAGGCGGTGGAGTATACGTTGCGCCCGTTCCGCGCCCTCTGGGTCCTGGTGAGAAGGAACGTTCGCGGATATTATCTCTTCCGTTTGCACCTCGTCGATCGTCGCGACGTTCATCACGGTATGGGTTGTAATTGTCTCGGAAGTTTTCACGCGATATGCGTGGTGGAGAACGGGATCGAGAGCGGGAGCGTCTATATGTTCGGCCTGCCAATCTAGGATCGCCATCTCGATTGGGGGCTTTTGAGTGAAATGTCAGATACTTGAGGTACAAAGCTCCAGGAGTCGCGATACCTACTTCCGCTCGATCGCCCTAAATCATATGACACGCCTTTTTCAGCGGCAATGCCTCTGGCCTTCGCTATTGCCTCCGCGATGCTCACGGAGCCAGAATTAGTTGGTTTGATGTTACTTAGGTCCAGACTTCCAGAGTTGTTAGGTTGTGGTAGTGCAAAGCCTCCCAGCCCAGTCGATGGGGTTGCGGTTGAATATGACGGAGGAAAACTGTGGGCTACGGGCTGCTGTTGAGGTGGTGGAGGAGCTTGGATTGGTGTGCCAGTCGGGCGTTGGGCGGCTATAAGTCGAGCCTATTAGTTCTGTAACCATGTAGCTCTGGGCATTTTCAGCAGTATTACCTAGGGCCGCCAATATCTGAGAGATGTTGGGCTGTTCCGCCATCTTCGTATGCCGAGCGGAGCAGTGGTAGGACGGCGTGGATCACGAAGCCAGCAATCACCGCATTGCTGCTCTCTTTGGTCAACTTCTTGTGCGAATATGCCCTGTTCAATCTGAAATCGTGACGGGTGGTAACGCGGCAAAATCGGAGACGTTTGCGAATGGGTGGTTGGTTGAGGTGAATATTTTGTTAGGGTAGAGATCTCAAAGCTTTGAGCTGCGAAAGGTCTAGGCCCAAAACTGAAAATTAAGCGAATCTTGGCAGATTGCTGCAGACATGAAGCTGTCCTGGGTGACTTGTGTAAGGTAGATGGATAGACTGCCTTAAGATGGTCATTGACTCAACGACCTCTTACTGAAGATCTTATGGCTGGCGTGGATCTTTTTGCTTCCAAGCCTCTCGTCTGCGTTTGGTTCAAAGAGCTTCGAAACGAACTACCTTATCCACTTAAGAGGACATCGTGCATCTCATGGTACGCGGACCTTTGAGTCCGACGCCCTCTATGTGCACTTCAAGCAATGGCACTTCGACGATGAGGTGAAGCTTCCCTAACCTACGCAATCGGGGCTTCATCGGTCCATCATTGTACACTGCCACTGGATAGGACTCCATACATGGAATTGGAGCAGAACAATTGGTGAAGGTTGGATAACGTTGCGGAGGATTTGTGTCCCTAGACCCTACTGTAGACGAACAATCTCATTCTCAAAATTTGTCTGACATTCTGAGGCAATGCTTGATCAATTTGCGCAGGAAGAATATAGTCGTTCTTCAAAGCCATACTGCTCTACTCATACAGACAAAACATAGAGCTTACCACAAGAAAGAAAGTTTTTTTCCCTTGCATGCTCGTTGCTGTGGTCAATATCATAGGGATTAATCCTTCTTCCAATCCACATGATGAATGTGTTCAGATGTAATCGGGTTCAGACGCTGGTGTTGGCATGCCTTGCCCCTTTTCCTTTGGGTATGTCTGTATAGCTACGGACATTTGAGGAACTCTTTCATTCAAAGGTAAACACACCTGGTGAATACGTAATAAATCGATGTTGTCTAGCTAGCGCATGTTTCTGACCAGGCTGTTACTTAAAGGTTGGTTATACCTAAGAGCTCTCCTTAAGATATCACAACGCGTGAATATGGCTAAACACTTCTCTAGCGATTTTTGTGTTGCTTGACGACGCACAACCGGTCAATCATGGGGGACCTCAACAACGTGGTGCGTGACAACGATCTGTCATCTACTCAAATCACTACTGGTGACTGCCAAGTTACCATCGCGGCACATGTTCCTAAATCTTTCGTGGTGTTCAAGTTCTTTTTCCCCGATCTGAACGGGGCGATGGATGTGCTCGTGCCGACAGAGTCCAACGAGGACCCGGTAAGTCCACTCAGTCGACGTTGCTACTGGTCCATATGCTCACTGTACGCAGGAAACATTCGTTCGGGAGAAAGCTCCCGAAATTAGGGAAATGATGCTTCAGCAAATGAGCGAAGAGGGCCCGGAGCCTAATGAGTGGTGGCGTGTCCTCGTGGAGGTACGAGAGGCGGAAAAGAAGCGTAAGATGGCGCTACGGAAGGAGACCCTCGACGCTGTGAACCGCGTCAAAGATTACAAGAAAGACGAACTCGAGAATCTGGTGGTGGTCAAGCCAGCGAAGAAGAATAGATCGAGGTCGAAGAAGAAGAAGTGCCCGGCGGAAAGTACGACAAAGGCGGCTGGGATACTAGAGGAATCGGAGCAGAATGAAGACTACAGTGCGGGTGCATCTTCTAAGCGCGTAACATCTAACACAGACCCCTCTCCATTCACCTTTGCTTTCAAGGATGACTCGAGCAGTCACGGCTTGGCTATGAAAGGGACTGGGTATTCTGAGCATACCATGGCCGCTTCGAATGTCAGTGCCATTAGCAATGCGCAGCCTGGAGGGAAGCGCCACCGGAAAGCATCAAAGTCCATGACTCAGTTAAAAGTCAATGACACTTCCAACAAGGACGACAGCCGCGATGCCGCAGTAGAACGTCTAAAAGCCGAGGACCCACCGGTTTCGTTGGAGGTCGCTCGCGAAAAGCGTACGACACTGCGGAGAGAACGATCTGTAAAAATCCAGTTCTTGCGCCAACGCACCCTCTCTCGAGGCTCCTCAGTAGCCGGTAGCCGTCCTGCCACTCCTCCGTACCGCGATTCGGCGGCTGATGCGGACATAGCTCAACTTGAGGAGGTCATTGAAGCGAGTAAATTGCTTGGATCAAAGACAAAACTGCCTGAACTGAGCACGACCGCCAGTGCATCAGCTCACAAGGAGACATTCTCAGCAACCGAGCAGCAATGGCAAATTGTTACGCAACAGAGACGGAAGAAGCAACAGAGTGATCAAGTCGCGGCGAATAGATCGGGACCAGTCCGAATGAAGCCATCTGGTATAGAAAAGCAACCAAAAGCTGTTGCTAAGGCTTCGAACAGGGGTCGTGCTACAAAGAATTTGGAAGGAGGCCCAACAATCTCGAGTCTTACTACGCAAGTTGAGAAACTCGACCAGGTCGTCGCTCCACCAAAGTCGGCAACAGTCTCACCAAATCCGAATCTTCGACTATCTTACATTGGTGCAGTCCGTAAAGCAGATGAGAATGTTTCTCCGCAACGCCTTCCAAAGACTGACATCACTATTACCGTCGGTAATTCAAAAGGATCTACGAATAAGTCAGACGTTACTGCCGTCTTGCCGATTTCAACTCGCAATATTCCTCGTCAGGCTAGGAATACTATAGCAGGCGGATGTCTCTCTGCGCAACCTCTACAAGAAGTTGAGATTACAAGGAATCTCGACAAGAGGAAGCCCAAGGATCAAGGACGCGTTGCTGCAGCCTTGCCCCGTTTAAATCTCCAAATTCCTCACGATAGTACAATAAATATTACAGGTGAGAAGTGTTTTCCATGTTATCCGCAAACCTCGGAAGTTGCTACTACACTTCCATCTCCATTGCAGTCGAACATTCAAGCCTCCCAGCACGCCAAAAAAGAGTCAGTCGATGAGAACATCCCTCTACAATGGCTACAGATCTCAGAGATTACTACAATCGTCGACATCCCAGGAAGCTATGAGGGCCAGACTCATTCCACTGCAGTCTCGCTGAACCCGGATCTCAAAATATCTCAACAGGTCATACCAGATTTAGCAGATGAGTGCCCTTCTTCACAACAACAGCGGGAATCTCAGATTGCAACATTGGAAAAGTCGAGGGTCTCTACAGACCAGACACACCACAGTGGGGAGAGTTCTACTACGACTGAGCCCTGGTACGAGCTTCGAGACGACGATGAGAGGTTCACGGATACAGAGACACTTAAGAACGCAGTAGCTGCATGGCAGGATCAATCAGATGACGAGGTGGAAGATGCTACGGACCACCAGGCCGCACCCAGAGACCCTCTGTTCTACTCGATAAATAACGAAGCGTACTTCTTCCGTGACCGGCCTTTCGTTGTCCCCCCACAGCTTGAAAGTGAGGAAAACGTCCTGAACGGAACGTGCTTCCCCGAGATCCCACCACTCCTCGGAAATCCTGACACAGGTGAATTTCCGGAGCAGGTGCCATCAGCTGCTCCATTGATATGCGGATGTAAGCTCCACGGCGGAAGTCGTGCCCTCATAAACTACGATCCCAGCATCCACAGAACAATAATTCACCCAAGTTTACATCCTCTTCCAGACCTTCGCAACGATCCCTATCACCCGGACTGGCTACCCCCACCCAAGCTGGCAGAGTATCAAGCATACGAGCAGGCCGGCTATCCAGTCTACCGATTCGACCGCGCCACATTCGAATGCGCCCTGGCGAGTTGCAGGAAAGTCCTCAAAGACCACATTCGCTCAACACTCCTCTGCAACGGATGCGGACCATACACTGACGTCCGATACTGCCGCAAAGAACACCTGTTCGAAGATTGCCAGACTCACTGGAAGATATGCGGGCTCGTTCCGCCTCGCGTCGTGTGGGATGCCTGGACCATGCCATCGCGTTACAGACGTCGCTACCCGGCCATCAAGGACATCCGAGGACGACGAACCCCCGAACGGCAGCGCCAGCAAGCGTACAGTATCCACCATCGAGCGAGCGACTACGTCATTTTCAGCGACTGGGACGACACGCAAGCTACGGGACAGGAGTGTCGCGCGGTGGGAAAGCCGATTGTATTCTTAACCTTCAAACACGGTGATCCGATGAAAGATATCTTCAACCGCCTCCTCAACATCGCCTTCTTCGGTAAGCTGTCCGTCCTCCTCTTTTCGCCCCCTTGCCCACCCCCCCCACGGTCTGTCGCGCACCGCACTAACCCCCGCACCCCCCGAACGCAGACCACCACCACACCCGCCCCCTAACCCTCCTCTACCGGCTCATCCGCGCCCACTGCCGCACTCACCACCTCTGGACCCCGACCCTGCTCAGCGCCCTCGCGCACCAGCTCTTCCACGAATTCGCCTACGACCCGCGCCGCCTCGTCTCGGAGCGCGACCCCTGCCGCGGCGACTGGGACGGCGTCGTTGAGGATTCGTGTTCGGCTGCTGCTGCTTGCAGGCGTGAAGGCGCGCATGAGGGGGAAGGAGGGGCGCATGAGGGGAAAGGAGGCCTCAAGGGCTGGTGCGAGGAGATGGAGGCGAGGCATTGGATCCTGAGGGTTTGGAGGAGGGAGGGGGGGGAGAGGGTTTGGGTGCGTAGGATGGTGGGGGTGGGGTTCGAGGGGGTGGGGGTGGGAAAGAGGAGGGGGTTTAAGATGGGGGAGGGGTGGGAGGGGTGGGGGTGTGAGGAGGATGAGGTTTGTGTGTAGGGGTAGGGGGCTGGGGGGAGGGGAGGGTGGTTGTGGATAGGGGTGGAGAGGGTGCGGGGTCGGGGTGGTTGGGGGTTGGGGGATGTTTGGGTAGACTGTGTTTGGCACTCGCTAGTGCTGAGTTTCGGCCTCTACTTGGACCTGTGCGGGCGGTTGAGCATCGCAACGATGGCTTTTGAATGGAACTGTGCACGCACTCCGCTCAATCTCCATATGTAGAAGGTACGTTGTTCAAGACGTGTCAGCTGCTCTTTCTAGTCTCGAAGTCCAGCTAGTTTGTAAAGCCGCCCGAACTGCGCCCACCAGGAACCTTAGGGGAAGCCGCTGGTTCCAGGAAACCGTTATTATAGCATTTCAATGGCAGCAGCGACTTGAGATGTGGTTCTACCTCAAAAACATAGACTAACACAATGCTGAAAATGATGCTCAGCACTTAATCTGCCTTGAAAACATAGATAGACTTGCTGCTGTGACCAAAACTGTTATTATAGCGTTTCCTGGAAACTGTAGCTTCCGGTAAGGAAGCTTCCAGCGTATAGACATTAATCGGTCTACGTACCTGGCGTGCTCCATACCTTCGAAGAACTCCAGAAGCACCAGGGAGTCTGATCATTCGGTAATTTGAGGGCCTTCGGGCAGGCTTCGTCGGCGTATCTCTGATGCTTGTGACGAAACGAACGTGTTTGGGTCGCAATCAGCGGACTTAGAGGGACATAATTTCTTTGATGTTTCCGATGGCCTTCAAAGCCTATCAGATTTCAATATTTCTCATGTTGGCGGCCGTTCTCTCTGTGGTCAGTGAAGTACTTAGGGCGGGACGGGCGAGTGATGGTAGCTAGATGGGTAATATCGCGGGGGGGTTGTATTTGCGCTTTGATGAAGGGCATGCCGCCTAGCAACTTGATGGGGATATATTTAGGCCCGTCTGTTCTATTTTCCTGGTGAATTATAATCGATTACTACTTGTGGGTGTTAGATTATCTCCACCAGCCAGAGCCTCAAAATTATCATTTCTCGGTCACGGCATACAACGGGATAATCCAGTCTCTCAGGTCGTCGATCAGATATTCGACGGAAGGCTTGAGCTTGGAAAGATCTATTCTACGGATGCCAGGGGTGCCGACAAACTATTCCCGCCAAGACCGCCCTTGGCTCTAAATGGAACGAAGCCGAGTCCTCCCCAGCACACGAGCTGAATCTACTAATTCTGTATATACTTCTTCAAACTCCTCAACCGCTCCTTGGCAGTTTCCAAAACATCGTCGTTCTTGCAAAACGCAAACCGCAAATAGTCCTCCGCCAGATGCGCGTTCTCCGGCGTGTAGAACTCCGTCGGCGGGATGGCCGCAACGCCCACTTCCATAATCAAGAACCAGCTCAGCTTGAAGTCTCGGGGGCGACTGGCCACGTGGGGAGGGAATTCGTAGTCGGCCGGGAGCTTGACTTTTGCCATGTTGACGAGGACGAAGTAGCCGCCTTCGGGGTCGGAGTACTGTGGGGATTTCGTCAGCGGATGTGCAATTCATAGAAGGGACGAGGGATGCGGACTGGTAGGCCGAGTTCATCCCAGATCTCGTTGAATTTGTGCATCTTGCCTGCCATCTCCTTTTTGCTCTGATCCCAGAACCCGAGTTTGTCGGCCTGTTCGAAGCCCACGGCGGCAGCTTCCTGCAGCGGGCTTACGCTGCTGTAGCATATGCGTATGTGCGCGGATGATACAGGGGTGATCAGGTGCTTCTCTCCGATGAGCCAGCCTACGCGCCAGCCTGTAGCGTAGAAGTTCTTGCCTGCAGACCCGACCGTGAGGGTGAGCTTGGAAAGTTCTGGCGATAGGGTGGCGATGCGTGTGAAAGGCACGTAGTAGAGGCGGTCGTAGACCTAGGGTGTCAGGCGTGAGCGAGAAATCATACACGATGGTGAGATGGATGAAAGTAAGCATACTTCGTCGGACAGGATGATGATGTTGTGCTTCACGCAGAGATCTCCAATTGCCTGTAATTCATCGCGAGAGAAGACCTTTCCAACAGGATTATGCCTGCGCGGA
>JAABUJ010001962.1_pt1 | contig 27549 bp, 22 predicted proteins | sample 5559131 | NCBI WGS metagenome assembly JAABUJ01 (sample SAMN10711875, study PRJNA513366) | rock metagenome | isolation source: Antarctica rocks | place: Antarctica: Victoria Land, Mt New Zealand nord | collected 2016-01-07
CGCGATGCGCTGAAACTCCGCTGAGTACTTGGCCGCTGACTTGTCCATCTTTAGCGTATGGAGTCGTCGTTCCGCTGCTCTCTTCTCATCAACCACTCCGAAAGCCTTTCGAAGTTCTTCCTTGAACCTCTTGAAGTCGCCGAAGATCGACTCTTTGTCGGCGTCTCGTTCCTTTGGTGACTTGTCTAGGAACTCATGCAGTTTAGGGTCGACCCAGTCGAACGCTGCATCTTTGAGGTAGGCTACTGTGTATAGACCTTTGTCCATCTCGGAGTTGAACTTCTTCTGGTTGAAACCTATGTATAGGTCGAGCTTTGCCAAGAAGCTTCGCAACTTCCCACGTTCACCGCTGAACGCATCCGGCGCCGGTACCTTCGGTATGTTGTTCATCTCTCGTAGGCCTTCGAGGCCCTGAAGGTTGACCGCGCTGGTGGAGGCTGCTTTCTGTGTGCTGGCTGACATGTCTTATATTGTAAGGGTGTTCAACGTGTTACATCCCGACCGGAGATTCCTCTGGTATAGGGGCTAGGGGTTAGAGCTTGTGATATAAGAGGGTTCCAGACACGTTGGTTTAACCGGTAGCTAGTAGTATGCTAAGTAACGATTGCATTGAACACGATCGTTCCCATAGGGGAAACGATCCTACTATATAGGAAGGGGGTCGACCCTCAAAGGGTCGACTCGACACCTCTAGTGTCGACTCGACGACCAGAGTGTCGACTCGACATCTGCCTCGTCGTCTTATGCTTGGGGCTACGCGCCCTGCGCGTAGGTCTCATACCTTCCAGAGTATGGTCGTAACATTTTACTGCTGCTCTCACTGTACAACTTATATTTAAACAGTGAAAGACATTTAAGAATCTTTAAACACTTCATTACAGTGATGCTGTGAAAGCTTAATAAAGAAGATTATCAGCAGTTTAAAATATACTGATCAGTGATACTTCTAAACATTATAAGCAAAACTCTGAAGTTCATAATGACACATAGAATAAGCTACATGACAGAGATTTATTAACTGCTATTTAAAATACTGTTGAGAAGTTAAAAGATTATGTTTACAGAGCAGACAATTCATATATTGCTGAAGTAGATTCATGAAGTATGAGAATTAAGCACATTAATTACATCACTATTAATGCTGAATGTATCAGAAGTCTTTGACAATGTCTTTCACAAAAGATTACTTTATAATCTCTGAAAATGCTGTTTATCACTGAAGATAGTAAACTGAATAGAAGACTTTCTGAAAAAAAGAACATTAATAATAAAGCTGTCAGAATATAAGTTAGAGAGCTTTGTCATTCATATAGATATATTTCAGAACTTATTATTATCATTCATTTTATATTTATTCTACAATACTGACATGCTGAATCTAGTTAATGATTCACAGCTTTAAGTCACAGCAGTGAGTTAAATTGATAATGTAAACATTATAATGACAAAAAAGTCAGCAAAGAAAAGCTGCATCACTTTGTATACAGTGCACAGCTATACAAAGCAATAAACTCAAAGATATATCTCTGTCTTTGTCTTAATTAAGTATGAGTTCATTTACTTCACAAACTGCTTCACAAGACATAACACAACAGTGAAGCTGATTTTAAATATACATATAATATAGACATCATTGATGTACAGAATGTTAAGAGTCATCTTAAACTTACATTTAAAATGAAATGCACATATACAATATATTCAGATCTGAGTCACAACAAGTCTCAGAGACTTAATGATGCTGATAGACTTTATATGAAATTTTAAACTTAAGAATCTATAAAAATTCTATATAACAGTAATGCTATCACAGATTCTGTATTACTGCTCAGTCTGATACAGCTTAGACAGTGAATACAGAACAATTATACAACAGAAATGAACTTTTTAGAAACTGATAACTATACAATAATGAGCAGAAGTCATCATAATGAAGATCTTCTGTATAACAGCAGACTCAGTACTGAACATAAAATTCTTTCTTTTCTTAATGAAACAGCAGCTAAAGAAGACACTGAGAAAGTTTATGCTTCACATTGTCACTGCATCAATTTACATTTTAATGAAGAAAATCAGATCTGACTTTACAAAGAAGCTTTACTGAAAGAGCTCACTAAAATGTTTATAGCTCTGCTATAAGATGCAGATATAACTTTTATTAAAAGTTAACTTGAAATTTAGAATGCTCTACATTGTATTATTATAATGAAATAGCTTAACTATTTATATAAATAACAATGTAAATGAAGCTGTCTGCAGACACAATATCAACAAACTCTGTTGAGATTGAAAGATGTTGAATATTTACACAGATAACAGTGACATTAAGAATCAGATAGATGTAGTAGTAGTGACATTGAAAAGAGATTTAAAATGCATGATGTACATAAGTATAGATGAGATATTCACAGTGTATATGACAGAGCTACAGAATCTGATTATGATGATAAACATAATAAGTATGATGAAAATAATGAAACTGAAGCTCTGAATGATGAACATATATATAGATAATTAAGTAACAATTTAATCAGTCATTAAACTCAGTATACAGTCAGATTAATACTTACTGCAGTACATAATGAAAAAGATAGATGATCTGTGAAGTCAAAAGATTTAGATATGAATTTGATGAATATTGATGTATATAGAGATATCAGAAAATGAAGAAATAAACAGAGTGATTAAGACAGTGATTTAGATCAGAGATTTATGCATTGAAAAAGAATAGATTACAGAGATTTAACATTTAATTGTTATCTGTAAGACAAGACTTCATTAGCAGATAGTAAAAGAATGAATTAATGACTGAAAGAATAAAATAGTAAAATAAGTTACATTTAGCTTGAAGCAATAGTTAAACAGAAGAGTGTTAAATAAGTATACAGAACTTTATTAATTTATAAGCTTTCTTATTACTCAGTTATGTACAGAAAAGATTGATATGACTTATTATCTTTATATTATAGATTAAATAGACTCTTCATGATATTTATATAATCTGAGCATTCAGACTGTCTATTATGTATTGATGAAATATCTATAAATCTGAGATTTAAGAGAGAAACTACTGAGATGAGTTAATAATATAAAGAAGATTTTATGAAACTCAGTATTAGTTAAAGCAGTCATTATATTTATATTATAAAGCAATCTTTTAAGACAATTTCAGACTGTAAAAAAGACATCAGAAGATCTGATACTCTTAAATGCAGTCTGAAATAGAAAATTCAACAATTATACACTTTAGATTGCAGAAAAGATAATTAATTATTTACAGCAATGTTTATTCTTTATTGATGACAGCTGAAGAGAGACATTAGCATTAAATTATAAGAAAAGAAGATTAGTAAGCATCAGAATTAAGAGAAACATGAAGAGTTACAGAGAGTAAAGTCAGAATTTGTATTAGTTAGCTAGATCATGAAGTGACAGTGATGATGACAGTGAGATGATAATGAAGGTGAGATCAGTATGTGCTAGCTGCTTGTAGTTATGCAGTGTATGGCAGCCTAGGCAGCCTTGGTCACCTATGAATCAATCAATCAATCAATCAATCAATCAAACCTTAGATAATGCAGAGGGATAACTTACCTTATCAACCCCACCATTCCTTAACTGACTCACATGTCTACTGATGCGCATGACTGCATTTTCATTTCTGTTAAGCAGCAATTGCTGTTCTGTTTATAAACCGTTTGTTGTTCGCAGCAATGAGTACACAGTGGAATCGCTTTCTTAATTGACCGATATCGGCACTCATTAAGAGTAATTGTCACGGCAGCAGCTCCCCGCCATGTTTGCCCGCTGTGAGGGGCCCATCTGGGGGGTTGACGACTTTACTTCATGCTTCCAAAGGGAGTAAGTTTCCTGTCACAGGTGCGCGGCTAGGGCTTAGCTAATGTCATTCTGTAGTTTCCTCCAGGTCCTTCTACCTCTGCTCGTTTGTTGCTCGTCCCTACTGTACCTTTTCGTCCGGAGTATACACCGGACGGTCCAGTCAAAACGAGACAATGCTTACAAGCCAATCGACAACGATGCCCTTGTCTTCGGCATACCTTGTCCTCCTGGTGGACAAGGAAGTGTGAGGGAGGAGAATGGAGACATTGAAGATGATCCCACCTTTGCGCTAGAAAGAACCAAAAGTGGTACCGATCAGTCTATGCGAGAGATCAGCCGTCCCCGGGGTGAGAAAGTGATCGTTGTGGTGGAGATATTGGCTTTACTTGGGGAGATTGGCATCAATCTGGCTGCTCTATTGACGCGGGCATGGGGAGATAATGGGACACCGGCAGCAATTGCAGGACTGGGCACTTGGGGTTATATCTTTGCTCTTGCATCCGTTCGACTTCTCTTCGCAAACTCCAAAACACCGGCCTTTTCAAAGTTATGGAATCATACGGCTATTCTATATGGGTTCCAGTGGCTTTTCACCGTATTACTGTTTAGATCCGCCATCATTCACCCACGATCGAGACGAGCTCAGATTTTTATGATTATAGATTTCACCTTGGCTACGCTACTCGGACTCATCGCGCTTACCACCAAGAAGGGGAATAAGGCCGTGGTACTGGAGTATGAGGACCACCTTGAACCCTCAAGAGAACCATTGGCTAGTTTGTTCTCACTTGCGACGTTTGGCTGGGTCGATGCCATTGTCTGGAAAGGTTACATGAAAACGCTGGAACTCTCAGACATATGGAACTTGGCACCGAAGGACAAGGCTTCAAGAATCTTAGCAGATTACCGACAAACCAGAAAGACAACCAAACTTGCCTGGCATCTACTCAAATATTTCAAGCGAGGGCTGTTGATACAAGCGGCATGGGCATGTTTCTCCGGGTTCTTTACGTTCGCGCCCACTCTGCTACTGAAGGTCATCCTCGAGTACGTTGAGGATCCGAGCGGCACCCCGGCTAACGCAGCATGGTTTTATGTTATCCTCCTGGCTGTGTCTGGGTGCACTCAGGCTCTTGCCGATGGTCAAGCGCTCTGGACCGGACGTAAGGTTTGCATTCGATTGCGAGCCGTCATCATCGGCGAGATTTATGCCAAAGCTCTGAGGCGCAAAGCGGCGGCTGGTTCGGATACAGTTCTAGGAGAGAAGAGAAAAGACGTTGACAAAATCCCCAAGCAGGGACTGAAGAAAAGAATCAAATCATTTGGGAGAAAGCAAAAGGATCATGATCAGAAACCCAAGCCTGATATAGTATCGAGCACGGGAAGTTCGGATTCGCAAGTCAATACTGGCACGATTATAAATTTGATGGCTGTGGACTCCTTCAAGGTCAGCGAGATAAGTGCTTATTTACATTTCTTGTGGGCAAGTGTTCCGGTCCAGATCATTGTTGCCATCACCTTGCTTTACAAGATCTTGGGGTATAGTTCAGTTGCGGGCATTGGTATGATGGTGCTATTACTACCTCTAAATATTGTCATCGCAAGACAATTTAGCAAGACTCAGAAAGTTATCATGGCTGCCACCGACGCCCGGATCCATACAACAAATGAGGTTTTGCAAAATATCAGAATCATAAAGTATTTCGCCTGGGAACAACGATTTGCACAGATCGTCAACGACAAGAGGCGTACAGAGCTGCGCGCCTTACGAAGACGCTACATCCTCTGGACAGTTGCCGCCACGGTATGGTACGGAGCTCCTATCATGATCACGTTCCTCTCGTTCTTCATCTATACTGCAGTCGAGAAGAAGGACCTCATACCCTCAGTTGCTTTTACCGCACTTTCTTTGTTCAGCATCCTCCGTATACCTTTGGATCAACTAGCAGACATGCTTGCCCACGTTCAGGAGTCAAAGGTTTCGGTTGATCGAGTCGAAGAGTTCCTCAACGAAGATGAAACCCAGAAGTATGCTCAGCTTCTGCATGATAACGTGGATGAGACTGGGGAGCCGATCATCGGCTTTGATTCCGCAACTTTCACTTGGGGTGGGAAGGATGCCCTTACCCAAGATGGTACCACAGCCTTCCGCATGATCGATATGAATATCAGATTCAAGGTTGGGCAACTCAATGTCGTTGCTGGTCCCACTGGATCAGGCAAAACTTCGCTTTTGATGGCATTGCTGGGCGAGATGACGCTGCTGAGCGGACGTGTCTTCTTACCCGGTGGCCACAGTCGGGAAGATCTAAGCCCAGATTCTGAGACAGGTCTGACCGAGAGCGTTGCGTACTGCGCACAACAAGCATGGCTAGTCAACGATACCATCAAGCAGAACATCCTTTTCGCGTCGCCTTGGGACGAACAAAGGTACAACGCCGTCATCTCAGCCTGTGCACTTGAGCGGGATCTAGAAATCCTTGACTCTGGTGACCAAACCCTTGTGGGCGAAAAAGGAATCACACTATCAGGGGGGCAGAAGCAACGTTTATCGTTGGCCCGTGCCCTGTATTGCAATTCGAGACATGTTTTGTTGGACGACTGCTTGAGTGCAGTGGACTCACATACAGCGAAGCACATATTCGAGAACTGTATTATGGGCCCATTGATGTACAAGCGCACCTGTATCCTAGTCACACACAACGTTGCGCTATGCGTCCCGCGCTCGCGACACGTCGTGGTGCTCAACAATGGCAAGGTTGCTCACCAAGGGTCAGCAGAGGAGGTATTATCCTCCGGCGCGCTCGGAGAGGACTTCCTCAAGTCAAGACCAGCGTCAAAAGGCAATTCTCAGAAGGTCTCTAGGGTTCCATCCACCGACGATCTCGGTGGTAGAGGCTCCGTCACGCCACACGGGGAACCCAAGCAGGCGAATGGAACAGCTAAAGGGACGACCAAAACTGCAACGGCAAACGACAAGGGCCACAGTGAGAATGAAAATGCTAATACCAGAACAGAAGGTAAGGCTGAGGGAGGAGTCAAGCCGCAAGTCATCAGACTGTATCTTTCAGCAATGGGTAGGTGGTACTATTGGATCATCGCTGTGGCTGTTTTCGCTGCTCAGCAGATTGGTTCGGTGGCGACGAATGTTTGGATTCGAGAATGGGCCAACTCATACCATACCAGAAACGTTCATCTTCAGGGAGCCCAAGCTAAGATGTCACCTGTCAACAACATTCGCGGGATGAGTAACCATATCTCCTCTAGCTGTCTGTCAAGCGGCACCTGCGCCTGGAACATTCCGCTCTTCGCCGAACAATCTTCCAAGGTCGACTTCGCTGTTACCTCCCCTGAGGTGAATGTCTCATACTACCTAGGAGTCTATGCACTTCTCGGTGTGATATACATGGTCATATGTCTACTTAGAGAAGGAGTTCTATTCTGGGGCTCAATCGCAGCATCTTGGAAGATACACGAGCGCCTACTCAACTCCGTCAGTCGTGCCCAGTTCAGGTTCTTCGACTCGACACCGCTAGGCCAACTCATGAATAGATTCTCAAAGGATATCGAGGCCCTCGATCAAGAAGTCGCCACTGTCGCTGTCGGTATGCTCCATTGTTTAGCTACTGTTGTGACCATTGTCATTCTCATCTCGGTGATCACGCCTGGCTTCCTCATCGCCGGGATATTCATCACCGCCATCTATTTTGCGATTGGCAAGTTCTACATCCGGTCGTCGCGTGACTTGAAAAGGTTGGAGTCAGTCCAGCGAAGTCCCTTGTACCAGCAGTTTGGTGAGACGTTGAGCGGGATCACTACTATACGTGCGTACGGTGATGAGAGACGCTTTATACGAGATAATCAGAATCGTGTGAATACTCACAGCAGACCTTTCATCTACCTGTGGGCCACCAATCGATGGCTTGCATTTCGTGTGGACATTGCTGGGGCTCTGGTTGCTTTCTTCTCCGGAGTATTCATTATATTGAGCGTTGGGAAAATTGACGCAGGCGCCGCTGGGCTTTCTCTAACATATGCGGTCACCTTTACAGAGAATGTGCTCTGGCTTGTTCGGCTTTATGCCTCAAATGAGCAAAACATGAACTCAGTGGAGCGAATCAAAGAATATCTCGATGTCGAACAAGAAGCAAAGGCTATCATAACAGAGACTCGTCCAGCAGCCAATTGGCCAAGTCGTGGAGCGGTTCAATTCGTCGGCTACTCAACTCGCTACCGAGCTGACCTTGAGCCTGTACTCAGAAACGTGACGTTCAATGTCCTCCCCGCAGAGAAAGTCGGGATCGTGGGGCGAACAGGCGCTGGCAAGAGTTCGCTCGCCCTGGCCCTCTTTCGCGGCCTCGAGGCGGAGTCAGGCAAGATCCTGATTGACGACGTCGACATCGGCTTGATCGGCCTACAAGATTTGCGTGAGTCGATCACCATCGTGCCCCAAGACCCCACCCTCTTCACCGGCACCATCCGCAGCAACGTCGACCCATTCGGCCTCTTCACCGACGACGAGATCTTCACCGCCCTCCGTCGCGTCCACCTCATCGGCTCCGAAAACTCCTTCTCCTCCTCCACCTCCCGGCCCTCATCCCCCACCACGCCGCGCAACGCAACGCCCACCCCTCCCTCCTCCCCCCCCGCGCCTACCACCAGTCCTCCCACCACAGACGCAGACGCCGATCTCACCAAAACCCTCACCAACGCGCGCGACAACGCCAACATCTTCCTCAACCTCCACTCCCCCATCGCCGAATCCGGCTCCAACCTCTCGCAAGGCCAGCGCCAACTCCTCTGCCTAGCGCGCGCGCTGCTGAAATCGCCGCGCGTGCTGCTCATGGACGAAGCCACGGCGTCGATCGACTACGTCACCGACGCCAAGATCCAGACAACGTTGCGCGAGCTGCGGAACAGCACGATCGTCACGATCGCGCACCGGCTGCAGACGATCATCGACTACGACAAGGTGCTGGTGCTGGAGAAGGGCGAGGTGGTGGAGTTCGATTCGCCGTGGGAGTTGGTGAGGAGGGAAGGGGGGGTGTTTCGGGGGATGTGTGAGATGAGTGGGGATTTGGAGGGGTTGGTGGAGGGGGCGAGGAGGGCGGTTGAGGGGAGGAGGTTGGTTGATGATGGGAAGTTGGGTGGTTGATGGTGGGGTTGAGGAGATGAGGGGTTGCGGATCTTTTGTATATGGGCTTATGGGAGGCGATTATAGAGTATATGCATCCCTAGGGCCGTCAGTGTTTTGCGTCCCTGTCGCGGTGGGGACGGATAGGTCCGATATGCCTTGGCAAGGTCTAGAGCGCAATACATAGCGATGTCCCGACCTCCCTCCTGCGCTTTCGTCCCGTCCTGACTGATCGAACTCAGACTGTCATGGGTCCTTTGTCCAGGAGAAAGCACTGCGCCGGCGAACTACTGGGGACAATGTTGTCAGTCACGCCGGCCACCACGCCGGTGAAAGTTATTGGATGTATATTCCAAATGCTATGGATTGGAAATGTGGCTATAGTACTGTATCGTACTGCCATGCCTCGTCCCCAAAGACGCTCCGCTGCCCACCTACGCCAGCAAGGAGGGCCCGAAACATGTTCTTCGATCTGCAACCAGACTCCCGCCCCATATCCAAGTAATATTTTCGTCATCAGAAGGAAGCAGGACACCTCACCAACCAAGCCACGGTCATTACGCCAAAGCTGACAAAAGCAATCACGAATGCAAGACATCCGATCTCGAACTCCTCCGCCCATCCCCCAAATACGTCGCCGACACATTCGTCGTCTTGCAGATATGGATGCCTTCCTCAAACCGCACATTCCTCGCCCCTCCGTCCTCCTCCTCCTCCTTAGCCGTAACCTCCACGTCGTAACCGTGCCGCCGCTCGGTATCGACGGCGAAAGCCACGGGAGAGGTTGGAGGGAGGGCGCTCTTGGAACCGAGGCGGTAGGCGCGGGTGTCGGTGTGGTGGGAGAGGTCGGAGATGTAGGTGTTCGAGGCGAGGCAGGGGAAGATGACGGACAAGGGGCGGCGCAGCTTGGGCAGACAGGCGCAGATGATGCCGCTGTTGGCTTCGATGACGGACCAGACTGTGGCGGGGATGGGGCCCCCTGGGGTGGGTGTTACTGGGTTGTTGTGGAGAGAATGGGAAGGGGGAGGCGTGGCTGGACTCACATGTTGGGTCTCGGTCCTTGGCTGATAGGACGAGGGTGGTGGTGCGGACGATTGTCGTGAAGCAGACGCTGGGGGGGTGATCGTTAGCGGTGTGCTTGCAGTGGTCATGGACCAGGCCGGGGATGAATTGAAACCTACAATGCTCCCAGCGCGAAGATGATCAACAAGCCGATCTTCTCCGGGCGCGGCAGGCGCAACTTCGCGATCTGGCTGATGGGGAGGGCCAGGATGGCGACGTCGGTCAGGATGTTGAGGACGGCGTACGACTGCCAGAACGGAGCGGGTTTGATGCAATGCACGTCTTTGCCTGTTCGGTCCCAGAAGCCGTAGACCGGAGTGCACTGGAAGATGGTCGCGACGATGTAGGCGATGCCGGACGACACGATGAAGACGATGCCGCCGTAGCTCGTGTACCGGAACCAGGTCGCGACGGCGAAGATCCGGTAGTAGAGGCACAGGATCGAGACTTTGTTGAGCGTGATGACCACCTTGTACACGATCTGCGCGGCGAAGAACCACTGGAACGGTGTTGGCACGGGCTACGTGGAAGGAATGTCACAGATGGGGATCCTGACCTTCAACGCAATGATCACTTGCTCATGCGGCAAGTCTTTGGCGTGCCTTCCGTACCCATTGACGACAGCTTCGGTCTGTTGTCAGCCTTGTAACTCAGCTGTCAAGTTTTCTCTAGGGTGCGGTACCTTCGATCTCCGTGACTGATAAGAGGACTGAAGATATCTACCAATTGAACGTATCAGCTCTATACCACACACATATCACAAACAGACAAGGCTCGTCCAAACCCACAAGAGCAGCGAGTATCGTCCAATCGTCCATCCCCAGACGCCTCCTCGCCGCGGTCGTTCCGATCCGGACACCAACGAAGAGGCCGGCGACAACGACCATCACCACGCTGAGGATGTAGAGAGTCCATCCTCGCTCGACGGGCCCTGCTGTGCCCAAGCCAACCGCGGGGGCCATAGATTGAACACAGCCGGTCAATACGAATCAAGGGCAGGAAACGGTTCGCAAGCAACCCCTGGTGTTTCTTGCGTAGATTGGAATTCATTATTATAATTCTCCGGACACTTTATCTATCTGGCGGTTTGAGATCGGACGGAAAATAGCGTGCGCTACCCGGATCCCCTGGATTATCATACTGTAGTTGGCTTGGTCTGATCACCATAACGTTATAAGTTACTGTAGGCACAAGCCGGAGAGCTAAGAGACTGTTACCGGCCCGTTCGCCCCGAAGGTCTAGCCCTCGATCGACTGAGTGAGGGACGGAGTCTTCAAGGCACGGGCCTCCGCTATGGGGTGTTCGTGCCCGAGTTTATTTAGCGAAGCTCTTGAGTGAAACTCGGCTTTTTCCGGCGCCACCAGCCAGTCTTGGCGTTATATCCGTACGACGTATGTGTAAGTTAAGTTACGGAGTACAGAGACAGTGGTTTAGTTGTAAGTTAGCGAGCTGTGGTCTTTTGTGGAAAGACTGATGGCTGGGCTTGTCCTGCAAGTCTAATCAGGTCGTTCTCCAAATGCTTCTGAGTGCTGTCATGGCAAGACTGCCGATTGGTGGCTGTAACCCTGTTCCTGTCATCAAAACATGGCACGGACACCACGCTTATGTATCATGCATCAGGCATCATGCATGAACCGATGGGGGCTTCGAAAGTGCATTATTTACACATCGAGAACTACCGGACCTTACCAAAGGTTCGAGTCGAACCGAGTCCTTTTACCAAAGTATATCCTGATCTCAGGGGAAGTAAATATGAAAAGAAATTAAGGTACTACTCCGAGCTGTCAGAGGTCAGCTCTCTGCCTTCGTTGTTGATATCGTCTCGTATCTCGTACTCACCATGTATTGCATGTTCAAACCCTCCTTCGGGAGCTGGGCCTTGTTGCTTTCGTCTCTCTTTGCGAACTCATCCTGGTCGCTTTCTGCTCGTTCGTGCGCCACCGTCTCAACTACGAGCGGCTTGATCACTGGTCATGCAGCTCCGAATCGTACAGATATCTCCGAGTACCTGGGCATCCCTTACGCCCAACCTCCACTGAGATGCCTCCGCTTTGCCGCGCCGCAGAAGCTTGTGTCGTCGAATGCACCGTTAAATGCATCAACATATGTGAGTTAAATCAGACCTCATGTCCGTCAATGAATGAAACAAAGGCTAATCAATGGTCCTTTGAAGTCGCCGTATGTTGTTTCCTCGTAGTTATGTATAGAGACCTAGCTGTTGATACTCTAGCAAAAGTGACTGCCCTGCGAACCTCGCGCCTCCAAGCACCTTTCCGAACTTTACTGGAAACGGCTTCAGAGTTTTCAGCACCTTCACCGGCCGAGCAGGCAACAAGACTAATCCACAGAGTGAAGACTGCTTGACCTTGAATGTCTGGACTAAGACTCCCTCAGCAACGCAGGCGCAACCAGTCTTTGTCTGGCTACATGGCGGCAGTAAGAATATCTTCGTCGTCTTTTACTACCCGGCCCCAACCTAATCTATTGTTATTCAGGGTTTTCCATTCCTGGCTCCCACAACCCATTCTATAATGGACAATACCTAGCCGATGACGAAGATGTTGTAGTTGTGACTATCAAGTAGGGCTAACCCAGCATCTGCTACCCCATACAAGATCTACTCATTAACTGTCCATCCCCAGCTACCGCGTCAACATCTTTGGTTTCTCTGGCGCTCCCGGCGAAGTGCAGAACGTTGGTCTCCTCGATCAACGCTTAGCAGTCGAATGGGTGCGCGATAACATCCAGGGCTTTGGTGGAGACCCCAAGCGAATCACCCTCTTCGGACAATCCGCCGGTGGCTCTTCCGTGGACTTTTACTCCTATGCTTGGACCCAGGATCCCATCGTCAGCGGCCTGATTTCGGATTCCGGCACGGCCCTCAGCTTCACGCCCAACTCCCCGGAACTGAGCGCGAAGTACTTCTACAACGTCTCCGGCACCCTCGGCTGTGGGGGTTCCGGCAGCGATCCGAAGGCGGTCGTCAACTGCGTGCGCAGCAAGAACACCACCGAGATCCTCAAAGCCGCCGCACTCGTCCCGGCCGCACCGTCTCCCGCCCTCGCACAGCCAGTGTTCCACCCGACCGTCGACAACCGGACCGTCTTCGCAGACTACAGCGCCTTGTCAGCCAACGGCAGTTTCATGAAAGTGGTCAGTTCCCATCCTCCCTATAGCCTAAAGGTCCCTCCCGGCTGACAGGGCATTTCCCCCTCCGCATCAAGCCCTACCTCGTGGGCAACAACAACTACGAAGCCGGCTTCTACAAGCTCGCCGCCTTCGCCACGAAGAAGAACCTCACCGCCGCGCAATGGGACGCCTTCAACCTCGCCGGCTTCACCTGTCCCTCGGGCCGCGAAGCCGCCGCCCGCGCCACCAACGGCGTCCCCGTCTGGCGCTACCGCTACTTTGGCGACTGGCCTAACCTCCGCCTGTATCCCGGCAGCGGCGCCTATCACGGCAGCGACCTGTCGTTGATCTTCGGCACCACGCTGGATGTGAGTGGGGAGCCGGATTCCCCGACCGAGGCGGCGACGGCGAGGTATATGATGAATGCGTGGGCGTCGTTTGCGAGGGATCCGGCGAATGGGTTGAGGGCTTTTGGGTGGCCGGTTTATAATCCGCAATGTATGGGTCACCGCTTTCAGTGTTGCTGCTATGTCCTGCCATCTACTCGTAGGGTTGAAGGCTGACATCCGTGGTTTACTAGGCGATACGCTGGTTCGACTGGCATATGATAATCAGACCACGGCGTCTTTCGTCTCGCCGGGCGTGTACGATAATGCGTGCCCCGCTGTCAACGACCCGACCCCTGCTCAAGGCGCGTTTTGAGAATGGATGAGGAGATCTGTTCTCGGGATAGGCTCCGTGGAGGCGCTGGTGGCCGTAATGTGATAAGGTGGTGGGAACGGGTTCCGTGATAGTAGATATGTGAGAATAGTATATACTCCGTAAATCCGAAGTCGTACAACTTAGTTGAAATCGATGATACATATACTGGATATAGCTAGCCCTAGCGAGCAGGTTGTATGACGTCCTCAACACGTGAAAGCGGCTGCATCCGATGAGGCCCAGCAGAAGTGAACGGACGGTGGTCAGTGATCACATAGCCTACAATGTAGGCTCGTCTCATAACAACGAACTTAGATTTGCCCTAGACGAGAAGCCCTCTCAGGCCTGACAGATATTGGTCTGAGAGTAATGTAGTCCCCTCGAACAAAAGCCAACACCGCAAGGCAACGTCCGTCTCGTCCTCTCAACAAAAGGCCATAACCAACATCTACACGCAAGCACTAACGAAAACCCTCCAACGCCAACGCCCGCCAACAACCAACTACTCCGCAACCCCCCACGCCCCTACTTCGCCACAATCGACACCACATCCTCATCCGCCACAACATGGCTCAACCCCACCCGCTGCGGCACATGCCTGGCACTGGCGCCCCACACCAACGCATACTTGAACGTCTCCTTCAGCGTCCGATGCACCTGATCACACACCTCCTCGATCGTCGACTTGTTGCGTACAATCAGCGCCTCGCTGAAGTCGGGTTCCACGCCTTTTCTGCAGAAATCATTCTCTGATCTCAGCGCCCGCCTTTTCCCGGCCTACTACAGTGTGGGGAACGCGAAAAGAGGAAAGGGGGAAAGGAGGGAAGGAGGGAGAGGGAAAGGGGGAGGAGACGGGGGGTTACCGTTTGGTGTAGATGCGCATCAGCTGCAGTTCGAGCCAGCAGCGCTCGACGACGTCCTGGATGCCGAGGTCGAGCTCGCAGCTCATGACGACGGTGGCGGGTTCGCGGGCGAGCTTGTCGAGGAAGTCGAGGCTGACGCTGTCGATTTTGTTGTAGACGTATAGGCTGTGAGAAAAGGCGGGGGGGGGGGTGTCAGTGTTGGTGCTGTGGTGGGAGGGTGGAGCAGTACGGGGGGAGTACCATTTGATGTATTTGCGGTGGTCTTTCATGATGACGTCGATGAAGTCGTCGACGGTTGCTGTGACGCACGCATGTCAGCAGTTACGGGAGGTGAAGAGGTGTATGGGATGGGGCTTACCGTTTTCGTCTCGTACCAGCACTTCGCAGTTGAGCATCTTGTAGTCCCGCAGGATGTTGTAGAGCATCTTCTCGTCGAGGTGTTTCGGCGTGGTCTGGAAGGTGATCTTCATGCCGCCTGCTTTCTTCACTTTCAAGTAGATGTTCCTACGCCCGTCAACAGGGTGCGTCTCAGGAAGAGGCAGGATCAAGTTCGTACGGCGGTTCTCGGTTCAGCCGTATGCCCACAGCTTCCAGTTCCGCCTCCAGGAGCGCCCTCTGTTCGGCTTTCTTCGTTGCGTCGAGGATCATCAGAACCAGATCGCTAGTCTATTTGTCCTCGTTAACAAACAGCACTCTCTGGAACCATGAAAGACCATACCTTCGCCGCCGAAATGACCTGCCTCCCTCTGCCCTTTCCCTCCGAAGCCCCCTCGATGATCCCCGGCAAGTCCAGAACCTGAATCTCGGCGCCCCCGTACTCGAGCACGCCCGGGATGGCAGTGAGCGTGGTGAACGAATAGGCCGCCACTTCGCTCTTCGTCTTGGTGATCTTCGACAAGAATGTAGACTTGCCGACGGAGGGGAAGCCGACCAATGCGATTCGGGCATCACCGCTCTTGCTCACGTCGAAACCGGATCCGCCGCCTGATCCGGCTCCAGGTGCTGGCTCGAGGAGCTGGGCGCGCAGGCGGGCTAGCTTTCTGAAGATGGTCAATATCATGTTGGAGCGGTTGTGAGTGATAGGGTTTGGGTACCCTTTTAATAAACCCAGATGATACTCTTATAAACAGTCAGTATATATTCTCTTTGGCAGCTTTGTGACTTTTGCTTTACCGGTGGCCTTATTTTCTAGATCATGTCAGCTATACATACGTTCATCCTCGGCGTTGGAAGAGGTAATACTTTGTGTTCTTCTCATCTCCTCCTCGATCCTATATAAGCACTTAGCTTCCCATCATCCATGAAAATGTGCCATTATGCGTACTCCTTGATCTTCTCAGTGATATTCACCATCTTGACTGTAGTCCAAATTCTTTGAAGAACGGCGTTCTCAGTGAATAATCACTTAAAGAAATCTTCCCTTTGCTGAAGAAAACGTGGTGTATGTCTACAAAGCAGCTTAATCGCCGCCAAGCCCGCTGGGCCAAATATCTTTCCCGCTTCAATTTTAAGATTCAGTATCGCCCAGGACGCCTTGGCACAAAGCTAGACTCACACCTCTAACCCTGTAGAGGCCGAAGGTTCAAAGCAATAGAAGATGAATATTTACATATAAGTAGTACTATCAATTAACCCAAAAGATCTCTGCTCTCTAATGTGTGAGGTAGCCTCCAAATCAATTTGCATGCAAGGCTCACACCTCTCGCATGCAAGTGGGCTCACCGGTAATCATCAAGGTATCCTGCGTGTGACACAAAAAGACAGCCTCATGCTGCGCCCCCCTTGAATCTTGACCGAAAGCGCTGTTCTTCTTCGTTCTTATTTGCAAAACAGCGTCTTAGTAAGGCTTGTATCTCATCACCGTTGCGGGCTTCACGCAATTTGAGAGGCGACTGAAGCAGCACGGCCGAGATTGGAGTCATTTCGTCGGTCCTCCAAGTCGCTCAGTTCGGTGCGCAGCTTTCCATCACTTTATACAATGTCGCTCAAACGGTCAAGTCCGCCAACCAGGATGTGAAGCGTATCGCCAAGGATATTGCGCTTTTTGCTCAGGTTTTGAAGGATTTGGGGTCGGCTCTTGAGCGTGGTCAAGGGTCCCAGATTTACCGTGGTGATGCCTACAAGACAAGTCGGATGATTGTGGAAGAGCGTGAGGCCGTCTTCAAGGAGATCGAGGAAATACTCTTCAAAAGGACGACGAAGGACACAAGCTCCTTTGAGACTGGTATCTCCATTCCCAAAACCGAGCGGTTTCTTTGGATCTTCCGGAAGGGCAGGGTTCAGTTGCTCCGAAGTAACTTGGAGTCTCTCAAGTCAACCATTTCTTTGAAGTTGGCGGACTTGACTTATGCGGATAAACATGCATCTTCAAAGTAGGGATCATCTCTCAAGAATCTTTGTCCTCGCTGCCGAGCTTACTGAACACTGAATCACAGTAGACCACTTGATGACTTAGACGAAGTACTCTCCTTGAAAAGCCTTGTCCTCGCCAATGAGACTGCAACGAGTGAATTACAAGAAGTCACTAGCTGTACAGTCAAGGAGACGGAGAAACCAGGAACACAGAATGCCTGGAAACCTGGACCTATCGCTACGCATGGGGTATGGAACATTTCACCTACTAACGAACAGCTGGGAAGCTCCTTTATGGGGAATGTTCTGACGCCAATCGAAACGCTTGAGCAAACAGGGTCGTTGGGTACACCATATCTAAGCATTATACCAAGGTCAAGGGACTACAATGGCGACCCGGAGAGTTCTGTACTCTCTCATTCGAACTTCAGTACCAGCGCGGTTGGACTGGGCCTTCCAGACTCTGCCCCCCCTGAGGTATATGGCAGATCCTCAACTGAAACTGCCGCAGGTTCGCAGGATTTCTCGTGGCATCATAGGTGCATCTGGGGCGATCTTGACAAGCTAGAGCTTGCGGTGAAGAAACTCGATGTGGCCATATGGGAGCTTGAACGTATCGAGATCAATTTGAACTTAGGGTGGCCATTAGAGCATGCAGAACAGCAGTCATCATTATCCATACGTCTAAAAGATGGTTTGGGTCACTTTGGCTTGTCTACTGAACAGATTCGTTGGGAAATGAATAGGCTGGCAAAACCAAACATATATCTCGGTCAATGAACCGAGACTACTCAAACAATATCCAAAGTTGATGTTGATCTGACGACACTACAAGATCATGGGATAACTTTCACAGTCGACAAAGTAGAGCTCGCCTTCCTTGGAAACGCTTCCATCAGTCTGCTGACTTGAATACAGAATAATCATGACCTTTTATCTGTCAAGCGCTGGCTTCCTGAGTACTTTGAAGACATTCTATCATCCCATATTCAGCAAAGACTCCACACAATGCAGGTTGTTTCAAAGCCTGAACCAGTTCATTTCAGGTCAATGTTGAGAGTGAGCAAGACCCGGAGTAAAAGGACTCAGGCTCGCAGTGACCCAGGATCTATCAAGGTATGCAGCTCGATGCCTCACAGTTGTATATGCACCATGCTGACATGACTCAGAATTTCACTCATGCTAAGCATCATCAGTCCCTCTCACTGCCGCGGCTTGAACTCAACCACAGCTCAGAACGATATCAGTGTGGTGTTGCTGAATGTCACAAGTCCTTTCATCGTCAAGATCATTTGGCCAGACATGAACTCAATCACAGCTCAGAACGATATCAGTGTGGTGTTGCTGAATGTCACAAGTTGTTTCATCGTCAAGATCTATTGGCTAGACATATGGAGAGACAGTAGGTTTTCAAACCTCTCAGTATTAGATATTGCTGACAGCTTAGACACAATGGTCCTGAGTTTCACAGGCACTATGGCCATGGACCATCTTTGAATCAAGTGTCAATGCTGGAGGTCCCATCGCTCTCCCTCAATACTGTGCTTGAACCGGCTACTCAGCAGTCCAGCGCAATGTCGATATATTCTAGTGTGGACCACAACACACCACCTGGCTTCATAAACCAACCCATGAACACCTTTAATGATCTGTCACAGCTCACTGCTTCCATTAGGCCTCCTGGCTTTGCACCTGAATTAGACTACTGGGCACCTTCAGATGAATCTCTAATCTATTCATCTGACAGCTGTTACTCACCTAATCCTGAGTACTCCCACACACAGATTGCTGGTCAGTCATATCTCCTGAGGCATGATAGCCAACCTTCACAGTCACTTACACCCCACATGGGCCCTTGCTACCAGCCGCCCTTGTATACGACCTTGACCCTTCCTGCCTGGTACGACACCGAGACAAGTCTACCGCCACAGGAACTGCAAGGCACTGACCATTTTGAAGGAAGCTTCCTTCAATCAGTGGGTACTCCGCACCTCGCATGTCCGTCTACACATTCAGCCTCTTCAGAAAACGCCGATGAGTTACCGTTATGCTTCGATGCGCCCCTGATTCATGGAGTGAACAACGTTGTCAATAAGAAAGCTGAGACCAACGAGAAAGCAGAAGCAGTTGGGGCAGCAGAGGAAGCTCAACGGTCTGACCCTGCCCAGGCTGTCAACCATCTACTCCGGAAATGGACGACTTTGTTTGATATGCCATTTGCTCCGAGTTGGGACAGTGGGCGGCAAAGCGCGGTATTGTGATAAGAAGCCATCACCGTCGATTTCTTATGCCTATGGCATGTGGGTGGTCGTATATAATATTTAGAGGACGGGCATTGAGATAGTGGGAGAATCGGCCTCGTGGCTTATGGCCATCAGTCACCTCACACAGATACAGCCTACTACTGCTTCTGAGCTCAGTCAAATCATGGAGGCTGCACACAAGGAAGAACTTCTTATTCGTATCTAGCTAGACCATTTTTACAGTTCAAGGCACAGGGCAGGTAGATCTCTTTCTGACAGCTAAGTCAACATGGTGTTGACAATTTATGATTATTCGGGGCCTCAAGCTTACAACTTCATAGGCATGTACAGCTCAAGAGAACAAGTATAGTGACTGCCAAATAATCAGTCCTGGCTAAGTAACTACCCGGCAAATAGAGGACAACCGCACAGTAGTCCACCTGAATAGAATGATTAGGTTTCTCAAAACACCCCGTCAAGTCCTACTGCATACGAGTATGGTCTTTTCTAAACGTGTCCTTACCTTCAAAGAAGCTGCAATTTCACTAGAAACAGCATAATACGAACAGCTAATGCAGAATATCTCTTGTGCAACACAATCCTGAGTAGGTGGCAACAGAAGAGTATCCAAAGTCGTGAAGACTAGGTTGCCATTCCTTCGATGGTGGAATTATGAGTAGATCCCACGAAGCAAAAATTCGTCGCGATAAATGATATTGATTGAATCCCGTACTACCCATAATCTTTCCCTGAGCATTGCATCGCTCGCGCATCGCATCACATACTTCATATTCTCCGTCAAGGCTGGTACATAGGGTTCTGCTTGGGGCATTTCTTCGCGCATCTGGATGCTTAACTAAGCGACGTTCACAGGGCTTAGCACCATCCCTACTTCTACGATTCGACCAACGAAGCTCCAAAACACTTGGATAAACATCTACAACTCAACAACATCATGGCCGACGTCAAAACCCTACCTCAGCCAACAATTGTCCCATTCAAAACCCCCTCCGAGCAACTTCAAGCCGAAATGCAAGATGCGATTCCAAGCACCGACCTCGTTCCCACCAATTCCGAAACTGCCCTCACCACCACCACCACCACCACCACCGACGACGCCGCCTCCACTCAGAAGACCAAGAAGATCATGCACCGCAAACGACGCCCCGCTCGGCCCCAAGTCGACCCCTCCACCCTCAAATCCGAGCCCCCACCCCAAACAGGCACCATCTTCAACATCTGGTACAACAAATGGTCCGGCGGCGACCGCGAGGACAAATACCTCAGCAAGCACGCCGCTGCAGGCCGCTGCCACATTACGACGGACTCGGGCTACACGCGCGCCGACAAAGTCACCGGCAGCTACTTCTGCCTGTTCTTCGCGAAAGGCCTGTGCCCAAAGGGCCACGAATGCGAGTACCTGCACCGGCTACCAGGTCTGCACGACCTCTTCAACCCGAACGTCGACTGCTTCGGGCGCGACAAGTACAGCGACTACCGCGACGACATGGGCGGGGTGGGCAGCTTCATGCGGCAGAACCGCACCCTGTACGTGGGGCGGATCCACGTGACGGACGACATCGAGGAGGTGGTTGCGCGCCATTTCGCCGAGTGGGGCCAGGTTGACCGCATGCGGGTGCTGAACTCGCGGGGCGTGGCGTTCGTGACGTATACGAACGAGGCGAACGCGCAGTTTGCGAAGGAGGCCATGGCCCATCAGGCGTTGGATCATAGTGAGGTGCTGAACGTGCGCTGGGCGACGGTGGATCCGAATCCGCTGGCGCAGAAGAGGGAGGCGTTTAAGATCGAGGAGCAGGCTGCCGAGGCGGTGAGGAGGGCGTTGCCGGCGGAGTTTGTGGCGGAGTTGGAGGGTAGGGATCCGGAGGCGAGGAAGAGGAAGAGGATCGAGGGGTCGTTTGGGTTGGAAGGGTATGAAGCGCCTGATGATGTCTGGTTTGCTAGAGGGCAGGCTGCCGTCAATGGTGCGGGAAGACGGGCGATTGAGGACAGCGAGGAGAGATATCTGATAGAGGACGTGCCACTTGATCAGAAGTTCGAAGACGACGGTCGAGGTGATAGTAGTGGGCTCTTATCAGGTTCAACACTTGATGCTTTGAAGGGTTTTTCCACGCGAATAGATGGAAACCTGTCTACCAGCACAAATCCTACTGTGGCGCCGGTGGGGCCGTTAGTCGATTACGATAGCGATGATGCTTCAGAATAAATCTCAACTTGCTATACTTTCTCTGAATCTTAGTGTATCAGGTATAGCCCTTGTCTCTAGGTGCGCCTAGGGGTATATCAATTATTCAGAGACCACTTTAGCTATTACGCCTAATATGCCTTGCAGGAGCTCATCTCCGCTCTATGACGCTGAACGCCCCAGATAGTAGTAAATGCAAGCCCCGGTGCGGAAATTATAGATGAAGGCATTTCTCGTAGTCCCTTTCATTTCATCCGCCAAATCATTGAGCAACTCGTGCACTTGGCCCAAATATTTTCTCTCCGCAACCGGAGCGTTCTGAATGACTTTCCGCCAGCTGTCCGGATCAGAGAGTCTAGTGTCCCTGATGGAGTCGAGGACATCATCCTTGACCTCGATCGCAGCGATCGGTCCTTCGAGGCAATCATTGACTAGTTCCTGAGCTCGTAGATGTGCTAGACCGGCATATCAGCCCAGCTTCGGTACGGTGATGGATACAATCAGGGAGGGCTTACCATTTTCCACTATGTTTCGCCGACTACCCTTCTTTCCCCTGTGCTGTGCGGTTAGGACTCGCACATTCGCCTCCTCCTTGAGCGTCGCCGCACCCTCCGGATGACTCGGTTGGCGCAGCAGGCTAGCCCGTTCATTGGTGCCTTCTCGTTGATTCCGCTCTCGAAGTTCGCCCTTGAGGAAACCCAGTAGTTCGGAACCTCGGATATCGAAGTCCTCTTTCTTGTCCATGCACTTCACCTTGAGTTGCTTCTCGTCTCCGCTGTCTTGCTTGATAATCACAAACCAGCTGTGTTTGTCGTCTTTGTACCGATTCGTCAACTCATCCGGCGAGTGGGCGTCTACAGATAGTTCAGCACTTATGTCGTTGGCCCACAGCTCCTGAACAATCTGTACGCCCGTGGCCCGAAGCGCCACTGGGTCAAAACTGGCTACCAGTACGTCGCACTAGAACATGGTCGTAAGTCAATGTTGTGCACGCTGTGGATACCTAACCATACCCTTCGAGTCGCCCAGAGCCCTCGGCTTTCGCTATCAGAATTTTTCAAGTATTTAGTGCTAGCGGTCCTTTGAAAGCGCAACATGGATACAACGAGTCTCTCCCACGCCAAGTTGAAGCCAACCGCATGACGCTCCGATGCGCGGCCTTGCGTCTTCGGTACAAAGTCACGGATCAGACTATCGTAGCGACCTCCAGCCGCGAACACGTCCCGCTTTTTGTTGTCATAGAGACACTGGAAAAGTAGACCTTCTCTGTAAAACTTCTCGTTGAGACTGCCAAGTGGATTGATGTAGATTTTGCGCTTGACGCCAAAGCGCTTCATGTAAGTGACGACATCACTGATGTGAGCCAAGGTTGATGATGCTTGGCCGAAGTACCCAGTTCCCTCAAATATAGAGTTCAGTCTTTGAGAGACCTTCTCCAACGTGTCTGACGCCAATTAGCCGGTATCTCAGAAGCGGGCTTGTTCATTGACCTTACCTCTAAAGTCAAATCGTACCAAGTCATTCAAGGAAGTGATATGGATGTTCAGCGTCGGAGACCGGAGCTCAGCACGGATTTTGGGCCATGACCACACGCCAATATGGAGCTTGCTGATGATTTCCTTAACAATCGGCCGCTGGGGCATACTTATCCGGCAAAAATCTAGGATAAGCTCAAGGAGGTGGGAGTGATTTAGGTGGAAGCAAAACTGCGCAGATTGGAGGGCCGAAAACCCATCCACAATCTCATCCATGACTTTGATAACCTCAGCTTCCTTCAGCGCCATATCCAAGCTATCATCCGAGGTCAGATCAAAGTCAATCTCACCAAATTCCTTCGGTGGGCCCCCGGTAAATGCCTCTCGATAAACGTTGCCAAAAGTGTAAGTTTTCTTCGAAGACGGGGTTTGCTTTGCCAGGACTCTGGCATTCGGTAGTGTAAGATCGTAAGGTAGTTGGAGCATTGTGCCAGAAGAGTCCAGCAACTGGTAGACGTTCGCCGAATAATGACCAGACCTCGGGAGTAATAATGGTCTCTGAGTTTCCACAGCACCATGCCTGCGAAAGATCGAAGATAATCTGCTTCTGACTAAACTCTTGATAAGTAGATCATCCAGCCCTTCACTACTCTTGCCATTGAGGTCCCAAGTATAATTGATGACGTTAGGCTCGGTCGGTCGAGAAAAAAGGGCTGAGATCATCTTCTGATGATAAGGCGAGTTCCGGTCCGAGATCCCTTTCAAAGCCTGGCGAATCGTGTCATCTTCAATCTGAGCGGGTAGTTTGCCACCTTTTAGCAGCTCGGTGGTGGTTGGCCGTTCACTGGGACGCCAGCTGATGAGAGATAGAATTATCTCACCCTGCAATGCCTTCCTCGCCATATCAAAATCAGGGGGCAGGGTGTGGTGCTCTTCTCTTATTCCTCGGAGAACTCGATCTCGCTCCATGCCAGTCCGTAGTGGATAACACATCTCGAAAAGGATGATGCCCAAGGAATACATCTTGTGCTTGTTAGCTTGGTCACATCGCCAAACACAGAAAGTACTCTGATATCATCCAAGACAGAGCAGGACTCACATCAACTCTCTCATTGTATCGGGCAGTCACATTCGATCTTAGCTCAGGCGCAACATAGAAGGTTGTACCAACACTCCGGGACAGATGTGCATTCGTGTCATCACCTGGGAGCGCCTTGTCGGATATGTATGTCTGTACGCTGAGTCCGAAATCCCCTATCTTCACCGTATTCTGGCCGTCGATAAAGATATTGTCGGGTTTGAGATCCCGATGAATGATCCGATTACTATGAATGTGGGATATGCCCTCGAGTATTTGCCTAAATAAGCGCCAGACTTCATCTACCTTGTCATAAAGTCCTTCTTTGATAAGGTCCCGGATTGTCTGGATCTTGTCAGCTAAAGCCGACGGATCTTTAGATTGCAGACTGACATGCTTCTCACAATACTCCATTTGCACAAACAATGTAACCCTAACTGATTGTATTGAACCATAGCCGGCCTTAGATTGCAGGCCAAGTTTTCGAGGTTCAGAGGGATCGGTGACATCGAGCACGGCCTGTTCTTCACTCTTCTCAGATACCTCACCTTCAGAATCCCCATCAGACCCATCGTCAGCACTGTCATACCCAAATTGAATTTGCGGGTAGCCGGAGGAGCTAATGTAGTCAAGCCCAGATGTACTCTGGCCAACATCGAAGCTCGGCCCGCCGCTTGGTGACAACGAAGAACTCTCGGTCGCATCTATCGCATCCTCATCCTGCATAGTGTCAAGTTCCTCCCAAGCATTATAGTAACGTACGATGAATGGAGAATTTAGCCTTGATAACAGCATAACCTCAGAAAGTATACTAGTGAGCGCCGCGGCTGATTTATGGCTTATCTTCTTGATGGCGTAGAAACGCCCGTCAATCTTGTTCCTAGCTTTAATAACTTCTCCAAACCCACCCCGCCCGAGACGGCCGGCTTCAACGAAATCACTGGCGTAACGAGACGACTTCCCGGTCGTGAGTCCAGTGGATTCGCGTCTGTCTCTGAGACGCGTTGGAAGATCAAAGAAGCTCGAGGAGGAAAGACGAGAGTCCATAGGCGATGAAGGCTGAACAAGGAGAGGATCGTCGTTCCGAAGGAATTCGCTGGGTAATAGCTCGAATGCTGTAGGTCTTCTTCTCGCCTCTGGTGCAAACATCCGGCGGAGTAAGTCATGCAGAGAGGTTGAAAGATCGAATGCGGCCATCACTGCGCTTGGAGAAGGGTACTTCTGAATGACATCAAGGCCTAGTACCATCTGAAGAAGCACGATTGCTAAGTCCCAAATATCTCCCTTCGAAGTTCGTATCTGGGGCTCGCTTTGGACCTGCTCTGGGCTCAGCCAGTAGGCAGATTTGGCTGCCGTTAGTATCGGCTTAGCGCGGTCATTGAGCACATGTAGATGATGTTGGTAAGCAAAATCCGTGAGTTTGATGACCACGGAACTCTCATGCGGAGGCACCCATAGCATCACGTTGTTCGAATGGATAGCCTTGTGAATGACCCCATGCCGATGTAGGTAATCAGTTGCCTCAAGCAACTGGACCATCCATGGTCGCACGTTGTTGACATTGAGAGTACCAACAGTCTGAAGAAGTCCGGACAAGGAGCCTTTGCATGCAAATTCTGTAAGGAGTTGTACGTTCCAAAGGCCTGTCTTGACGTCTTGGAGTAATGAATAGCCAAGAACATCCACAATGCTAGGATGACGAATCAGTTTCAGCGCATCTAGCTCGCTTTCAAGGCTTTGAATATCCTTCTTGAAATCGCTCCCGGAGGCGGCTAACGTGTACTCTTTCAGGAGTAAAGTAGGAGCTGAAGCAGAGTCCAGCGCAGGCAGTACGGTGAAGATCTCTGATATTGGTCCTCTCGCAATTCGTTTTTTCGCATAAACGGCACGGAAGGCACAGATCTCGCCATCGTCATCTTTTCTTGTCATCACCCTATCGAATGTTATCTGGTTTACGGACTTGATCTCATGCATGGAGGTCTCAGTCTCAAGAGTGGGCGCCTTGCTTTTCCTCTTTGCTTCTCGAGCCTGTTCCTGTCGACGCTGGAGTTCCGACGCCATCATACGATCAAGCATTTGCTCTTCATCCGCTTTCGCTTCCGCTTGTTTCCGATGCCCTTCCGCCTGTCGATCTCTTGCTAATTGCATCGCCGCTGCCTCTCGGACAGCTCTTTCCTCCTCTAGACTTGCTAGATCTGGGGCCCCAGCCTTACTTTGCACATCGTCTTCGAGTAGATCCTGCAGCTCAGACGCAATCTCGAAAATCATCTCCGACCCGAGGAGGCCCTTAGGCTTGTCCTTCAAGATATCGTCAATGTGAGTGCGAGTCCTTTCTCGAATGCCACCAAAATCCGTAACGCTCAAACTCGGGATTGTCTTGGGATAAGATAAAGGCAGAGCGACTTTTACTGTGATGGCGTAATTATCATCAGAGAAAGCTTTCAAACGAAGTTGGAAAGTGCGTTCAGCATTGGAATTCCAAGCTCCCTTTTTGACTTGGCCTTCCTCAAAATCATCCATATATATTGAGCGTAACGCCTCAACTTCATTCCGCTGTATTTCCGGAAAGTCTGTTGCGGAAGCCTTCGTAGACGCGGCCTGCTGAGCAATATCTCGCTGCTTTTCAGCAGACGCCCCGGCCTTGATAGCAGATCCATGGTCCTGTTGGCTCTGAGCTGGTCTGTCCCTAGCGATGGCCTGAGAAGGCATTGCTAGTATATACAGAGTAGATTATCTTTGAAGGTTTGGAGCACGTGTTAGCTTTCCGGGGGTGGGCAAGCAGTGTAGCCTAAGCTACGGCCCTCTACGTGCTATTAATCATTGTCCAGAGGCGGAAGTTAAGATATAATGAGATACTTGAGATATTAGAGAACTTTTGCAAAGTGTAAATAATTATTTACACTTCAAGTGAATTTGCACTTTCAGCCAGAATATTGATTCTTTCAGTCACTAAATCTAATGAGACAATATAAAAATCTGTAAACATCTGATATGTAATTTCATCACTTAAATCTTTCATCTTAATATATCACTTTATCTTACTGTCATCACAACATAAATAACTCATTGCTTATTACTCTGCTTATTAAGCTTATTATAATGCATCTTGAGATCTTTAACAATCAGTCTCAGCATCAATATATAGCTTTAATGAAGTATAATTTCTTTGAATTTCAACTTAATAATATGAATGATGAAACACAGTGTCATTATATGCAGTAAAGTATTTAAATATTTACAGTACAATTATTTAATAATAATATATAGATTTACAGTATCAGATATTTAACAGCTTCTTTTGTTTCTGAAGTTTAACATTATTTTATAATAAACATAATATTTGTTAGATATATAACCCACAATAGCTGTGCTATTAGTGTGGTGCCACCTTTTAACAGGTTATGAGCCCGGGTTAGTGCGTGATAACTTGCATAAAGTGGCGCCTAGGCCACCTCTGCCGGTGGTTCA
>JAABUJ010001963.1_pt1 | contig 27526 bp, 32 predicted proteins | sample 5559131 | NCBI WGS metagenome assembly JAABUJ01 (sample SAMN10711875, study PRJNA513366) | rock metagenome | isolation source: Antarctica rocks | place: Antarctica: Victoria Land, Mt New Zealand nord | collected 2016-01-07
GGATGGGCTTTTTATTCCGAGGGGGTGGTGGCATAGTGTTAGGGGGGTCGGAGGGGGGGTTACGGGCTCGGTGAGTTGAGGGGGGGCCGGCTGGTAGATGGCAATAGCATGTTATACTGACCGGGCCTAGGTGAATTGGTGGTTTCGCTGATTCTGCGACTTTACCTCGTTGACGGGGTGAATTAGCTGAACCCATGCATCAGGCAGAAACAGGCTCTGGAAAGGGTGGCGTGGTTGGAGGTCGGGCTTGGTATCACTCACCACCCTTACCGTCATGGCCCTCTCACCCCGCCGTGACAGTGTGTCAGGTGGAAATAACGCCCACCGCCAACGGGCATGTCAATACACGAGGCGTCATCCACGCCTACGGCAACGTCGGGGGGAAGTGGATGCGACCCATGCGCTGGCTAGTTGTGGCTAGGGCACCTTGGGCGCCGTGAGGCGCCGTGAGGGGAAAGGTTGTGAAGTGACGCAGGCTTCTTCGCCGTGCAGTGGGGAGGAGGCTGAAGGAGTGCATGCGGGTGTGGGTGTGGTTCTTCCGGCTGTGCCTTCCTTTGAATGGAGATGGAAGGGGGAGGGAGCCTTGTGCTTATGGTTGGGTCCTTGGCACAAGTCGATAGCTTTCTCTTCAAGGTGGGTTGACGGAAGTGGGTCAAGTAACGCTGGAAGCCTTCGCTTGCTGTTGGCTGGCAAAGAATAAATGGGGAGGTTACTGTAGATCTGTGGATGGACTTGTGTATTCCAGAAATGTATATATGCCTCCGATGTTGGGCGACTACAGTACACGTTTGTCGCTTGTATCACTGACTCTCCTCAATTCACTTAATCATTCGTCATTAAGGTAGATCATAATTCCAAGATAGTAAATCTGTCGTGTTGCAGAAGTATATTTGTAAGCAGGGAAGGGGTTTGGAACCTTAGCGTGGGACCGGACTTTTGTTTCACACGCGGAAACGACTGATACCTTAGGTAGTAAGTACTTCGACGATTCTCAATCGAGAGTTGCGGCCCACAACCTTGAACGCGAGGCATAATCCGAATGATATATACCAGGAACGTCAAAGCCCTAGAGAAGGGTGAAGGGATAATATGGCTTCCAACCAATTCATGCACTGCATACATTACGGAGTCATCGCAGACGACACAAGATGTTCTTGTTGCAATAGTTCCTTTCGTTCTCACAGCTCTGGACTACCACCAAGCACATCTTCACCACATACCTAGCTTACAACGAGCTCTCCCACATACAAAGCGATCGTTCTCCGCAAGTTCGCAGCAGGCTAGCAGAGCTTGAATGACTCAGACGGACTCTCACTCGTCATCGCCGCCTTTCTTGTTTTTCTTCTTGCTGACCGGCGCGCCCTCCTTCTTCTGGTGCACGATGAGCCGCGTCCACGACTCCTCCTTGTCCCATTCGAAACCGGCCAGGATCGGGTTCTCGAGCTCGTCGTCTGCCTGTAGGGGTATCAGCCAAAGAAAAGGCAGGATCGATTACAAATTAAAGTCTTGTAGGAGGCATTTCGAAGACTAAAAAGGAAAGTGGAAGAGAGGGAACAATTTGACAAGGTGGAAAAGATTACCTTTTTCTTGAACTGCTTATGTATGGCGTCCAGGGCGTCCTTGATCGTGACACCTTTCAGATTCCGGGCCGTCACTTCTAGGCCTAGCGGGAAGTGCAGGTCGATTTTCTTGACTGGTGGGTTGGTGAGGAATTTCTTGAGCACTTCTTTCTCGTCGAGCGTTGCGGGAGAAGTGTTGAGCTTCCTGTGAAATTGAGGGAACTTGCGTCAGTTTTATGGTGCAGTTTTACGTGTATGGAAGTAACATGAAATTGTGGTATTGCGTGTTCATTTGGGATATGACGGGTATGAGATAGGGCGGTGAGGGTATATCAAGGACTGAGGTGTTCGATATGAGAGAGGAACATACCAGTTCAGCTTCTGCGTCTCCTTTGCTATCTGCAGCTCCTTTCCTTCCTTTTCTATAAAGACATCTCATGTTAGTCACGTTCACACATAACTCTCTTCCCTCCACTGCACCTCAACGCCAGCGGGTTTCGGGTGTAGAAACAAGGCATACCTAGATCATTGATATTATATACCCCAGTCGCGCTCGAACTCGCTCTCCGATGTCCCTTCTTCTCGTCCGTAGGCGGAGACGACGACAGACCGGAGATGGCGGAGTCGACTTTGGACAGAGGTTGTGTATCGGCAGACATGGTAGATTGAGCTGATCTGTTTATCTGAGCTTCAGACAAGGGCAGAATGGAAATGTGATTGATTGACTTGACAGCGGATGATGATTGATAGATGTGAGAATAGCTTCCTTGAGATCAGTAGTGTAGAGTAGACAGTGAGTACGTGTGAGGTGGAAGGATGCTCAGGTACCAGAGCTGTGAGGGGGAGGCCATTGCTACCTTGAGGCTAAGCGCTATGCGGGGTCATGCGACCCCTAAGCGCCGTGACTACGCGGGAACGCTACCCCGCGTTTGGGATAGGATAAGGTTTCAACCCCACAAACTTCCTGATTACAGGTAACCCAGATTCTCTTATACTGCCTTATACCTCTGCATCTCTCAGGTTGATTCCGTATGACAAGTCATCATCATCGAATATTGGAATCGCGTGTCAGCATATCTAGATCAAGGAGGCTGGATGACCTCAGTTCTATGCTTTGGGCCACACCCAGGCCCACGGTCAGAGAGGTTGCAATAGAGATAGCTCAGCCCTAACCGCTTCAACACCATCCTATCCATGCCCCATTATAGGCTTCGGCACATACAGCTCTTCCAAATACTTCTCCTCATCCTCCGTAAGACTTTTCCCTCGAACACCCAGCGCCTCGTCCATCCTCTCGACACTACTAAATCCAATGATCGGGCTCGTGATGCGTTTGTTGATCCACGCGAGCGCAACATGGCTCATCTTCCAATCCTTTTTCTCTGCCAGCTCGTGGACGCGACCGATGATCTTCTGGTCGACCTCGTCTTGGGCCGTCTTGAAGATCTTGGGCATCTTCTTTTCGCTCTCTGAACGGGTGGTATTGCCGAACTCGGTGGGTGGGCGTGCGAGGTGGCCGCGGCAGAGCGGGCTCCACTGGAAATTCGTTCGTCAGCTATACTTCTAATCTAAAAGCTTGAGAGTTGCAGTACAGGGATGAGGCCCACGCCCGTTTCGCGGCAGAATTTGTTCATCTCCCTCTCTTCTTCCCGGTACAAAAGATTGTATTGGTTCTGCATAGAGACAAATTTTGTCCAGCCGTGCTTCTCCGCCGTGAATTGCATCATGGCGAACTGATAAGTCCACATCGAGGAAGCACCTAGGTATCTGACTTTGCCACTCTTAACCAGGTCATGAAGTGCTTCCATTGTCTCTTCGATGGGTACATTGGTGTCGAATCGGTGAATCTGGAGAAGGTCGATATAGTCGAGCTGAAGGCGTCTCAAAGAAGCATCAACAGCGCTGAAGATAGCCTGTCTAGATAGACCTGTCCGGATCAGTCAATCAGCCATGAGACCCTGGTCATATTGGCTTGCTCAGATATCGCCGTTGGAAGTCGCCCTTGCACTTACCAGCTTGATTGACGTAATCTTTGCTCTTCGCCAGCTCGCTCCGTGGAACCGCCATGATGCCAGGCTCCTCTCCAACCGTTCCGTTGCATTTGGTGAGAATCACAAGCTTGTGGCGCGGAAGTTTGTATTCCTTGATGGCCTTGCCGATGATCTCTTCTGAGACTCCGTCACTGTAAATATTGGCCGTATCCCACTGCACAAGTTGAACTGTTAGCTACATCGGAGGTACAAACTTATAGAAGCACACCCACCGTATTGAGGCCTTTGTCGTACGCAGCTTTTAGGATTGGGAGAGCCTGAAGCTTATATTTAGCACGCTACAAATGGCGCCGTAAGGCAGTCTCACCTTATCCTCTTCCAGGACCCAAGGCTGCCACGAATGAGAGCCGAAGCTCATTGCACCGAGGATAGGGACTGATACTCGTAAGCCGCTCTTGCCGAGTTGCCTGTAGTCAGCTTTGGTGCTTTCGAGAGATCGGTGAAGTTTTTCTGGTAGGCCCTCCATATTGAACGTGCTGGTCTGTACAAATCGAGCGCAGAGTAGGGACTGGCGGGTTGATCGAAAGCTGACGCTTTTATAGCGATGGAATCGACTTGCTGCACTCAAAAGCTCTCTCATTTCACTTCACAGATTGTACAGGTATTCGATCCATATGAGCTTGATTATTGCTTGCTTTTACGGGTCGGTGCTAGCGGACTTTAATCATTAGATTATCAATCATTGAAGGCTGTATGACAGGCTCCAGGACCGACCTTACGTTTGAGCTTAACATAATAGGCTTCTGCCTTGCCTTACTTGACAGAGTACCTTCCAGTACAATGATTAGGTCTATCCATCGAGAAGACGAGACAGTACAACTTGTAGCTACTTAAGGGCCGGGAGATGCGCGTGCCTGGCGAACTTTTCCAGACATTCTCCTAGCTTTACAGCCAGATGTGAACTCCCTTAAACGCCTCACTCCATGCTCCAACTCTCTGCCCCCAATGCTCCGTGAACGCTTCTATACACAGTGAGGCTGTTTATGCAGATCATTGCTCTTCTCTCAATCTTGCTAAGGCTGCCATTACACCTTCGCTCATCTGGCCCCCCTTCGGCACTGACCCTGCCAAGTTCTTGTTGAGACTTGCAGCTTGCTCGGTGTTCTGGCTCATCGGTCTCTGCTCTTCTTCTGCCGTGACAAGCACCATAGCTTCTTCTTCATCTTCGCCCGGCTCCCATAGTGGAAGGCCTTCCGCTAACCTGGTTGGTGGTCTCTTCTCTGCATCGGGGGTTGCGCCAGTGCTGGTGGCCTCAAGCTCCGATGCCTGTCTTCTAGGTACCATACTGATTGGTATAGGTAAAACGGCATCGGATCTTTTCAGAGCGGTGCTCTCTTGCTCATCGTCTATTCGGCTGGTCTCCCGCGATAGTCCCATTGTGCTACTTTCTCTCCCAAGTCCAGCAGCTCTTCTTCCAGCCTTTCGGACTCTGAAGGGTTCCCGCACAGTACTGCACCACCTCTGCACCTTTTTCTCACCCCATCCTGCTATCAAGCCGATCTCTTCTGGCCTTGCGTTCACCGCTGCCCTCACGCTGCAGAAGCTGGACATCAAGCCAACTGCGTCGGTCTTATTGATACTTCTTGGCACTGTAATGAATTCGACGAGTTTGTCCGAGTATGACGTTGATTGATGTGCCTTGATAGAATTGGGTGAGGCATGCTGGTACGATTTGAAGAGCTCAAGATAGCGTCCAGCTTCTTGAGCGGACCAACAGAGAATTAACGTAAGGTTGTTGATCAAGGAAGTCTTCGAAAGCTCCTTGAGTGACTCTTCGTGATTCTCTATGTCCACCATGGTAAGTACGACTCTGAGATTGTACTTTCCACCCAGGGCCCGGATGCGTGAATAGATGTACTCGGGATGTAGACGATGGTATTTCAGGCTTAGGAAGAGGGCACAGGTCGTGTTGCCCAGAACGTAGTCGGAGGGTATGTCGGAGTACTCCCATGGTAATGAACGGATATTATTCAAGATTGGGTTGCCCTTCTGCCGGGGCGAGACGAGTATTGAAGAGGGCGCAGTGCGATTTGGCAGAGCGTTGGGTTTTGGCTGCACCACTTTCGAGGTATTGGTCGTAGAGGCATTGCCACTCGCAGAGACTGGCCTGGCCTTATACGACTTCTCAGCAGCGTCGAATGCTGCAGCAAAGTCTGGATCATCTCCAAAATCGTCATCCATTACCACGGAGCATCAAGGAATCAACTGGCCAGCGCGCTACGGAGTACACAAGGCGTTGTGGTATTGTTGAAGGCCCGAGATTTAAGTTTAGCATAGCGAAGTGCAGTGGGGTGGGAGTCTCCGCTGTCATTGGTGAAACAAGGCTGTGCTAGAGGTGGCTGGTATCGCTTATGTAAGTTATTGTTCCCGTTTTGACCTTGCTCTTGTCAAGTTCGTTTGAAATGATCTTCAGGTCCTCACATAACGGTCTCAACACTCACCAAAGTTCACCTCACACCGTGAAATCAAGAGTAAAACAAATCCTGCATAAGGCGACCGTCGATGCTTCTGGCTTTACGCTCGGTGGCCCCGGCAGCTACCCTCACCGCTTCCGCTGTCATCATCCACTTTCACCATGGCGCTGGACGGCTCGTCAAGCGGGGAACGGATGGTGCAGGAGGACGAGGAAATGAAAGATGTTACAGAGCAGAGACATGATGACTGGTCACCCTCGTATTTGCTTTGCAAATCTGGTGAGGTTCCTCGCTCTACCACTCCGTCGAGCTTGACCGTCTTCTGCTCTGCCTCAGTGAAAGGCAGTTTGTTGACAGGGAGCCATGGGTAGTTCATCCCATATCACAACCACATTCTACGCAAAATCTAATCGCTCTCTACGGTCTGAATCCTTTGGCTGGGACGGTGGCCCGGACGGATCCAGTGACTGGAGAGAAGATTAACAAGATGAGGAAGTCTTACGAAGGAAAGATCAAGAGTTTCGGTCTAGCGGGGCGAAACAGGGCTGTCAAGCATGAGCCGGGGAAACTGGCTGGGCTTATGGAGCTCGTGCAGTGGCCAGATGAAGAGTGGCACAATCAGAAGGTTCTAGGCAAAGAGGTCGAGAAGGGTTTGGGGGAAGTCTTGCTTGCCAAGTTGGATCTCGCGATGAAGATGGAGCCGGGACCAGTACCTAACAATGAGACATGGGAAGATCTCCTCGGTCATGAGAAAATCAAGCCATTGCCGTCGCCAGCGGATGCGCCTATGAAGAAGGCATTACCCAATCCTGCCAATACTGTCAGACCAAACAGTCAGAACAATGCTCCCAACACCGTTGCAACACCCTCAGCGGAGGTAGCCCGTCCGAAGCGTAGCGGAAAGAAGAGGCGTTATGACGAGCATAGCTTCGAGGGCTATGGTGAAGGATACGTCGATGACGACGGAGATCAGGGTGGCGCAGGCTACTCATCTGGAGATGGAGAGGGCAGCAGGAGAGGAGGCTCTTCCAAGAAAAAGCGGAAAATGGTTGGTCTCAGTGTACCCGTGCATTACCGCAATTGGTTCTTTAGCTCTGTGGCTTACCACAGCAAGCGAACAGGACTACAGCAGTGCACGACCTCCAGGGTTTGGTGAGAGAGGCGGCAGCTACGGTGTCGGCATGGTAGGTGTTGGCAGCGGCATAGAGGCGTACGGCCGATAACAATGCTGGTGGCTTGCTCGAGAGCGCCGCTTGATTGCAGGCTTTTCGCAAGCAGCACTGCCATACCTACGGCGAATTCCAATCCGCACGCTAGGACGTCTACGATTATGATGACGACGGCTTTTCTAAGTTCATGTTCTGGGCTCGATGTGTTTGCTTGTACAGCGTGCGTCTCAAGACTTGGGTATACCCGCTGCTCGCAATGGCTCTGCGCTTTCCGGAAAACAAGGGGCGTTCTGGTGGGCACCTTAGGGATCAGGTGCTTGGGCGTTCTATGTACTCCAGTGTTACAAGCATGTTGATGGCTACAGTCGGCCTCGGGAGCATGGCCAAGGTCTACTAGGACTGGGCAAATAAGGACAAAATAAAAATCAAACCAAAAAATCCTTAGCTTGACAGTGACATTGTCAAACTTATCAGCTTCTTCCAAGCACCGACTCGTGCAGTTATGTCTTTTACCAGCTCAACTGCAGCCCCTGACATAAAACCGAGGCTGACGCATGCGGGTCGCTGTCAGCAAACCCCGCCCAAGGATGGAATATGTACTTGAATACCTTACCTATCAAACATCTTTCTGATGTAACTAACCCACCGATTCGTATAGCATTTGTATCTAGTCACCTCTCAACAACATTACAGATACGTCAATAGCCCCATATGGCCACCTCCACGCCCACGAGATCTCTAAACTCCTTCCAACTCCTCTCTTTCGACATCTACGCCACCCTAATCGACGAGAACACCGGCATCGCAACCGCGCTCCACCCCCTCACGTCCCGCCTCCCCGCGTCAAGCCCCCTCAAAACCGACCGCTCCGCTTTACTCGAAGCATTTCACAACATAGAGAAAGCTCTCCAGCGACAGCACCCCACCCTCCTCTACCCGGACATCCTCGCACAATCCTACACCGGCCTAGCACACGCCCAAGGCATCCAGCTCGACGACGACGACGAAACCAAGACCTTCGCCGCCAGCATGGGCTCCTGGCCCGCCTTCCCGGACACCGTCGCCGCCATGCAGACGCTTTCGAAGCATTACAAGCTCGTCCCGCTGTCTAACGTCGACAGGGCCAGTTTCTCGAAGACGTTGGCTGGGCCGCTGAAGGGCGTTAGCTTCGATGCCATCTACACGGCGCAGGACATCGGGTCGTATAAGCCGGACGTGAGGAACTTCGAGTACCTGCTCCGACGGGCGGGGGAGGATTTCGGGGTGCGGAAGGAGGGGGTGTTGCATGTGGCGCAGGCTTGGGAGGTTGATATCGTGCCGTGTCGGGGGGTGGGGTTGGCGAGTTGTTGGGTGAGGAGGGGTGAGGAGGAAAGGATGGGGGAGGGGGCGGGCGGGGGAGGTTACGGGTGGACGTTTGAGGATCTGGGGGCTTTTGCGGAGGAGGTGGAGAGGGAGTTTGAGAAGAAGCGGGATGGTGGGTAGGTGGGTGATGGACACTGTTCACCTTGCTGACGATCACACTTGTGTCTGATTTTCGGTGGCATGTACATGCACGAGCCATTGGTCGACTGACTTATAGAGCACTGTAAGACCCCCGTTATGACTTCAACTAAGTAAGATGTCGTATTGAGATCCCTACACACAAGTTGTTATAATCGTCCCTGAAAGACCCTTTTGGGCGATAGAGATCGTACAGTACCATGTCAAAAGTCTTTGTGAATTAGTCAAAATTACCCTTTCACAACACAATGAACTATGAACTCACTGTCTTCTCACCTCATTCACAGTCATGCTATGCACTTCATTGAAGCTCATATTGAGCAATTCCTTTCATCATAAGAAATTGACCTCATATGAGTGAGAACTAATTATGAGTTGCAGTTCTGAGAATGTCAGTACTGCAGAAATTTAGAAGAAGTTTTCAGTGTTAAAATCAACAATTAAATTAACAATTTCATAGATTTTTTATCTTAATCAGAATGTCAATAAGTCTCAAAGTAACTGTTTAAAGTCTTGTTCAGTTTGTAAACAACAATATATCATATATACAGCTCAAATCAAGTCTGAAATCATTTATTGAGAGTTTCTTAAGTGAATAAGAATTAATTGCTTAAAGTTAACAGTATATTGAATATTTAAGAAGTATAAACTTATCAATTAACTTATAAAGAAGCATTCACTTCTGTGAGAGAAGAATGCAGTTAAGAGATTTGTTTAAATGAAGAAATGAAATAATTAAATTTTTAATGAGTAATTAAAAATAATTTGAATGAATGAGTGTTCAGTGAAGTGAGACACAGATAAAAGTAAAAAGTAAATGTTTTATACATCAATAAATAAATAAAAGAAGAAGTATATTTAAGCTATTTTTAAAAACAAGAATGTGTCTGTAATGATGTGAGAAGCTTTTTAAAATGAAAGAAAATTGAATTTAAATTAAATAAAAAGAAATTCATTAATTAAGAATAAAAGCTATTCAATGAAGTTCTATCTTAAAATATTGAATAACAATTTGCTTAAAATCTAAATCTTTAATTTTATCTTTATGCAGAACAATGCATAAATTCATAATGTTGATGTTGTTAAGCTGTAATTTAAAGAGCATAACATAAATCTTATAAACTAACTCTTTTACAGCTTTGACTTAAATTCTATTGAATATCTCTGAATTCATTTTAAAAAACTGATCTATAAAGTTTGTCTCAACATAGAAGAAGTATATAACAGTGATGAAAAGATTTAAAAGATTTTGTTTAAAATCTTAAAGAAAGTTTGATTTAGATTTGATGAAGAGTTATTAATGATGTTAATAGAAAGCATGAAATTGAGAGTAAAAATGATTATTGAGGTGAAGAAGTAATATACTTGATATTAATTAAAAACTGAGATTGAGAATTTTAAGTATTATATAATATTAACTACTATACAAAACTACAAGACTCTTCAGTATTTTGTTGAAAAGTTTTATATAATATAATAATGAGGGTTTTGATGGGGTAACCTTGCTCGCGAAGACTTTTGATGTAGAACTGTACATACGCCCAGAACAGTCAGGCGAATTCTACATAGGCTAGGCCTCGCTAATCCAAGCCCTCGACCCCTCTAGAGCAACGTCGCGCTGACACAATGCGAATAGCTCTATTGAATCGCAACAATGGCCCCAGACTTGTCAAAAGCGCTACGTCTCATCGATGAAGCACACGCGCAAGACCCACGGATCAGTGAGAGCAACGGAGCGAAAATGCCCTACGAACTCCACTACGCCCAAAAGATGAGCAGCTACCTGGAAAAGCGCGCCCCGTCCGCTCCAGATACCCTACGTCTAGCCATCCGAGCCCAGCATTTCCGACGCTGGGAAATCCCTCGCGACTCCTACCCAATGAACAAACAAGGCTATCACGCCTGGCGCACCTTTCTCAAGAAGCGCCAGGCGGAGCAGGCGGAACAGATCTGTATCGAGTGTGGGTACTCGGAGGAGGACGTGCGCAGCATCGGAGCGATGATACGGAAGGAGAATTTGAAGAAGGACGAGCAGACGCAGATCTTGGAGGATGTGGCTTGTTTGGTGTTTTTGGATGATCAGTTTGAGGAGTTTGAGAAGGAGCATGATGAGGAGAAGATCGTGACCATATTGAGGAAGACGTGGGGCAAGATGTCGGATACGGGGCATGAGCTCGCTCTGGGAATATCCATGTCTGATCGTGCTAAAGGACTGGTTCAGAAGGCTTTGTCATGATGTTCCAGATGAAGGCCTCCTTCTCTACAGCTTCGACGTCTTAGTCACGACGGGTTCCCTTCCACGTACGGATTACCCTTCAAAGTCAGTCGTGGTCAGCGAATTGTTGGTACATCGTCTTCCCCACACCGGAACAACTTGTGATAGAGCTTCGTACGTATGCTTCTCGGTTGAGGTGATCGCTGTTGGATCGGGATATTCCAAACCTTCTAGCCAGAACAGGAGACTCATGTTTTCCACGGGGAGCCACACATATTGTCGTCCTCAAGGTCCACGGTCCAAACAACATACGCGGCATGAATGGTGAGCACTTACAACTCAACGATGGCACCGATCGGGCTTTCATTAACAGTCAGGCCTTTCATCAACAGTCGCGTCGCGGCGGGCCGGTCTCGAAAGACGTATGCATTACATTGGCAATATTCCCTTCTGCCTGAAACATGGTGCGGTCCAGAAGTGGAGTGAAGGCGTTTGAGGGCATCAGCCTACGGCCATCTTCTCCGGTTTGCTTCTCTCCCTCTTTCGCCATTGTTTTTAGGGCAAATGTTCAGTTTTTGTGGTCATGAAAGATCAAAAAGATATCAAGCGTGAAAGTGCCGGCGTTGGGTCGGTATTATCGCCTGGTACGATCATAAACAGTTATTCGGGTCAACACAATGTTATCACAAATGGTTCACCAATTTGAAAAGCGATTTATTTTCTCAGGATCGCGCTTGACCAAGAATCATGTATACAGGAGAGTTGTGTGGCAATTCAAATCACGTGTGAATACGCGACGGGACGCGTCACGTGGCTATCTGCTGAATTCGAGTCGGATTACAATTCGCTTGTTTCTGATTGGCTCCGCTCCACGTCACTATGCAGCAGCACCTAACAAATATCAGCATCATGAGTTTCACCGTGCCACGAAAAGCAGGAACCCTCGTCCGATAAAGGATTGTTTGAGTGTTGGGTTACATTTAGCTGTCTCCTGATTTGGTCGACGTGCTGTGTCAAACAAGTACGACCTTTGCCACCTTTCACCGACGCTTATTTACTGCTCTGTACTGCACACGAAATCTGTGTATTGAAGTAACAACCCTACCGGATTCAAGATATCTTTTCAAACTGCCATCGTCCTTAACATCTCTTATCCTCGTTACCTATCCCTCTACACTCGACGGATTCATCTCCATAACAAACATGTCTTTCGTCTTCCTCAAACACCTCTTCTACCCTTCTACCTCGCCGCTGTGGCCGTCAAGAAGAGAACTACCTGCAGCAGTCGACCCTCCGCCGGTTCATGGTAAGTCTATCCCCGGGCAATCCCTCCACAACAAGAAGAGAATTTTCACTAGTATAGCCAAGCTTACACTCCAAACCAGAAACGTCACACGCGCCGGAACCTGTAGATTTCACAGATAACGAAAAGACCGACAGCGACAAGACCGACAGCAACATCGATCTCGAAGCTCAGCAATGCGACAACTGCCGCCCAGCGCAAGAGAAACCCAGCAAAAGCCGACGATACAACATTGACGCGCGGATGATCTCAGACGCCATCCTCGGCCTTTCAGACGGCCTCACCGTCCCCTTTGCCCTAACAGCCGGCCTCTCCTCGCTCGGCGACACGCGCCTCGTCGTCCTTGGCGGTCTAGCCGAACTCATCGCCGGCGCCATCTCCATGGGTCTCGGCGGCTTCATCGGCACCAAGAGCGAAGAGTACGTCTCCCCTTCCCTTCCTCCCCTCCCTCTCATTATTCCACCAACCAATCGAACCAAACCAGCTAACCCACCTCCGTACCCCACAGTGAAGCCTACCGCATCACCGTGCAAGAAACCCGCACCCTAATCCGCACCTCCCCCTGCCAAACCCACTCGCTCGTGCACGCCATCTTCACGCCCTACGGCCTCCCCAACAGCACCATCGCCATCGTCTCCAAAACCCTACACGACTCCCCCACGGAGCTCCTCGACTTCCTCATGCGCTTCCACCACCAACTCCCGCCCCCGGCCGCCAACCGCGCCTTCGTCTCCGCCGCCACCATCGCCATGGGCTACTTCGTCGGCGGCTTCGTGCCGCTGCTGCCGTACTTCTGCGTCAAGCGCGGCGAGGTCCTGCTCGCGCTGTGGATCAGCATCGGCGTCATGGTGGTGGCGCTGTTTGTGTTTGGGTGGGTGAAGACGGGCGTGGTGGGCGGGTGGAGGGGAAGGGAGAATGTGTGGCGGTGTGTGAGGGGCGCGCTGCAGATGGTTGTGGTGGGTGGGGTGGCGGCTGGGGCGGCGGTGGGGTTGGTGCGGGCTATCAATCATGGGGGATGAGTAGTCGAGTTTCGTTCTCTTCTCAATAGCAAGCGCAGTAGTGTTTTCGAGCCCAAGCTATAGCGATATGATATTACCTCCCGGGTACAGAGTCGAACAGATTGAGCAGAATAGAGCGAGTAGAGTACAGCAATGCCACCACACTACCCCCCTTCCGTGCCACCCATTCCCCTACGTTACCGACCCTTCACCGCCAGAAAAGAATCAGCCCCGCCCCCCGCACAACAGCCTCCACCGAACCTACGCGCCCCCCTCCCGCTTCGCATACTCGTCCTCCATCCGCTCCTCATACAACCGATCCCTCTCCTCCTGCCGCTGGCCACCGCCCCTGCCCTTCTCCTCGTCCCGGCTCGCCATCCCCCTCTCCGAATTGACGGCTTCCTCGACTCGGCGTTCGCCCCCCGTCGAGGCCCCGTTGCGCTGTGCCGAGGCTTGGTTTTGTTGTTGTCGTTGGTTTCCGTTTGCGTTGCTGCCGGTGGAGGTGGGGAGCGGGTTCGGCATTTTTGCAGTGTATGTTGACGCGCGGGTGGTTTTTAGAGTGCGAGTGCGAGTGCTTAAGGTATCTGTATGAGGGGTTGAGGGGTTGAGGCGTCGGTTGGGTTGTGGAGTCGTGGGCTGGAGTGAGGTGAGGTGTGGTGAGGCTTGGTGAGGTGGGTGATTTGCTGGGCTGGACTGGGCTTGGCGGAGCCGAGGCAAAGCGTGGTGGGGCCGGGTGGTTTTTTAAGGGTCTTGTCGGTTTTGAGGGGCGATTTATAGGGTAAGGTAGATTGAAAAGAAAGGGAAAGCGGGTGTGCGATTCCTCGCAGAAGTGGGTGGGATGTTTTACTCAGCAAAAAACCGGAGAGGGATCCGGTGGGGTAGTAGATGTACTTACATCATGTGGCGTGTGATTCGTGTGGCGGTGGTGCTCTAGGCCCAGCTTAGTCATCACTGCACGTCCTGCCATGCGGTCAAGGTCAGACCGCTTTGTGCCCTAGAAAGGGGACATCACACGCTTTCGATGTTATGCTTTGCCCTAACTGGTCGTGAGCACCAGAGAAGCCCAATGGTTCTTTAAATGACTGAGGCTTCAAGATTGCCATCGTGATGAAGCTTTCATAAGATCCGCATCTGCAAATTGGCTTGCTAGCCTGGGTAGTACTAATCACGGCAAGGTGCTGTGCATAATATCACATAACGAAGCAGATAAGCAGCAAATAGTAGCGGCCTTGACTTTCATCAATTACAGCAAGAGTCATACACTTGGTCTGGATCACAGATCTAGTATTTACTCAACGGCCACCAACAACACTGTGGGCAGCAGGACTTAACCCAGTCGATTAGTCAATGTCTACTTTGACCCTATCATCGGGAAGCCCCTCGGCGCCGTTGATGGCAATTGCCTCGAAGCCATCTAAAAGCTCCGTAGTCACCCCTCCCGCCGCTTTCTTCCCCCTCGCCTTCTTTCCGCCCCTCTTCGCCTTTTCTGAGCCAGCCACACTTCCCAACGGCGCTTCTCTGACCCACCTCGCTATCGCCTCCGCCCTCTCCGTGCTGATGGGATACTCCTTTCCATCCTCCTGCGCCCACCTTTTCGGTCCACTCCCTCCCTGTCCCAGCTCCTCTCTTCGCTGCTCTTCCGCTCTCCTCTCCCGGGCGGCAACAGCAGCCTGAAAGGTCGCTTCGTCGTGCACGCGTTCGTCGGCGAGAGCTTCCATGATGGCTTCCTGCTTTCGCCGTTCCCTGGCTTGCTCCTCCGTCTCTTCTTTCTTCTCGGCCCCGGGATGACCGGGTAATGGGGCGGGCGCGCAGAGGGTCTCCCATGACTGCTCTAAGCCGATCCAATTGTTGCCACGCCGAATGACCTCGATCCAGTCAGCTCGGCTTGGGGAGCGAGCAGCGAGGAAGATTGGATACCCGTCGCAGACTCTTGCAAGGCGTGCCGCCATGTGGGCATGACGAAGTAGTTCCTTGGGTGATGTCTGCACGAGTGAGTGGCATAGAAGGAGGGAATGCAGAGCGTCTGTGAGCAACGGATGGTATGTGATTGCTTCATGTTGCTCAGAGCTTGTCATGAGCTGAGTTTCTGGATCTGTCGATGTGATGTGATGCCATTTGTCCTTTCTGGGGACCAGTGCAAGAAACGTAGCAGGATAAGGTGGTAGGTTCGCTGGTGGTGTTGAGGAGAACAAGGATGATAGTTGGTGGACTTCTGGTGCCGGGAGTAATGGGTACGAGTTCGATTCGAAACAGCTATTGTCGCCGTTCTTTGGGGTATTGACGGCTTCATGAGGAACCAAAGCATCTGAAATATGTCCATTGCTCAGGCTCGAGTTTCCTGACATCTCGAGTAGTCTATTTGAAGGGGGATTCCGTTGCGTCGTGTAGCCATTGGCAGCCAGGTTAACATTGCGGTAAAATTCCTCGGTAACCTCAGATGGCAACCCAGGCGTGTACCCGAAATTCGATAGGTAGTTAACATAGTCTCGAAGAGCCCGTTTTGCGTACGTCTTCACCATCTTGCGTGCTTCCAGACGCCGCCTATGCGCTTCTCTCTCAGCAGTGCTCAGCGCTGACATCTCACTGTCAATAGACACTTCCGTACCTTCATGTCCTTGGTCAGCTGATTTCAGTCCATCAAGAGCAGTGTTGATATGTTCGCAAGCCATAGTCAAGTAGACCCCAGCCCGGTGGAAGAGCAATTGCGTCTCGAGGCTACTCGGCTGATCTTCGTCCTCGATTCGCATTTCATTCCGCCAGTCCCTTCCGCCACCGGTCTTCCTCTCCGAACCACCAAGCGCATTTGCTAGCTCTAATTGCCCTCTGCCAGCCTTGTGTTGCGCCGTCATGTATCGATGTACCGCTAAGGCCTCGGTCAAGTCCCTCGCGGCGCCTACAAAGTCATCTTTGAAAATCCGTGTCACGGCGCGCGTCCTTAACGGAGCACACACCGTGGGTCGATCTGTGATGATCTCATCCAGAGGCTTCAGACTCGTGCATTGAGCGAGCATACGAGACGGTATCTTCTCGTGAAAGAAGTGTACGTATTTCGCATCGCTGTCCCCTTCACTTCGCTGCAGCACTAGCTTCGCGACTTCCTCGAGAGCAGAAGCGGATTGCATAGTTGCGACGCTGGCAGCAATCTCGTCGAGGTGGTATGCGTGGGATAGCTTCTGCGTCGCCAGCTCGCGCATTCGATGCTTCCTCTCCCTGCTTAGCTTGGAATTCGCTCCAGCTCCACCAAGCCCTAATCCAAGCGCAGCCGCACCGCCACCACCCAAGAGACCATTGCCCGCATTCAACGAATTACCGAGGGTCGATGAGGTGGTGCCATTGGCGGCACGTACTGCTAGATTGGTAGCCTCTTCGACCAAGCGGCGAACCTTGACAAGATCGAAGAATACCGCCGGATCTATGGGATGAGGACGGGGAGACGTGTAGTTGCTGTACGCCAACGTCTCGAGTACCTCTGGGGGGAGCTGTAGCCATGGTCCATGGAAGGACGATATATACCGCCAATGTCTGCATGGAGAGTGAAGGTAAGCTACCAGTTGAGAAAATCATGAATTGGTAGGTACACGGAAAGGGTTAATCTAGGATCTGAACGGTGACCTACTTATTTCGGCATATAATTAATGCCGAAGTCGTGGGCTCGACTGGCTTCGACTTGGACGTCTTTGGCAGGTTTGCGTTTGAAGTTGGTGATCTCTCGGGCGTTGACGCCAGAGCAGCGGAATTGGATTGAGCTGCAACTTGTTCTGATCCGCCATTGGCATGCCCAACAGTCTGAGTCTTCTTCTTCTTCGTCATAATAGACTATTCGAGCGCGAGCTTGAGCTTGATTGAGTATAGAGATTCTCTTCTGAAGCTGTATCCGGAAATATTTCCGACGTGGGCGCTTATTCACGATAGACGCGCGCTTATTTGTCTGTAGTTTTATCGTTATGTGAACAAAATAATTCAAGTGTCAAGCTGTAAATCTGTAACGGAATTGCGCAGTAGATCCTACCCGAAGTGTCTTGGAAAATTGCCACGATTGAGTGCCGTACACGCTTTAGGGCAAGCATATCATTACGGGAAAGCTGTACGTGTACAGTGTTTGCCGCACCACGAGCACTGACAGTAAGTCTGAATCCACTTGCGCAATTGGCTACGCCGGGTGACTGCTGAAGGTTTAGCATAACACCAGGGTGCTTCCCGTCGTGAGTTAAGTTTGTTTTACTTTGTACGCATAACGGTTGAACTTGACTTGTTTGCCCTTGGGCAGAGTATAGGCGATGATTGTCTTCAGTGCATATCACACTTTTGCAATGGCGCCTTCCTTCGTCTATACATCTCATGCAGTACCACACTCATCATGCTATCGACCCAATCTATAGGTCTCTTATTCAACTGATGAAACGACGCCGAATTGAACCGTGGAGTCAACCGCCGACGAACAGAAACTGCCCATAGCTCTCAAGTACGGGCTTATCAACGCCATTGTAGCGAAAGATGCTGCTACCCGTGAGGACAGTAGAGAGGACGCCTTTGTCATGCATTAAGAACTTAACGCCAGGCACGCCTCGACTGCTAAATGAACCCTGTGGTCGATAAACATGTCAGCGGGAATGTATTCAGGGTAGTATGCTTGCTATTGGCTGTTGATTTACATACCGTCCTTCCTTCACCCTCACAACGTCACCTATGACATCTTTATCCAGATCTGGAAACATACCAGCTAGGGTTCTAGGGAACAATCAGTCAGAAGCCCCATAGAGGCAACCTTCAAACAGGACTACCTACTCAACAACATTCGTGTGCTCTATCCTTTGTATCCGCTGGGCTTCAGCTGTCTCAGCACTGGCCTGTCTCGCAGCAGCCTCCTCAGCATTCAACCTGTGGTTGTTGTAGGCGACTTCTTCCTCTGGGGATCTTTCAGGCGACCTCTGGCGTTCGCCACTCTTGCTCGGGGGCTGAAAAACGGCCGGAGAGAGTCTACGTGCTATCCCTGGTTGTGGTGTCGGAACATGGGCTGTATTGCTGCGGGCCGGTGAGCCTGGCCGTTGTTGTGACATACCATCCTCCGAAAAGATTCTGCCTATTGTAGACAGCGGCCGCTGTATTGTCCTTAAAAGACCGGCAACGGCAGCGTTATCTTCCATTCCCTCACTCATCACTGCTGATTGCATACCATCTCGCGACGAGGTTGGGCGCCTTGAGACTGAGTATTCAGCCTCCATAGAGGTATGTTGTGTTACTTCTGGCCTGCTAAGTGTGGATTTCTCGTGAATCAAGGTATGATTTGGAGGGACCGGTAGTTCTTTCTCGTGGCCCTCAGCAATGGCTGATACAGCGGCCTCGACATTCTTCTCAAAATCTTCGTCTGATACTGTCAACGTAGTGCGGTCGAGGTTCTCGATAAATTGAATTGCACCCGTCTGTTGACATCAGCAGTACACTTTGTGATCGGGGTGGGCAGTGCCTACGAGTGAGGACAGATAGTATCCCGCTTCTCCACCAAGCTTGTCTTGATTGCGGAAGCGGAGAATATATTGGACATTAGACACTAAATGCTCCGGATTGGCTTGCAGCACGACATAAATAAGAAGCGGCACGAACGCGTCTGCAGACGTATCCGCCGACTTGGAGTTGCGGAGGAGACCTACAATCATAGTCGTTAGATGACTCAATTCGGTAAGGGATTTGCAATGGATCCCTTACCAAAGATGACTTTGCAACAATTCAGAACACAAATAACTTTGTCCCTTGGCGCTCGATAAGTCTTGATCTTCAGCAATTCTAAAACAAGAGTCAGCAATTGATATCCAGCAGCAAGCGTCGTTTTAGAGACCTTGCTGTGCTAGAACCAGGAAGCGCCGTCCGCTCTCCCCGACAGGTGCAATATCAAGGTGTTCTTCCCTAACCCATCCATAAATGCGTACTTTCTGCGCCAGTATATCGTCTCTTTCGATGTCTTCCTGATGCTGACCTCTTCGACCAGGTCCAGCTGACTTGTCTACAATCTTGCGCTTTCCCTTCCCCGCAGGTGATGATGCTGGAGGAGGTATCGCGGGCGAAAACGTTTGCGCGTAAAGTCTATTCATAACCAGCTTCTCCATGCCTTCTCGTGCATTATCGAACTCAGACTCTGATACTCCGCGCCACACTTCGCACTGTGCCATCTTGTTTGTGATAAAAGCCAAGAAGTCGCCTATTATTTTGACTTGCTCGTGCACCATCCATTGCTTCTTACCAAACTCTAATAGAAATGACCTTAGGAACTTTGCTACTGGATCGGCAGTGCGGTGACGAAGCTGTTCCAAGAAGCGGTGGAAGTCGAAGAGCAATTCGGAGTCTGGTTCTGGTGGAGGAGGTTTGTGGAGAGACAGCGTCACATTAGATGACATCGGTGTGTCGTTGCCGGTGGACTGAGTGATGTGGGAGTGAGTAAGAGAGACCCTCCGTATTGAAGGGGATTTAGGAGGTAATGAAGGACTTGCTCCTAGGTGAAGCGGTGAGCTAGCATCCGAGGACGGTGACTGCATATCGGGTGCACCGGCAACATTTTGTGAGGTGTCCCATTCGTCTTTCTTCAGAGGTTCGAGACTTGAGTTCCGGGGCGGGTGCTGAACTGGACTCCCAAGTAGTGGCCCAGCGAGTTCGAGGCGAGGTGACATAACCTCCTCCATTCCCGGTCCTCCACCAACTTCGTCGAATTGGTCCATTATGCTCTGAATCTCGGACCTTGATTCTGTATCTGCTTCTTTGATCTGCGCGGTTGATTGTTTTTCGTTAAACTCGGCGTCGGATGAGGCTCCTGAAGTTGCCTTTGACTGGTCATCATCAAAGGATATTAGGTTATTGGGATCATCCGAGTATCTAGTTGCTCTAGAGTTCGTCCGAGTAGGCGATGGGGAGGCTCGTGGGGTTTCGGGTGTAGGGTCAAGGTAGGCTACTTCTTTGTGTGGAGGTGTCGGAGGAGTATGCAACGTCTCTCTGTCTTGTGCGAGTTCTGGGATGACAGGCTCGGCAATAGACGGTGCTTGGGATCTTGAAGACAGTGACAACTTCTGTACCCGCTCGACGAGAAACGGCTCCCCGGACTGCGGCACCTGCCCCTCCGTCCTTTGATCCAGCACCTTGTCGTCCTGTCTGTCACCCGTAGAAACCTCCCCCTCCCACGGGTTCGTATTGAGCTCAAGAGCCCCCGAATCACTTCTTGAATTGGTGGAGCCATCATGTACCGTACGGCTGCCGCTTTCTCGTGAACGGCTCTCTTCCTTGTCCTGCCCTGTCTCGCTGCTCTGCCCATGTTCCGCCGTGTCTTCTGTCACCCCCCCTGTGCCCTTAGGGAAATCATCGGTGCGGCCGGGAGTAGACATAAGCTCCGAGCGCGCATTTGGGCACAATCACCAATGTTGATGTAACGAATTGAACGTCCTAAGCTTGGTCTGTTGATGATACCATAAGAACTCAAGACACCAGCTATACTCTTAACTTTTGACTCACATCACTTGTGGAAAGGGGCTTGGGACTGAACGAACTAGCTTTGAACCTTGTGGCGACCGTTGTTTGTGTTGAAGCGGCGAGATAGTTGGGAATGATAGGCGGCGCATGAGCTTTCTTTTCCCAAGTACGGCAAGCGATGTCACACTCCTACCCTGCAATACACAGCCTTCAAACACTCTTCCTGTCATCAACAACTAAGCACGACAAGATTCCAAACTCCGGGAGGTAGTCTACGTGACATACATGCCATGGATAGATCTGTTGCACAAAGATGATTGCTATCTTCTAAGGCTTTCAGAGCCAAGATGTGCGGAATCCACTTTACACTCTCTGCTTCAACCCCCGTCCGCCCAGATAGCACTGTCATCGAACTCTTAAAGAACCGTGGGCCTGATAGCTTTCAACAACTTGAGGTCAAAGTCAGCGCTCATGATGGCAGAAATCTTTCTGGAGAAGCCCAGCAGTATCATATGGTTTTCTCATCATCGGTGCTGTCACTCCGTGGCGACCATACCGCTGTGCAGCCTTTCCAGGATAGGACGACTGGATCCATACTCTGTTGGAACGGTGAAGCTTGGGAGATTGATGAGAGACGAATTTTTGGGAATGACGGAGAGATTCTCTTTAGTCTTCTTAACCAAAAGGAGTCCACCACAGTCCAGGATCAGCTTTCTAAGGATGATGTGAGGTCACATATCAACCATATCACAGCTGTGTTTAACAGTATTCGAGGTCCTTACGCTTTTGTTTACTACGATGCGTTGATTGGCAAGGTCTTCTTTGGGCGAGACTGCCTTGGAAGACGTTCTTTATTGAAAAGTACTGGTCCGGCCAGCGTTCTCACAATTTCCAGTGTCTGTGCCGAGCGTGGTTGTGATGAAGTCAATGCTAATGGTATATATGTACTTGATTTGTGGGAAACCACGACGAAGGCTCAAGTTCCAGCTGCCTCGCATAGTCCTCACAGCTCAGAGAATCTCTCGCACCCAGATGCTGTATCTCTAGTAGGTGCTGTTCTTGAACGCCCAGCACTGCCTTACGCTAACAAGCTTGGTAGGTTAGAACGATTCCTTTCTTCAACAGAGACCAACATACTCCCGTGGTACCCATCCTGAAAGTGCAGTCACCTTCAATAGTAGCATTGGAGCAGCAGCTCTCAGATTCAGTGCGTCTGCGGGTGGAAAATATACCATTGCCCCCTACTCAAGGGATCGACAATTCTCACATAAAACGTCCCAAGATCGCTGTCCTCTTCTCCGGCGGACTAGATTGCACAATGCTAGCCCGTATCGCTCACGATCTGCTCTCACACGACGAGCCCATCGACCTACTCAACGTCGCCTTCGAGAATCCCCGTGTTCTCGCGGCGGCAAAGCAACATTCTGCCCCTGATTCTGATCCATACAATCAGTGCCCCGACCGTATAACCGGCAAGACCTCCCACGCCGAGCTCCAACAAGTCTGTCCAGGCCGAACCTGGCGCTTCGTCTCCATCAACATCCCCTACACCGAGACCCTGCAACACCGCCACCGCGTCATCTCCCTCATGCACCCGCACAACACCGAAATGGACCTCTCCATCTCCTACGCCCTCTACTTCGCCGCCCGCGGCCGCGGCACCGTCTCCGACCCCACCACCAACTCCACCCACCCCTACACCACCCCAGCCCGCGTCCTCCTCTCCGGCCTCGGCGCCGACGAGCTCTTCGCCGGCTACACCCGCCACGCCACTGCCTTCGCCCGCCGCGCCCTGCCGGGCCTCCTGGCCGAACTCGAGCTCGACATCACCCGCCTCGGCACGCGCAACCTCGGCCGCGACGACCGCGTCATCGCCCACTGGGCTAAGGAAGCCCGCTACCCATACCTGGACGACCGCTTCCTCGTCTGGGCCCTCGCGCGGCCCGTGTGGGAGAAATGCGGCTTCGGTCAGGCGAGCGTCGGCGACGACGACGACTCGAATAACGACGGAGATGAACCGCGACTCGAGCCGGGGAAGAAGGCCCTCCGCCTGCTGGCGTGGAAGACGGGCATGCGCGGCGTAGCGCGCGAGAAGAAAAGGGCGATCCAGTTCGGCGCCCGCACGGCTAAAATGCAGCGTGGAGCCGTCAAGGGCACACAGATCCTCGCGCCCTCGTAACCGGCGCACACTTGCGCGCTGCTGCAAACCCCACCTCGCCATTGAGGAGCATGGCCGAGGCGAAGCTATGATGACGAGAGGCGCGCGTGCGGCTCTCCCGCTGGAGGGAGAGTGCTCGCGCCCCTCTCCCAGATACTGCTGAATCGCACGAAACCCCACCCCCTCGCCTCTCTCTTCACTGTCGTCTACTCACTCTCGCCCGTTCCCTGAACCGAGCCGCGCGTTTCCTGATGCTCAGCTCGTGTGCTGGGTGGACGAAACCAGGACGGTGAAGGGGGGCAGGGTGAGTGGGCGGATGGGTGGATGGGCGGAGGAGAGAAGTAGGGGGTGGGGGCGATGGTGAAGTCGTAAAGGCAAGTCTGAGCTTTTGGGTGAGGGTGGGGTTGGGGTTTGGGTTTGGCTGGGGTGCGAGGGGAAGTTTGGTGGATGGTCGAAGTGGATGGTAGGGGTGGGATGCTTTGGGCGATCATGAATGAGGCACGGCGGTGGTTTTGTAGCCAGTTGTTTTTTCTCAAGGAAGTGAGGGCCGTAGAACCGGCCTGGTTCACTACGCGTCACCGTCACGGGTCGACGTCAGGCACAATTGGTAGACGTCCGTCAGTGCTCAGCAAGTACCTAGGTATGCTCTCCGAAGCCTCTAAACTCATCGGCCGTTTAGACCGTTCCGTGCATAACCTGACTTGAAGACTGTCAATTCCATCCGCTATCTAAGGTCCAACAAACACGCTCCATCTATCCCGCTCATAAACACGAGTCGAACCTACCACAAGGGACTCAATGGTCCTACACATTAAAAGATCCCTAAACCCCCCTCCCCTCAATCCGTAACCCATCCCACCCAGCCCGGCGTGTCAAAACAACGCTCATTCGCTCCCTCGCAAGAGATCAGAAAGAAACTGCGACCGCAAGTCCACCCCGCTTTCGCTGTCCAATCCGTCTGTGGTGACTATGCCGTACAGCCCGTATCCGCTACATAAGAGTATATGAATAAGAAGAAATCCTGTTTCCAACCGCCGCACCGGAACTCCCTGATTCTTCTTCGCATCGTCCATTCATCGAGTCGTTCTTCGTCCTCGTGTCGATTCGTGGGATTGCCAGCTGGTGCATGTGATTGCCTCCCGGTGCAGATGATGGCGTGAGAAAGGTGTTGTTGTTGTTCGAGTGCAGGCCTTGGGACTGTAGGGTGATGATAGGAGATGTTGCGACGCTTGCTGCTCTGGGCGAAAGGGAACAGGGGTGTCCGTGGTGGTTAGGCACTTATGCTGCACCAAGCTACCAGTCGAGTCGTCCAAGGGCTTCTGTACAGGTAGACAGAGGTACAAGTCCCGAAGCGGGCTGGCGTACACTTGCAAGGTACATCGTCGACAACGAGACTCGGGAACGAGTCGCATGCTCCAATCCCGGTCGGAGTATAGATTCAATGTGGAGTCGAAAACGATCGTCCTTCAGCCGGCATTGCCAAAATAATCAGACCCGGCGACGCCCTGCATCTCCATCTCGAGCGAATTCATGAGCTCGATCTGTTGTTCTTCGTTCAGACTCTGTATTGCCTGTTCCGAGTTATATGGTGCATGCAAATACTGGCTGTACTGCTCGCCAATCGAACCCAGGTAATAGCTCGGATCGAACGTCGGTGCGGCGAGGGCCAGCGTGTTAGATGTTGCGGATGCAGACGAGAAGTCCGGGTCCCAGTGCTGAAGGCCCGGCATTGTCGAAGGGAAGGTGTTGTAAAAAGAGTTGGGGTCGAAAGCTGGATCTTGAGATGTCATCGTGAACTGGAAGGAAGGTTGCGGACGGTATCCGTTGTCTTGCACAGGTTGTCGTAGCGCAGGCGCTGGTGCCAAGGCTGGTGCCGGTGCCATTTGACGGAAATACTGCACAGGAGAGTGGGTGGGGGAGATCTGGTCTGAATATGCCGGATTCGAGTTGTTGTGGTCGATCACATACCCGAATGGTGAGGGATGCTCACCCGGGATTGTCGAATGGACGGAGCCTGTCGCTATACTGGAGGGACTGGAGACCGGAGGCGGCGTGGTGACATCTTGGGACGAAGCCGGCGAGGTTTTGTTGGATGGCGACTGCACAACGTACGAGGTTTCGTTACTGCCATCATAGACTTTGAGGCAGGCGGTCACAAGGTTGGTGTACAACTCCAGCGCCGAAGCAACTCCCGGCCAACGTTCCGATGCAAGTAGGATGGCCTCGAGAACGGTATCGAGATGTTTTTGGACTTTCTTCCTTGGGTGCTCTTTACGGATTTCTGGGTATGAAAGCGACCACAATATCGTGTTCAGAGCCATAAAGAGCGACTGTGTGAAGATCCATGTCAGATCGACGGATTTTGTAGCGATCTGCTTTCTCTGCATGTGGACGTTGAACACAGACGCATCATAGCAGAGTCGCGCCGCCCTTACGGATGGCTGCGGGAGCTGAGGTGAGGGTCGAAAAAGGAGTACGATCATGGTGTTGTATCTCCCTTTGAACCTGTTGTTGTCAGCGTGAAATCGATTGCTGCAACAACCTAAGGAGAGCCTGCACTAATCAAGTAGTGCAGGAAGCACCCAAGAACAGCATCAAGCGACTCAGACAGGGGTGAATAAGACGACCACAACAACTGTGAAATGACGGTTCGGGACTAGTGCGAACTCGTGCGAGTTAGTGCTTACCAGATCTCGTTCAGGCCGCTCCCTTCATCATTCCTTGGACTTGACGCTTTCCAATGCTCCAACTTGGCCTCCATAGTCACAAACCAAGGGTCCTGATCGTCTTTGGGCTCGTCTCTCTTACAAAGGTAGAGTTTCCTTCTCATCTCAGCCTGGAGTAATCTCATCTTGAAGAAGTGGATTGCGATGCGCTTCTTGATACACGAAGGACTCCCTGGCAGGACACCTCGAGGTGTAATGTATTGATCGTCCACAGTCTCGAAGAAATTCACATTGATGTGATCCGGAGTCGTACCAAAGCCGTTCGGCCGCCCAAGACTGTGAGACAGACCGTACTCCATCGACGTGATGATCCAGAAAAGCCTCCTACGCATGTCCACCTGGAGTAGGTCCAGTTTGTTGCCAACCTCATCATGTGTGATGGTTTCTTCATCCGTGATTCCAAGTTCCTGACAGAGTCTTGTTGCCAGACCCACCACCCAATATGACGCGGTCCTTGTTGGTGTCACAACCGAATACTGTGCGATAAGGGCGCAGCACTGTAATGTGCCAAGGTTCATGGGTCTGACTGCCCCCTCCAGGTACGCAAGGGCTCCAAGGTAAAAGCTGTCTGCAAGGCCGGCATATTGAGGGTCCATCTTCTGGATGCTGATGGCGATGACCATGCGCAAGATAAAATTCTTGTACGGGTCCGTACACCCATTGTAGACATCCTTGACTTCCTTTGCGAATGTCGGCTCATGCAGCGTGGGAAGCATATATTGAGCTAGAAAAGCATTAGTCCGTAGATCTCGAGTCGGTCTGATCTCGCAAACCTTTCTGGTTGAAGTTCTCGACGAGACTCTTGGTCAAGTCCGGGCTCGGTAAACTCGGGGCAACGACGGCGCTGATGTGAGGATAGACTTTCGATATTGGTTTCCCACTTTCCCGGGTGAAACGGTCCTTGATTTCTTGAGCCATCGTATCTGGTACAACCTCCTTGATGCTTTTGGTATCGGTGTTTTGCTTGGCCATTTCCATCACTAGTCTTGTGATGGCTATGCCACTCGACGGCCCCAAGAACTTGGATTCTTCATTTTCCTGAAAGCGTACCAACCCCGCTCCGCGTATCAGGATCTCCGCATCTGGCTCTTGACCGTTGTCTTCTTCGCGGCGAGCAAGTTCGGCCTGCAGAAAATGCGCCCTGCTCCTGAGACGAATGACGTACGAGCGAGGTACGTTCCTGCCCTTTGCTGTATCGTAATATTCGCACGGGGCACTGCTTCGCTCACAGGGTGCGCAATGAGGGAGACCGGCATCGCACTTAGTCTTCCGCTGCACAGGCGTCAGCAGGATTCGACGTGAAAAAGTCAACCATCAAGGCTACAATTGAGGACCGAGAGGTGAGAAGCGAAAGGGTACGGAATAAGAGTCGATGCTCTGTGTGGCGCGAGTCCAAGACAAGGTGGAGAATAAGGTTACCTGGCGGCACCTGCAGCAAGCAGTCAGAGTATACGCAATCCTTCCCGTGGAAGTATGCTGGTTGCCGCGATTGCCCTCACGGTCGTTTCTCTCCCCATCGCGGGCACTTTCGAGAGCATCACGGCCACGTTGAGCGGCAACCAAGCTCTCGAGGTTTGCTCTGCTCGAGGTCGCGTCCATGGGGCCGCGAATCTGCGCAGCATCCGACTCGACTAGTCGCTGGTGAAAGTTGATATGATCGTAGACATGATAGTGTTTGAATAAGATACTGACGAATAAGGAGCAGAAGTGGTGGTACCCTAACGTCACATTACCGTACAGGTATGGTTCTCAGTTATCTGTACATTATTATTTTCAAATGGCGGAGTCTACAGCCTGGTTATATAAATACCTTATGGAAATCCAATAAGAAATGGAAAAGAAATGGAAATGGAAATATTGTAGGTAGGTAGGTAATTTATTCCGCCCGGAGGCACTACGCCTAAAGGGCTCTAGCGCTATCATCCTGTCAAAACTATTGCTATGTCCATGTCCCACGAAAAGCCCTTGCTGAAACGTCTTTTCC
>JAABUJ010001968.1_pt1 | contig 27378 bp, 25 predicted proteins | sample 5559131 | NCBI WGS metagenome assembly JAABUJ01 (sample SAMN10711875, study PRJNA513366) | rock metagenome | isolation source: Antarctica rocks | place: Antarctica: Victoria Land, Mt New Zealand nord | collected 2016-01-07
CGCACGCACGGGAGCCTCGGTGGGCGTGAGCATTACAGGCATCGCGGGTCCGGGACTGGGTACCGGTGCGGACGCAGGCAAACCAGTAGGGCTCGTGTATATCGGGCTGGCAACTGCCCAGGGAACGCAGGTGAAGGAGTTGAATATAATGCTTCCGGATCGCGAGCGCGTGCGCTGGTGGTCGACCCAGCACGCGCTCGAGATGATGCGGCGGCAACTGCTTTAACTGTGATTGAGATCTCCTGAAAGCTGCCGTAGAGCTCATAGAAACTGGCACGCCGGTTCGCTTGCTAAACTGAGTTCGATCATGATGCCCTGGCTTCTTACTCTCTCGCTCGCCTACCTGCTGGGCTCCATTCCTTTTGGATACTTGCTGGTCCGCCTCTTTCTGAAACAGGATATTCGCGCCTCGGGCAGCGGCAACATCGGGGCTACCAACGTGGCGCGTGCCGGAGCCAAGGGTCTGGGGATTGCAACTCTCCTGCTCGATCTGGGTAAGGGTTTGGTGGCTGTGCTGCTGGCCTTTTTCATTGCACGCCACGCTCCGCTCGCGTTCACGGGAGCGCAAGCGTTTGACCTGGCTACGTTGGCCGGGGTGGCCGCCGTGGTGGGACACTGCTTTCCGGTGTGGTTGGCCTTCCGCGGCGGCAAGGGCGTGGCGACGGCGCTTGGTGTTTTCCTTGCGCTGGTGCCGCGCGCTACGCTGTGCATTCTGGGTGTTTTCGTGGTGGTGGTACTGCTGACGCGCTATGTTTCCCTCGCTTCCATCATTGCGGCGATTGCGTTTCCGCTGTTTGCGTTCTATTTCGTTCACCAGTCAAGCCCGCTTGTCATCTTTGGATTTCTGGCAATTCCGCTGTTGATCTGCGTCAAGCACTGGGGCAATGTGCAACGATTGATGGCGGGGACCGAAAGCCGCTTCGGGTCGAAGAAGGTGACTGTTTGAGCCGCATCGCGGTCTTGGGCGCAGGCGCGTGGGGCACGGCGCTGGCATTGTCGCTGGCGCGGCGCGGAGGTCACAGCCTGGTGCTTTGGGCGCACTCGCCGGCCCTGGCCGACCAACTGACAGAAACGGGCGAGAATGTCGTTTACCTCCCCGGCTTCACGTTGCCGGCGGATGTAGAAGTTACATCGGATCTGCCGCGCGCGATTTTTGAGGCCGACATTCTGCTCTCCGTTACACCCTCGCAGCATTTGCGCGAGACGATTCAGCACATTGCTCCGCTGCTAACGCGCAATCAAATCATTCTTTCTGCCAGCAAGGGAATCGAGGAAGGCACGCACCTGCGCATGACCCAGGTGATCGCCTCGATTACATCGAACCCCTGCGGCGTTTTGAGCGGGCCATCCTTTGCGCAGGAGGTCGCCGCCGGACAGCCCACCGCCATCGTGATTGCCGCCAATGCAGCGCCGTTGACGCAGGCCATTCAGCGCGAGTTTTCTTCACCCAGCCTGCGGCTTTATACCAACGAAGATGTGCCCGGCGTAGAGCTCGGCGGCGCGCTGAAGAATGTAATTGCGCTTTCGTCGGGCGTTATTCATGGTCTGGGATTGGGATCGAACACGTCGGCGGCGCTGATCACGCGCGGCATCGCCGAGATTACGCGGCTGGCCGTGGCGTGCGGTGGACGCAGGCAGACGCTGGCAGGGCTGGCCGGAATGGGCGACCTGGTGCTGACCTGTACGGGCTCGCTGTCGCGCAATCGTTCCGTCGGCGTGGAGCTTGGACGCGGGCGGAAGCTGCCGGAGATTCTGGCGGGAATGAACGGTAAAGTGGCCGAAGGTGTGCGCTCCACCGCAGCCGCGCTCGGACTGGCAGCACGCTATGGCGTGGAGATGCCGATTACGCAGCAGATGGACGCAGTGCTGCACCGGGATAAATCGCCGCGTGAAGCCATCCACGAGTTGATGACACGACCCGGCCGCGACGAGTAGCGCGGCGATGACACGGCCTGTTCGAAGGTCTGTATCAATCAGAGCTGGCGAACCGATATCATGCGCTGGAGTCTCCGGGCAATCGCGTGGACGCGAACGGCCTCTGTACTGCCGGGACAATCGTCTGCGGTGCAGCGCGACAGCACGGAGCGTGTATTGATGAAAATCGGACGCCAAACCTTCTTCCTGACAGCCTGCATCCTACAGACATGAGCAGCAAAGAACTCAAAACCGATACGAACCAAAATACGTCCACGGCGGATTACCGCAAATATCCAAAAGGTCCCGACTTTAAGCTCATTGTGCTTCTCTTCTGCCTGACAATTGTGGCTTGTCTCGTGGGCGGCTGGTTGTTGCTGCGCACAAATCCACGCCTCGTTCCCGACGCGCATGGCCCGCGTCCGCCCCAGGGTTCCACGCATGCCTCGCCGCAGTAGGCACTCGCGCATGGCATTCAAACGCAGCCCCGTGATGCCGCCACTTGGTAGACTAACCAAGTATGGCTTTTTCTTTCTTTCGCAAGCTGATTCAACAGGAACCTGAACCCGATGATGCGCCGCCCGCTGTTGAAGAGCAGAAGGCGGAGGAAGCAGCTGTACCTGTTGTTGCGGTTTTTCCCGTCGCGGCTGACCCCGTCCCCGTGGTGGAAGCGGAAGAGGAGGAAGCTCCGGCCCGGCGCGGATTCTTCGACCGTATGCGCCAGGCGGTTACGCGCACGCGCGAATCGTTTTCGGATTCCATTGGCCAGGTGCTCGCACTCACACGCGAGGTAGACGAGGCCACACTCAATGACCTTGAACCGATTCTGCTGGCCGCTGATGTAGGGTCGGCGACGACGGCGATCGTGCTTGAAAATCTGCGTCAGCGCGCACTGCGCAAGGGAATTGAAGGTGGCCCGGAGCTGAAGACGTTGCTCAAGGCCGAGTTGCAGAGCGTGCTCGACCGCGTTGCCCGGCCCGTCGCGCGTCCTGCGGCTTCGCCCGAAGTGATCATGATGGTTGGGGTCAACGGAACGGGCAAGACGACGACCTCCGGCAAGCTGGCCCATCTTTTCACCAGCGGCAAAGCAGGTGCGAAGCGCACGGTCCTTTTGTGTGCGGCGGATACCTTTCGCGCGGCCGCAATCGAACAGCTCGAGGTGTGGGCAACGCGCTCGGGTGTGCCGCTGATCAAGACGCGCCAGGGAGGCGATCCTTCCGCGGCTCTCTATGACGCGTGCGCGGCAGCGAAAGCGCGCGGCACGCAGATTCTGATTGTGGACACAGCGGGGCGTCTCCATACCAAATCGGACCTGATGAAAGAGCTCGACAAAATGCGGCGCACGGCGGAAAAGCTGGTGCCAGGCGCTCCCCACCAGGTGCTGCTGGTGATGGACGCAACCACAGGCCAGAACGGGCTGACGCAGGCGCGACTGTTTACCGATGCAGCCCGTGTTACTGGCATCGTACTCACCAAGCTCGATGGAACCGCGAAGGGCGGCATCGTGCTGGCGATTGCAACCGAGCTCGATCTGCCGGTGGTCTATGCCGGAACCGGTGAAAAAATCGGCGACCTGATCCCGTTTGATTCGAAGGTTTTTATCGACGCGCTGATCGATTAGCCCGCTCTCCTTAGAACTGCTTCGCCATTCCTGTAGAGTCGTCATCCTGAACGTAGTGAAGAGCCTGCCCTGTAAGGGATCCCTGTATTCGCCGAACGCGGCAATATCATACACCATTATGAAATCAGCTATAAAGACAACGGCGAAGGCAAAAGCAAACGCGGATTCCCTTCGGGAATGACAACTAAGAAGCAAAACCGGATTTTTTCTGGAGAGTCGTCGTGCCTGCCTCTCTGCTGATCAGGGCCGCCGGGTGGCCCTCACTTCCAGGTATTCGTTGTTGACCACGGTCCGCGTCGATGGCGTTGGCGAAACGTTCGCCCCCCTCCACAGCGATTCCAGTTCGGCCTGCATGCGAGCCTGGTTGGCTTCGTCCAGGCGGCTGAAGGCTACTGCGGTTGGTCCGAAGTACTTGCGGAAGAACGCTACGGTTCCCGCCGCGTCGTATGGCAGATCGAACGCAAGGGAGATCACCTTGGTCTGAATGTTATAAAAATGCGGCGCGAGGCGAGCCTGAACCGCCACCACATCGCCCCATGCTGTCGGCGGTGCAAACGGAGACGGCGGACCAAACCCGCTGGAGACCCGGAAGCTCTGGCCGGTGAAGCCCGCCGGGGTCCAGTTGGCCATGGCCAGGCGTCCGCCTGGTTTCAGCACGCGCGCAAACTCGCTTGCAACGAGTTCCGGGCGCGGAGCAAACATGGCTCCAAACATGGAGATGGCCGCGTCGAACGAAGCGTCGGCGTACGGAAGCTGTTCGGCATCACCTTCGTCGAAGGTGATGTTCAGGTGGTCGGCGGCGGCGCGTTGGCTCGCCTGCGCTAGCAGATTGGCTGCGATATCGACCCCGGTCACGTGCATGCCCAGTCGCGCGAGTGGCAACGCCGTGTTGCCTGTGCCGCACGCTACGTCCAGCACGCGTGTACCGGGCGTAAACCCCAGCCCTGCGACGAAGGTCTCCGCTCCGGCGGCAATGGTCCTGGCAATAACGCCAAAATCGCCCGCCATCCACGCGGAGCGCATGCCTTGCTTCACTTGATCGATATTGAGCTCGGACATAGCAACAAGGGTGCGCGTCGATCAAGCATGCGTCAATCGCTAAATTCGTATACTTGCAAGACGCGCAGAGGATAAGGCGCAGTGCGAAGGGGAGTGCAATGGCGGTTCTGCTGGAAGCGATTCACATCAAGCGTAAGAGTGTTTTCGAACTGGATGAAACGCCGTTTGCGTGCCTTGATGCGGAGATCACGACGCCGACTGCGCGCGGCGGCCAGACGCTGGTACGTCTCAAGATGCGCAACCTGCTGACGAATGCCGTCTTTGAGAAAACCTTCAAGGCGCAGGACAAATTCAAGGAGCCGGACCTGCAACTGGTATCCGCCTCCTACCTGTACAGCGACGGCGACGGGTCCTACTTCCTCGACCAGGAAAGCTTCGAAACCTTGACCCTGACCAACGAAATGATGGGCGATGCACTGGATCTGCTGATAGAAGGAACCATGCTGCAGGTGAACCTATATAACGGCAGCCCGATCGGGTTGCAGCTTCCCATCTTCGTGGAGTTGAACGTAGAGTACGCCGAGCCCTCCGCTCGTGGCGACTCATCGAGCGGCGGCGGAACCAAAGTCGCTCGGCTGGAAACCGGGATGGAACTGCGCGTGCCACCCTTCATCAAGGAAGGCGAAAAAGTAAAGGTAGCAACTGAAACCCGGGAGTTTGCGGGACGAGCCTGACCCAGCCTCCACGGCATGGCCTGCTCCCTTTACGTATCGTGTTACGATATCTAAATGACGCAACGGAAACAGCAAGCCCTCGCCGGCGCGGAACAGATGCGCTCTCTGGCAGATTTCCGCTATACGCTGCGGCGCTTTCTGCACTTCAGCGAGGAGGCCGCCGTGCGCGTTGGGCTGACACCGCAGCAGCACCAGATGATGCTGCAGATTGCCGGTGCACCCGAAGGCACCGCGACGGCAATCGAATATCTCGCGGAGCGGCTGTCGTTGCGGCACAACAGCGTCGTTGAATTAGGCAAGCGTTGCGAAGAGGCTGGGCTGGTAGCGCGGCGCACGAATCCGGAGAACCGAAGACACGTTGTGCTGACGCTGACTCCGGCGGGCAAGCGAATGCTTGCGAAACTGTCTGCCGATCACTGGTGCGAACTTAATGAGTTGGCGCCGCAGATGCTAGCGTCTTTGAAGCTATGGACAGGAAAGTAGCTCAGGCTAAGTAAGGAACACTCATGGCAGCAAAAATAACTGAGCGATTAGCAGGCTACCCGGTCGTCCGGCGCTGGCTGCCGAAGGTGCAGGAAGATCTTACTTCGACCTACACGCGCAACTTACATAAGTGGTTGATCATCGCGCCGCTCGTCGGAGTTGTGGTGGGGTTGACGATCACGGCGATCGCGGTGGTTATCCTCGGCGAGCTATGGCCGCATGTGCTGGGCTTCTACCTGGGACATCACTGGGCCATCGTACCCGGCGTGACATTAGGCTGTGCCTTGGCCGGGCTGATGATGCAGTTTGGAACGCCCAACCCAAACCGGCATTCGACCGAAGAGATCATTGAGGCGTACCACGAGCGTGAAGGCGCAGTGGAGGTGCGCTGGTTCCCAGCCAAGATCCTTGCGGCCGTGGCTACGGTTGGATTTGGCGGAAGTGCCGCGCTTGAAGGGCCGAGCATCTATGGTGGCGCGGCGATTGGGTCCTGGATGTGGACGCGGCTCGAACGCATCCAACGCCTGCGGCTTGACGCGCGCGACCGGCGCATCCTGCTGATCTGCGGTGCGGCGGCTGGCATGTCAGCGGTCTTTCGTGCGCCTCTTACGGGCATCGTGTTTGCGCTCGAGATGCCGTACAAGGACGACCTCGCTCACGAGGCTCTTCTACCATCCCTGATCGCTTCGGTCGTCTCCTACATGACGCTCAGCGCATTCCTGGGCGGACAGGCCCTGTTTGATTTCCCCAGCTCAGGCACTTACAACACGCACGACTTACTATGGTGTGCGCTGCTGGGTGGAATCATCGGCCTGATCGCGCTGGCCTATGTCATCACCTTTCGCAGGCTGCGCGGATTCGTCGTGCGTTGGTCTGCGCCGCACTGGATCAAGTTAGCCTTAGGAGGCTTGCTGACGGGCGTGTGTGGGCTGGTGTTTCTCAGGCTTTATCCGGGAACGCTGGTTCCGTTGGGTGCGAACTACGAAGCGGTCAATCAGATTCTGAATGGCGTACACGGTTCGCGCGAGCTGATCGTGTTCGGTCTGCTGAAGTTGGCTGCGACCGCGTTTACCCTGGGTGCGGGCGGCGTCAGCGCAATGTTTGTTCCCTTGTTCCTGACCGGCGGAACGTTCGGGGTCGTGTTCGCGCAGTCCATCGTGCACACCCCACAGGTCGCGCTGTATGCGGCGGTGGGGATGGCGGCATTTATCGCGGCGGCCTACAAAGCTCCGCTGGCTGCTGTCGTGTTCGTTGCAGAGGCTACCGGCGGCCACGCGTTCATCATTCCCGCGCTGGTGGGCGCTGCGGTGGCGTATGCCATCTCTGGCGATGCATCAGCTTCAGCCGACCAACGCGTGCATGAGTCTATGCGGGACGCACTGGAGCCAGAGCATGTGCGCGCGTAGAGGGTGAGCGCGCTTCACCCTCTACCTCAGCATCCTATTCGGCTAACGTATAGGTCACGGTGATCGTAGTTTCGACATCCACCGGATTGCCATTCAGAAGGTAGGGCCGATAGGTCCCCGTCCGAACTGCGTCCCACGCGGACTGCCGGAGCTCAGGCGGTCCCGAGATGAGGTTTAACGCCTGCATCTTCCCGTCTTTACCTATGATTGCCTTCAGCAGCACCTTCCCTTCAATTTTCGCCTTTTTGGCAGACTCGGGGTACTTCGGAACGTTTCCTGTGAGCTTATTTCCAGCCGCTACACCAGCCGCGAGTCGCGGGGTATTGGAGTCGCTCGTTTCAGTCTGAGAAGTATCGACCTGCATGCTTCCGGCCAGTGCTGTGCCGCAGGTGATCAGGCCCAGTCCGATGCAGAAAACAAGCGGTGTCAGGCGGTTCAAAGCGGTACGCTGAGTTTGCTTCCGGGTGAGGTTCATAAGTCTCCTTTCAAGTGCGTTGGCATCGAAGACACCGATGGCATAAGGGGTTGTGAGAGATTTTCCCTCAAGGAATACAGCGGCGAGACGTAAGAGCGAACGCGCATATTCCTTGCGCCCGGTTACCTGTGCAGCCAGGGCATCGCAGACGATCTCGCGGGTCTCAATCATTCGCTCCCGGGTAAGCCAGAAAACCGGGTGATATTTGACAGGCAGAGTAACAAGTTCGTACAGAAGATTCTTCAGGAAATCATTGCGTTCTATGTGCGCGAGTTCATGCGCAAGGATGGCAGGGAGGTCTTGCTGATGGCACGCGGCTGTCATGCTGGGCGGTAGGAGCACGAGCTTATTCAAAGCTCCTATCGTTACCGGCCCGAAAATGCTCGTGGAGGTTGCAATTGTCACTCCATGGAGAGCCAATCTAACTTCAAGATCATTTGCAAGAATTGCAGGCCCTTTGCCAGGTGCGAAAGAAAATGAGGTTTTCCGCAGTCCGGATAGGAACACGCAGTTCCAAATGAATTTTGCAGCGAAGTAGGTGAGGGAACCTAAGTAAGCCAGCGCGATACCGATGAGCAAAGATGCAGGCAAATGCGATGCGCCTGGTGCAGAAGCGGGACCAACGGTCACGAATACCTGGCCGGCCCCGAATTCACTTCGTTGACCGACCACAGCAAGCAGCAGGTTCAGCCAGCTGTGGCTCAGAGCCGACATTAATGGAAGAAAAACTTGTAGCAGCATGACTGTGACCCAGACCCGGTGCTGGAGTGCCGGAGCGAAATCCCCGAGCAGGCGCGCGGCCAACCACCCGAAAAGAAACAGCAAAGGGATCTGCCATAGCGAATTGAGCAGGTAAGAAAGCATGGAGGATTCGAGCCCTGTCATAGGTCACCTGTCTCCTGGTTGAAACGCCTGGTCAACTCGGCAAGCTTTTTTGCATCAATGTGTCGGTTCTGGAGCAGGCTCATCACAAGCTCTTCGCTGGAGCCGCCGAACATGCGGTCGATGAGATCGCGCAAGCCCTGGCCTGTGGCTTTTGCTTTGGTCATGTTGGCGCGGTAGACGTAGGCCCGGCCCTGCAACTCGCGCTTGAGTTTGCCCTTGCGTTCAAGGATGTTGAGCATCGTTTGCACGGTGGTGTAGGCGAGTGGAGGATCGAGCTCAGCCTGTACTGCGCTCACAGTGCTGCTGCCGAGTCGCCAGATCACCTGCATGATCCGTAATTCCAGCTTGGTCAGGACCGCTTTGCCAGACGTTTTCACTCGTCACCTCCTACATGATTAGGAGATTAGGACGCAGGTGTCGATTTTGTCAACTAAAAACTTAGGAGTAGCTCAGACTTTGAGCGCCACCGAGTAGACCGCGTCGCGGGTCGCGAGGGCTGCGTTGCCGTTGGGAAGGAAGCAAAGGCCTACCAGGTTCGAGCCGGAGACTACGAGCGTGGCTTCGCCTGCAGGGGTGATGCGGAGGATGCCGCGTTCGCCGTGGAGCGACGCGGCTACGTAGAGGTTGTCTTCAGGCTCGGCGGGGTTGAAGGCGAGTCCCTGGGCGCGGCCCAGACCGCGGTAGAAGATACGGGCCGAGCCGTCGCGATCGATGGCATGGATCGATTGGCTGGACGAGGCGGTGGGTCCGGTGACGTAGAGGGTTCCACGCGAATCGAACGCGAGATGATAGGCGGAGATGGAGGGCTCAAGCGTGGCGAAGACGAACGTCTCCTGCGGGCGCGTCGACGTGGCGGCGCGGATCTTGAAGATGGTTCCGCTGCGGTCGCCAACGTAGAGGTCGCCCTGCTGGTCGAACGCGATTCCGGTGGCGATACCCAGGCCTTCAGCGTAGGGCATGGCCAAGCCGGTGCGGTCGATGCGCAGGATCGTACCTTCGGCGCGGGAGCTGACGTAGAGCAGGCCGTCGGGGCCGAAGGCCAGGCCGGTGGGGTTCAGAATTTCGCGGACGAGAGGGCGCAGCTCATGCGTCATGCCTTCAGGAGAAGGAGCGATCCGGAAGATTGAAACCGGTATCTGCTGGCCGCGTGCCGGAGAGCGTGGCGTAGACATTGCCTTCGCGGTCCACGGCGGGATTCGCGACGGGGTGAAGATTCTCGGCCATGGGCACGGCAATCGCAACCGGCAGCGCATTGGACGAGTGGCCATCGACGGACAGCGTCACCAATCCGGGCAGCACGCCTTCAGGGACGCGAATGATGGCGCGCGTCGGCCTTGCCAGCGTGACCAGCGCGGGAACTCCGTTGATTTCGACCGTCGGAGTTGTGTGCCCGGGACCGAGTTCTGTACCTAGCAGCGTAAGATGGCCGCCCGGGAGCGCGGCCTGCGGTTCGATTGAAGACAGCACGGGCATACAGGTTAGGGTACTAGAACCAGAGCAGGATCAGGTGTCCGCAGGCCAGCGCCAGCACGCCGGCTGCGACGTCGTCGAGCATAATCCCGGTGCCTGCGGGAAGGCTTTCAAGACGGTGGATGGGCCAGGGCTTCGTGATATCGAAGAGGCGGAAGAGGAGCAGGGCGAATAGCGCGTGTTTCCAGTCGGCGGGGATGGCGATGAGGGCGAAGAGCTGGCCGGCGACTTCGTCAACGACGACGTGCCCTGGGTCTTCGCGTCCGGATTCCCGTGCCACGATGGACGACGCAGGGATGCCAATGAGCGTCCCGATAACCGCGGCTGCAAGGGTGGCGAGTGCAGCAGCGGAGGGCGTGGGATGGACGGCGTGCATGGCGCCAAACCACAGCAGCGCCGCGGCGATGGAGCCGTAGGTCCCGGGCACGGGGCGCAGCAGGCCGGCTCCGAAGAAGGTTCCGACAGCCCATGCCCAGGCGGTTTTGCGGCCTTCGATTGCGCCCAGGTCCATCGGCTGCTGATGAGCCATCAGCGCTCGCGATCCTGATTGGTCGAGCTTTGCTCGCGTTTCTGCAAACCCTCAAGCTCGTCCAGCAGGTCGGGGTCGTGAATGGGCGATGAGATGACGTAGCCGTCGGACGCCCACTTGCCGAGATCGAGAATGCGGCAGCGATCGGAGCAGAAAGGGAAGTCAGCATGGCCGAGAGGAACGACCTTGCGGCAGGTTGGGCAGAGCAGTGCTTTGGGAGCGGTCATGGCTTGCTTTATTTTAGTGCGTGAACGGTAACGGCAGCAGCAACGCCGAAGCTTGAGCGCAGAGGACGCTGAGGTTTTGCGCAAAGGTCGAAGAGGGAGATGAAAACGCAGATTCCCTTCGGGAATGACAGCAAGAGGGTGTGCAGGCGCGAACATCAGGCGAGTTGTCCCGTGCCGTGTTCGGGAACGTCGGGCTCGACCGGGAGACCGGCGGGAGATGGACCCAGCATCAGCTCGACGATGCTGCGGTAGAGGCGGTTGCGGGTGTCGAGACGAACGCCTGCGCGGGTGACATAGCGGACGATGATATCCACGCCCGCGCCCGCAGGACGCATCGAGATTGACGGCACGGCGCTGAACTGCGGCATACCATGCTCGTGGGTAACGCGCTTCCATTCCATCTCGGCCATCTTGGCGTCGTTCTCGGTGGCTTGCACGGTCGCGGCGCGGATCTTTTCAATCAGTGTGTAGGGGTCAGCGCTGGGCGGGATGCTGACCTTAATCTCGTCCCACATCCACTGCCCGGTTGTGGAGAAGTTGAAGTACTTGCTCTTGATCGCGTACCCGTTCAGGAACGAGACGCGCCGTCCCGTGGGATGGCCGTTGGCCGTCCAGTTGCCGGTTTCGAGCAGCCAGGTGCGAAAGACGCTCATGGTCACCACCTCGCCGCCGACACCGTCGATTTCAACCCAGTCGCCCACGCGCACGCCATTGCGTCCCATCAGGATGAACCAGCCGCAGAACGCCAGGATGAAATCCTGGAAGACGACGGTGAGCCCGGCAGTCGCGAGGCCCAGGATGGTTGGGGTCTGCCTGGGCGCACCGAAGATGACCAGCAGGATCAGGAGAAAACCGACTAGCTGCGTGCCCAGGTTGAGCACGGTCGAGAGTGTCTGGCGCTGTCGCGGATCGCGCGAAAGATTGCGTAGTGCAGCGTTAAGGCCCCAGCCCGCGAGCAGCGTGCCAAGAAAGATGCCTGCGATCAGGATGAACGATTGCATCATCAGGTGCACCATGATGCGGTGCTGAATCTGCACCTGGGCAGACCACGCGCCGTAAACGGCCGCCAGCTGCTGCTGCGTGGAGATGCGGTCGCTCACGATGCTGATGATGTTCTGCTGCGCAGTCATGCGTTGCAGCGCCTTGATGCGCAGGCTGCCCACCTGGCCAGCGGCTTTGGCAGAAGCGGAGTTGACGGCCGAGGTTGCGGCCTGCTTACCCAACGAGACGCGTTGGGCGGAGAGTGTGCTTGCATCTGAGTCTGCCTGCTGCCGGGCCTGAGTTAGCAGACGCGTCCGGGTCCGCTGGGCAAACCACGCGGCGATCTGGCCGGAAAGCGTGTTGTAGCGAGACGAAGAAACGATGGCGGTGGTGGCCCCGGCGCCGTTGGCAGACGCGTCGTAGGACTTCATGGCTGCTTCGCGAGTGCTTAGCTCCTGCTGAATCCTAGTGCGGGGATCGTTCGATTTGCGGGCGAATTCCTGCTCTGCTGCGGTGAGCTGATCCTGATCGAGGCCGAGTTGTGCCTTCGCAACGTCCAGATCATCGTTCGGCGGAGGAGGATTGTCGGCGGATGCAACCGGCGTGCCCGCTTTTGCCGTCAGCGCCGCGACGGCCGCCTGATCCTGCTTTACCGTCGCTTCCAGATTCTTGATGTGGCCTTCGAGCGCAAGCGCGTCGCCGCTGAGCGCGCGGGTTTCAAAGCTGGCTTCACGCAGGGCCTGTGCAAACGCCTGATCCACTTCGTGATCGGCGAGACGTTGCGCCTGCCGCGCAAACTCTTGCTCTTCAGAGGACTTTGCAAGCGCGGCTAGCGTTTCGGCTGTCTTCCAGGGGCTCTGGTCCACGGTATCGTGCGAACCCGCGGCTCCGTTCGCTGCGTCAGCGCGCAGGAAAGGAAGGTACTCCATGGCCCCGCGTGTGAGGAAGCTGCCGATGATCGCCAGCGCAAGCACCAGAAGCGCCAACGCAATCGCAATGTTGCGCCCGGAGTTCATGCGCACACGTGACGTGATGGCCGACAGAAGGTGTGCGGAGCTACCCGGTTTCGTAGCCGGAACGGGGGCCTTCGGTTGCTGTGGAGCTTTGTTGCCGGGCAGAACTTCCATCTCTCCATGATACTTTCCTGCACGATGCGCCACTGCTCTGTACCCACGCCGGCGTGCAGATGATGGAACTCTCAAGGCGAAGAATCCGTATTGTGTACGCATGACCAACGAGACGCCGCAGAGCGTGTTCCACCGCGATGTCACGCTTTTGTGTGGCTTCGCGTCACTGATCCTGGTAGTGCACTGGTGGCTGGGCGATGGCTATGGGTTCCATCGCGATGAGTTGCAGTTCCTTGATGACGCGCGGCATCTGCAATGGGGCTTCGTTGCTTACCCGCCCCTGACTGCATTCTGCGGACGCGTGGCCATTGCGCTGTTTGGAATTTCTCCGCAGGTGTTTCGTCTGCCCGCAGCGCTGGCCAATGCTCTTTCGCTGGTGTTGGTTGGCTTGACGGCGCGCGAGCTGGGTGGGCGACGGGTGGCGCAGTTGCTGGCGATGGCGGCGGCCTTTCCACTGGCACTTGGATTCAGCTCGGTGCTGCAGTACAACAGCTTCGACCTGCTGGCCTGGTGCATTGTCGTACTGTTTGCCACGCGATTACTGCGGACGGAGGATGCGCGCAACTGGGTGGGCGTGGGTATGGGTATTGGAATAGGCGTGTTGTCGAAATATTCCATCGCATTCCTGGTCTTGAGTCTGCTGGCGGGGATCGCTGTACTACCTTCGCAGAGGCGCTGGCTGCGGAGCCGCTGGTTTTGGTACGGAGTCATTATGGCGCTGGTGATCGCGGCGCCAAACCTGATCTGGCTGGCGAGCCACCAATTCATCACTCTGCGGATGGAAAGTTTCATTCACGCCCGCGACGTGCATCAGGGGCGGGCGGCAGGGTTTTACATGGATCAACTCAAGTTCACGTTGTTTGCATTTCCACTGGCGCTTGCGGGTCTGGTGTCGCTGGTGCGGAGTTCGCGCTGGCGTCTGCTGAATTGTTGTTACCTCGGCCCATTCGTTTTGCTGGCACTGGCCAAAGGCAGAGGGTACTACCTGGTCCCGGCCTACATGGTGCTGTACGCGGCGGGGGCGGTCTGGCTCGAGCGTGCGCTGGCTGACCGCCCGCAATGGATGCGGGGCGTGATCTCCGCGGCGGTCGTGTGCGGAATATTGCTGGACGTAGCCGTGGTGGGCTGGACCTATCTGCCCATGTGGCGCGTCGGTTCGGCTCCCTGGAACTGGCAGATGAAGAACAATGCAGACATGGCCAACGAGGTCGGCTGGCCGGAGTTTGTCGCGCAGGTTGCGGCCGTGCGCGATCACCTGCCGCCCGACGAGCGTGCGCACGTCGCGGTGCTGGCCAACAACTTCGGAGAAGCCGGTGCGATCGAGTTGTACGGGCCGAGCTTTGGCTTGCCTACGCCGATCAGCAGCATCAACAGCTTCCACGCGCGCGGGTACGGACCGGTTGAGCCTGAAACGCTCATCGTCGTGGGCAGCACACTTGAGGATCAGCTCAAGAACTTCCGCACCTGCACCGTAGCCGCACACGTGTGGTTACCCTACGGCGTACACAACGAGGAGACCGAGTACCACCCTGAAATTCTGGTCTGCCGTGATCTGCGTGAATCTTGGCCTGAGGTCTGGAGCCGGTCGCAGGAGTTTGGCTGAGGAGGATTTGCAGAGGGTGTAAAGCAAGAACGAACGCAGATTTCCTTCGGGAATGACAACCGGAATAGGGGAGAGCCTTTCTCCATCCGCTTACTACCGGCCTTAAAGCTGATTTCAAAATGGTGTACAGCTTTGCGACGTTCGGCAAATACAGGGATCTTTCACTGCGTTCATGAATGACGACTCTACAGGAATGGGAAGTCGGCTCGACAACGAGGTAAAAACGCTCCTCAGCGAAGGTCGTGATCGACCGGTAGCAAATAAGGCGGCAGATCGGTCGTGTCGAGAGCTTCGAGGAGATCGACTTCAATGATCCGGGCGAGTGCGTTCAGGGGCAGGGCATTGCTGTGGTCGCCGAAGGGTTCTTCCAGTTCATCGCCCAGCGCGTCGAGTCCAAAGAACGTGTACGCGATCAGCGTGCAGAAGATAGGCGTGGCCCAGCCCAAGGTAGGTGCCAGGCTAAATGGCAGCAGGAAACAGAACAAATACGCCGTGCGGTGCAGCAGCAGCGTGTACGTAAACGGCGTCGGGGTCGATGCGATACGTTCGCAGGCGACCTGGATATTCGCGACCGCGCCCATGTGGTTTTCAAGCGCCAGGAACTCGATGTCAGTCAGCGTCCTGTACTGTAGCGCCTCGGCGTAGCGGGCCGAAACGGCGCGCAGGATGCGTGCGGGCGGATTGCCGCTCGCGCGCACTGCAGAGAGCAGATCCTCGGGGAGATAAGCGGCAGCTTCATCGGAGATGGGCTCACCTCTCAGGTTAGACATCAGCGCAAAGGTGTAGCCAATCAGACCCCGCAGAACCGCCTGCTCAACGTTGTGGTTACGCAGCAGTGACGTGCTCAAACGCGCCAGGGTGCGCATCTCGCCCACCATCTCACCGAGCTGGCGGCGAGCCTCCCACCAGCGGTCGTAGCAAGCATTGTTGCGGAAACCAAGGAAGACCGAGATTGCAATTCCAAGCAGCGTGAACGGTGCGGCCACCAGCGAGTGAAAGGGCTCAGGCCAGAAACTCTCTACGATGACAACGATTACGGCAAACACAAAAACGGTGATGAGCTGCGGCACGATGCGCCCCAGAATGGAGCCTTTGAGCAGGAAGAACAGTTCGAAGAAACGGGGCCGCTGACGCACAATCATAATAGATAGATTCTAGCGTCCAGGAACTTCGAGAGAAGGAGCGCGGCTCAGGCTTTGGCTGCGCGCACCATAGCGACCAGCGCGGTGCGAGTCTGGTCGGCGCTGCTCACAGGCTGCGGGAAGTTGATGCGGCTGTCTTTGCTTCCCTCCTGAGTTGTCAGACGCAGAGTGAAGCCGAGGCGATCGACCGAGGTCATGGCTGCTGCGCTAGCCTCAAGAGCCGAGTGTATGCGGGCAAGCAGAATCATCGCTGGCACATGATCGGAGTTCATGTGCGTGAGAATGCCCGGCGCGTCATCTCGAAGCGGGTCCGGTTGTGCGCTGGCGTATTCCTGCGCCGTGACCCAGCCCATCACTCCAAAGCCTCCGACATAGTAGAGCTCGACCGGGTTGAGGCGAAAAAAGGAGAAGTCGCTGAAGTCCACCCAGTAGCTGCTGCCCGGATGGCGTGCCAGATACCGCTCGCGCGCATCGGCAACATCTTCGGGGGGAATGGGCGATGCATCTGCAACAAGCGTGGCGCGGGCTGCGCCAAGAGGATCGTCTCCCGGCGCAGCGTTCGTGACGAAGAGGCTGGCGTGCGAATCCGTCTTGAGGTTCTGGGTATGCATCGCCATGTTGCTGATCAGCAGCAGCGGACGTCCGGCGTGGTCGAGCGCAAACGGCATCAACGATCCGAACGGAAAGCCAGCGTGCCGGCGCGATTGCGTGGACAGCGTAGCGATCGAGGCAAGTGCAAAGAGCGTGCGCGCGCGTTCAGCGTGGGTGGGTTCAGCCAACGCCGGAGCGGCGGGGCCGATGCTGGCGTGCTGGCGCGGTACTGCAGATTCAGATGAGGACATTGGGGCTCCACCTTCTTACCAAGATGATACGGCTTAGTGCACACAGATTCGCTTCCCCTCATGGGTTCGAGACGTGTAGGCTTTCGGGATGAACGAGGTGGCTCAACCGAATTCCTCCGCGCCGCACGCCAGTCTGGCCGAAGCGCCCAGCCGTCTGCTGTCGCTTGATGTACTGCGCGGGCTGACGATCGGGTTTATGATCCTGGTCAACGATCCGGGTGGGCCGGGTGCATTCCATCCTCTTCAGCATGCGGATTGGAACGGATTTACGCCAACCGACCTGGTATTTCCAACGTTTCTATTTCTGGTAGGGATTTCGACTGTACTGTCGCTCGGTTCGCGCCTCGATCGTGGTGTGGCGCGGCGTTCGCTGCTGATCTTTGTGGTTGGCCTGGTGGTGAACACGTTTCCATTTCTGCATCTGGACCGGATTCGCTACTTTGGAGTGCTGCCGCGGATCGCGGTCTGCTACTTTGTGGTCGCGTCGCTGCTGCTGATCAGCCGTGGATGGAAGGACAAAGCGGCGCTGCTGGTCCTGGCGCTGGTGGGCTATTGGCTGCTGATGCGTTTCGTTCCGGTCCCCGGATACGGCGTGCCCACGCATGACGTTCCGCTGCTGGACAAGAATGGCAATCTGGATTCCTGGCTGGATCGCGCTGTGTTTGCCCCGCAGCATCTCTACCGGCAGACGCGCGACCCGGAGGGAATCCTCAGCACACTGCCTGCTCTGGGGACGACCCTGATCGGCTTGCTGACGGGCTTGTGGCTGCGTTCGCAGAATGTGTTAGCCCGCAAGATTCAGGCGATTGCCGGAGCCGGTGTGCTGGGTGTGGTGCTGGGCCTGCTTTGGAACGTGTCTTTTCCCATCAACAAGAAGCTTTGGACCAGCTCGTATGTATTGTTTGCCGGTGGGTTGAGTCTGCTGCTGCTGGCCCTGGCGATGCTGCTGGTGGATGTTCCGAGCGCGCGCGAGAGCCCCCACGACCGGGCGCGGCGTTCCGCCTGGTTCACACCTTTCCTGGTGTTCGGCACCAATGCCATCGGAGCCTACGTGTTGTCTGAATTGCTGGCTGCCGCGCTTTATAGCTTCTACGTGAAGCCTGGAATGACGGTGCAGGGATTCTTCTGGCTTCCTCTGCACCACGCTGTGTCGAACCCCGCGTGCGCATCGCTCATCTTCGCATCGAGCTATGTGCTGGTGTGCTGGCTGGTGATTTACGTTCTGTATCGGCGCAAAATCTTCCTGAAACTTTGAAGATAATAAGACAAGCGTTTGACGCGTTGTCTACACTGCTGCAATGAAGCTCAACTTGACCCGGGGACGAACCGCCGCTTTGGTGGTTCTGCTGCTGGCAATGTTTCTCGTGCCGATGGCGATCAGCGTGCACCGCGAGTCGGTGACGTGGGATGAGGGCGATCATCTCTTTGCCGGCTTTATGAGCCTGCGGACTGGCGATTTCGGCCTGAATCCAGAACATCCTCCGATGGCCAAGATGGTTGCGGCGCTGCCGCTGCTGCCGTTGCATTTGCGTGTTCCGCCGCCCCAGGGACGCATGTTCAAGGACGAATCGTACTTTGACGGCCGCGACTTGTTGTTTGGAAACGAACCGCGTTACAGCGGGCCGCAGCTGCTCTTTCGCGCGCGTGTGGCGATGATGGTGTTTCCTCTCGCGCTCGGCCTGCTGGTTTTCTTCGCCGGCCGCGACATGTTTGGTGAGCCCGCCGGTCTTCTCGCGCTCGCGGTGCTGGCCTTCGAGCCCAATCTGCTGACGCATGGGCCGCTGATCACAACCGACACCGCAATCGCGGTCATGTTTCTGGCTACCGTCTGGGCCACCTTTCGGTATGCGGTACGCGGCACGTGGCAAGCGCTTGTGCTCGCCGGCGTTGCCCTGGGTTTGGCGCTGGCTGCAAAGCATTCGGGTCTGGTCCTGCTGGTGGCATTGGTGCCTCTGCTCGCGGGCGAGGCCGGGTTGCGCGCGCTCGAGCGCCGCAAGCAAAACGGACGTTTCGACCTGCAACCTCTGCAAGCCGACCTGCTTCGCCTGGCGGCCGCATTCTGCGCGATGTGTGCGATCGGCCTGATTGTACTGTGGGCTTTCTACGGCTTTCGTTACACTGCGCGGCCGCAGGGTCTGGCGCTTTCTCCTATCCTCTCGCATTACGTGCGACCCCTGCGTCCCATCGAGGCGCATGGAATTATGTTGCTCGCACGCTTCCACATATTTCCGGAGAGCTGGCTCTATGGCCTGGCCGATGTGCGGCTGGTGGCAAACGTCACGCCGACGTACCTGTTGGGCAGGGTGTACGCCCATGGCCTATGGCGCTACTTTCCTGTGCTGCTGCTGATCAAGTTGACCCTGGGAATGCTCGCATTACTGGTGGTCGCGGTGCTTGCCGCGGTCAAAGGCTGGATCGCAAAGCCGCGCGAGCTTTGGTATGTGCTGTTCCCGGCGGGGTTTTATTTTCTCATTGCCGCCGGCTCCGGTCTGAACATTGGCGTGCGCCATATCCTACCTTGCGTTCCGCTGCTGATCCTCTTCGCGGCTGCTGGCGGAATGGCTCTGGCGCGGCGCGGGCGAGCCGGTGCCGCAATCACAGCGGGTCTGCTGCTGGTGCATGCGGCCAGTTCAGCGCTTGCGTTTCCGCTCTACCTGCCCTATGCGAATGAGGCTTGGGGTGGCCGCGCCAACGCGTGGCGCTATCTTTCCGACTCGAACGTGGACTGGGGGCAGCAACTTCCGCAGGTCGCATCCTGGGTGCGCGATAATCACGTCGCGCAGGCCTGCCACTTCGCCTACTTCGTTACGCCGTTTATTCTGCCGGCGAACTACGGCGTGCCGTGTGCCTTGCTGCCGACTTTCGACTCCACCGGCGAAATGGATATGGACATCGCGCCGCGAATCAGCGGAACCCTGTTGATCAGCCAGGGTGACCTGAATGGCTTCGAATATGGCACGACAGTTCGCAACCCGTATCAACCACTTGTGGGCGTAAAGCCGTATGCGGTGATCGACGACGGCGTGTTTGTCTTTCAGGGAACGTTTGATCTGCCCGATGCTGCGGCCATTGCGCCCACCCAAAGGGCCACGCGCGCGCTTGCCGCACACGACCCTGCTACGGCAATTGCCGAGGCCCACAAAGCGCTGGCATTCTCGCCCAGTAACTTCGATGCGCTGATAATTCTGGGCAAAGCGCTGACTGCCACGAACGATCGCCGGGGAGCCGCAGAGGCATTCCGTGCTGCGCTGGCGAGAGTCGATGTGATGGAACCGTCGGCGCAGACTCTCTGGCGGCCACAGGTTCAGCATGACTTTGAAGCCGTGGCCAAATCCAATCCACGAACCTGATTCGGACCGGGCAATCCGCACACAACCGTGACTTTCGATAACTCGCCACGTGCATTTACGAGAGAACTTTAGCGACCACGTCGTAGTCGTGCGATTCGGTGATCTGGGCGCGGTAGAAGGTGCCGGGGACGAGCGCTTGGTGGGGGCCGAAGTCGTTGATGAAGACCTTGCCATCAATTTCGGGCGCGTGCAGTGCGGTGCGGCCTTCCCAAAGGAGATCGGTTTCTTCTGATGGACCTTCTACGAGCAAATCGATCTCGCGCCCTACCCACTTAGACTTTTCGACCGTGCTTATCGTTTGCTGGAGCTTCATCAGGCGTCGGCGGCGCGTCTGAATGGTGCGGTTGGTCAGCTTGGTCGCGTCGTCCAACGTGTAGGCATGGGCGCCCTCTTCGTCCGAGTAGGTAAAAACGCCAAGCCAGTCGATCTTCGCGGCGCGGATAAAGCTTTCGAGCTCCTTGTAATCCGCGTCCGTCTCGCCGGGAAAGCCGACGATGAAGCTGGTGCGAATGACGATGCCCGGAACGACCTGGCGCGCCTTCGCGATCAGATCGAGAAAAATCCGGGCGTTGCCGCCGCGCTTCATGGTCTTCAACACCGAGGCCGACGCGTGTTGCAGCGGCACGTCCAGATACTTGGCAATCGTGTCATGCTTCGCCATTGTTTCGAGCAGGCGCGTCGTGACCTTGTTGGGGTAGGTATAGAGAAAGCGCAGCCAGCGCAAATCCGGCAGAACGGCCAGTGCATCGAGCAGCTGCGCCAGACCTTCTTTCAGGCCGAGATCCTCGCCGTAGCAGGTAGTGTCCTGGCCGATCAGGGTGATCTCGCGGACACCCTGGGCGATCAGATTCTGCGCCTCGGCGATGATCGACCCCATGCGGCGCGAGCGGAATTTGCCACGCAACTGCGGGATGATACAGAAGCTGCAAGGGTGATCGCAGCCTTCTGCAATCTTGATGTAGGCGGACGCGCGCGGTGTGGTCAGGATGCGCGGCGTGGCGTCGTTGTAGAGGTACTCGGGTAGTGCGGCCGAGGCTCCGTCCCAGGTGTCGCGGGAGAAGCGGCCCTGCTGCTGGCGGAGATCGCCTTCGGGGCGAGAGGTGTTGCCGGGGTCTATTCCGCGGGAGACGTGGTCGCCGGGGTGATTCAGTTCGTCTTCGCCGTGGGTCGTCCCGGTCTCCGCGAGTGACTGGACGATGCGCAGTTGCGGGGCGATCTCGCGATCGTGTGCGGGGTCGGAGAGGGGGCGGGAGTGCTGGCTGACGGCGGAGGCGGCTCGGCTGACGAGCTGCTGTGCGGGGATGTTTTGGGCTGAGTCGCTGGCTACGGTGGTTTCGTTAACTAGCGGACGCTCAAGGAGGGCAAGGTCTCGCTGGGTGTGGGCATCGATCAAGGGCTGGGCGAAATCCTGTGGGAGGATCTGGAACGGGGAGCTGCTGACTGCGTGACCGGTGGGTGTGAGCCCTGCTGCGGCTAGGATGGCTTCAAGTTCGCCGGTGCCTACGACGGCGTCAACTTCCGGGATATTCTTGCGGATTTCGTCGCGGTAGCGCTCGACCAGGCAGCCGGCGACGACGATGCGGCTGGCCTTGCCGCCGTTTTCTCGCTTGTGCTGCACCATCTCAAGGATCGTGTTGACGGACTCCTGCTTAGCGGAATCGATGAAGCTGCAGGTGTTGATGACGATGATTTCGGCGTCTTCGGCGCGCGGGGTCAACTCGGCGCCATTGTGGTGCAGCAGGCCCATCATCACCTCGGAGTCGACGAGATTTTTGGGGCAGCCGAGCGAAACGAAACCTACCTTGGGGCGGGTCGCGGTGGGAGTTTCAACGGAGTCGAGCAGAGTAGAAGACATCACATACCATTGTATCTGGCGGCTCAGGCTCCGGCTCGACACGTCGTGCTCAGGCGTTCTCGGAGTTGAGTAGCTTGTTATACAAAGCAATAGTTTGATCGGCGATAGCTTGCCAGGAGAAGGTGGCTTCTACGCGGCGGCGGCCGGCTTCGCCCATGCGTTGGGCGCGGATGGGGTCGTCCAGGAGGGTGACGATAGCCCGGGCGAGGTCGCGGGCGAACTGGGCGGGGTGGGCGGGAAAGGTTGTGGCCGGGTCGGGTTCAAACGCAACGTGGAGGCCAGTTTCGGGTTTCGTGCCGCCGGGGGGGACGACGACTTCGAGAATTCCACCCACGGCTGAGGCGACCACGGGGGCTTTGCAGGCCATGGCTTCGAGGTTGATGATTCCGAACGGCTCGTAGACCGACGGGCAGCAGAAGACAGCGCAGTGAGAGTAGAGCTGGATCGCTTCCTGCTTGGTGACCATCTGCTCGATCCAGACGATGTTGTGGCCCGTTCCGGTGGGGTCGCCGGTTGCGAGCGCCTGCCCGCCTTCCGGGGTGTGGAGTTCGATGGCGGCATGCTGGCTGCCCGGCGTCTCCTTGCGCAGAGTCTCCACTTTTTCGCGCATTTCGGCGGCGATCTCTTCGGTATCCGGCGCGCCGGCGCAGAGCACCACCTGCGTTCCCGGCGGCAGAAAACGCACTGCATCGACGAGATGGGTTACACCCTTCTGCCGCGTGATGCGCCCGACGAACAAGACGTACGGCCTGGTCTGATCAATGCCGTATCTCGTCAGCGCGTCAGTAGCAGACGTTTGCTGGTACTCGTTGAGGTCGATGCCGTTGTAGATCACATGAATGCGCGCCGGATCGATGTGCGGGTACGCGGTCAGGATGTCGGCTTTGGTTCCGTTAGAGACCGCAATCACCGCATCGGCATCGAGAATCGCGGTGCGTTCCATCCACGACGAAAGCGCATAGCCCGAGCCAAGCTGCTCAGCCTTCCACGCGCGCAGCGGTTCGAGCGAATGGGTCGTGAGCACAAAGGGAATACCGTAGAGCTTCTTCGCGAGGAAGCCGGCCATTGCGGCGTACCAGGTGTGTGTGTGGACCAGGTCGATGGCGCCGAGTTCTTTCATGGTGCTCAGGTTGAGCGCGAAGGCATCGACGGCAGCCTTGAACTTTTCGGACGTGCCGGCGGTGACTTCAGCCGGCGGGAGATCGCCGCGTACTTTCAGGTTGTCTGTGTCGGAATCCTGCTCGCCCCAGCAGTGAACTTCCACCTCGATCTTGCGCGCGAGTTCGCGGGCAAGGTACTCGACGTGGACGCCGGCACCCCCGTAGACGTTGGGCGGATACTCCTTCGTGATGATGCCTACGCGCATGGGTGCGGAATGTACCTCAGGCGATGTGGTTGTTCGCGATTGTGGTCTTGTAAAAGTGGGCGCTGAGTTTGGGTGTGCGCTTCTGCGTTTTGAAGTCCACGTATACGATGCCGAAGCGCTTGCCGTACCCGTCCGCCCACTCATAGTTGTCCAGCAGCGACCACAGGAAGTACCCGCGAATGGGCACGCCTTCGGCGACAACCTTCTGCAATTGCGTCAGATAGTTACGCAGGAACATGGTGCGGTCGACATCCAGCACCTGGCCGTCGGGCGTCAGCGTGTCGTTCGCTGAAGCGCCGTTTTCGGTGATGAAGATAGCCTTCGGGTGCCAGATTTCGTTGACCAGCTTTGGGGTCCAGTAAAGCGACTCCGGCCCCACGTGCAGCCACGGCGACGCCATGGTTGGGAAGCTTGAAGGCATGTGGACGTTTTCGTAGCCTTGCTCGTTGTCGGCGGCGCGCACGTATACCGGGCCGTAGACGTTCAGGCCGATGAAATCGATCGGCGAACCGATCGCCTTCATGTCTTCGGAAGAAAACTTGGGCGCGTTCGGCCCCAGTTTCTTCAGGTAAAGATCGGTGTACTTGCCTTCGAAGATTGCCGTGAGGAAGTGTGCGTTTTCCTCGCGCATGGCTTTGCGGGCGGCGGCGATTGTTTTCTCGTCAGCCACGTCCGGCACAATTGCCGCGGGATTTTCGGCGAGTCCCACCTGCGTTCCGCTCTTCGCATGCGCGCGGATCGCCTGGACTGCCAAACCGTGACCCAGGACCGCATGATGCGCGACCTGCGCGACCTTGCCCATGGGCAGCTTCAGGCCGGGAGCATGGATGCCGCTGGCATACCCGAGGTAAACGAACGAACTCAGTTCGTTGGTGGTCATAAAGTGCGAGACACGGTCCGACAGATGCTGCGCGACGTACCCCGCGTAGTTGGCGAAAGCTTCCGCCGTCGCTCGATTCTGCCAACCGCCTTTATCTTCGAGCGCCTGCGGCAGATCCCAGTGATAGAGCGTGCAGAAGGGCTGGATTCCGGCGCCGAGCAGGGCATCGACAAGGTTGTGATAGAAGTCGAGTCCCTTGGGATTGGGCTTGCCCGTGCCCTGCGGAAAGACGCGCGGCCAGGCTACGGAGAAGCGAAAAGCTTTCAGGCCCATGTCGCGCATGATGGCGATGTCGGACTTGTAGCGGTGGAAGAAGTCATCCGCCACGTCACCCGTATCGCCGTTCGCGGTCTTGCCCGGGATGTGCGAGAAGGTGTCCCAGATGCTCTCGCCGCGCCCGTCTTCCTTTACTGCACCTTCAACCTGGTAGGAGGCGGTGGCGGAGCCCCAGAGGAAATCGCTGGGGAAGGCTCCGGAGGGCGCGGAAGTGTTGTTCTGCGCGGTCGCAGCAGCAGTGAAACCGGCGGAAGGAAGACCAGCGGCCAGGGCGGAACTGCCCAGCAGGCGGGCTAAGGTGCGACGGGACAGAGTGAAGGACATTCGTGATCTCCTCGTGCGCTGCCTATCTTATGACATCGCTGCCCGTCTGCGGGAGTTGGCGAAAACGCAAACAGGCAGAGTGCCAGGTTGCGGCGCTCTGCCTGACTGTTTCTCCTGAACAGCTAGATAATTCTGAGCAGCAGCAGAATCAGCACGATGACGAGAATGAGTGAGAGTCCGCCGCCGCCGTAGTAGCCGAGGCCGGGGCCCATACGATAGCCGCCAAAGCCGAAGACGAGGATCAGAATGATAAGCAGGATGAGCATTGAAACTCCGTTCTTGAAGCTGGTGTGAAGCGTATGAGGATTTCGGGGTTGAGCCTGAGCGGTTGGATGCGGATTGGGTTGGCGGGTTGGAAGGCCAACTGTACTTATTTTCCGGGCCGGCTGTCTGACCTCCTGCGGCAATGGCAGCGCGTAAGGCGGAGTTTGCGCTCACCGAGGCGAATGCTTCAGGCGTTGAGCCCCAGGAGACGGACGATGGCCAGGGCGTTCGAACTTGTATTCACGCCCGGCTTCAGGAGGTAATCAAAGGCTAGCGGATCGTCCGGGTCGGGGCTGGCCATGTGCACGTTTAAGCCGCGATTTGCCTGGGTGGCGAGCTCGGTCAAGGCGAGGTCGTGGGTCGAGAGCGCGCCGATAGCACAGCTTGCAAGCAGGGCATGCACCACGGCGCGCGCGGCTGTGCGGCGGTCGGCAGAGTTGGTGCCGCTGAAGATTTCATCCACCAGGAAGAGCAGCGGGCCGGTTCGGCTGAGCGCGACGATTGCGGACAGGCGCTCTACCTCGGCCAGGAATTTGCTTTTGCCCTCCGCGAGTGAATCGGTCAGGGCGAGTGCGGCGCCGAGCGCGAGCGGCGAAAGGCTGAGGCTGGCCGCGCGCACCGGAGCGCCCGCATACGCCAGCACTGCGTTGATTCCGATCGAGCGCAGCAGCGTTGATTTGCCGGCCATGTTCGATCCGCTGATCAGGTAGAAGCTGGTGGCGTTTTCGCTTCCCAGGGCAATGTCATTGGTGATCGATCCCGGTAGCAGCGGATGGCCGAGCGCGCGGGCTACATAAGTTGGCGCTTGCGTCGGCGGCAGCAGTTCGGGCCATGCGTCTTCGGGATGCTCGAATGCGTAAGTGGCGAGGGCGTTGAGGGCTTCGAACTCGCTCCACGCAGCCAGCCACTGGCGCATGGCGGCAGCGTGCGCAAGCTTCCAGGTTGCGATCGAGATTGCGGCCTGGGTTCCGGCGGCGAGCAGCAGGGACAAGACGAAGAAGTACTCCTTGGGCCGCTGCTCGATGATGGAGAGCGGGCTGCGCAATTTGGCCAGTGTCGCGACGGCTCCAGCGGGCTCACGCGATTGCTGCTGGAGGGCAAGCAGCTTGGGGCTGCGGAATTCAGCCGATTGCAGCACGGCCAGGCCTTGGGTAAACAGCTTCACGTTATCTTCGAGCCGCGCGCCACCTTGCAGCAGCGGGAGTACGCGGGAACGCAGATTCAGGCAGATGGCTCCCTGGACGGCAAGCACGGCCAGAAGCCTGGGCAGCACGTCACTCCAGGTCCAGACATGCAGCAGACCAAGCCCGAGAAGCAGCACGTTTACGGCAGACGTGATGCCGAGCGTGTAACGCCAGGCGGGATGGAATGCGGGCGGCACATCCGCAAGCCACTCGTCGAAGAAGCTGGCCGAGATCTGCTGAAAGCGCGTGCGTCCCAGCACTGCAATGCGTTCGCGCAGTTCGGTATCTGGGGCCAATTCGCGTACGGCTTGCTGGCGCAGGACCGACTCCTCTCGCGTGGCGGGTTGGAGCAGGTAATCGGCCAGACCGCGTTCTCCGGGACCGGTGCGTACCGTGTTCAGAAGGCTAAACAGCGAGTGTTCGCCCAAAAGATCGAGATCGCGTTCGTACAGATGTTCAGGCTCGCGGAAGTGCTGGTTCGCCTCGAGCCCCGTACGTGGTGAGTAAGCTTCCGAGCCATCCGAGCGATGCAGGCACCGCAGGGTATAGTCCAACTGGCGCTGTAGCGCATTCACGTCGGACTGCACCCGCAGCGAGTACCAGACCAGGACCACCAATGCGGCGAACGCGAAGGCTAGCGGAACGCCGGAGCCCACGCTGTGGATCGCCTGAAACGTTAGAGCCAGAATTAACGCGATCGAGACCGCGAGTGCCAGCAGAACACGTGCGCGGCGTTGTTCCAGAGCTGCAAACCGCCCGCGATGCGCCGTGGCTTCTGCCTGGTAGTGCGCGATCACGGCGGCCTGGGTCGCGGGTTGGGCTGCTGTGGCTCGGTGCGGGCCCGGCAAAGGTTCAACGTGCGTCATCGTTTTTGGAGGACTCCTGTGTGCGATGGTAGACTGCTTCTTGTGCCGGGTCCTACGCGACGTAATCCCGCCAACCCCGCCAGGTCCGGAAGGAAGCAACGGTAACGGGTAATTATGGGCGCAGTGGGTCGCCCGGTACACTTCCTACCCTCCATTCAAGTTCGTTTGGCGATCCGCGCAATGGCGCAGTGGGTCGCCCGGTACACTTCCACCCTCAATTCAAGCTCGTCTGGCGCTCCGCGCAATGGCGCAGTGGGTAGCCCAGTACACTTCTCTCCTTCCCACGCTCTTATAGCTGATTAAGAATGCTCTACAGCGTTCGGACGTTCGGCGAATACAGGGATCCCTGCGTTCAGGATGACGACTCTGCCGGAATGCGAGATCGTTTTCCACGAGGTAGTAAGTGGATGTAGAAAGGCCACTTCCGTGCTCTGGATGTCATTCCCGAAGGGAATCTGCGTGGGGCTTAGGAAGCAAAGGGCTCAGAGTGGGTCCTTTCTGAGAAATTGTAACAAGACTTGATTGAGGTCTTTGTTTCTGTGGTTGAAGCGGAACTCTGTCTCTTTGAGGTGGAG
>JAABUJ010001969.1_pt1 | contig 27377 bp, 27 predicted proteins | sample 5559131 | NCBI WGS metagenome assembly JAABUJ01 (sample SAMN10711875, study PRJNA513366) | rock metagenome | isolation source: Antarctica rocks | place: Antarctica: Victoria Land, Mt New Zealand nord | collected 2016-01-07
CAAGCGAGCCGTCGCAGAGGCTGAGGCCGGCTACGACCCCGACCAGCTCACGGCCCGCCCAACCGGCCGGCCACTCATAGGCTCCGCGCCGGCGAAGGGCCTGCCCGTCCGGTTTCCGCCCGAGTTGCGCCACCAACTCCACCAACGCGCCGAAGCCGAGCAGGTCACCGAGGCTGACCTGGTACGTCGAGCCGTGGCGGACTACCTGGATCGGTCCTGACCGGCCCTCGACCCCGGGACCCACGTCGCCTGTCGAGGCCGGTCTGACTCAGCCAACAGATCGACTGGGCGTAGGTTCCTCGGTGCAAGGATGCCGGTAATGGTTGGCCATCCCCTGGACCAGTTCTGGGTCGACTTGGATGGGACCGAGGTGGGAGAGGCCATTTGGGTCCAGGAGTTCAACCTGGCCGGGATGACCACCGATTTGATGTACGACGACCCAGCTGGGCGCCACAGCCTGGAGTCCCTGGCCGCGGCCCTGGCCCAGGGTGGTCAGTCCGGCCTGTGGCGCTTTTGGCCCCCACCAGTGCCCCCAGCGCCCAAGAGCTGATGGCCAACCCCCCAGAGGTGTTGTTCTTGATCGTGGCGGATTGCCCAAGCTGTGGAGCAGTGCCAGGCCAAGACGATTGTGGCTGTGAAGTATCCCAGGCCGAGGTGAACATTGGCAAGCGGTTATGGAGCTGTCCAGGGCCAAGGCCCGTCCGGCGGCGGAACCCATCATTGGTGGCAGCCCGCCGTAGGCGGGCCTCAGGGGCGCCGTAGGCGTCCAGTAGTTACCAATGACCCTGTGGGTATCCAGCCCTCCCACCTGGTAAGTACCCACCCGTAATCCAGCGACTGTTCTGAGTGAGCCGTACATGAGCACCCCCGGAATGAGGGTCCCAATGCTTGCCGAGGGATAAGCGTGGGCGCGTCTCTTGCTGTCGAGGCGGCCCGATCTACTTGTTCAACGTGACGGACGAGAGCGACTGGCACGCGCCGGTCGCCTCCAAAGCTGAGTGCCTTCTCGAACATCGAGAGCTTCAGCACGAGGTCGCTGCCGTCAACCTCGATCCCGGGCACCGGACTCTTGTACCAGATCATGCCATCGCGCGCCTGTCCCGCACGGGAAGGGGCGAACGCGTCCGCGCCCGAGTCGGCGGTCGGCATGCTTTGCTTGTCGCTGAGTCTGGGCGCCAAGGGGGTGTGTGCTGGCGCCCAGAATGCCAGGTCAGCGGGCGGCTCCTGCGATGTAGGTGGACACAATGTAGGTGGCGTGCCGGTCGAGGGAGACCCTGGCCCGGTCATAGCGCATGGTGGTGCGTGGGTCCGCGTGGGAAGCAGCTTCCTGCACGTCACTGAGCGGCACCCCAGCGTCGAGCGCAGCAGTGATGAAGGCGTGGCGCAGGGTGTGCGGACCGATCGGCTTGACGACCCCGGCTCGGCGGGCGACACGTCGGACGATCCGGGCGGCCCCGTGCCGGTCGAGGCGCCGGCTGTCGCCTGTGGTGAAGATCGGACCGACCGCCCGTTCGCCGACGGCCAGGTCGACCGCTCGGGCGGTGCGTGGCGCGAGGGGGATGGTGACGGTCTTGCCGCCCTTGCGGACGATGGTGAGGGTTCGATGTCCCCGTTGAATGCCGAGGGCTTCGATGTCGGCGCCGATCGCTTCAGACACCCGCAGCCCGTTCAGCGCCAGCAGCGAGATGAGCGCGTGCTCGGCGGCGGGGCCGAGCCCGGCGGCGACAAGAAGCGCTCCGACCTCGTTGCGGTCCAAGCCGATGGCGTGGGATTCGTAGTCGATACGCGGGCGGCGGACATGCACGGCGGGCGAGTGGGCGATAAGACCTTCCTCTTCGGCGTAGCGGTAGAAGCCGGCGACGGTGCAGAGTCGCCGGGCGATAGTGGCCGTCGCCCGCCCCTTGGCTTCGAGCTCGCGGCCGAAGGTCTCGATGTCGCTCCTGCGGACCTCGAACAGGCCGAGGTGGCGCTGGTCGCAGAAGGCGACGAACTGGCGGAGGTCGAGCGCGTAGGCGTCGCGGGTGAGGCCCCGGTAGCCGCCGAGGAACCCAGCGAGCGCCACATGCTCGGGGTCGACCCGGCCGGGGTCGTAGACGACAACAGCAGTCGAGGCGATGGTGGGCATGGCATACCTCCCGAGTCGATGGGACTCGGGGGACGAGGCGACCGGGCCCCAGCTGGATGAAACCACCACCGTAGGGACCGCCGCTTGCGCCAGCCGGTCCCAAGGGCGGCGATCGGTGCCTCTCCGGCCGCCAGCACCGGCGGCAAGCGGGCGAGCAGACCGCCGACTCGGCGCTTGCTGCCGTCACTGGTGGCCGGCCCGTCGGATGCGCAACCCGGAGCGCTCTGTGCGCCCGGCGTGCCAGGATTCCGAGGTGGCTGCGACTGACGAAGCGAACGCCTCTTTCGGACCCTGAATAGCAAGCCCGATGGCTACCTTCTCGGCTCGTACCGCATCGCCACTGCCCCCGAGCCGAACTCCAGCCGGCTCACGAGCTTCAAGTCGACATGCTTCGATAGCCCCGCGAACAACGTCGGTCCGTGGCCCGCGAGCCTGGGATGCACCACGAACTCGTACTCATCGATCAATCCCCGCTCCGTCAACGCAAGTGGAAGCTTCACACCTCCCACCAACAGTCCCTTGCCCGACTCCCGCTTGAGTTGCTGGACGGCCTTGCCCAGATCCCCGCGCAAGAGTTCCGCGTTCCAACCGACCTGCTCCATGGTGCTCGAGACGACGTACTTCTTTGCCGCGTCGATCGTTTGGGCGAAGGTTTCCATCCAATCAGGTCTCGCTCCCGTCGGCGCCGGCGGCCGCCACGCTGATTCCATCATTTCGTAGGTCACCCGGCCAAAGAGAAGGGCGTCAGCCTGGTTGAGGTTCTCGACAGCGTGACGATGCAAGTCTTCGTCCGGGGGGATTGCACGATGATCGCAGCACCCGTCCAATGTGACGTTGATGGAGTACCGAAGGGGTCGCACTTCGCTGCCAAGTATCCCAGATGCTCGTTGCCTGGACGCAGATCACCGGCCCACGAAACAGACTGCCTGATCGGCGTGCCCGGCCAGGAGGATGGGACCAAGATCGAAGCCGCCCCGAACGACGGCTCGGGCGTCGCCTCGGCCGAGCGCTCCCGTGGACTGGGGAGATCGAATGCGCGCTCCGAACGGTCAGCCCAGGACGCCGGTGGCGAAGCGCTCATAACGACGCCCCGCTACGACTCGAGGCGGCCGCGCCGTGAGCGCGGAACCGGCGCTTGGTACGGACGGGGATCGCCTTGCCCCACAGCGCTCCAGAGGTGCCGATATGCATCCCACAGGTCCAATTGCTGCTCGGATTACGGAGCGCATGTTCTGGACCCCTTTTACGGCACATTGGGGACGTCGTCAGGGCTGCCGGCGTCGCCATTATGGGACGGTCCGGGCACTGCGGTTTGTGCGCTCGCCGATGATCTTTCCATGGTGCGGTCCTGGCCTGGAGAGCCCGCCCTACAGGGCGCCTCTTTCGAGCAAGGTCGTACGCAGGCGCTCGTAGTCGGGTGTGCCAGCAAGCTCGCCGGCCGAATGGATGAGCTCCACGGCGCGCTCGATGTTCTCGCGCCTGTCCCACTCGTCGGACGCCCCTCGGATGAGGCTGTTCATGATCGCGAGGGTCGTTATGGACGGGTCCAGCGATGCCGCTCGCGCGGCCACCTTCTGTGACCAGCCGATGCCACCGCCTGTCACCGCCAGTGTGGCCATCGTTCGGCTCGCCCACACGCCAGGGTCGAGCTGGTCGACTTCGGCGAGCCACCCGAACCCGGCGAGTGAATCGGCGTCCGCCGTCGCGATAGCGGCATCCCAGAAGCTGACGGCGGTAGCGATGTGCCCTGCGTCGGCATCGTCATGTCGTAACAGGCGCCCGAGGACCTTGCCAGCGTCAGAGAGCAACGCCGATGTCTGGCGTAGGAAGGCGACGTTCTCCTCGACGCTGTAGCCGGTGATTGCCCACAGCATGGCGATCATCAGATGGTCGAGAGCCTGATCCACACTGCGAGACACTGAGTCGCGAAGAAGCGAGCGGTACCGCTCGAACAGCCACCTGTTGGGGCGCCCCCACTTGATGGCAAGGTCGGTGGTGACCTGGGCGAGACCGGGTGGAGCCGCATCGCCGAGCATCAAGTCCGCGACGTCGTCGACCCACTGTGGTGCTATGTGGCGGAGAAAGCCCAGCCGGGTCGCGATGATCGCTCGGTGTTCCGCCCCGTCAGATCCTTCGAGACCCAGCGCCTCCTCGAGGAGTTCGAATGCCGCCGACCTCGCCGCGCCAGTCAGACGGAACTCCTGGGCCATGAACGAGAGGACTGCCTCGAGCGCCCTCGTACAGCGACGGTTGATCGCGCTGTCGAGCGGGTCACGCGCGCCACTGATGATCGCTGATGGAGCGCCTCGATCACGTGCCTCAGCGTCGAGGACGTGCCACACCTCGTCGTCGCGCTGGGCGAAGCCGAGGTCTGCGTCGGCCATCACCTTCAGCAAGTCCACTGCGGCCTGCTCGGCGCCGCTCCAGTCGTGGTCGTAGTCGAACTCGTCTCGGCCAAGCGTCTCGACTTCCCAAGGATGAGCGCGCACCAGGCCAATGACGTCGAGGATCTCCTCGCTCGCGGGGCGTGCGCCTTCCTTGATCGCTTCTGCGACACCGCGGATGTAGTGGTGGATGTACGTGGGATGTCGTAGCTCGGTCACGATCCGCACCGGGGACTCGATCCACGGTCCGGTATCGGACTTAACCACGGCCTCGAGAGCCCGAGCCAGTTCGCGCGCGCTGACGAGCCACTGAGACGCGTCCGGACGCCATTCTGCGATCCTGCCCACGGCTTCAGCGACGGGAAGAGCTTGCAACTCCGCCACTGACATCGGGCTCCGGCCGGAACCCGCTTCGACGTGACTGCGGCTCTCCAGGGTCTTGCGTCCACGGCGGCCATACGCGCCGGCGATCACGGCCGCTGGCTGCTCCCAGGGACCGATGGCCTCTTGCGGGAGGAGACCTGTCCAGCGGTAGGCGCGCAGCCACGCCTCTGGGAGCTCGTGTGACGCCAACCGCTGCGCAACTTGAACGACCGCTGGCGCGAGACCGAGGGCCGCCATCCACTTTTCTGCGAAGTCACCGGAGGTCGCCTCGGTAACGACACGGTCCATCATCGGGAGGTCGTCTCCCGTCGGATCCCGGTGGGCGATGGCCACCGTGAGTTCATCGATCAGACGGTCAATATCGACATCGTCCGCCTCGGACAGCACCCACGCCCGCAAACGGCAACAGACTTCGTCTGGCAAGGAGTCGATGGCTGCCAAGATCTGATCGGTCGGCAGCCATGCTCGCGCTCGCCGAATGGCCTCGACGAGCGCTTGGAGAAGCACGGTGAAGCGATCGTCCCGACCATTGTCGGTCCAGTCCGCGACGGATCCAGAACGCTCGTACGCGAACCAGCGAGCAGAACCCTCATCAGAACAAGCTGCTGACCGCAGCTTCCAGCAGAGCAGCTGGAGACGCCGCCCAGCGTTTTCCTCGTCCGTGCCGCCTACGAGATGTTCGACCACGGGGTCGACGTAGTTGGCAGCGCGCCACGACGCCTCGTTCAGGAGCACGTCGGCCAGCTCCTCGACGATCTGCGATTGCGGCTCGAGCTTTGCGATCGCCCAAGTTCCGAGGGCCGCGATCCCAGCTACCGAACCGTGGTCACGAAGCGCTCGCAGCACGACTCCTACCGCGTTCGGACCCACATCCACAGCGGCTCGCGCCACGAACCACGCTCGCGCAGCGTCGGCCGAATGCCGGTCGTACATGGTGGCGAGCCACGCAGCGACGGTAGGGCCGTGATCGGGCGCGAGTCGGTCCACCGCCGCGAAGGCTGGCCACGGCCCGTTCCCGGCCGGCGGATCGAGGAGGCCTGTATCAATGAGCATTCCGAGCCACTGAGGCGATGCGACGCGGCTGAGGAAGTGCCGTAGGTGGTTCGGTCCCGCGATCAAGGGGAGCAGACGCCCGACGTCGTCCGCCGAGGGCGACTCGATCGCGGCGAGCGACTCCAACTCAAGGTGCCGAAGTTCTGGAGGCAGGAACAGCTGCCGAAGGATCGCCGCGCAGCGATCCCATAGTTCCCGAGCACGATCCATGGTTGCGTCACCGTGGAGGGCCTCGTCAAGCTCACGCAGCAGGTCCTGATAGGCCTGAATAGGCGCGATGCCCGAGGCAACCGGAAGTGCGCCGGTGCGGTTCACCATGATGGTGATCAGGCGGCGTTCGTGGATGCCCTCCTGCGAGTGAACGAGGTCGAGGTCGTCGATGGCCGCAAGCAAGCCGTTCAGAGCGCCCTGTGCATCCTCAACAGGCACGTCCTTCACGAGCTCGTAGCGGCGACGGGCGTCGGAGACTGCTCGCGAAGCCGTTCGCCACTGGCCTCCGCCGCCGAGTGGCTGCGACGCCGGGATGGTCTTCATCGCCTCGCGCAGGCAGTAGGTGATCGTCTCCGGCAGGCGCGGCAGCCCGACCGTCGAGCTAAGACTCAGGAGCGCGTGGGCAGTCCGCAGGAATCCGACCGCGCGCTCGCCGTGTCCCCCGAACTCGACCAACAGGTGGTCGAGCAGCTGGGGGTCGACGGGATCGGGACTCACGCCGTCGATTCTGCCGCGGTCGTCCGGCGATCTCAGCGGGATTCAGGTTTCGGCTGGCCAGAGCGAAGCGACACGAAGTCGTCGTCCGTGCCTTCGTCTGACCCTGCGTCGCCAACGGTCTCGACCGACCAAGCTCCCGACTCTTGGTCATAGGCGAGGGTGTGCTGCGGCCCCACGTGAAGTCCCGCCGGGACGAGGATCTTCTTTACGAAGGGCCAGATCTCCGCGGCCTCCTTGATGTACGTCTCCCCCGGGATCTGGAAGTACCACGGCTTGGCGCCGAGCGATCCGAACTGCCCTTCAATGATCTGCCCAAGCAGTTGGATCGACTCAAGTGCCATCTCCCGAGCGCGTATCGAGGTCTCGGGGCGGAAGTGGATGGCGTCGTTGCGCTTCATGCGGAGCTGGCGGTAGGCGGTCACTACGTCTGGCAAGAGGAGTTCCCACGCCTCAAGGACGTCGATGGCCCGGTTCCAGTCGTCAAACGACTCTTTGTCGTACACGAGCTTGTACTGCAGAGTGCCCCGGAAGTCCTCGCGAAACTCACGGACCAAATGGTTCAGGATCCGCTCACCCAGAGCGCAGCACCCGACGAGCGCCGGGTAGTGGCTGCCGATGACGAACGACCGTCGAACCTGACGGAAGAATACGTTGTGGTAGGCGAGCACGGAGAACGGCTCAGGACCGAGAGCTCCGAACTCGGCGACCTTCTCGCCGAGGTTGTCCTCGCCGAACTCGTACTTGAGCCATTCGAGCGCGTGAAGCCGATTCGCCCAGTGCTGGGCTCGGATCCTGGGCTCCCACTCCGGCGAGATGTCGTCCGTGACCAGATGCGACCGCGCGTCGAACGTCCCATTGATTAGGCGGTACCGGCGCATGTACGCCATGTTGGCAAAGAACGCGGGAACGTCACAGACTTCGCATCAGCTGCCACCGAGGAGACGCAGCGTTGTGCTCCACGACACTCCGCTCACGCCCCACCGGGACCCTGGGCACTGGCGCGGCCAATGCAACGGGTCGGGCGGTGCGGAGCTGCACAGATCGCGAGCTCAAGCAACCGAAGGCCGGGTCGCCAGCCGAGGCTGCTAGGCGGTGCGCTCGTCGCGCGTCCCCTGCGGTTGCCCTACAACGCCGGGTAGGTGGGACACGCGAGACGTACCGATCTGCGCTTGCTGTGGTGGCCGGCGGCCCGGAATCTCGAGCGCGGGCTCTGCGCCGTCCCTGATCGGCACCTCGGGGATACCCATGGCCCGGCCCCGACGGGGATATTGGGCTAAAGGGCTGGAGGGCTGTCGGCGAGTTTGTGGCGTCCTGTTCTTCTGGTACTCGGCCGGGGATGGGCTGGATATGTTGGATGAACCGTGGCGACGTGGCCCGATCGGTAAAACGAGCCCCGCTGCCCGTGCCCACGGGCGAGCCGTTCGGGAATGCGCAGGTCTTCTCCGGGTCATCCGAGGAGTGGATCCGGTAGACGACGGGACCAACAATTGGGGCCCAACGTCGTATCGTGGCTAGGCTGACTCGCTCAAGCCAGGGTCGCCGCTGACGACGGTCTCGGTCTGAGTACCTTCGTCGCCGGGTCGGGGCGGGAAGACGAACAGGTCGGTTCGATTGATTCGGAGAATCGACGCTCCGTCGATGTCCTCGCTGAGTTGATGCGCGATGGCGTGCTCGTAGGTGGTGACGATCAGTTGGGCCGGCCGACCGGACTTCGTTGACGTCGCCAGGTCCGTCGCGACAATTCGGCGGGCACGAGGGTCGAGGTGCTCCAACGGCTCGTCAAGCCAGGCGAACGGAAGCGTTGTGGATGACTGCAGAATCAGCATGCTGGCAACGAGCCGGGCCCAGATCTGCTCGCCACTGCTCAGCTGTTGCCACGGGAGTTCCCGGTCCCCGACGACCCGGACAATCGTCCCGTCGGGTCGCAGCTGTAGCCCGTCCTCGCCGAATAGGGCTTTCCACCGCCACCGGACTCGCTCCGAGAGTGGCTCGATGTGCTCGTTAGCAATCCGTTCTGCGGTTGTGGTCAGCGAGGCGGTGGTCGCCTGGGCGAGCGCCTCGCGTTGCCACGCCGTTCGCTCTGCGGAGACGGCAGCCCGGAGGTCGTCGTCGCTGGCGAGTTGTTCGATGACGACGGCCCGCTCCCGGCCGATGCTTCCGACGTGTTCGTCATGCTCGCGCAGCGCTTGCTCGGCTGCGGTCAACGTTACGTACGGATCATCGGGAGGTATCGGCACCTCGGGCCCGTGGATCGGTTCCGAGAGCGCGCTGATCTCGGCGCGCAGTCGCCTGAGCCGCCCGAGGTCGATGTCGGCTGCGCCGAGGTCATGCTGGGTCTGTTCGATGCGGTCCTGGGCTGCGGCAAGGCCGTTGCGCTGAGCGGAGATCGAGCGCTCAAGTTCGTCCCCGTGGAACGGTCGGGCGCAGGTTGGGCACTCGGGATCGTGGCCTTCCAGGAGCGAGACCGCCGATCGGGCGGCAAACTCTTGCGCTTGAGCTTCGACGAGGATCTGTTGGGCTCGGCTGGACGTAGATTTTAGTGAATCGATCCGCTCGGTGACCAAGGCCGTCAAGTCATCGAGCGTCGCTGCAAGTTTGCTGAAGCCGGCTTCACGGGCGAGGAGGGCGTTGATCCGTCGCGTCCGGTCTGCGACGGCGGCTTCGTAGGCGGTCCAGGCTGCGATGGTCTGCTGATCCGCCTGGGCGGACCGGATGCGCTCGGTGAGGTCGGTGCGCTTAGTAGACAACATCTCGATGTCGTCGGCGAGCTTGGCTGCGAGCTGGGTGAGCTGATCTCTATTGGCGAGCTGGCTACGGGACGCGGAGCGGAGCTTCTTGCGGGCGGCCACAGCCTCCTTGTGGAGCTGGGCCGCGGCCGCGGCACCTCTGCGGAGATCGGAGACTCCGAAGGCGTCGTAGAGGTGTTCGCGCAGGTCGAGCTCGCCGTCTTCTCGCCCGGATCCGCGGATCACGGCGAGCCGGGCTGCGACGTCCAAGGGCGCGCCGAACTCGTCGGCGAGCAATCGACGGACCTCGTTGTCCTCCACGGGCTGGCCATCGTTGCTAAAGGTGACGGTAGTCTTGCCAGCGGTCGTGATGGTTCGGTGGATGACCAGCACCGACTCATCGCGGACATCGACTATCAAAGTTGCCTCGGCGTCGCCGTACCCGAACCGGACGCAGTCCCGCGCATTCACATTGGACTGGTCGCCGAACAGGGCCCAAGTGAGGCCGAGGAGCAGAGAGGTCTTGCCAACACCGTTGGGCGCGACGAGGAACGTCGTCCCAGGCACGAAGTCGAGCGCGATCGTGTCGAACGCGCGCCACCGCTTCAGCTCAAGGCGCCGGATCATGCAGCGGGGAGCGCGGCGTCGAGTCGTTCCCGCAGACTTTCGGGACTCAGGTCGCGGTTCCAGATCTCGGTAGTGATCGTCGTGACGAGCTCGGTGCCGTCGTCGAACTCGGTCCAAATGTCCTTCTTCGCTTCGGTACGCGATTTCTTTCCTTCCGCGACGATGGCGCCGATGGCGCCGATGGCGGCGGCGCAGATGATGTCGGGGACGTCGATGCTGTCGGGTGAGACGTAGTCGGCGCCCATGGAAAGGTCGGGGGCGACCTCGTCGATGTAGGAGCGGAGCGTGTCGACCAGCGGCAGGACGGCCCGCCTGATCCTGGGCGGGTGGAGTTGGCCGTCGGGCGCGCCGACGTAGTCGTCGATGTCATGCGGGCTGATGGGAACGCTGGACAGCTCGGCGTTGCCGATCACCAAAATGACGCCAGCGCGGCCCGGGAACCGGCCGTAGATCGGGCCGGCCGCGGCCCGGGGATTGACCTGGGCGAGGGTCCTCGGAGTGCTGATGTCGTCGCGGAACTGCACGCACAGTCGCACGCCTCGGCACACGATGACGACGTCGGAGCGGATGCCTTCGTTGGCGGCAGCGCCGTCAGCGATCGGTTCCGCGTCGGCGCCGAGCGCGCTGATGACATCCGTGCGGATCGCGTCGATGCTGAGGCCGATCGTCTCAGGCGGGCTGAGCCACTCCTCGAACTCCGTGCCGGCCAGTAGGGTGTTGAGCGACGGGCGCGACCGATAAGCATCGATGCCCCGTCCCGATCGGATGATCTCAATCAGATCCTCGGCTTCGGCCCGGTCCTCGGGCGTTAGGTGATCGAGCGAGGGCTCGGACCCGCCGTTCTCGAGGTGATTAAGGAAGCCGGTGAGCACGGCGTCCACGGGGTCATTCGTCATTGGGAATTGCCTCCTTCGTCGGCGTCATTGAGTCGTTGGGTGGCTGGGTCGTTCTCGGCGGCCTTTCGCAGGTCACGGAGGGACTCCCGGTAAAGCTGTCCCGCCCGCTGCTCGGTGATGCCGTAGTCGTCATGCATCGAGCGGAAGGTCTCTCCTCGCTGGTGGCGGAGGAGGATCTGTCGGTCGCGGTCGGTCAGGTTCTCCTCTGCGAGGCGGCGGAGGGCCCGCAGCCGGTCCAGCTGGTCAACCCGTCGGATTGCTTCGTCCGCGGAGTACCCGCTGTCTTCAGGGTCGGGGATGTCGTTGACTATGGGTTCGCCGTCCGCGTTCTCCATGTCGAGCGAGGCAATCTGGATCTGCGAGCCGCCGGGGAGCGCGCGGTGCTTGCCCGACTTCCGCAGCGCAGCGACCGCCTTGTTGTGGGCGATCGTCACCCCGAGGCCCTCCCAGTTGATCCCGGGTTCGGGCTGGTAGCGGAGCAGTGCGATGACCGCTTCCTGGAGGACATCCTCGGCGGACGCGCCCCCGACGAGCGTCAACTCGTTCCCGCTCGGGCTCGCCCGCCGACGAACTGGCCGGCCGGGCCACAGGACGCTGTGGATCTCGTCCCACATCAGGTCGGCGATGTGATCCAGCCGAACGCGGTCGTCCTGGAGCGGGTGGTTCGCCGGGAAGGGGCGGTTGGCCGGAGTGGGCATCCTGGGCCCATTGTCGCGACGGGCTCCGACAGTGAAAGCGATTTGCCGAGAAATTTCGCTTACCTCCGGGGGCCCCGGGCGGCCGCCCGGGCAGGAAGCAGGAAGGCAGGGGTCTCCGGGATGTCGTGTCGCTGGTGATGGCCGTGAGGAGCCCTGGTGATCGGACCGTTGCAGGACGCGCTTTCCACCGCTGGATCCTGGCAGGAATCCCCGAGCCCGTCGGGGTCCTCGTGTGCGATTGGCCGTCACAGCAACGCCGGACTCGACTGGGCCGGAGGAGCCGTATGACTCGGTGCAGCTTCGTACTCATCGGGATGGACGGCCCCTGCCAGATGGTGGGGGGGCGCGCCGGCAGGTCCATAGGCCGGGACCTCGACCGCTAGCTGGGCGAGGCGTATAGCCGAATGCGTGGGCAGATGGTTCGCGCTGTTTGTCCCTGTGGTCGGTGAGGCGCTTCGCGATGTGCCGATCGAGGTGGACTCGGATCTTCGTGACGACGCGGTCCGCCAGGCGCAGCCAGCGGTGCGGTCCGATTGCCTCGGCACGCCGGCCACGGAGAGCCCCGGCAGCGGCGTGCGCACCGGTGAGCTCCTGGCGGCGGTCGCCCGCAGCGAGCGCGGCCTCGTAAGGGCAGTGCGGTCGGCTTGAGGCGTCGACGTGCTCTAGGGTGTGCGTGCTGAGCCAGTACTGCAGCGGGCCAGGGTCGCCGAAGCCTCCCGGGGCGATGTTGAAGCTGACGAACTGGGCCAGGAGCGACGCGGCGGCGCTAATGGACAACAGCGAGACGTTCTGCCCGGTCTCGGCCTCACGCCCGGCGCCGGCGATGTACTCGGGGTCGTTCAACAGGCCCTGGATGTCCAGCGCGACGTCGGAGACGTTCAGCTGCTGATTGCACAGGAGGCAGGGTCGACCGGGCCGGATCACGTGGCTGCGCCACGTCGCGTTCCGCATCCCCTGACCGTCGTCGAACACGTCGATGCTGATGCCGCCGTCGATCACGGGAATTAGGTCGGAGTAGGCGATCTCGTTGAGGATCGCACGGGCCCAGGGCCGGTCGACACAGCAGACGACAAGGTCATAGTCTAGCGCGATCGCCAGGCCGTCGGGCTCGCAGAGGCTGTGCTCGTAGAACTCGAAGTTCGGGTCGCGGGTCGTGGCGGCGGCGAGCATCAGCCGGCGGGTGAGGTCGACCTTGGCACGCCCTACCGCCGCGTCGATCGGGGATGCACCGATGAGTCGATCGAGGTTCCCGGCCTCGACACTATCGAAGTCCATTACCCCGACGTTGATCATGCCAGTGGCCGCCAGTCGGAGCGCGACGTCGAGGCCGACGCTGCCAGCGCCCACGACGAGGACCTTGCGGCGGGTCAGATCCACGTGCACGTTTGGTCCCCAGCAGGACACGGAACGGCGCTGCGTCACGCCGCTGCGCGGCGCGGGGACGAGGTCGTTGTTCCAGGTGACGGTGAGCCTGTCGCCTATGACGCGGACGTTGTCGCAGTGCGTTGGCTCGACGTCCGTGCCGGCTCCGATGTCCCAGTGACGAGCCGACCAGGACTGGTCGTGCCCGGCGTAAGTGATCCCGATGAGCGGTTGACCGGTGATCTCACGGACGAGGTTCGCAAAGCTCGCCTCGGCGTCCCAATCGGGGGCGCTCATCTGTTGCCAGCCGCGGGTGCCGGGGTGGCTGTGGCACAGACCGAGGCCTTCGCCGCCCGAGTGCGCGATGGCGGCGGCCCTGAGCATGTAGTCGCCCTCGATGGAGGCGTTGCCATGCACATGCCGTTCATCAGGCTCGGGCGTGATCACCGAGATGATTAGGGCGGTATGGCGAGTGGCGCCGGTGGAGGGCCGGTAGGTGACGAGGCAGATATCCTCCTGGCCGTCGGGCCGGTCTACATGGCTTTGTAGCCGCTGGGCGACGTCGGCGGTCATTGCCACGGAGGTGGTGTGGAAGTTCACTTTGCTTCTCCGATCACGCCGCGGACGTGGGCGATCCACCCGGCGATCGGGTCGGGGTCGTTGCCCCAGCCGGCGATCTGGCGAGAGTGGCCCAGCCAGCCCGACATCGGGCACGGCTGGGTGTTGGTGGCGGCGAAAGCGACGGTGTCGTGCAAATAGATCCAGTGCGGGGGCACGAACGGCCACCGGCCGACCTCGTCTATAGCGACCGCGGTCTCGACTAGTTGGCCGGCGAACCGGCCCTCCACGACCTCGACCTTGTAGACGATGTATCGGTCGATGGTCGCGGGGGCCGAGCCGTATGCGGCAAGCCCGGCGGTGAACCCGTCGGGACCGTCCATCAGGCGACGTCGGCCCGGTGCCGGATGCTGACGAAACGCGCCTTGTTGTGGATCTCGACGATGGCGTCGTCGCGGAACCGGATGGGGTCGGGTCGGTGGGCCTTGAGCTCGCCGAGGTCGAACCTCGACGGGTCGAGGCCGGCGAGGCGGAGCAGGTCCGCTGCGGGCTGGCGGTGGTGGGTGGTCTCGTAGGACCGGCCGTCGATCGTGAACTCAATGGGCCGGTGGAGCTCGGACACATTGTCCATGGGATCCTCCTTGGTACGCGAGCCGGGTGGCTTTCATGGGGGTTGTCGCGCAGTCCCCCGTCAGCGAAAGCCCGGTCCGAGGTGGCCCAGCGGGTCGTCGGACGGGTGCGGCCGCTCTTCAAGGAGGACCGAGCCTGCTCGAGCAGGTGTGTCCCCCAGCAGGCGCCCCCTAACCACGGTGGCTTTGGCATCCATGGTCACCCCGATCGCCGGGTAGGGGGACACGCCGGATGTGCCGTTTTTCTGCGCTCCCCCTAGAAGTCCCGAGCCCCGGGGTTCTGCGCTCTCGCTTTGGTTGCGCCTTCTGCTATTGCTCCGGTCGCGAACGATGGTCGGCCAATTGACCCTAGAACCGTCGATCGGGCGCGGCGCCCCGTCGCTGCTGGGCGGAGTTCGGGGCGCGTGTTAGGTGCCAAGGACGCCGCTGAGGGGAAGGACGTACGGGTTGGAGGCGGCGTCGCCATTGTTCGGCAGTTCCTCGAGGCGGATCTCATCGACACCATCCATTTCGCCGTCGCGCCGATCGAGATCGGGCGAGGGGAGCGACTCTGGACCTCCCACGAGGACCTGCTCGACCGCTTCCACCTCGAGTCCGTGCCCAGCCCCAGCGGCGTTACGCACCTGCTCTTCTGGCGGCGGTAACCACCGCGGACGACGGGCTCCAGTCGTGGTCGGCTGGAACAGGCGCGCGCCCAGAACGACGGGTCGGGCGTTCGCTGCTGGCCCCCGAAGGTCGGGTTCGACATGAACGACTGCAGGCTGGGCGAGCACGCCGAGAAGTGCCGATCTGGGCGGCCGGCATCGGCGTAGCGGCCGCCGTTCGGGCTCGCTGATCTGTGTGGCTCGGCGCAGGGAGCCTCGAGCTGGAACCGTCGATCTGCACGCTTGGGGTGTCGGCCAGGAGGTTCACCGAGGCGTAACAAAGGATCGTTCTGGGCGTTGTACGCGGGGAAGTACGCCCTTCTCGACCGGCCCGGGCGATGCGGCTCGGCGGTCAACAGGGTGCGCTGGCGGCAGCCGCGCCCTGTTGCAGATAGCCACCCACCGCCAGGTTCTATCGGTCGACGCAACGCCTCGTTCAGAGGTGGTCGATGATGCACTTGGGATTGGACTCTGCTGCTGCGGTCAGGTTTTTGGCGTCGGTGCGTGAAGGTCGGGGTCTCAAGCCTTCCGCCCGGGCCGCTGGTGTGGGCAAGGAGACCGGCTACCGATGGCTGCGGGAGTCGTTCCTGGCGTTGCGGGACGAGGGCCTGAGCTCGGCTGAGGCGCAGGGCCGCCTCGGTGTGGTGTCTGTTCGTATCGCGGTGTGGGACCGTGAGCACGTGGCGGGGCTTGTCGATAGCCGTCATCATCTCCAAGTCCCCGTGACCGTCGAGGAGGCGTTCTGGGATGAGTACCTGGCGGGCGGCAGGCTCGACGACGCTGCTCGGTTGGCCGGTGTCAGCCGGTCGACGGCCTACCGCTGGTTGAGGCAACGGTTCATGGACCTGCGCGCCGAGGGCTTCTCGGCGCGGGTGGCGGGCCGGCGGGTGCGGGTTGTGCCGGCGCGCTCCGCGGCGTGGGAGAGCGAACGGAAGCGAAGCTTCGAGAAGGCACGGGCAGAGCAGGGCGTGGCAGAGCGCCAGGCCCGGCGGGAGTCGCTCCGCCACGTCGAGCGGCTGATGGCGCCGCGCCAGCGCTCGAAGGTCGAGCAGCGCGAGGAGCGGTACTGGGAGCTGATGCGCCAGGGCATGTCCAACACCGCAGCGTGCAGACTGCTCGGCGTGAGCAGACGCACCGGTGGACTGATCCGTCAACGGCATCGTCACCAAACGGCCGCCCAAGTCGGCGGTGTCGCGTCGTCGGGCCGGTATCTGTCGTTGCGTGAGCGACTTCAGATCGCCGACCTGCTCCGGCTGGGGTCATCGATGCGCCAGATCGCCGCGGACCTCGGGCGTGCCCCCTCGACGGTCAAGCGCGAGTTGGACCGCCACCGTGACGGACAAGGCAGGTATATGCCGCAGGCCGCCGATCATGTCGCCGAGCTGGGCCGTAGCCGGCCCCGAGCGCACAAGTTGACCGCCAATCCGCAACTACGGAAGCTGGTTCAGCGAAAGCTGAACCGGTGCTGGTCGCCCGACGAGATCGCCGGCTGGTTACCCTTGGCCTACCCGGTCGACCCCTCGATGCGGCTGTGTCCCGAGACCATCTACCGGGCGTTGCTGGTCCCCGGCGGGAAGGGCCTGCACAAGCGCTACTGCTCCAAGCTGCGCACCGGGCGGAGGATCCGCAAGTCCCGGTGGCTGACCCGGTCCGGGCATGGGTCAGTGGTGCGGAACATGACCATGATCGACCAGCGTCCGGCTGTGGTCGAGACCAAACAGCAAGCCGGCCACTGGGAGGGCGACCTCATCGTCGGCGTCGGGTCGGCGTCGGCGATGATGACGCTGCGGGAACGCAATACACAGTTCGGGATCATCGTCAACCTGCCCGTCGACCACACCGCCGCCAGCGTCAACGACGCGGCCATCAAGGCACTCGCAGCCCTCCCGGCGCACATGAAGAGGACCTTGACCTGGGACCAGGGTGTGGAGATGGCCCGCCACCAAGAGCTCGCCGCCGCCACGGGGATCGACATCTACTTCGCCGAGCGGTGCAGCCCCTGGCAGAGAGGAGCGAACGAGAACTTCAACGGTCTCGCCCGCCAGTACTTCCCGAAGGGGACCGACCTGTCCGTGCACAGCGACGACCACGTCGACGCCGTCACCCGCGAGCTGAACGCTCGGCCTCGAAAGACGCTCGGCTACCTCACCCCGGCCGCCAGGTTCAGGGCCGAGACCCTCCGCCCATCACCGCCCGCCCACCCGATCACGGTCCTCTCCGACATGCCAGACGTCGCCGCCGGCATGGAACTCCACGTGGCCTGAGAGCCTCCCAGGCAGGCGGTAATTGCAACACGACGCCACTCCATCTCCTCGCGAGCCCGAGCCCAGCGGGTCAGTCCGGTTCGAGTGGCGTGCGATCCCTGGCGGTGTGACCGCCATAGCGCTGCCAGGCGCTGGCACGAGTGACGCCGAGAAGGTCACCGATCTGGGCCCAGGAGCACTCTTGGTCTCGGGCGTCGGCCACAGCCCGAGGCAGGCGGCGCACGTCGTGTTGGACAATCTGTCCGCCCACATGGGTCCCGAGGTCACCAAGTGGCTGGACCACCCCCAAGCGCAAACGCTGGCACCTGCACTTCACTCCCACCTCTTCTTCGTGGTTGAACCTCGTCGAACGGTGGTTCAAGGAATTGACCGACCGGTCGGCTGCGACGAGGAGCCTTCACCAGCGTCGCTGACCTGATAGATGCCATCGAGCTGTGGGCCGAGCATTTGGAACGACCACCCAGAGCCCTTCGTATGGCACAAGCCAGCCGAGGAGATCATCGAGAAGGTCCGCCGTGGTCGGGCCACACTCCACCAGATCAAATCCGCGACGGACCACTAGCCTCCCCGGGACTGGGGAAATCGCTCCAGGATCTCGCTTGCGTTGCGTCGACTGCTGGAATCCACCCACCGATGACCGGGCAGGTTACCGGGCGGCTCATACGGACACCGCTGGACCGAGCAGCCCGTTGGCCAGGGCCGTTCCCGTAGGGCGTTCGGCCACTGGGACAACTCGATAAACGGTGGTCGCCGATTCAGGTCCCGCAGAAGGTGCGGTAGGTGCCGAAGTCCTTCGGGGCGGTGGTGGCGTAGCGCTCCAGGCCAGGGCGCTCATCGTAGGGGGTAGCCACTGCGTCCAGGAGCCGTTCGAGCGGATCGAGGTCGCCCTCGGTCGCGGCGGCGAGGGCCTCCTCGACGAGATGGTTGCGGGGGATGTAGACGGGGTTGACCCGGTCCATCAAGTTGGCGTCGGGGCCCAAGGCACGCCAGCGCTTCGCCCAGGCGTCGAACGCCGCGACGTCGAGGAACAGGCCGCCGCGCGTTGGGGGGCCCGGCGCGCCGCGAGCGGTCGCGCCGAGGTCACGGTAGAACGACGTGTGATCGACGTGACTGTGCTGGAGCAGGGTGAGCAGCTCGTCTACCAGCGGCAAGGTGACCGTCTCGTCGAGGCCGTAGGGCAGGCCGAGCTTGGCCCGCATGCCGGCTGACCAGGCCGCGTCGTAGTGCCCGCGGAACGCGCCGAGTGACTCCACCGCCAGTGCGACCGCCTGCTCCTGGTCGTCGTGCAAGAGGGGTAGGAGGGCCTCAGCGAGCCGGGCGAGGTTCCACTCGGCCACGACCGGCTGGTTGCCGTAGGCGTAGCGCCCGCCCGCGTCGATCGAGCTGTAGACGGTGGCCGGGTCGAATGCCTCCATGAAAGCGCACGGCCCGTAGTCGATGGTCTCGCCTGAGATCGTCATGTTGTCGGTGTTCATGACCCCGTGGACGAAACCTACGAGCATCCACTGGGCCACCAGCGATGCCTGTGTGGCGACGACCGCCTCGAACAGGGCCAGATAGGGGTACTCGGCCTCCGCTGCGCCAGGGTAGTGGCGAGAGATCGCGTGGTCGGCGAGACGGCGCAGGAGGTCGACACTGCCCGTGGCCCGGGCGTACTCGAAGCTGCCCACTCGCAGATGGCTGCTCGCCACGCGGGTCAGCACAGCTCCGGGCAACACGGTCTCGCGACGCACCGAGCGCCCCGTCGCCACCACGGCCAGGGAGCGGGTCGTGGGAATGCGAAGAGCGTGCATGGCCTCACTCACGACGTACTCGCGCAGCATCGGACCGACCGCGGCCAAGCCGTCGCCGCCGCGGGCGAACGGCGTGCGCCCCGAACCCTTGAGGTGGACGTCGCGAAGGCGGCCGTCAGCGTCGACGACCTCGCCGAGCAGGAGGGCGCGCCCGTCGCCGAGACGCGGGGCGAACCGGCCGAACTGGTGTCCGGCGTAAGCCTGCGCCACCGGTGTGGCGCTGCTGGCCACGAGGTTGCCGATCAGCAGGCGCAGGCCGTCGAAGGTCCGCAGGGAGGCGGGGTCGAGACCGAGCTTGGTGGCCAACGGCTCGTTGAGCACGAGCAGTCGCGGGTCGACGACCTCCTCCGCCTGCCAGGGCAGGGCCATCTCCGCAAGTTGGCGGGCGAAGTGGTCGCCAAAGGTGACGGTCCGTGCGGGTGCAACGCTCACGCCATCCAGAATATGTGGCTTCCTGGGACCGGCGCAGCCGCCGCCGCGCCCTCACCCGGTGAGGGTTCCGCTATCGAGAACGCCCCAGCAGGCCCCCTGGAGTTGTGGACGGTCCGGGCTCTGGGTGGACTCCGCGGAATCCAGACATGCGTGTCCAGCTCCTCCAGATTTGTATGAGTCACTCATATAATATCGGCCATGGCGTCTCCTGTACACCCCAGGCTGGACAATCTGTTGGGTTCGCTGACGCTCAATCTCGCCCAGGATGCCACCGCTGCCCTCGAGCGGTCCTCGCGGCTGGCAGGCAGCGCCGCAGCGGCCTTACTGGCGCTGGAGGAGTTTCTTGGCGATGCGCATGTCGGGCGGCTTGCTGATGTGCTCGGGCTGACTCACTCCGGTGCGGTCCGCCTGGTGGCCCAGCTGGAGGCAGAAGGTCTCGCCGAACGGTGTACCGGCACGGACCGCCGCCGGGTTGAGGTCCGGCTAACGGCGCGGGGTCGCCGCCGAGCCGCCACGGCCCGTGCCGCCCGGGATGCCGTTGTGCGCCAGTCGACCGCCGGGCTCAACGCGAACGAGGCCTCGACGCTGGAGGGTCTGCTGGCCCAGCTCGTGGAAGCGCGGGTGTCGGCCCGGATCGAGCGCCGCCTCGCGAGAGAGTCTGCCGACGACCGAAGCGCCTGGTGGTGCCGCACCTGCAACTTCGCCGCTTGCGGCCGACCGGAAGGTCGCTGCCCAGCACAGGTCGCCGCAGCCACGATGCTCGATGGCTGACCGACACGTTCCGCAAGTCGATCCCTTCAGACACGGCCGCGCGATTGGTCTTCACCATCGTGGATTCGTGAGGTCGTCGGCGCTCTCTCAGAGGTGTTCCGAGGGCTCTTCGCTCGCTAGCATCTACGTTCGTGACGCCGGTCAGCGTTGAGCAGTCCCGGGCGATCCCGGTCTCAGTCGACGACGCTTACCGCGCCACGTTGCCCATGGCGCTCCCCCGCCTATTTCGGCGGTGGTACGGCCCGATCCCTCCGATCAAGGAGGTTCGTGACCAGGTCGGCCAATGGGGAAACCCGGGTCAGACTCGCACCGTAGCGTTGGCGGGCGGCGGCACCATGCGCGAGAAGCTGACCCACACCGACCCGCCCGCGTCCTTCACCTATCGGCTAACTGACATCACTGGCGCTTTGGGACCACTGGTCGATCACGTCGACGGCGCCTGGCTGTTTTCGCCGGTCCGAACCGGGACCGAGGTCAGGTGGCGCTGGATCATCCATCCGAAGTCGGCTCTTACCCGACCAGGCGTGCTGCTCCTCGCCAGGCTGTGGATCGGCTACGCGCGTGCGGCACTCGGTGAGCTCTCTGATCAGCTGGTGCCGAACGCGTGACGTGGCCATAGGTCGCCCGTCGTCAGCACCGCAACCGTGGCCGGCACGTAGGGCGCTTTGATGTCGTTGGGAAGCGTCTGCGTGCCAACGGCGACGTCCGCACCAGCACACATCCGCACCCACCACATTGACCCCACCGCCGACGTTCGCCTCCCATGACGACGTGGTTCGTTGGCCGTGCCGATTTGCGGATCGGCTTCCGGCTCGCCGGCCTACGACGTAGCGAAGTGGGTGACGTAGCGGTGCTGCCAGGGAGTCTCGACGGCCCGCGGGTCGTAGTGTCCGCGCACGTAGGCGACCGCCTCGTGAGGGGGTACGCCGTCCAGCACCGCCAAGCAAGCCAGTGCGGTGCCGGTCCTGCCACGGCCCCCGCCGCAGGCAATCTCCACCCGCTCGTCTGCGGCGCGGCGCCAAGCGTCGCGCAGCGCGCCTTGAGCGTCGCTGCGGTCCGTGGGCAGCCAGAAGTCCGGCCAGCGGACCCACCGAGCTTCCCACGACACGGGCTCAGGCCGCTTGTTGAGCAGATAAATCCCGAACTCGGGGAGGTTGCCGTCGAGTAACGGTCGACGCAGCCCGCGACCGCGCACAAGTCGGCCGGACGGCAGCGACAAGACCCCGATGGCCCCCAGGTCCCACACGCTCATGATCGACAAACTACGGCTGTTGTGCGGATCCACCGTTGCCGCAGCCCGATCCCTTGCGAGGTGCCCGGCGGCCATAATTGGGGCGTGAGCGTCCTCTTCGAAGGTGTGCTGACGGATCTCGGGATCGCGAATAACGGCGGCCCGGAGATGAGCGGCGATCCGTACCCGGCGGTGTTGTTTTCGCCGCTCGCTGTCGCTGATTGCGCGATCTCGTCGGTGGCCGCCTGCTTGATGGCCGCGGCCGACCTGGCGTTGGCTCGGACGGGGCGAATGCCCGAGATGGCCCTTGCCACTGGGCATGTCGCCGCGGCGGTGCGCAGCGAGTTCTGGTTACGCGATCCGACCGGTCAGCCGATGAGCGGGTTCGCTCCGCTGTCTCGTCTGTGGCCAGCCACGGACGGCTGGGTCCGGACCCACGCCAACTACCCCTGGCATCGCTCGGCGCTGCTGAGCGCGTTCGGCGTGGCTGACGGCCCCGACGCCCAGGTCGAGGCGGCGGTAGCCGACGCCATCGCTGAGCGTCCCAGCCTGGAGGTCGAACGTCTCGTCTATGACGCTGGCGGCTTGGCCGTCGCCGCCCGAGCCGTCCACCAGTGGCGCGCTGGTGACCAAGGCCGGGCGCTGGCGGCCTCGTCGCTCACGGTCACTGAACTGCTGAGTGTCGGTGCGCCATCATTGGCAGGGCCGGGGCTGCTGCCGGCGTCGGGGCTGCGAGTGCTGGACTTGACCCGGGTCATCGCCGGACCGGTGGGAACCCGCATGCTCGGTGCGCTCGGCGCCGACGTGCTGCGGGTCGACGACCCCGCCCGGCCTGAGCTCCCCTTGCACGCCGTCGATGGCGTGATCGGCAAGGCCAGCACCACCCTCGACGGCAGAACAGAACGTGGCCGTGAACTCCTGCACGCCTTGGTCGACCAGGCCGACGTTCTCGTCACAGGCTACCGGCCAGGCGCGCTACGTAGCCTCGGCTTGCACCCAGAACAGGTGGCCGACCGCCACCCGAGCACCGTGGTGGTCACGCTCTCGGCGTGGGGCACGACTGGACCGTGGGCCGAGCGGCGTGGCTTCGACAGCCTCGTCCAGATCGCCTCGGGCATCGGCTGGGCCACCAGCGCCGACGACAGACGCCCGGGCGCCCTGCCCTGCCAGCTGCTCGACCACGCCACCGGCTACCTGGCCGCAGCCGCCGCCCTGGCTGGCCTGGCCAGACGGGCCCGCACCGGCGAGAGCACCCATGTCCGCTTGTCGCTCGCCCGAACCGCGCAATGGCTGCTCGAACAGGGAGTACGAGCTGACCCCCAGTGCGCAAGCCACGAGGGTTCAGAGGCCGACGCCTACCGGGTGCCGTTCGGTGACGGATGGAGCGGTATCGCCCCACCCGGTCACATCGACGGCAAACCGCTGGTCTGGCCACATCTGCCACCGAGGTACGCGCACTCCCGGCCCGCCTGGGTCTGAACTTCGCCACCAGCCGGGGGGCCGGCCGGTCACCAGTCGAGGATCCGCTTGCGGGAAGGGTCGAAGGTGGGAAGCAGGCCAGCTGAACGCCTGTCGTGGTCGCGGGGAGCCAGCACGCTCAAGTGTGCCTGTTGTACATGGCCGCCTGTAGGAAGGTAGCGCCGGAACGCCGACTATGGCGCCTGTCAAGGTGTCCGACCGCCACGCAAGCGGTTCCTCGATGACGCTTATATGTGCTGGTCGTGACCGGCCTTCGGGAGAACCTCCCTTCTGGTGCCAGCCGCCACAGTCGCCGGTCCGCTCACCAGCAGTAGCAGCGGAGCCGGGGTCGGCGAGCACCTCGGCGAGCGGGCTCGCTTCGGGCTGGTGGTGTGCGTCGATGAGGGCAGACTGGCCCTCCTCGCTCAGCATTCCGGTAACGGTATCTACGCGCCGAGTATCCCACTGCTCGTTGCCTGGACGCAGATCAGCCGGCCCACGAAACAGACTGCCAGATCGGCGTGCCCGGCCAGAGGATGGGACCAAGATCGAAGCCGAGTCGAACGAAGGGTCGGGCGTCTCGCTGGCGGGGACCGAACATGCGTCCGACGTGACCACCGGTTCGCCCTGGCGGAACGCGCCGAGATGTGCCGTTATGCGCGTACTTCCGGGCCCAGGAGCCTGTCGTTCGGCATCGGCGTTCTGAGCGGCACGTTCTGCGCCATTTGCCGCTGAGGTCCAGGCTGAACATGGGCTCGGGAACCGTCGTTCGGCTCGGCTTCGATCTTGGTCCCATCCTCCTGACCGGGCACGCCTCCACCCGCTAGACGGTAGCGGGGCTCGACCGGCCGTCTCAGCAGACCATCGATCTGCGGTACACCGTCCGGTTGGATGGGAGGTGACGCGAGTGGTCGGGCCGATCGTCTACGAGCCTGGCAGCAAAGCTTCAGCCTCGATCTCGACTTTCCACCTGGGGTCGAGCAATCCGGCAACGACGACCATCGTGGCCGCCGGACGGACCGCGCCGAAGGCCCGCTTATGTTCGGCGCCAACTGCGTCGGCGTCGATCGGGTCGATCAGGTACATCCGAGTGCGGACCACGGCCGCCAGGTCGGCTCCCGCCTCCATCAGGGCGATCGAAATAATCTCCAGGCAGCGTCGGGCCTGCGCCCCGGCATCATCAGGGCACGACCCGTCGGCGAAGACAGGTGCCGTACCCGACACCAGCACCCGCTCTCCGACGCGGACGGCTCGGGAGAAACCGATCGTGGCCTCGAACGGTGAGTTGGAGGTGATCCGCCGACGCTCGGTCACGCCCTCGACTATGACATGCTCTGCGCCAGCCCGGCAGAGCGATCCCGGTGCGGGCAGCATCGCCGCCGTGTGGCTGCCCGTAGGTCCATCCCGCTCCGGTACTGCTCCGGCCCGGCTCAACGCCCCTGGGGCCGGGTGGAGGGCTGGTTATGGTGGGAGGATGGCTGGGATGGACCGATGCGATGAGTGCGGCTACGTGTACGAGGATAATGGCCCCCTCCGTCTCGCCGAGAGACTGGCATCACTGGGGCCTCGCTACGGTGAGCGGCTGCGGGTGCCGGCCAGCGCCGGCAACGGGGACCTCCTGCGGGAGCGCCCGGGACCGCAGGTGTGGTCAGCGGTGGAGTACGCCTGTCACGTTCGTGATGTCCTCCTCGCCCAGCGAGAACGGCTATTCCTGGCCCTGGTCGAGGACCGCCCGTCGTTCGTGCCCATCTACCGGGAGCAGCGGGTCATCCTCGCTCGCTACGCGGCACAGGACCCGGGCCGGGTGGCGGACCAGCTTGACTTGGCGGCGACGCTGGTGGCCGATGCCTTCAGCCACGTCGACGATGCGGGCTGGCTTCGTGAGTGCACCTACAACTTCCCGGCGCCGGCGACACGCAGCGTCGCCTGGCTGGGTGCACACACGCTGCACGAGGGCGAGCACCATCTCACCGACGTCGATCGGGTGCTGGAGAGCGTTCAGGCAGCAGGTGAGGTGGGTGCCGAAGGGCACGAGCAGCGGTGAACGTGCCGGGCGCCGGCAGGCCCTCGTGTCCGGGTAGCGATCGGCTTACGGGCTCCCACCCTCCAGCGCACTCCGGTGAACGGACGAGGGACTTCCCGCTCCGCCTCTGCCTCAGTCTCGGCGAACCAGCAGGCTGATCGGTTGCGGCCAGGCGCGTGCTCGGGTTCGGCGTTGCGCGCACCCGATTCGACGATCGACGCCCTTGTCGGGCGGCCGAGCCGCTCGGTCGCGGAGCGCGGAACGCGCGGCGGCCTTCGGGGCGTGGCCGCCGACGGCCCGGATCTTCCAACGATCACTGCCGTTCTGCGCTGTGGCCAAGGGGCGACGATCGTCGTTCTGGCGCGTCAGTCGGCGCCGATGATCGTTCTTGGTGCGCCGCGACCGAGCCGTGCGGACTCCCTGCTCGCGGATGTTGCGGCACCCGTGTAACGCCGGGGATGGGGCTCCTGGCACGACGACCGACGCCAGTCAAGGGCAGGCACTCAGTGTTCGAGTGTCTCCTTCATCCGGGTGAGGGTCTGTTGCATGCCTTTGACCATGGCGGTGGACCGTCGGGCCACGGTGTCGTAGACGAACTTCTGCCAGCCTTCGTGCGGTTTGTGGCTGAAAGATTCAGTGACCGACGTGGCACCGTCGTGATCCCTGAGCTCGTAGCGCCAACTCGTATAGCCTTCGGCGACGAACCCGAAGACTGACGACCCCGAGATCGGAGAGCCCCGAGAGTTCCCGGTGAGCAGCATGCCGACGTCCATCGTGGCCGCTCGCAGCGACTGGTACGAAAGGGTTATCAAGCCGATCCATGGATTCGAGTTCGAGTACCTAGAGGTGGCGATCCCGGTCGTCGGGTCACCTGGGGCAGTCGGCTGGCGGCAGGCGCTTGACCGCCTGCACGACGCCGACCGCTACTTCGCTTCCGGTGACAACGCCTCCGTGTTCTTGCAGCTCCGCGGAGCGTTGGATGCCCTGCCCGGAGCGCCGAAGGACATCGTCGCCAGCATCACGAACGCACGGAAGCGCAAGGCAGTGGACGAACTCCTGACCAAGGCGGGGGCCTACCTCCACTCCGGCCGTCACGTCTCGCAGGCGGGTGCCGACGCCGGAGAGTTTCCGGTCGACCACCTCGACGCCGCCTTCGCTCTAGACCTACTGCGAGTCCTGCTCTCACACCTGTCGCTCATCCTGGGGGCCGAGGTCAGGCGGTCCGAGTCGTGACCGCACGCCGCTCCGAGGCAGGCTGATGGCTTCAGCACCCATCTTCGAGCCTGGCGTGATCGAGGGCGTCGCCCACACCCTCGGTGATACGTCGAGTGGCCTGACCGGGACGGAGATCGGTCGGCTCCTCGCTCAGTACCGCCTTCCCGATCCCGGCGAGATGACGAAGTGGAAGCGGATCGTAGTTGCGCTCAGTGACCACCAGGCGACCACGAGGACCGGCAACGGCCTCGTCATCTTCGTAAAGGCGGCGATGCGCCCAGTCCGGTGGGCCGGCCGCGAGACCGATTTCTCCGACATGGTCCAGAGCCTCAACAACGTGCTCGCCTTCGCCGGGCTCGAGGTGCACCAGGACGGCGATATCCATCGACGGAAGACCGCCGTCACCCATAGCGATGCTGCGGTGGTCAGCCGGAGAATTCGAGACGAGATCCAGCGCCGGGGCGGACACGCGCAGGTGTATAAGTACTGCGCCGCCGAACTGGTGGCGGACGATTGCTTCGGGGCGGTATTCGAGGCCAGCAAGGGACTGGCCGAGCGAATACGCGAGATGTCCGGTCTGGACACGGACGGGCATCAGCTCGTCCAGGACGCTTTTGAAGGAGCTAGCCCAATGGTGGCGTTCAACTCCTTGCGAAGCGACACGGAGCGCAACGAACAGCGTGGCCTCGCCAACATTCTCAAAGGCGTGTTCTCGGCTTTCCGCAACCCGGCTGCCCACGAACCGCGCATCGTCTGGCACGTCAGGGAGCAGGATGCCCTCGACCTGCTGACCACGATCTCGCTTGTGCACCGGCGCTTGGACGAGGCGCAGGTTCTCCGGCGACCGACCTTAGCCTTTATCCGCGTTCTGGTGCTCGTAGATAGCGGTATCCGTCCAATGCCTCGCAGAGAGAATCGAATCAGCGGCTCGCTTAGCGAACACCGGGATGGTAACCCCCAGCCAGGGTCTGCCATCCCGGGGAACGTAGCCGCCAGTGAGGGTCCCCAGATGGTGGTCTCTTCTTTGCAAGCTCAGCGATCCGGTCACCGATCAGCCTCAGCGCCTCCGGCGATGAACCAGAGAGTCGACTCGATCCCCTCGAGGCATTCAGACCAGACCTCGGTAAGGTCCTGGCCGAACGCCGACACTCTGACGCGAGAAGCTATCTGCTTCATCACCTGAGTGAGGTAGGTGCGGCGCTAGAACCGCACGCTAGTCCCCCGGACCCTCCGGCTCATTGGCCCCTTCTGGCCCGCCCGTGCTGCGGTTGAGGGGATCCCGATTGTTGAGCCAGTCGCTATGCGAGCGTTAGCTGGTTCTGGTTGATCCAGGCTTCGGCGAACTCGACTGGTGTTCTCCAGCCGTGCGCGCTGTGGGCCCTGTTGATGTTGTAGT
>JAABUJ010001970.1_pt1 | contig 27356 bp, 28 predicted proteins | sample 5559131 | NCBI WGS metagenome assembly JAABUJ01 (sample SAMN10711875, study PRJNA513366) | rock metagenome | isolation source: Antarctica rocks | place: Antarctica: Victoria Land, Mt New Zealand nord | collected 2016-01-07
GTCATCGTCACCATCACGCATCCCCACAGCCCTCACCACCGCCCGACTGACGACCCCAACCCACACCCCCAACGCCCGCGCCTCCGCGACGGTGACGTCGGAGAGTTTCTGGCGGTGGGCGCGCGTCGCGACGAGGACGTGGCCGCGCGTGATGGGCATGATGTCGAGGAAGGCGAGGACGAGCGGGGTGCTGAGGAGGAGGTAAGTGGGGGGCGTGGTGGTGTGGGATGGGAGAAAGGTGGTGGTGGTGGTGGTGAGGGTGGAGGGGGGGGAGGGGGGGTATGTGTGGGCGATGGCGCAGAAGGGGCATGAGTTGGAGGTGGGGTGGGGGTTGGGGGAGGTCATTGTGGGAGGGAGGGGGAGAAAAGGAAGGTTGTTGGTTCGGATTGGATTGGGTTGGATTGTGGTCGTAGTGGTGATGATGTTATGGATACAACGGGTTATCGTGCTGCCGAGCCGAGGTGTGTGTTCTGGCAACAACGGGGAGCGGAACGGCACGGCCACGGTTCATGTGAATAAATGAAGCCTTTTTAATTCCTGTTCGAAAGCTATCCACATGTCCAACCTAATAAAGCGACTTGACCCAAGACCCGGCGCATAGCATGACCCCTCTAATGGAAAATACTGGACTGGGACATAGCAAGCAGGGGCCGATGTTTTCGAATAACCACTGCCTGATATGTAGCTTCGCTCCTCGATCGTTACACTGAGCATATCGTTATGAGAAACCGCCATCGATTGGAAAAAGAAACCCCAGCATAAAATGAAGCCGAATGTACAGAGGAAAGGAATGTCGTGTTGATGCGAGGGTAAGGTCTGGCCATTAACGCCCACGACTAGGGGAAAACAATGCATGCATAAGATGGATGGAGAAGGAGCTGTGAGGTCGAGAGGACCAAATGATGGACGACTTCTAGGAACCAGGCCGATATCAGTCCCATGGTCGACTTGTGACACGAAACACCCCTCCTTAGGAACGAGGCTCGTCAGGACGATAACCAAGTCCCTGCTTTCGTGATATCCCGTCAACGGAGCTGGAGCGAGGAAGATTGCGTAGCAGTTCGTGCTGTTTCTGCACTGGCACCGCTTATCGTCCAGTCTCTATGTCCGCGCTGGCGAGGGAACGCTTGCCGTGACTTCCATCGGAAGGGGTATCGAGGTACATTGGATAGTACGTCTTTGCCCATTGACGTGTGATGATGGAAGCTGCAGAGACCGGTCAGTTTCATCCCTGCCAAGTGCTCAACACGGACGAAGGCGTACCTTTGAGGAACTTTTTGCTTGCGTATTTCTTGAAGAAGGCCTCGTGAGCCACAGGACGATGCAGATAATCGACCATGAGCTTGAAGACAGGTTGGATCTCCTCCTCGCTGTACCCGGCGTAATGTGCGAGCGTGGGCCCCTGGCAAAGTCAGATCGATCACTAAGTAAAGTTGAGTCTATCATTAACGTACCCACTCATCTCGGTCCAAGATAAGTCGGGCAAGGTACATTGCGGCGGCAGCAATCCGGCTTGGGTGGTACTTCATGAACCTATGGTCGACTAAGCTGATCTCGATCAGGTACTTCCCAAGCGTACGCGTCTGAATATCGTAGCTGTCCGCCTTCGAGATCCGCCGTAAGAAGTTCATGGGGTTAGGGTAACTCAGGTCGTAGTTCAAGGCGGCCAACACGTAACGTTCGGCGCTGAGTATCTCCGATTCGGTGAAACCGTCGTCGGCTACATGGCGGAAATTGGCGACGTGAGGGGACAGGACCTCCTCATACTTGGAAGCGATGAACATGGCCGTCACACCGACGAGCTGCAGACGATCCAACTGGACAACCTTAGCGGAGAGGAAGCGGTCGATGATGTTGACAGCAAGGAATAGAGTCTCAGGTAAGAGGTGGAAACGAGTGTGAACCTCAATCAACCAGTCGACCAGAATACCACGCATCTTCCATTCGAGGTCATCCTGGTGATCCATGTAATGGGCGTTTGGCATAGTGACTTCCTCAAGCACCTTGAGGTAATCGAAAATCTCGACGACATACTCGGCAACCATGAGTGGGTCGTCGGCGTCTTCGAGGTCTAGGTCTTGGACCGCCTGGGAAAACGCTTGCTTCGCGTCAGAAATAACCTGTTCCTCAACTTCCACAACCTTTACTTCTTCCTTGATCTCGACGTCAACTCGCTTCTCGATCTCAACTGCGAAGGTCTTCTTCGATGGTTCAGTGTCTAAGACAGGCGTCGCTTCTTTGATCGATTGCTGACTTGAGGTTGAGGTGGTGTTGCGTTTCTTTTGCACACCTCCCATAACACCCGATCCACTTGCCGGTCGCTTCAGCTCAGTCGCTGTCGCCTTCTTGTTGTTGTCTTTAGTGCCAAGAGTCGACCGCGAAGAGTTTGCTCTGGACAGCTTCTGAACACCTGCATTTTGTGTAGCCTTCGATACAAGACCTGGTTTGGCGTTCAACAGCTTCTTGCCATCCTTGCCATCCTTGGCTTCCATGGCCTCGCTCTTGTTGACATTGCTCACATCTCCAAGAGCAGCACGTTTTCGTTGAAAGTGCGAAGTGTTCGCGTTGAGAGTGTTGTTTGCGGACTTCTTGGACTGCAGAGGTTTCTTCATCGTGACGGTCGAGTTCTCGTCAGGTACGGCTAACGCCGCGGCTTTAGCCCTGGTCAACCGGATAGTACCACCATTCTCGTTATTCTCATCCGCGACCACAACGCGTTGTCGCACACTTCGCGCCTGTTACACTCGATCAGCATATGAAAGAGGGGAGAGGGTTTCGAATTCTTGTGGGTACTGCCACGTTCAAAGCCCGAGAAGCGACTTACTGGAGGCATGATGGATATACTGAACGCCCTGAACTAGAACGGCGAGGAAGATCGGTAGGGCCCTTGAGAGAGGGAAACACCTCGTGATTGACAATGATAGCTTGGGTATCCGAAGCCGTGATGCTACGCTACATTCCACGAATAAAATTAGCCATGCCAACGTTCAACAACAGCAATATAAGAGCCGAGAATAGAATACCTTAAGATGATAGCAGTGTTTCTGGATGTTGTCGACTGGCTGTAAGATGGAGTAAGTCAATGGGAGGATGTCCTTCGTTGCCAGGTGTAGTGTAGCGTGAATGTTGTTGACAGAGAGCTTCGAGTGCCACAGAACACGGCCTGGTTTTGATGTGAGACGGCTCAGCTTCCGACAGAACGCGATTGCCGTCTATAGTAGATACAATATGTGATGCTGGGCTAGAAGGAGCAAGAGACGTGTCTCATGCGTGTTGAAGTAGATTGAGATACTTCATAGGAACACGGAGAGCGTGATGGTGTTTTGGTGAACTGTGGTGGACGAGTCGAGCCTCTCGTTTGGAGGTGGAGGAAAGAAGTGAGTGTGAATGCGTAAGGTACATACAAAATACATGTAACTTACGAGGGGGCACGTCGGATGCTTTAGCGCGGAAATGCCGTCACGGCTGGAGGATTTCCTCGCCAACAAGCCGTGGTATTCTGCTCAAGGTATGCGCGATGCACCGGTATGGTGGTAGTAGATGCTGTGCAGAACGGACAGGAGAATTTGTTGAAAATGTTGTCTTAAATCATAGAGAAAGAGGGATTATGTGTGGTTGTGTTTTCGTCAGTTCCTGCACTCAACAGTCAACTCGATAAGGTACAAACGGAGTACCGCGACTCTCAATGTCAACATGTGGCTTAGGCGAGCTTGTTGGGGCGGCAACCACGGTGGCAGCCACTGTGGCTTGACTCTGGATCATCGGATAATCCTTGTCGCGCGCGAATGAGCTAGTGGGTTGAGCATGATTGGTCGAGAAGAAAGTCACTTCATGAACGATCGGATCGGATCTGATCGGAGTCTCCAAGCATAGGGCAGTCTTTCGATCTGTGACTGCTTCACGGCTGGTTCACAGGACGAAGAGACCGGATTCGCATCCATGTTACAACCACGGCTACTGCTCAGGCAGTCCTTGACCTATCCCAATCGCTTCACCTCGTCCCTCCTGATTCGGAGCTATGCAGCAGTCGCAGAACCTCAAGCCCCTGAATCTGTTGCTGCCAGCATTCCCGCTGCAGTCTTCTTCCAACAAGCTCCTTCGACACGGGTTGAAGGAAACTTCGCAATGCGAACCTACAAACCCAGAACTCCCGGTGTACGCCATCTCAAACGTCCGATCAACGATCACCTCTGGAAAGGGAGACCATACCTACCACTCACCTTGGCGAAAAAGGGTCAGGGCAAAGGCGGTCGGAATAATACGGGCAGAGTGACGGTCAGGCACCGAGGTGGCGGGCACAAGAGGCGGATCCGAACCGTTGACTTTGCGCGCTGGGCACCAGGTCGGCAGGTCGTTGAAAGGATCGAGCATGATCCAGGACGGAGTGCGCACATTGCACTTCTCACCTCCGAGGATGGGTCGAAGAAGACTTATATCGTCGCTGCAGATGGCATGCGAGCTGGTGATACGGTACAGAGCTACCGGACCGGCATCCCGCAAGATCTGCTGGCCAGCATGGGAGGAGTAATCGACCCGGGCATGCTGGCCGCCAAGACCGCCTGGAGGGGCAATTGCCTGCCTCTGCACATGATACCTATCGGAACACTCATCTACAACGTCGGTATCAGCAGGGGGAAGGGTGGGCAGTTCTGCCGCAGTGCCGGGACATATGCCACGGTGATCTCGAAGGAAGACGACGAGCAAGGCACCAGCAGATACGTCACGGTAAGGTTACAGAGCGGAGAAGTCAGGCGACTCAGTCGGGACGCTTGTGCGACGGTCGGTGTTGCGAGTAACCCACATTTCCAACATCGACAGCTAGGCAAAGCGGGGAGAAAGAGATGGCTTGGCATCAGGCCAACCGTCAGAGGTGTTGCGATGAATGCAGTAGACCACCCACACGGTGGTGGGAGAGGGAAGTCCAAAGGCAACGTCCACCCCGTCAGTCCCTGGGGTCTACCAGTAAGCCAATCTCTGAGTTCTCCGTACGATTCAGGCTACTGATATTGTATGTTTAGGCCAAGTCTGGATACAAGACTCGACCAAAGCGGAAGGTCAACAAGGCTGTGGTCACTGAGCGAACTCGGAACCAGGGCAAACGACGGAGAGCCAACAAATCATGATGAGGGCAACTGTAACCATATGTTTGGGTGGCTGGGAGTCTGCTTTACTACGGACGGCACTCGATCGCTGTCCCGAATTCGTGTATTCTACGGTGCGGCTAGAATGCTCCATTGAAGATATACAAGGCCATTACTACGATTACATGCTACTGTATCTCAAAGACAATAGTGACTATTGGGGCATTGATATCTTTTCAAACGTACCTTGAGATCTGTTGCCTGGAAGGCTGCCTTGAAAATCAGGTACCCACCGTAGGTTTCGACAAGAGATGCCCTCGGACGAAAATCTGCCCGCATCAGCTTACTTAAGGTAAGGTGGTCCCTGTCTGATTACGTAATAGCTACCACAGCAGGCTTACTCAAGCAGCTTCGACCTCAAGGCTGATTCAGGTAATCATTATTAGGTAATATTATTGCGGGCGCGCATGCGGTCACTACCGTACCTTAACCTACCTTACCTTGAACCTGTATCGATGGCTCATCGAGACACCTTTGCCCTCTCTACCTAAGGTACCTTATGAAGTTGTCTTTCGTTCGCTTTTGAAATAGCTTTTACTTCGTACAGTCAATCCCATTCTACGGAGTAACATTAGTGTGAGCCGTTTCTTGGGCTGTTTTAGCGAGGTAGGGTTGATATCAAGCAACCCGTCAGAGTAAGATACACCAGTCTATTTCCTTTACCCGATTGGTACCCCCAGGCAGTAGTACTTGTGGCTTCGTCATTGCGTACTCCAACGGCTATTCAGATCGTGCTCAGTGTTGCCACAGACACAACCTCGCTACGCCATGTGTTGAGGTCATTGCTGTTTACTATCTCAGCGCGACCCTCCTGAGACGCTTATCTCCCAACACTGATCGGCTACCGACAGACTTGACGACTCTTGTGGCTTTCCTAACGGTACTCCAAGATGCTATCAGGAAGGTCGCAACCACCGGGTGATACTTACCCAGTCAACCCAACACAACAATCGACTGGGAATGCTTTTGAATCGACGAGTCCACCCGAGCAGAGTAGAAACAACGTCGACGGTGGACATCATGGGGTACCAAGACCAAAGCGCATAGCTTGTGTGATCTGTCGGAAGAGAAAGCTTCGCTGTGACGGAGGCAAGCCCAGCTGTGGCACATGCGCCCGCTTGGCGCATGACTGCTCTTACGACGAAGTGAGGAGGAAAAGTGGTCCGAAGAGAGGTTATGTCAAGCAGTTAGAGGCTAGATTAGGTAGGTAGGAACTTCACGCGAGAACCCCTATGGACGCAGATGCTGAGATTGCCGCTATCTGGTAGCGCAAGTTGAGACGCTCCTCACCAAAACGCAAGAGCCAGCCGACCACACATCAGATAATCTGGCGGCTGACCGTGTCATCTCTGGGCATGCCACTACTGCGGGAGGGACAGTGTTCCAAAATAGCAGCAATGACCTGGACTTCGCTATGGGCGATCAGGATGCAATACCAGATATACTTAATCCCTCAGACCCCTTCAACGCAGCAGCATCGCAATCCAACTTGGGAGCAATGTATCCACAAGATCCGTTGGGGTTTGGAGTCGATGATCAGTTCACCTGGGAATTGATTGGACAAGGCTTCGAGGAGCCATTACCATCTCAGGAAGTAATAGACGAACTGTGCGTGAGATGCATGTAAAACCCCCTTGGATAAGATAGCTTACAACCATCACAGGCATCAGATCTACTTCCAAAAAATACACCCATCATTGCCGATGCTACACCGACCTCGATATCTTGCTGCCATGAACCTAGCACCACAGTTGCGCCCTCCTATCTGCTTACGGTACGCAATTTGGAGTCTTGCGGCGTCTGTCATGGAAAAATATTCTGGTATCCACGATCATTTCTATAAACGTGCCCGGAAGTACGCCGAGGCCGACGAGATGAAGGGACATGGCGAGGCGTTCATTACTGTTGCGCACTCACAGGCCTGGACGCTAATCTCTACCTACGAATTTAAGCTGGTGTACTTCCCAAGAGCGTGGATGAGCGGGGGCCGGGCTATCAGGCTCGCACTGATGTTGGGTCTGCACCGAATAGATGGCGTTGGACAGGATGTCAAGCAATGTTTACCGCCGCCAAGGGATTGGACTGAAAAGGAAGAGCGACGGCGGGCTTTCTGGATGACTTTTTGCGTGGATCGGTATGCCAGCATTGGGACAGGTTGGCCTGTACTGATTGACGAGAAAGATGTGCGTTTCCTCCTCTCCTTCTCTCACCATTTCGACACTACCGGCAACTCGATCATTTCCTAAAAGCTCTGGAGAGATGTGCTGACTATCACTTTTCATAGATTCTCAGCAGTCTTCCAGCGACCGAAGAAGCTTATCTCAAGAGTCAACCGCAGCGGACTCTCTCACTCGTTGAGTCAATGAATCCGGAAGGAGCTACCAACCTGTCTCCGTTCGCAGGAGTGTGTTTGATGGCCTGCCTGTTCGGTCGCAACTTGACTCATATGCACCGGCCGGATCCCAATGATCGAGATGATGACCTCAATGGGGAGTTCTGGAAACGACAAAGACAACTGGACAATATCCTCCTCAATATCTCGCTCTCGTTGCCCAGTCACTTGAGATTACCTGCGGGAGTGGGGAATGCGAACATTGTGTTTCTGAACATGAATATTCATACTTCGACCATCTGTCTCCATCAAGCCGCCATCTTTAAAGCAGATAAGAACCAGTTACCGTCTTCCATTGCGTTGGAGAGCAAGACCCGGTGCATACTCGCTGCAGCAGAGATCGCCGGTATTATGCGGATGGTGAGCCATTTGGACGTAGCAACAGTAAGCATTCGGAACAGCTCAAACTATCTTCTGTCAGACTAATCCTTCGACAGATGAATCCATTCATTGCCTTCTGCTTATATGTAGCAGCGCGAGTCTTTGTCCAATATCTCAAGTCACGCCCCGAAGATCAATCTGTTCGTGCCTCACTCGACTTTCTACTTGGCGCACTGCGTGCCTTGAAGCGAATCAATCCACTTGCCGAATCCTTTCTTGTCCAGCTGGACGTTGATTTAGGCACGGCAGAGGAAACCAACCTTAGTTCGAGGTTTTCGTCCTCAGCCGGACAAAGCGCTGTACGTGCTGCAGTCCGAGCGCTCCGTTCCTTCTGATACCGAGAAGCCGATTGAAGAAACTAACAGCGTCTCATCAGAAGGCTACGGTCTCAGGACACCCCGACGAGTCCGCATGCTCAGCTATTTTGGAAATTTGGCAACCCAAACCCCCGAACGTGACAAGCCTGTCACCAACCGAGTCAACCCTCCGCTGTCCTCCCCTTCAAACAACCAACGGCTCACCCATGAATTTCAATAATGTGCCGAACCTTCAATATCGAGGCTCACACGCCGAACTTCCAAACCGCCAGAAATCTTCTCTTGAAAGCTCAAGGATGCATACGATGGATATGGAGGTCACATCCAACAACGGCAGTAGTGAACAACACTCCTCGTCCAATCACCGTACACCTTCTACAACCTCGAATAAGAGTTCATCACGTACCTCTTACAGTCCCCCGCAATTAGATGAAACGCCTGCTACTCAGTATCTCGGCAACATTGCAAGCATCTCATCTCCCAATACATCAGCTTTTCTCGACTCCAGCAACACCTTCAGAGCCTACGCTCCAGGGTCGCAGTATGCTATGGCATCCATGTCAGGTCAGGAGACTGATGGCTCTTTCGGTGTACCACCAGGTTGGGACTTTCCAAGTGGCCAGACGGGTCTGACACCAGACAACCGGATGCAGTCGCCTCCGAGTCTGCAGGCTGGAATGAACTCGCTTGAGGAAGATGGATGGGCTAATATGCTCAACGATCTCGGTTGGGACCCTTTGGCGGGAATTCCGGAACCTCTTACTCGAGACGGCGAGAGTCACTCAGCGCGACCATTATAACTCCGCCACGACCTTTGTCGTTCTGCCATGTGACGCCGATGCTTGTTGTGGCTACCATCTTTGTTCATTTACTGGCGTGTTTAGCGTGGAGTGAGGATGTCCAGGAGGGCACATGCTGGGCTCGACGCTTCTCTTATTGGCGAGGGTCAAAGCCAATCTCGCAATGGGCGTTGTGTTCTCTCCGGGTGAGGCAAGGTACGGTGGCTCAAGGATACCGCCAACTTAGCGTGCTCTCCTCTCCATTTCCGGTTCATAAGACCTTGTAAAAGATCATCAGGTATTATTGTTTTGCCAGCAATGCAACAAGCTACCGTCCAAAACGCCCATGTACTCCTCAACCGTGATCTAAAGTCCCTATCCACTCCCGCCCCCGGCACCGACGATCTTCAACCCCATAGTATCCCCAGAGTAAGCCAGCCAGTACCTCGACGGATGCCACGCCACATAAGGCGCCGGACTCGCCGTCGGAACAGTATGAACGTACTCCCCCGTCTCAACATGGGCCTATCTCAACACACAACAATCAGCCCACCGCCTCCTTAGACCCTCATCCCCATCTCCACACCCAGCCCCACCCCCAACCCCAACCACCCCAGCCAGCCCAAAAAGAAACAAACACAAAACTCACAATCTCCAACCCACACCCCTCATCACTCCCCCCGACCACAAACGACCCATCAAAACTAAAGCTCAAACTCCGCACCGCGCCCACCATCGCGCTCAGACTCCGCCGACACACCCACTCCGTCGTATCCCACAGCGTAATCAACGCATCCGACCCGCCCACCGCCAAATACCGGCCCCGCGGACACAGCTCCAGACTGAAACACGCGCTCGTATGCGCGTGCAGCGTATGCAGCACCTCCCCCATCCCCTCCCCCGACCACCCCATAACCTTGACGCTCCCCTCCCCCGTCGCAACCAGCACCTCCCTTGCTGGCGTCGCGTGCCCAAACGCCGTCTGGTTCGTCTGCACCCCCTGCGGCATCGGCGGCCGCACACTCCTCAACCCGCTCGTTACCCCCCCAGTGCCGGCAACAACATCGAGCGCGACGAGCGCATCGTCCTTGCGCCCAACCAGCAACACGCTCCCGTCGCCCGCCCACGCCAGCGTAAACGCATCCCCCCCGACCGCGACGGTGGCGGTGCAGCGTTTGCTCCGCACGTCCCAGAGCCGCACGGTGCCGTCGGCCGAGCACGAGGCCAGTTCGGCTTCGGCGGTGGGGTTCCACGCCACGCGCTCGATGGCGCCCGTGTGGCCCCGGAGCTCGGTGCTGTTTTTCACGAAGGGGCGGTCGGGGTTCCAGATGCGGAGGGTCCGGTCGGCGGAGCCGGTGGCGATTAGGGTGCCGGTTGGGGACCAGGATAGGGTGCGGAGGCTGTGGGTGTGGGGGGGGGGGGTTAGTGGGTTCGTTTCTTGTTTTGGGTGGAGGGGAGAAGGGAAGGGGAGGGGGGGGGAAAGAAGTTACGTGTGGGAGCCGGGGGTGCGGGAGGTGGGGTCGTGGTAGGTTTGGGTTTTGAGGGTGGAGAAGTGGGCGGAAAAGCGGTCTTTGGGGATGGAGCGGCGGGGCGGGAGGGGTGCCATTTGGTTTTGAGGGTGGGTGGAAATCTTGAGTGATAATTTAGAGGATGTTTTAAGAAGTTATCCTGTGGGGATGGGGAGCTGAGGTTTGGGTTGGGTTTGTGCATTTGCGGTACAGATACCGAAACAACGGTAGTCTTTCTTCTGCACATAATGATAAGGGTAATTTTAATTTCTCTTCAGTGAATGACAGTGATCTCTCTTTAAGGAATGATGAGGATTTCTCGCAGACTGTCATGTCTGTCTACACGTGTGTACTTGTCGGAATACATCTCTGATCTAATTTCTTTATTTACGCACAACATTTTCTCTTCACTTCCTTCTTTCTGAAAACCTTGCCTTCTTATTATCCTTCCTGCCTCGGTAGAAAATAGCCCCCGTGAGTGAAGCCAAACCATAGTGCAGCCTAACTATCTTGTTCATCAAAGGAAAATATTCAGCCTCACCATAAGAAAAGAGTAGGAACAACTCCTAATCCTGAAAACACCTTGAGGAGTAAAACCGAAAGAAACAAAATTAAGGGAACAGAGATATATACAGCATGAGTACAGAAATATACTCCGACTTTCTTGAACATCCAATAGCCACTGTTCTTCAAGATAAGCATCATTACCCCACCATGTCCCCCATAAGCCGCAATTTGCACCGCTGTCCACATCTCACCGAACCTTAGCCCGTCGTCACTCTTCCAGTCCAGCAACAGCTGAACCACTGCTTTAGTTCCAGTAGCTGCTCCTGCTTGCAGCGCCGAAACTCCTCCATCAGTCTCGGCGTCCACGTCGAGCCCCTTCTCCAGTAAGAGCCTGACTTTTGCCACATTTCCACTTAATGTTGCTAGATGTAGCGCCGTTGACCCCTCAGCCGTCTTGGCCCAGATATTCGCCCCTCTCTCTAACAACACTTGCATCAGCACCGCATTTCCCTGCGCGGCAGCCTCATGCAGTGCTGTCCAGTTCCTTGAGCGTTTCGCTTCAATTTCGATCTTCCTTCCCAATAGCAGCAGAAGTGTTGCCTTGTTTTCCTCGGTAGACGCCGCCGCCATGTGCAGTGCTGTTGTCCCATCGCGGGTCTTGGCATTGATATTGGCTCCTCGTTCCAATAGTAACTGCACCAGTGACTTGTGCCCACGCCAGGTGGCTTCATGTAATGCCGTGCTTTCATCATTGGTTCTTGCGTCGATGTCGATTCCATTTTCAAGCAACAGCTTTAGCATCCCTTCATTGCCACGTGTTACTGCTGCTAAATGCAGTGCGGTCGACCCTGTGTCTGTCCTTTCCTTTTTGTTGGCGCCTCTCTCGAATAGAAGTCGCACCACGGGCTCCTGACCTAAAAGAGCTGCATGATGTAGTGCTGTCCATCCGCTACTATCTTTTGCCTCAATATCAACTCCACTATTCAATAGCACCCGTACTAGGGCCTCTTTTCCATGGCGTGCCGATGCAAGCAGCATAACAGCTCCCTCAGTGGCATCGATCTGCACTCCGGCACCTTTGTAGAAATCACAAAGTAAGCAATAGTGATCCATGGCGAGTTCATCATTATTGCCATACTGCTGGACCACCGGGCCGTCGATCGCTTTAACGACACGGATGGCTTCGAAGTACCATTCTCGCAATTTATACTCTGCTAGCAAACGTTCGATGCCGTAATATCCTGGTAACAATCTTTGTCTGGAAAAATTCACGGCTTCCTTGATATATTCTTCGACGAGTTCATCCTCAATACCCATCGCCGAAACCATCTCATCAGAAAGACGGTAGCATACGGCTAGATTTACCGTGGCACGCATAGTGATAAAGTTCTACTCTCCAAACTGGCTAGATGCATGGGTTCGGAGACAAGCCATGATATTTGGACTCATTGGAGAAATCAAAAGCGTAATCTCGACCGAGAGCATCCATTCAACGTACTTGATAATCAAGAAAAGCATCGCCGGCTGAGCCTTAAGCGGAGCATTTTGGACGAAGTTCAAGATTTCTTCGCCGCCAGAGTATCCCTTATCATGATTTCCCACGGTTCCTGTCATCCTCTCGAGTTGAACAAGCATATCCCATAGCTCTCTCAAGCGTAGTAGCTCGTCGATCCTAGGCTCAAAGCGGCGATGCGCAACACCTCGATGCTCCAGTGCCGCTACTACCTTGTTAAGCAGTGAAGCGTGGCGCCGATAGCCCTGCCGTTTGCCGGCTCCTCTTGCAGCCTTGAAGGCTAGAACGAAACCTGGAAGAATGTCTTCGGTCACGATTTCAAGTTTGGCTTGCGTGATCACTCCCTCCCAAAGGACCGGAACGTCCCCTTGTTTCTCGAAGATCTTGTACATAATGGCAAGCTTGAGAGTCATGTTGATGATTTCATCATTCATCCCATCACCTTCGTCATGTATGCTTGCGTAGTTTAGTTTCAACCGGTTTGGTTCTTCCTCTGCTTCACCTTCCCAACGAAGAAGTTGTAGTTTCATTTGTAGCACATCTTCATGAAAGTCCCCAAGTTCCTCTTTTTTGAGCTCCAGAGTGACTGAAATTGTCTGAATAATCTCAAATAAGGAAGACTTCTGAATAATCTCAGATAAGGAAGACTTCTGTAGGACGAGTGCGAGCCTAAGCCCGGTGAGAGCTTGCGTAACAAGATTTCTCTGTTCTGGCTGTCTTCTGCATAACTCGATTATGGATCTGCAAACCTCCGCAGCCTCGGAGAGTTTGCCTAGTCCACACAAATTGAAGGCCTTTCCGAGTGTAGCATTTGTAGCATAGTAATGTGAGCTCCCCAAATGTTCCTCGCATTCAAGTAGGTAATCCCCAATGAGGGATAGAGTCTTGGAGTTGTCGCTGCCCGTGGGTGTGGGCATTCCAAGGACAATGGACTTGAAACGAAAATATGAAGCTTTGTCAATGTTCTTTCGGTGGCAATTAGAATATGTAATTACTTCTCGTACACCCGCATCAAACCACTGGGGTTCCTGGGTCATAGCAAACACGAGAACCTGCGTGACTAACCATCTCAGATGTGCACATGGCAGCTCAGAATCCTGATGCTTAGAAGTCGCGATTGGAAGCAGCTTGAATGCCATATGAAAAAGGCCTCGGAAAAGATTGGTGCACTCAGGCAAGATTGTTGGTAGTTCTGCCACGACCGCACGAAGAGCGTCGAGAGTTGAAATATCATCAAGTCCAGCTAGGCGGCTTCCGTTGGTCAATGCCAGGAGATTGGTCTTTGGTAAGAGTTGCTGCTCCTTGTGCTCTCGACTGAGGGTATAGCACTGCAGCATGCCATGTATTGCGAGGATTGTACTAGCCCGTAGGGTGGGAGCTTCATTTGGGTCTAAGAGTTTGGTATATAGCTGCGTCGAGCGAACACAGCTTTCCATGTGATTGTTGAATTTTGCCTGTAGCAGTTTTCTCTGTTCCGAAAAACGATCGAGCTTCGTATCGTGAGTTTTGATAAGCATAACGATTGCCAAGCGTGCTCTTGCTTCGAGGCTGGTTGTTTGTTGCCCGATCTTGCAGACTCGAGTCCAGCTATGAACCAAGGGATGAATGTTGTAGTTGGATTCATTAACTTTACGAACCAGGGAGAATCTGTCTAAAAGGCCCATCGCATCGTCAAAATTTTTACAGTCCCATTCACCCCCAGTTGTGGTTGAGAGAATCTGGCAAACCAAAGTGTAATTCTCCTCGGATATATCGAGTCCATCATGCATGCTGAGCTTGTCTAAAGCATGATATACGGTCTGGAATAGCTCCCGAGGGATATTGGTATGGTGCAAGAAGCCAAGTAAAAGCAAGAGCTCTGCCGCAAGACGATTTCGTTGCAGCACAATTTTAAAAAGACCATCGAAAGTTGTAACGACCGATTTTCCGTACTCCTGAACCATTGATTCCTCATCAAACATTGCAGCCTCGTGCTCTTTATATTGCATTTCAAATTTTCGTAGTCGCTCAACCGGCCCGAGAGTGTCACCGCGAGGTTCATTTCGTATCAAGGCACCAGCTTGCGCGATTGCTAACGGCAGACAACCAAGAAGATTGGAGACAATATCCGTTTCCACTTGTTCGACGGTTGTATCCTTAGGGTCCCTTTCCAAATTGGCACTCATCTCCAGTAGGTGGACAGCTTCATCCACACTCATCGAGTCTACGAGGACGGCTTTTCCACCAGTCGAACTGCTGAACTTCCGGGTTCGGCTTGTAACGATGACATATCCATGATGGCTTTGTGGAAAGTATGGCCTTATCCCAAACTCCTCATCCCCATAATTATCATACACCAAGAGCCATTTTTGAGGAAAGCTCCCTATGTATTCTTTGACCTTCTCAACCACGACGCTGTCTGGATATCGGTATTGTGCATTGAACGCCACATCATGAACGCTTGCTTGAGATGCATCCGGGTGCTCAAGAATACCAGCTTTGTGGGCAAAATCTCTGAAGCTTGTATGTAAGTGTCCCGAGGATGATGCATCAAACCAATAAGCAGTCTTGTGTTTCTCTCGCCACGATCTAACAAAATCTCGAGCAAATTGTGTTTTCCCTGAACCTGGAAGACCATGAACAAGAACAACTCGAGAAGCGCCCTCGTTGACGTCGGGTTCTATGAATGCATCGGTGAGCAATTTCAAGGACTTTTCCCGCTGGACATAATGCAACGCCATAGGATCTTGAAAGGAGTTCGAAGGAAAGCTTGGCTCTGCGACTAGAATCGGCGTATGTCAGCTCGAATTTATAAGATACTTAAGACAATACCGCTCAGTTGGGGCATCCACTTGCCAATGACGCATTGAGAATAAAGAACAGGCATTGAATGCCCTGCAGCGTACTTAAAAGATTGTGCGTGATAACTCACTGGACGCTTGTTCCGTCACAGCTTGATCGACCAGTAGAATAATATGCTCAGACGTCCTCTTGTAACCTGTATCAGTCTCGCTGGCGTACTTGCACATGTCCATGTGATTTGCAGGAATGCTATTCGTCTTCACGCGAAAGCCGTCAATACAGGCGGAGCGCTCAGGTACGATCTAAGCACTTGTGAGCAACGACCCTGAAAGGACCGTCAGGAGCTTACCACGCCAATGCCTGTCGGTAGCTCTTCGTACAAACATGCGAGAGACATTTTTTTCGCTAATTGAAGCAAAAGACTTCCGTTGTCGCTCTAATACGTCAGAGTCTACTTCGAGATTGCGCACGAGATGATGGCTGGGCTGCCTCCAAGCAACTTTGGCAATGCGTGATACGATGTCAGCGAACCCAGTTTGATCGCTGCCTCTGTGAGGTGTTCCCAGAAAAACTACTCCATTGGTGCAGTTATAGATCGCGCCGCGTCCCAAGTCTTGTCGATTATTCAGATATTCGGATGATCTGATCAGTGCCTTGAAGAAAGTCCACTGCATTAGCATATCTCAAAGCCCGGAACAGACACCATAGGCGTCTCTGATTCACCTCTTTGATCACAAGTCCTCCAAGACTGTGGCCAACGAATATGATGGGTCGAGTTCGCTGCCTAGGTCAATAATAATGCCCTGGACCTTATACATATTGACATACGCACTTCATCATTACTTCGTCTTTCCATGGCAACATCGCCCAGAAGGTTCTCCGAATGACCGAAGATGCTATTATGGCTTGAAAATTCACGAAGATGTGCGATGGTTGAGTCGTAGCCCCACTATCTCGATATAAGCACGATAATGGATCAGGAAGCGCGCGCGTGATTGCTATGCTGGGAGGTAGATTAATATTGACTTACGGTGATGATCCGCGCGTTCTTGAGTTGCAGTTTGAGTAGATCTCTAGGCCAACATACACTGCCATGGCTCCACGTTCCGATCGCATCTCCTCTGAGTCCATGAACGAATATTATGCTGTAGCAAGATCGTGATCAATTATCGCTTCAATGGTGATTTCGCGTATGGGACGCTCGCCTTCGGACAAGATCTGCGGACCTTGCACGACCATGACTGCCTAGGCAAGGTAAACATCTACACGAACCTTGCGTTTGAAACGTGCAATCAATAGCAATATATAAGGTATCAATAAGGTGAAGCGGAATAAAAGTCCTTCGGGGCTGAAAACGGGGGAATGCCCGATTGTTGCGGCTAGCCCTTATAGGGTTCGGCAAGGCACAATGGAATCAAGTGTTAGTAATAACTTCAATAGGTAGCTACCGTATATAATAAATAAATATTGCAGCTGTTGTAGTAAACTAATTATATGCAACAGCCACAGGTAATACACAGATGAATAGCTGACGAGATTATGACTTTCACATGCCGTACAACACATAAGGTAGTTGAGCCGCACCGTTTCTCTCTGGCCGTACGAAATACAAAGGAGAGCTAGTATCAAACTACAGCTTCCCTGCGCATATGCAACATTGCCAAAATCGCCACTATCCCGTATACCAGATACATACTTGTATAGTTCAATACCCTGTCTGAAGCAAGCGTCATCTCCTATAGCATAATCACCCCAAGCATACCAGCCACAGCAGCGGCAGCACCAAAGACCAGCTGCGGGTTTCCCGTAGCAGCCGGTACGCCAACTGCCTTTGACGTCGACGTAGCCTGACCCCCCATCATGCCGTTCGATCCCGTCGTAGCCGTGGCCGCAGCCGGGCTCACGCTGATACTCATACCCGGAGTGACCTGTGCCTGACTGGCCGTGGCGTTCAGCAGGTCCCGGCTCACGAGCGACTCGTAGCCGAGGAGCACGCCGCTCGCTTGTGACATTATGGTCGACGAGAAGGGCCAGGGCGATGCGGCCGAGGCCAAGCGGCCCAGATAGGCGGTGGGATTCTGCAGCAAGGATGACTGGGCCTGGAGGTAGAGAGGGTCTAGGACGGCCTGGTTTGCGGCAAGAGTCGCGTAGACGCCAGGTGTCTTGGCAGCGGATCCGACGGCTAAGATCAGAGCTGATCCATAATTGAAAGGGTCGACTTCGGTATAGCTTCTGTGAAACGTCATGGCGTCAAGGGAGAGCGAGGCAAGCTGAGGCAAGGATGGATTAGCAGAGACAACGTGTGTATTAGGGGGGCAGATTCGTACCGCTAACTCAGGGAATTGGCTGGCATGCATGGTAGGCGTCATGAGTTGCAGGATTCCGAGATCGGAAATGGTGCTGGTGGCCTGCCCTAAGGCGTACATAGGCAGCATGAGCGCTGGCAATAGCCATGTGCCAGACAATAGTGAGTGCATGATAGATGAAGGCTTTTTAAAAGAGACCGAAGTTCAAGGAATATCCTTTGATAATCTATCAGGAGCGTTGCTCTTCTTTCTGCTTCTGGTGATAGAAGCTTGAGGAGTTTGCATCATATCAGGAGTAGGGAGACTTCTCGTCCCTTTAGTACCCCCTTCCAACATCCCCTTGCCCCTTGAACATACGACGCCTGGTATTTCCCGAGCCTTGTCGTTGTCTCTATGTATATCTGGCGAATGGACAGACTCGACAAGCGAGACGTTGCAGCAAGGCTGTCAGCGTTTCCCGTGCTGGCGCCCAAAGATATGAAGATATGCAAGCCACCCGGCCATGTCAGGTACGCAGCCTCTCAGAAGGATGATAATTAGCGAAGCCCCAGATCGAATTCATGTTCTCCTGCTTTGACACTCACCTAGACGCCTCAATACCATCCCTGATCAGGTTTGATATTCTTATACTGTAAGTTCATATAAATAGAACATTAATCACTCCGTTACCCCGTTCATAGATAGGAGTCGGGTACAGATTGTACTGCTGCTCATGGCCGAGTCTAGATCCGCATGGATTTCTGATCAAACCAACTTCTCCCTTCCAGGTTATACTGTACCTTAACGTTACTTACAACGTTCCTTAGTTAAAGATAGAAACTAAACCTCAAACAGTCCAAAGCTGCAGAGCTAGCATACCTAGTCGGTTTCATCTCCAACCTCACCTTATCCTCACTTTTCACCTCTCCATTCTTTTCGGAGAATACCTTTTAGATTAGAAAAGAAAGAATGTTCGAATTCGGCGTCGATGATCAGCCATCAGCGAAATGCTATGTCACTCACGGTTCTCTTCCGTCTTACATCGATCCTCGCCAGCCTCCGACCAAGAAGAAGCCCTTTTCCACCATCCTAGACCATACTTTTGCGCATACGGTATTCCTTCTGTAGTGAGATGCGCAACATCATCATCTTTGCTGATTCTTATGAACAAGCTCGACCTTGTTCTTCCAGAAGAAGTTTTTCAAATTGTGTGGGAAGCACTTGTCAGCAAAACGGAGAGCATCCAATATGCGAAAGTCTTCTTACCTTTATCTGCGCTCCTTGAAGGCGATTTCTTCAACATTTACATCAAGTCGGGTACATTTTATCGCATATATCTGCCATATATTTCAAATCTATTCTCTGATATCATTAGGCAATGTTCTCATCCTTTCCGAAGGACGTCCCGGTGTCGACAACGTCTTTTCCCTAGCAGACGGTATGCAAGATTCCCGTCTTAAAGAACCTGGTCGGAATTGTGACACATTGGGATTATCCTGCTCATACCCGGGTCATCTGTTCCGTAGGCATTTTGAGACTGGAGTTGGATAAAGAGAGCTACGAGCGTTCCGGTCTCGTTGGAAAGGCGATCCGTGATGGAACAAGGAAACATGTAAGGACGAGATATGGTTCGATTTGCTATCATCACAACCAGAGCGCCGAGGACGAGCTGAGAAGTCCCCTAGCAATCGAAATAAATCTTAGATTACCGTCTATGCTGCATGGCAAGAAAGGCTTCGAGAGAATAGTATGGGCCTTCAAGAATGTGTTGAACAGCACGGTAACCTGGTTGTTCCACGATTGTGAGGCCGGGGCAAAAAGAAAATCATCGGACGACGGTACGGGTCGTCACTGCTCCAGAGATGCTGTGGGGTCGCTGTTGCAAGCATTGAAAATCTAACTGCTCATCCAGGGCAACTACAACCGCCTATCTCGAAGCATCATCCGATCTTGAGGACCTGCGTTCCACAAATTGCCAAACTAGCGTCGATACTAGTCCCATCACTTGCCCCGCCAGAAACAGATGCAGATACCGCATCATACCGTGAGGACTTCAAAGAATATGCTGTCGACACCAGCGAATGGCTGGGCCTGCTTGCCTTGGATTCTGCCCGAGTACAAGCAGTTGACTCGATCGACGCATATCTGAGCCGCTACGAAGTTCCTTGCCGTTCAGAGTCTCAGGAAATGGATTTAGTCCGCATCAGATGGAGAGGATTGTTATCGGCGAAGTGGATAACTCGGTTATATTTAGAATGCATGTAAGTCTCGACCGTTGGGTGTGACTCCGTTACAGCATCGTTCCTTCCCTATAGTTCAGACGAAAACTCAACGTTGATGGCTAGAGTCGGCCCGGTCCCACTTAAAACTAACGTTATTCCGGTGCAGTGGATGCACGACTCAAAAATCGTGGTTCTTCCTAAGTGTCTCAGGGTTCAGATTGGACCCTTTGGGCTGCCATAATGGCTATACAATACTTCAACTCCGCGAACAGCAACCCACAAAGATGAATGATACTGAACGCACCGGAGCCGGAGCAGGGAAAAAGGGTGAGGTCGGCGATTGCGAGCGCCCACGTCATTACGTAGTGTGGGACCACGCTGGCGCCTTCGAGAGCGGTGTGTAGGAGAGTTGGAATTCGGACCACGATAATGCATCCAGACTACGCTTCCTCTCACTGTCTCCAACCACGGAGCTAACTCAACAGAGCAAGGCACCGCTCAACACATTGTCGTTCCAACTGTCATATCGTCTGTACTGCTAACAATTCAACCAAAATATTGCAATCTCGCCGTGACCATCAGATGACGACGCCGACAGACTGAACTATCGTGATGAGTTTTCATCTGAACTCCAGCACCAGCTCCGATCGAAACATGATGGAGTTCCCCTCTCCAGACCCCGTCCGCGGGCATCCCCAAGAGAGCCATAAAATCCCATCCTCCACTCCCTTCCTTTCTCTTTACTCCATCATCCAAGCACGCTCTTCCAGCACCGCACAGCGATCATCCAGCACTTCACAGCGAACAAAAAATCCACTCTCACTTCAAATCATCTCATCTCATCTCTCCCCATCACTACTCATTCTCATCATCAAGAGCACATACCCTTCATCGCAGCACGATGGATTCCCTCCCTCTCACCGTTTGCCCCAGCCAGCTCCAGTTGCAGAGCACCGACGACCAGGGCCTCGCGGACGTCGAGGCGAGACTCTACCAGGCTCTCTTTGAAGAGGGATATATCACCGAGATGAGCTGTAAGTCCTCGTAGCTGATGCAATGTCCTTCTCCTCGCTCTCTTCCAATTTACTTGCTATCGTCTCAACTATTCTACTGTCTCTTCCATCATCTACGACTTTTCTATTTGTCTGACTGCCGCTCCTTCTGTACGGTCTTTCAACGACTGTCCAGTGTTACCGTAATATCCTCTTACCCTAATGTCCTCTTACCCCAATGTCCTTTTCCCCTAATTTCCTGGTACCCTAATGTCGTCTTACCCTAATGTCATCTTACCCTAATTTCCTAATACCCTAATATCCCGCTTCCGCTTTCTCCGTCCATTACCATCCCTTACTCTACCACCACTCGCTTTCTTGACCGCCAATCTGTCTCCCTATCTCAGCCCTAACCCCCTGTAAATCTTCATGGTCTACCCATCGCTCCATTGGTCATTTCCTTTTCCAACAGTCCGATAATTTCACAGCAACCCCTGACTAACCCACACCCCACACAGACTCTGACCCCTTACCCTTCCCCACCACCATCCCCGACCCAGCACCCGCCTCGCCCTCCCCTGTCCCCGAGGTAAGGCCCCCCGACCCTCCTCCCCTCCCAGGCACTCCCCAACCAACCCTAACACCCCCCAGCAGACCGCCGCCCTCGCCCTCCCCGAAGAAGCCCCACTCGACGAGGACATCTTCGCCGACCTGGCCCCCATCCCCCAGGGATCCTTCAACTACGAGGAGGACCTCCCCGCCGACTACACCGCCACCCTCCTCGAGAACTGGGAGGCCGCCAACGCCGCCGCCGCCACCTACGAGCACCAACCCGCGCTGCCCGCCGCCACCTACCAGCACCAGCCCGCACTGCCCGCCACCTTCGCCGCCGCCGCCGACGTCAACTACGAGGCGATGTTCTACACCGGCGAGGTGCCCGTCGCCGTCCCTGTCGCCATGGGGCAGGCGCCCGTCACGCCGGACTCGTCCTCCGCGCTGTGGTCGTCGGACGACGGGCGCGCCGAGGCGGGGTGGACCTGGGACTCCGCGTCGCCGCCGACGCCGGGCGCCGGCCCGGGCTACATGACGCCGCCGGGGTCCGGGAAGGCGGCGGCGGCGGTCATGGCCCCGGCTGTGGCCGTGGAGGAGATGGATTGGGAGGCGCTTCTGGGTTGTATGTTTCTCCCCCCTCTTCATCGTCGCCCTCCCGTGCTCCGCGCTGCGCTGCTCCGCTCCGCTCCGCTGCCCCCCATGCTGACCATCACACCCCTCGACACCAGTCTTCCCCGCCGCCGCGCCCCCACCCGCACAACCGACTTTCTTCCTCGCTCCCGCCCCGGCTCCCGCTCCCGCCTTTGGCCCCGCTCCGACCTTCTTCCCTCCCCTCCTCACCTCCCGCCCCGCCCCCCAGACCACCACGGGCCCGGGTCGCTCCCCCGCCAAACCCAAGACCAAAGCTCCCGCCGCCCGCCGGGAGCGGAAGACGACGACGCGGCGCCGCGCCGAGGCGAGCAGGCCGGCGCCGGGCACCTTCGTCTTCGCGCCCAACATCGTGCCGCCGCCGGACGTCTACGTCAGCGCGTACACGCACACGCGCGAGTACGCGCTCGACGAGCGCGGGCGGAAGGTGAGGCGGAGACGGTATGAGGATCCGGTGGGGGTTTAGGGCTAGGGTTGTCTCGCTGGGGTATGATGATGGTTTTTTTGATGTTTTTTTGTCTGTGTTTCTTGACGGAGGTAATTAACGAGTGATTGAGTTATGCGATACGAGGGTTATTGGGATTACGTTACTAGACTGTGTTTGATAGACTGTGTTTTTAGACTGCTGTTTTTAGACTGCTGTTTGCGTGTTGTACTTATGTACCTAATAATGCACCGAATGAACCGTTATATACTCACGATTATGCTGAGGGTCCCCAAGAATGAGGAATACCGAATGCTTTGTACACGTCTACCCATCCATTCTACCTCGATCAAATTCTTTTACCGCCCCACCAAATACCACGCCTCTCACCCAATCCCTCTAGGAAGCGTCGTTCACGATATCCCTCAAAACAGGCCTCGTCTTCAAAATTGCCCGTCCATCAATCCTCACCATCTTCTCCGGCACCTTCCCTATCTTCCCCGCTTTTGCCGGACTCTTACCCAACCTTTTCCTTGGACTTGCCCCAGGACTCACACCAACACCCAGCCCAACCTTCTTCTTCCCGCTCCGCCCCGGACTCGTCCCAGGACTTCCCCCACCCACCTGCGTCGCCTCACTCCCTCCACCCTCCTCCCAAACATGCCCCTCCAACGCCCCCCTCGGCAAATCATACCGCCACCCCCTCCCCTCCACCAAGCCCAGAAACTCCCTCAACAGCCCATCCCCACCCATCGTCTCCCGACTCCCCAGCACCAACAACTTCGTCCGGGCCCGCGTGAACGCCACATTCACCCTCCTCCAATCGCGCAGCAGGTCGCCGACGTTGCGCGCCTCGTTGCTGCGCACCAGGCTCAGCACGATGACTTCCTTGTCGCGGCCCTGGAAGCGGTCCGCCGTGTGCATCTCGACGGCGGGCCGGTGCCGCAGGTGGTGTCGCAGGAGCGCGAGTTGGGAGCGGTATAGCGTGATGACGCCGATGTCGGTGGCGGGCACGCCGGTGCTGAGGAGGGCTTCGACGAGTTGCGTGCAGAGCGTGGCTTCGGTGACGTTGACGATGCGTGAGCCGTGCGCGGATTCGCGCGAGGACGGGAGGAGTGCGTCGGTGTTGATGAAGCGGGCTTTGGCGGTGGGGTGGAGGAGGTCGTGGAGCCAGCAGGTAGGGCCGCAGGCGGGGGTGGAGGGTGGGCGGTTGGTGGTGGGTGTTTCGGTCGAGAGGAGAGCGAGTGACGAGGGGTGGTAGTGGTGGTGTTTGAGGGCGGAGATGTTGGGTATGTTGATGGAGCGGTTGGCGACGGCCTGGGTGCCGCATTTGAGGCGGCCGTTGTAGATGAGAGTGTTGCTCAGCGTCATGATGTCCTCGCACATGCGGTATTGATGCTCGAGGTTCACGACTGACGAAGGGTGCTTTTCCGATAGTAGTTTGAACAGGCTGATGTCCAGGCCACCTTCCTGCGCTTCTTTGTTCTGCACGAGGGGAGGCAGTTGGTAGTGGTCACCCACCAGGATGAAAGTCTTCGCCATGCGGATGGGACCGAGGCACACCGGCAACGTGATCTGCGACGCCTCGTCCACTATGCAGTAGTCGAAGACACGCTGGTTGAAGATCGGATGGTTGACGCCGAGGCAGGTCGTGGCCACGACTTTTGAATCTTCATACGAAGCCCGCAAGTCTTCCATCGTCTTCTTCGGTGTACCGGCCAGCGTGGCGAACTCTTGGACCGCCGGGTGGACCTTGGTAACGGCACCTAGACGCAGGATGTTGATGCCGTCGTTGCGGATCTTCAGGAGTATGTTGTCGACGGCCGTATGGGTGTAGGAGGTTAAAAGGACGCTTTTGCCCTGCGATACTAGCGCTCGTATGATATGGGCGATCGTGGTCGTCTTCCCGGTACCTGGCATTCCAAGAACAAGAGCATAATCTTTCGCACTCATTACCTTGTCGATCGCTCGCTTCTGATCGCTGTTGAGGTTCGCCTGGCTTGCAGGTCCAGAGAGACAATAAGCTGTAGACGAAGGCTTGAAGGTCGGCGCGTTGCCTTCGATCACGAGGTTGCGAATGTCTCGTGCCTTGAAGAGATCCTTCTCCATGATTCGGATGAGGTTGTTGCGGACCGTTGCCATTCCGTTACTAAATTCGTCTTTGTCAAGGCGGTACAACACCTCTTCGTCCGGATCTGGAGACGGCAATCTCGACCGCTGTTTGCCATCTTCAAGGACTTCCATGACGCCTACGAAGGCCTGGTTATCTCTTTCATCAAACTCACTCAACCTGGTTCGAGCATTGTGCAATCGTCGGTCAACGGCGACCGTGATGCGTCCTTTCCTCACGTTCGTCACATAACCGTTGGCTAATGCAAAGTGACCTTTTTCGTCAGAGACGACGATAGGCTCGCCCGTGATTATCTGCGAGTCCGTGAACGCGGATTTAGTAGCTTCTTTTCCTCTGACAAATGTATAACGAAAGCGGTTTATCTTTGGCCCGTCTTCGTCCTCATGAGCTGAGCCGGGCTCAATGACCACGTTGGCAAAGCTTCTGCCGACTTTCTCTCGCTCTGAACTCAGCATAGTCCACAACTCCCTCCTAAACTTCAATACGTCTTTCTCTTCCTTAGTTAGCAAATCATCCCACTTCTTGAAAAACTCTTGATGTTCAGGCTTGAGATGCTGGACAACCCCGTCAAACTTCTCTTTCAGCCCGCTCGTCTCACCGTTTCCACCGTCTACAAGTTTGTGGTATACGAAACACGGTGTTTTGGCATAGCATTTGCCGCAGAGATGTGGGCTTTTCAACATCGGTGGCAATTCTAGTCGTTGGCGGACATAGCACGCAAGCTTGTTGCGTTGCATTATCATATGCTGCAGCTCCTGGCGGATGGCCGGGATTCGTGAGGTTTCAGAGGTTTCGAGGTAGTAGAGGATGCCGTAGGTGATATTGATATCTGCGAATCTCTTGTTAGCGTCTGGCTATATGCCATTACATCAAGAGTCTCTGACCGTATCTATCAGACAGCAGGAGGGTGTACAGCGCGGTCTGCGCGTTATGTGACACATTCGAATTGTTTCTGCCTGTCTTGACTTCCAGCGGAACGGTGAGGGTCCTATCTCCTCGCCCATCCCTCATTACCACTTGGACAGTTACATCAATGTTTCCCTTGAGACCGTACATGGGCGACCACACGTGCTCCTCAACGTCGAGCAGCTTGTTTATACTCATCAATGCCAGATTGCCATTTCGGTCTTTGACGTGTGCGTCGGGCTGTGACAGATCAGTCCTTTGCCTGATGAGACGACAGGATGCGGGGTTTCATACCCTCGGATATGCCTGGACATAGAGGTCTGCCCAAGCTTGCAGCTCTGGCATCTTGCTCCTCAGATACTCCAGGGCTTCCGTTACAGATATGCGGATTTCGTAGAGATTCTCGAGATATCGAGCCGTTATTCGCTCAATGGTTTGATTCAGGCAGCCAGTATCCCATGTGTTTGCCTTCATTGCTTCCTGAAAGATCTCATGCAAGATATGACCATAAACCTGAGGCTTGTTGGCGTCATTAGTGGCCTTGACACGGTCCTGGAGAACGGCGCGCCGAGTACATGAAAAGGAGTCTGCAACCACAGTGGCCGATATGAGGTGGTCAGGATGGAGGATGATCATGTTTTGCGCATCATCGACTATGCACTGGCCATATCGGTCAAAGTCTCCAATCAAATGAATGTACGATCCAGGGGTACAAGGACTGTCGAACCATGATTGACGGAGGGTTATGGCCTTGCTCAGGTTCGTGTTCTCATCTTGAACCAGAAGTACCTTCAACGACAGTCAGCTATGGGTGGAATATGTATGTGGGTCGAATTGTGAACCTTTTCGGGGCGCGATCGGCCTGTGTCCGTCTCATATTGGCTTTCAGCGACACTTGTGATCAGGTACCGCTTAATCGCTTGTTGCTTCTTGTCACTCTTGATTCTTCAGTAAGCTATATAGATGGAGCAAAGGAGCGAGTACATACAGGATAATGCGATAGTGTACCTCTTTGTAAAGCTTGCGTAGCAGTAAAGTCGACAGCCACTTGCTCAAAATCAATATCATCGCCAAATTCATCTTCTGACACGCCTTCCACCTCATTCCTAGATCCAACACCACTCGTTATATCCATACTATCCTCCATAATCACATCCATAGCTGCAGCCTGTGGGGGATCGCGACTCCCAGAGTATGCTTCATTTCGTTCGTTTTCAGGTGCAGCTTGCGTATCATACATCGCCACGACGTCTTCCAGATCAGCTGCAAGTAGGTCGTTGTCGTCGTCAAATCCATCAAACTCATCATGCTGGACATTGGGAATGAGACCAGTTGTAGTCGCCAGTTTGAGTCCGTCATCTTCCACCTGATGAAGCCCTAAAACATCGTGGTCTTGCGCGCCATAATCGATAAGGCCTGTTGGCCTGCAAGGGTCCACGACAATGGGTTCTGACCGTGGACGTAAATTCTCCGTGATAAGAAGAGTGTTTGTAGGCTCTTCGACGCTCAGCAGTAAATTCAGATCTATGTCATCGTCATCGTAATCAGAAGAATTGTCACCACCCTCACATGGGTGAGCCGCGATTCCGTGACCTGTGTTGCAGTTCGCCATGTCTACCATAGCGGTCTCGCCCGCATGACCATCAGTCTCCTTAATACTTGCTAATAAACCTTTCCGAGGAGGTGATAGCGGCGGTATCATATTGTCTGCGCCTTCGGGGAAAGGCGAGGAACTTGACGGAGCTGGGCAACCCGCCACACTTCGAGTTTTGAGAAAACTCTCTTGTATCTTCTCAACCAGGGAGCTAACTCTTGACATTCTTAAATCTACTTTCCTATTGTTCGCATCTTCTGTCGGAATGCGAAATATGTCGTCG
>JAABUJ010001972.1_pt1 | contig 27329 bp, 25 predicted proteins | sample 5559131 | NCBI WGS metagenome assembly JAABUJ01 (sample SAMN10711875, study PRJNA513366) | rock metagenome | isolation source: Antarctica rocks | place: Antarctica: Victoria Land, Mt New Zealand nord | collected 2016-01-07
GGCATCACAAGGCCTCATGCATCGATCACAGGGCCTAAAATCGCATCTCTGTGCAGCTTGCAAAGCCGTTCAGCCGCTCATCACACGTCAGGCAAGTTGGCCTGAGCCTTGGCGTCAACTCCAAGCTGTCCACGCAATCCTTTTGCCTCTATGTAACTGAAGCGGAATGAGCGGATGCATGAGCGTGCACACCGGCGAGATGGTCTGCGTCTTTGCGCCGGGCCACGCTTTGGCCCGCAAGGACGAGGTGGCGGCAGCCAACCTGGTCGGCCTTCCCCTGATCGGGCTGGAACGTGGGACGCGGCTGGGGAGGCGGTCCGCAGCAGCTTCGAGCAGGCGGGCGCGCCGTTCACCCCCACGGTGGAGGTGCGCTACTGCAACACGGCCTGCGTGCTGGCCGCGGCAGGGGTGGGCGTTGCCGTGGTTGACCCTTTCTCCCCCCGCCAGGGTGGCAGCCACGAGTTGGCAGTGCGTCCCTTCACGCCGTCAACCCCGGCCATCGCCCATATGCTGTGGTCCGAGGCGCAACCACTGAGCTATGCTGGAGAATGGGTGACGCCGTGATCAGGCGGCGTTCTGTGCTGGCGTGTTGGTGACCTCGACGCCGTTGCGGAATGTGACGCCCTGGACGACTTTGGGCAACTGGTTCTCGCCCTTCAGCCGGCGCCAGGTCCTGGCCGCCGCCATCACCAGCTTGAACACCATCAGCCGGGCCGTGTCCTGCGACAGCGCGCCCTTGGTCCGCACGGTGCGGTGCCTGACCGTGGCGAACACGCTCTCGATCGGGTTGGACGTGCGTAGGTGGTCCCAGTGCTCGGCGGGGAAGTCGTAGAAGGTCAGCAGCGCGTCCTGGTCCTTGGTCAGGCAGGAAACCGCCTTCTCGTACTTGGCCCCATACTTCTCGGCGAACGTCGCGATGGCCGCCTCCGCCGTCGCGCGGTCCGGCGCGTTCCAAACCTCGCGCAGGTCGGCCTTGGCGGCCGGCTGGACCGACTTGGGCAGCTTGTCGAGCACGTTGACAGTCTTGTGGACGGTGCAGCGCTGGCGCCGCGTCGTCGGCGACACCTCGTCCAGCGCCTTCCAGAAGCCGAGCGCCCCGTCGCCGGTCGCCAGCTCCGGCGTGACGACCAGGCCACGCGCCTTGAGATCGACCAGCAGCTCCCGCCAGCTTTGCGCGCTTTCGCGCACGCCCACCTGGAAGCCGAGCAGCTCCTTCTTGCCCTCGGGCGTCGCCCCGATCAGAACCAGCATGCATTCGGCTTGTGGCTCCATACGCGCCTGTAGGTAGACGCCGTCTGCCCAGACATACACGTATCGCCGGGCCGACAGGTCGCGCCGCTGCCAGCGCGTGTAGTCCGCCTCCCACTCGCCCCGCAGCCGCGCGACCACGGAGGGCGACAGGTTCGGGGCGTCGCGGCCGAGCAGGGCTGCGAGTGTCTCACCAAAGTCGCCCATCGAAACACCGCGCAGGTAGAGGATCGGCAGCAGCGCATCCAGGCTGCGCGTCCGCCTCGCCCAGCGCGGAAGGATGGCTGACGTGAAACGGATGCGTTCGGCGCCGACATCGCCAGCACCACGGTCGCGCAGCTTAGCCCGTTGCACCGCGACCGGGCCGATCCCCGTCTGCACCAGGCGCTCCGGGCCGTGGCCGTGCCGAACCAGGCGCTCGCGCCCGTCCGGCAGCCGCATCTCCCGCATGGTGGCCAGGAACGCCTCAGCTTCCGCTTCGACGGCCTGTGCCAGCAACCGGCGGGCGCCGTCCCGCAGGACGGCCGTGAGCGGGTCGTCAACCGCGTCGGGCTGACGGAGGGGAACAACGGTGCTACTGCTCGACATGGCGTATCGGCTCCTTCGGGAGTTCAGGCAGGCCTTCACCCGCCTCGATACGCCGCCCTTCTCAAACCGTCGTCACCCAGGTTCGGACATAGCTCGCAACCACTGTCGCGCCTGGCCCATGCTTTTCTGAACGAGGTCCGGTCCGCTGCGTGAGAGGCGGCCTGGAGGCGGCTCTGGATCTATCACTCCGTCCCGGGCATAGAGAGCACCATCGTCCCTGTCAGTTTCAGAAGGCCGCAGCACTGGCGAATGTTGGAAATCATCGCGCTGCTGAAGGCCTCTAAACATTGGCCTGACCAAGAGACGCCTACAGGAGGGTAATACTTCGCCAGAAGGCGCCCACAGTGGCAGGCTACCCGACCAGAAAACCTTTGCGGTAGGCGGGGCGGCATGACACAGCTTGTACCTGAGAACGGCACAATCGCTGCCGCCTGGACGGGATCAAGCCGCCAGCGGCCAATACGGTGCGCGCCCGAGTACGCCTCTTTCGGGCCGACCTGGTTGCGGACGCCATTTCCTATGTGCGCCTGCACTGACGCCTAGCCTGGATGGTAAGCTGCCTGGTGCAAGGCGAGAAGCTTGTGCCTTTGCCGAGCTCGTCCTGGCTGGTCCAGTTCCTGCGCGGACGATCGCCGGATCTCGCCGTCCGTGACCTACTCGCGTTGGACCGTACCACGCTCGGCACCGCTGCCACTGGCACGGCCACCCTGCCCAGTGGCGGTGGCTAGGTTCCCGGTGGTGCTTGGCTGCGGGCGCTCCGCACGCTCCTCGACGAGTTGGCGCCACCCATCATCTGGCCAGCACCGCCTTGGTGCGATGAGCTGACCCGCGGCCTCCGCGACGCGGCGCTGGTCGGGGTTCATCTCCTCGGGACGCAGGTCTCGCACGCGCATGGGCTGGCCTCGGATGGTTGCAGGTCAGGGGACTGGGGACGCGAGCAGGGCGTCCAGCGCGGCATTGAACCGTGCGGGCTGCTCGATGTTGGGCAGGTGCCCGGCATCGGGGATGACGGTGTGAGTGCTGCCGGGACAGGCGGCCGCCATGCCTTGCAGGGCTTGCGGAAGGGCGCCGTCCTCCGAACCGGCAATGAAGGCTGCCGGACAGCGCAGGGCCGCGGGCAAGGCGCGGTAGTCGTAATCTTGCAGGGCGCGGGCCGCGCGCACGAAGCCCGGCAGCGCCGTGCCGCAGATCATCGCGCGCACCCGGCCCAGGCCCGGCGTCTCCGCACGCAGTGTTTCCGGACGGAACCAGCGCGCCAGGGTCAGCCCGGCCAGGGCGTCCATGCCGCCGGCCTGCGCTACCGCGATCCGCTCGTCCCAGGCGGCGGCGCCGGCTGGGGTAGAGGCGGCCTGGCAATCGCAGACCGCCACCCGGCTGACGCGCGCGGGATGCCGGGCCGCCAGGCCCAGTGCCGTGACGCCGCCCATGGAGACGCCAACCACCGTGGCCGCCTGGACGTCAAAGGCCGCCATGACAGCGGCAAGGTCCTCCACCAAGCCGTCGAAGTGGCACCCGCCCGAAGGCACGCCGCTGCCGCCGTGGCCGCGCTGGTCATAGCGCAGGATGCGGAAGCGTCCGGCGTAGGCCGCCACTTGGTGGTCCCACAACGTGAGGTCCGTCATCAGGGAGTTGGAGAACACCAGCCATGGCGCTCCCGCCGGGCCGTCCACCCGGCACCGCAGCCCCAGTGCCCCGACCCGCACGATGCTATCCACGCTGCTCGTCATCCGGCCCATCGCCGTGCATGGGGTTCAGCCGCCCTCGGCCATCGGCCGGGCCGTCGCCCGGTCATCCCCGGTGATAGGGCGCATAGGTGTTCAGCACCAACGCGCCCGCACCATTCACCGAAGCAAAGGCCGCCTGGACCAGAGCGTCCGGGGGCGGCTGGCCGAACTCGGCGGCAACCCAGGTGTCGGGCACCGGGTCGTCGGTGCAGAACATGCGGAGTTGCAGCAGCCCCGGAAGGCCGCGTCCCAGCCCGGCAACGCCGCCCAGGTCCCCGGCATACCGGGCCAGCAACAGCCGAGACACCTCGCCCTGCGGACGAGAGAGCGCATCCCCGGGCGCGGCTTGCCGGGCCACGACACGCGAGCGTCCCGACGTGCGCGGCAGGATGCGGCGGCTCCAGGGCGTAGAGCTCGGCCCGGATACCGCGCGATACTCCGGCGTGTCCAGCGCCGCGACGGAGGCCAGGTCATACAGCGCCGCCCAACGTGGCCAGCCGTGCAGGCAGACCCAGCGCGAGGCGCTTTCGACCCGCGGTAGGCCGCGCCGCTGCGGGAAGCGCTCGGTGTCATACCAGTCGTTGAACTCCTCCTCCAACCTGGCAGGCGGCTCCATGGTGACGAGCAGCAGTCCCTTCGCGGTGGTCATGCCATTGTTTCTCCAACTCCGGCGGGCGCCGTGCGCTCGGCCAGGGTAAGGATCGCCGCAGCGACGGCGGCGGGAGCTTGGACGGCCATCAGGTGCCCGCTGTCCACAACGGCAAAGCCAGCGCCAGGGATGGAACGCGGCGGTCGCCTGCACTTCGTCTGGCGGGCGCAGCAGGTCGTGGCGGCCCGCCAACACCTGGCAGGGCACGGCAAGCCCGGCCAGGTGCGGACCCAGCCTGGAGCCGGCCAGCGCCAGGTTGGCGTGGGCGTAACAGACGGGGTCATTGGCCAGGAACCCCGCCCGGCAGCGCGCAAAGACTGCGGCATCGCCGCGTAGGGCCGGTGGGTAGGACCGGCTGAGCGAGGCTTCCTCCACCGCGCGCATCCCCGCTGCCACGGCCCGGTCCGACCGCTCCTGCAGGTAGGCCTGCCGGTCCGGCGCGACGTGCAGCGCCGGGGCGCACAGCAGCAGCCCCGCCGTAACCGCAGGCGCCGCCAGGGCGTGCATCACGGCGATGGCGCAGCCCGCCGCGATGCCGGCCAGCAGAATGGGCGGCAGCAGCCCGGTGGCGGCCAGCAGCCCCGCCAGGTCGGCCGCATGGTCCTCCATCGTAAAGCGCGCCCGCGGCTTCTCCGACTGCCCGGCGCCGCGCTGGTCGTAGTGCAGGATGCGGAACCGGTGCTCCAGTAGCGGCAGTACGCCATCGAAGCTGTCCAGGCTCCCGCCCAACTCGTGCAGCAGCACCAGGCTGCGCGGGCCGGTGCCGGACAAGCTGTAGCGTAGGCTAATGCTGGGCAGCTCTGCCCAGGTGGCGGTGCCGTGCTGCACGATGGGCGCTACCCCCGCATCGCTGCCGCATGGGCGTCAGCGGATTGCGTGGCCGCGGCCAGGGCATCGGCGCCACTGGCCTCCGCAGCCGGGATGTCGGCGCCCGAAGGGGCGATGCGCCCCGCCACCTGGTCGGCCAGGTAGGCGTCGAACCGCGCCCGGTCGAACGCGCCCTCCCACCGGGCCACCACGAACACCGCGACCGTGTTGCCGATGACGTTGGTAATGGCCGTGCAGGTCGCCATCAGCCGGTCAATGCCGAACAGCAGGCCCAGCCCGTTCAGCGGCAGGGTCCGCACCGTCTGCAGCGTCGCCGCCAGCTTGATGAAGGCGCCGCCGGCCACCGTCGTGCCGCCCTTGGAGGTCAGCAGCAGGATCGCCAGCACGCCGCACTGCTGCCACAGCGTGAACGGCGTGTCGGTGGCCTGGGCAATGAAGGCCACCGAGATCGCCATGTAGATGGAGGTGCCGTCCAGGTTGAAGCTGTAGCCGCCGGGCAGCACGAAGCCCACGACCGCGCCGTCGCAGCCCGCCTGCTCCAGCTTCAGCATCAGGCGCGGCAGCGCGACCTCGCCCGACGCAGTGCCGAGCACTAGCAGCAGCTCCTCCCGGATCAGGCGCAGCAGCTTGAAGATGGACAGCCCTATGGCGGCTGTCACCGCGCCGAGCATCACCGCCACGAAGAACACCGATGTCGCATAGTACAGCACAACCACTTTGGCCAGGTAGTACAGTGTCGCCGTGCCGAAGGCGCCCACGGCGGCGGCCATGGCGCCGAATGCGCCGATGGGAGCCAGGCGCATGATGAAGCCCAGGATGCGGAACAGCAGGTGCTGCGCTTCCTCGATCACCCGCAGGATCGTCGAATCCCGGCCGGCACCGCCGACGCTGAGCGCCGCGCCGGTCAGGATCGATATGAACAGCACCTGCAGAATCTCGCCCTTGGCGAAGGCGTCTACGAGCGTGCTGGGGATGATGCTGAGGAAGAAGCCGACGGCGGTGAAGCCGCTGGCCGCCGTGGTGATCCGGGCCAGGGCCGGGTCGGCCGCGAGCGTCGTCGCGTGCAGGCCGGCGCCGGGCTGGACCACGTTGACCACGACGAAGCCGAGCGCCATGGCGAGGGTGGACATGACCTCGAAATACACCAGCGCCTTCACGGCCAGCCGCCCGAGCTGGCCCATGTCGCGCACGTGCGTCAGGCCCAGCACCACGGAGCAGAAGATGATCGGACCCAGCAGCATCCGCAGCAAGGCGATGAAGGCGTCGCCCAGCGGCTTGGTCTGCACCGCGATCTCCGGCGCAGCGACGCCGAGCAGGATGGCGAGCGCGATGCCGATCAGCACCTGGATGTAGAGTTGGCGGATCAGCGTCATGCCGTGTCTCCCTGCGGTGCGGTCTTCGGCGCCGTCATCCCGGCGGCAGGCTGCCCCGGGGAGCCCGCGGCGATCAACTGCGGGGCGCCTCGTGCCGCTTCCGCAGCCCCTGCTTCCACATCCCTGGCGCCCGCCGTATCCTGGCCCCTGACGCTGACCTCGGAGTGCGCCATGGCTGACGCCGCCCGCCGGGCCTCCCAACCCGGCGCATCCTTCGGCATACGGGACCTGATCTCCTACCGCTTGTCCCGGACGGCGGGCCTGATGTCGCGCGGCGCTGCGCTGCGCTACCGGCGGGAACTGGATGTGAGCCTGGGCGAGTGGCGGGCGGTCGCGCTGCTGGCCGACGGCGCGCCGCAATCGCTGATCCAGCTTTCCCGCGCCGCCGGGCTGGACAAGGCGCAGATGAGCCGGGTCGTCGCCTCCCTGACCCGGCGCGGCCTGGTGCTGCGGGAGCTGTCGCCCCACAGCCGCAGCGCCGTCGCGCTCAGCCTGACCCGGCGCGGGCGCGAGATTTATGCCGGGCTGATCGACGCGGCGGCGGAGCGGGACCAGGCCTTTCGCGCCGCCCTGACGCCGGAGGAGTTGGCGGCGCTGGAGTCCGCGCTGGACAAGCTGGCCGCCCAGGCCCGGCGCTTCATCCAAGCGGAGGAGGCCATTGGCGCCGAGACGGAGTAGAGCCACCGTTCACCGCCGCTCCCGCAGCGCGCGTGCGGGGACGCCCGCCAGCAGCACAATCCCTGCCGTGGTGATGATGGCCGCCGAGATCTGCAAGCCCAGGCTGAGGCTTCCGGTCTCGACCCTGATCCACCCCAGCAGGGCAGGCGTCAGCGCGGCGGCGGTGGACCCCATGGCCGTCACCAGCGCGATGCCGCCGGCCTTGGCGCGGTCGGACAGATAGACCGATGGCACCGACCAGAACACCGTCAGCCCGCAATAGTGCGCCGCCGTCATCACCGCGATCAGCGCCACGGTGAGGTAGGGCCTGCCGATGGTCAGCGACAGCACGACCAGCGCCCCAGCCGCCACGAACTCGGCGCAGGCCGCGTGCCACCGCCGTTCCAGCGTCTTGTCCGAGTGCCAGCCGACGATCAGCATCGCTGCGACGCCCACCAGCGGCGGGATGCCTGACAGCAGGCCGACATCCAGCACATTCTTTACGCCGGAGGCATTGATGATGAGCGGGGACCAGAACGACACCGCGTTCGCCAGCGTGTAGGTGCCGCAGCCCACCAGGCCTAGCACATAGACGCGGGGGTCGCGCAAGGCTTGCAACAGGGCGCCAAAGTGGCCGTGCGCGCCCGCCTGGCCCGCCTTGGCTGCCTGTTCCGCCGCCAAGTCGGCGGCGATCAGCGCCTTCTCGTCTGGGGTCAGCCAGGCGGCATCTGCCGGGCGGTCCCGCAGCACGAACATCGTGCAGACGCCCAAAAGGATACTGGGGATGCCCTCCAGCAGGAACAGCCACTGCCATCCGCGCAGGCCCCGCACGTCGGCGAAGCTGTGCATGATCCAGCCCGACAGCGGCGATCCGATGATGCCGGACAGCGGCAGACCCAGGAAGAACAGCGCCGTCATGCGCGTGCGCCGGGCGGAGGGGAACCAGTAGGTGAGATACAGCAGGATGCCGGGGAAGAACCCGGCCTCCGCCATGCCGAGCAGGATGCGCGCGGCGTAGAACTCGGCGGGCGTGCGGACGAACATGGTGGCCGCGGAGACGGTGCCCCAGGCGACCATGATCCGTAGCAGCGTCTTCCGCGCGCCGATGCGGTCCAGCAGCATGTTGCTGGGCACCTCGAACAGGATGAAGCCGACGAAGAACAGGCCGACGCCGATGCCGTACACCTGGTCGGAGAAGCCGAGGTCGGTGCGCAGGCTGAGCTGCGTGATGCCGATGTTGGTGCGGTCGATGTAGTTGGCGACGTAGCACAGCAGGATGAACGGCATCAGGCGCCAGGCCACCTTGCGGTAGGTGGCGTCCGCCGCCGCGCCCACGCCCGCCGCCCCGTCCAACGCCGCTGCCTGTGCCACTGCGTCCCGCTCCCGTATGCGCCGGCTTCGGGCCGGTCCTGTGTTGTTGTTATCAACACCCGGGCTGTCCCGAGTCAACGGGAAAGCGTTGACACTATCAACGCAACGCCGTAGCGATCCTGAAAATGGACGCGCTGCGGGAGGGGCAATGTCGGACCAAGTCACGATCTGCGAATGCTTTGCCCGCGACGGCTTGCAGCACGAGGCCGCGCCGCTCGCCACGGCGGACAAGGTGGCGGCCATCGACGCCTTCACGGCTGCCGGGTTCCCGCGGATCGAGGCGACCAGCTACAGCCACCCCGGCCAGGTCCCGGCATTCCGGGACGCATCGGAGGTGCTGGCTGGCATCCAGCGCGCGCCGGGGGTGTTCTACAAGGCGACCTGCCCCAACCCGCGCGCCGTCAGCCGTGCCGCGGCGGACCTGGATGTCGGGCATGGGGCCAACGAGCTGAGCCTGCTTGTGTCCGCGACCGAGGGCCACACGGCGCGCAACCTGCGGACCACGCGTGCGGCCCAGTGGGACAGCGTGACAGAGATGGTGCAATTGGCGGCGGGGCGGTTCCGGCTGGTGGGCGTGATCTCGGTGGCGCTGGGCTGCCCGTTCGAGGGCGCGGTGGACCCCGGCGCCGTTGTGGCCGACGCTGCGCGGTTCGGCGCCATGGGTGTCACGCTGGTGTCCATCGGCGACACGACCGGGCTGGGCACGCCGGCCACCGTGCGCGCGCTGTTCCGCCGCCTGGCGTCGGAGGCCCCTGGCGTGACCCCGGTCGCGCACTTCCACAACACCCGCGGCACTGGGCTGGCCAACTGCATGGCGGCGCTGGAGGCGGGGTGCCGGTTCTTCGACAGCGCCTTCGGCGGCGTCGGCGGGCACCCGGCGCAAATCCAGTATGGGGAAGGCATGACCGGCAACGTGGCGACCGAGGACTTGGTGAACCTGCTGGAAGCGGAAGGCATGGACACCGGGCTGGACCGCGGCGGCGTGCTCGCGGCGTCCCGCCTGTGCGAGGACCTGCTGGGGCGGAACTTGCACAGCATGGTGGCGCGGGCCGGCTTCGGGCTGCTGCCGCAGCCGGGCCTGGCCCATGCCTGACCCGGCGGCCAGTCCCATGTCTGCCCCCGGTACTGATGCGGTGCTGCTGACCGAAAACCGCGGCGCCGTCCGCATCCTGCGGCTGAACCGTCCGGACAAGCTGAACGCGCTCAACACCGCGCTGACCCAGGCGCTGCTGGACGCGCTCCTGGCGGCAGACGCGGAGGACGGCGTGCGCGCCATCGTGCTGGCCGGCGAGGGCCGCGGCTTCTGCGCCGGCGCCGATCTGGCGGAGTTCAAGGACCTCACCCCGGCGCAGCACCACCTGGTGGTCCGCCGGGCCGACCTGACCTGCCGCACCCAGTCCGTGATACAGAAGCTGGGCAAACCCGTGGTGTCGGCGGTGCAGGGCGTGGCCGGCGGCGGCGGCGCTGGCCTCGCCATCGGGTGCGACATGGCGGTGGCCGGGACCGACTTGCGCTTCGGCTACCCCGAGCTGAAGCATTCCATCGTGCCGGCGCTGGTGATGACGGGCCTGCAGCGCCAGCTCGGCGCCAAGCTGGCGTTCGAGCTGATCAGCCTAGGCCGGCTGCTGGGGGCGGAGGAGGCGCAGGCGGCGGGCCTGTTCAACCGTGTCGTGCCGCCCGGTCAGGTGCTGGAGGAGGCGCTGGGCATCGCGGATGCCTGGGCCGCTGCCAGCCCGGCGGCGATGGCCGCGGCCAAGGGACTGTTCTACCGCGTGGCGGACCTGCCGTATGATGCCGCGATGGCTGCCGGGCGGGACGTGAACGCGTTAATGCGCGCCTTCCGCGAGGCGAGGGAATGACGCCGCTGGCCGGGGTCCGCGTGCTGGACTTCTCCCGCGTGCTCGCCGGGCCATTCGCGACGCAGATCCTGGCGGAGCTGGGCGCGGAGGTCACAAAGGTCGAGCGCCCGCGTACCGGAGACGAGTCCCGCGGGTTCGAGCCGCAGTTGCCGCATGGGGAGAGCGCCTACTTCTTTGCGCTGAACCGCGCCAAGCGGTCCATCACGCTGAACCTGAAAGCGCCCGAGGGCCAGCGGATCGCCCGCACCCTGGCGTCCCGCATGGACGTGGTGGTCGAGAACTTCCTGCCCGGCGAGATGGCCCGGCACGGCCTGGACTACGCCACACTGTCCGCACTCAACCCCGGCCTGATCTACGTGTCTAACACCGGCTTCGGCCAGACCGGCCCCTACCGGGACCGCAACGGCTACGACACGGTGTTTCAGGCGCTGTCCGGCGTCATGGCGCTGACCGGCCACCCGGATGCGCCGCCGGCCAAGGTCGGGCTGCCGTTCGCGGACCTGACCTCGGGCCTGTGGATCGCCATCGCCATCCTGACCGGGCTGGTCGGACGCGGGGCCACCGGGCGGGGCTGCTACGTGGACCTCGCAATGATGGACGTGCAGACCAGCCTGCTCAGCATCGCCGCGGCCCGGCTGTTCGCCCTCGATGAAGACCCGCAGCGCATGGGGACGGAGCATCAGGGGCGCGTGCCCTCGGCTGCCTTCCAGTGCAGGGATGGCGGCTGGCTGCACATCAGCGGCAGCGACCAGCATTGGCTGGCGGTGTGCCAGGTGATGGGCCTGGACGCGCTGGCCGCCGACCCGGCCCTTGTGGACAACGCCGCCCGCGTGGCGCAGCGCGGGCGCATCATGGACGCGATGCGCGCCGCCGCCGCCGCGCGGGACCGCACCCCGCTCGCGGAGGCGCTGCGGTCCCGGGGCGTGCCGGCTGGGGAGGTGAACAGTGTGCGCGACATCCTGGCCGACCCGCACATCCAGGCGCGCGGGATGGTCGAAGGGTTCGAGCATCCGACGGAGGGTGCCTTCCCCGCGCTCCGCAATCCCTTGAGGTTTCAGGGCTTTGACAACCCGGCCACCGGCACGCCGCCGCTGCTGGGCGCGGACACCGACGCCGTGCTGGCCGTGGAACTGGGACTGGACCCCCCGGCCATCGCCGCCCTGCGTGCGGCCAGGGTGGTGTAGGATGGACCCCGTGCTGGTGCGCCGCGACGGCGCCACCGCCCGCGTGACCCTCAATCGGCCGGCCGCGCGCAACGCCCTGGACTTGCCGATGTGCCTGCTGCTGCGCGACGCCTTTGCCGCGCTGGATGGGGCTGCGGACGTGCGCGTGGTGCTGCTGGACGCCGCCGGTCCCGTGTTCTGCGCCGGGGCGGACCTGAAGGAGCGGCAGGGCCGCGACGAGGCCTGGGTGCGCGGGCGCCGCCTGGCCGCCTTCGCCGCCTATGATGCCATCGAGCGGTGCAGCAAACCCGTCGTGGCCGTGGCGCATGGGGCGGTGGTCGGGTCGGGCGGGGAGATGGCGCTGGCCTGCGACTTCATCGTGGCCTCGCGCGCCGCCACGTTCCGCTTCCCGGAGCCGCAATGGGGCACGGTCGGCGCCACCCAACGCCTGCAACGGGCCATCGGCAAGCGGCGCGCGAAGGAGTTGCTGTTTACGGGCCGGGCGATGCCGGCTGACGAGGCTTACGGCCTGGGCCTGGTCGCGCGGCTTGCGGACGACGCTGCGGCGGCAGCCGACGAGGTTGCGGCAGCCATTGCCAAGGCGCCGTCGCTGGCCATGGCGCTGACAAAGCAGGCCGTGGACCTTGGCGAGGAGGTGGCGCTGGCGACCGGCATTCGCATCGAGCTGGCTGCCATCGAGCGCGTGCTGGCCGATGGCGGCTGGCGGCAGGGGGTGGAACGCTTTGCGCGCGAGGGCGGCAGCGGGGCCGGCGGCGACGTTGGCAGCACCCGAGCCGGCAGCACCGGTGCCCAGGCTAGCGCCCAAGTCGGCACGCGGGCCGGCAGCCTAGGCGAGGGCACCGATGGGAAGGGAGCATAGCTATGGATCTTGCGGCAATGTGCCCATTGACCACCGCGGACGCACTGGCCCGCGCCGCCGCTGCCGCACCGGACGTGGAGGCGGTCGTGGCCGCCGACGGGCGGATGACCTATGCCGAATTGGACCGGGAGGTCACGCATCTGCGCGCGGCGCTTGCGGCCGTGGGCATCGGCCACGGCGAGCACGTCGGACTGTGCCTGGGCAACGGCGTGCGCTGGGTGTCACTGTTCTTGGCGCTGGGATCGGTGGGCGCCGTCACCGTGCCGGTCAACACCCGCTTTCGGGCAGAGGAGATGACCTACGCGCTGCGCCAGTCCCGGGTGACCACCCTGTTCACCGTGGACCGGTTCCTGTCCACAGATTACCTGGCGATGCTGCGGAGCATCTGCCCGGCGCTCGACACCACACTGCCTGATCCCGCGCTGCCCGATCTGCGGCGCATAGTCGTATTGGGCAATAATGCGCCCGGGGGCAACGGCACTGGAGGCGACGTTGCCGGTCGTGACAGCCCTGGGGCGGCTGCGGGCGTCGCTTCACCAGGCAAGGCGTTGGAAAGCGGCCAGCCCGGCGGTGCCGTCAGCTTCAGCCGGTTCCGTTCTGGCGCCGGCCAGCCGGTTGCTTCCACCTGCACCCGGGATGACGTACTGCTGATCCAGTACACGTCCGGCACCACCTCCTTTCCCAAAGGCGTCATGCTCACCCACGCCAACATGCTGGCCAACGCCTGGGTGTCTGGCGGGCGCATCGGCTTCCGCGTGGCCGACCGTTACCACTCCGCCCGCCCATTCTTCCACGTGTCCGGCAGCACGCTATCCGTGCTGTCCGCGCTGCAGCATATGGTCACGCTGGTGACGATGGACCGGTTCGAGCCCGAGGCGGCGCTACAGCTGATGGAGCAGGAGCGCTGCACCCACTTCTCCGGCAACGACACGATGGCGCTGATGCTGCTGAACCATCCCAGCCGGGCGCATCGGCACTTGCACCTGCGCGGCGCCTGGGCCGCCGCCTCCCCGGCCATCATGCGGCGCATCATCCATGAGCTGGGCGCGCGCGAATGCGTGGCCGGCTACGGGCTGTCCGAGGCCTCCCCCAACATCGCCCAGTCCTGCTGGTGGGAGCCGGAGGACGTCCGCATCGACTCCCGGATGCGTCCGCAGCCCGGCGTCGAGGTCCGCATCCTGGCCGCGGACGGGGCGCCGTGCCCGCCCGGCGAACCCGGCGAAATCAGCGTGCGCGGCTGGAACGTGATGCGGGGCTACTGGGACAAGCCGGCGGAGACGGCTGCCGCCTTGTCCCCCGATGGCTGGCTGCTCACCGGCGACCTGGGCCGGCTGGGCACGGACGGGCGCCTGGAGTTCCTGGGCCGCGCCAAGGACATCGTCCGCGTCGGCGGCGAGAACGTCTCCCCTGCGGAGGTCGAGGACATGCTGCACCGCCACCCGGGCGTGCGCCAGGCTGCCGTGGTGGGCGTGCCCGACCCCCGGCTGATGGAGGTGGTCGCCGCCTTCGTCATCCCGAACGAAGGGGCAGCGTGCGCGCCGGCTGAGGTGATCGAGTGGTGCCGCGGGCACATGGCGGGCTTCAAGGTGCCGCGCCACGTCTGGGTGGTCGAGGACTTCGAGGCGATCGGCATGACCGCCAGCAGCAAGGTGCAGAAAAAGCCGCTGGCCGCCCATGCGCGCAAGCTGCTGGGGATGGCGGGATGAGGATCGAAACCGCCGTTACGCGCCTGCTGGGCATTGATCTGCCCGTGTTGCAGGCCGGGATGTCCTGGGCGTCGTCCTGCGCCGCGTTGCCGCTGGCCGTGTCGCGGGCAGGAGGCTTGGGCGTGATCGGCGCCGGGCCGATGCGGAGGGACGACTTGGCGCGCGTGATCGGCGAGGTTCGGGCCGGGACGGACCGGCCTTTCGGCGTCAACCTGCCGCTCTACCGGCAGGGCGCTGACGAGGTGATGGATCTGCTGCTTGAGCGGCGCATCCCGGTCCTGATCGCCTCGCAGGGTGGGCCTCGGCGCTACCTGGACCGGTTCAAGGCCATTGGCACGGTCTGCTTGCACGTGGTGGCAGGCGTGGACCATGCGCGCAAGGCGGCGGAGGCCGGGGTGGATGGGTTGGTTGTCGTCGGCGGGGAGGCCGGCGGCCATCCGCCGGCGGAACTGGTATCCACGCTGGTGGTGGTCCGGGCCGTTGTGCGTGCGCTGGGGGATCGGGTGCCGGTGGCGGCCTCCGGAGGGTTCGCGGACGGGGCGGGGCTGGCCGCTGCCCTGGCGCTGGGGGCGGGGGCGGTCAACTTCGGCACTCGCTTCATGGCGACGCCAGAGGCTGGGGTGCATAGATCGTACAAGGATGCGGTGCTTGCGGCCGGGGTCGCGGACACCCGGACGGTCGGGCGCGGGTTGGGCATGATCCGGACGCTGGCCAACCCGTTCGCTGAGCGGATGCTTGCGCTGGAGGCGGCCGGTGCCGGGCTGGAGGAGCGCAAGGCCGCGTTCGGCGCCGGGTCGCTGAAGATGGCGGCGCTGGATGGGGACATGGTGGAGGGCAAGGTGGAGGCCGGCCAGTCCGCGGGGCTGGTGAACGACCTGGTTCCGGCGGGCGAGCTGGTGCGGCGGATCGCGCAGGAATACCTGGACGCCGTGGGCCGGATGCCCCGCCTTTCCTAGCAGCCCTGCGCAGCCTTGTGCGGCAGCCCCGGATGGCCTGCCCCGGACCGCCCTGGCAGTGCCTCCCCGGCGAGGACCCATGATGCAGGAGGGACGGACATGCGGAGCCTACTATGGACCTTGGCCGTGGCGGTGGCCCTAACCAGCCCTGCTTGTGCCGAGCGCAGCCGGGCGCTGGTGCAGGCCGGCGCGGCTGACATCGAAGTCATCCAGGAGGGCGCCGGGCCGCTGGTCGTCATGCTGCCGTCCCGCGGGCGGGACTCCGAAGATTATGACGCGGTCGCCGCCGCCATCGCCGCCCGCGGCTACCGCGTCTTGCGCCCACAGCCCCGCGGGATGCACCGCAGCACCGGGCCAATGGATGAGCTGACGCTGCACGACTTCGCCCATGACGTTGCCGCGGTGATCGAGGCCCAGCACGCCGGCCCCGCCGTCATCATCGGCCACGCTTACGGCAACTGGGTCGCGCACATGACGGCGGTGGACCACCCGTCGCTGGTCCGCGGCGTCGTGTTGGCAGCCGCCGCCGCCAAGTCCTACCCGCCGGGGCTGAGCGAGGCCGTCACCCGCTCCGCCGACCCAGCGGTGCCGGAGGCGGAGCGTCGGCGCTACCTGGAAATGGCGTTCTTCGCACCGGGGCACGATCCCTCGGCCTGGCTGACCGGCTGGTATCCCGCCGCCAGCATCAGCCAGCGCGACGCCGCCGCCCGGACCGCTCAATCCGAGTGGTGGGCGGGCGGCACGGTGCCGCTGCTGGACCTGCAGGCCGGCGACGACCCGTTCAAGCCCGCCGCCAGCCGCACCGAGCTGAAGGACGAGTTCGGGGAGCGCGTGACCATCGCCGTGATCCCCGGCACGCGCCATGCGCTGCTGCCGGAAGCGCCGGATGCGGTGGCCGAAGCCGTCGTGGCGTGGACGCGCGGGCTGCCGTGATGCCGACCTGCCCGGCGGCCTCTTCCTTGCGCGCGCCCTTCCAGTGCATCAGCATGTTATTCCGCAATGAGAGGGCAGAGGCGATGTTCCGAAGGACGATCCTGGCTTGTGCGGCGGCAGCGGCGCTCTTTGCGGCCTGGGCAGGCCCGGCCACGGCGCAACAGACCCTCCGGGTCGGCGCTACCCCGACTGGGATGCCGTTCACCTTCCTGAACACCAAGACCAACACTATCCAGGGCATGATGGTGGACCTGATCACCGCAGTGGCAGAGGAGAACGGCCTCAAGGCCGAAATCCAGCCGATGCAGTTTTCGACGCTGGTGCCCGCGCTCACGACCAGCAAGCTGGACGTGGTGTCCGCCGCCATGCTGATCACGCCGGTGCGCCAGCAGGTGATCGACTTCAGCACGCCCGTCTACACCTACGGCGAGGGCCTGGTGGTGCCCGCCGCCGACAAGCGTGACCTGGTGGACGCCAAGGAGCTGGCGGGCGGCACCGTCGGCGCTCAGGTCGGCACCGCCTATGTCGAGCCGCTGAAGAAGCTCGGCGTGTTCGCCGACGTGAAGGTCTATGACACCTCGCCGGACATCCTGCGTGACGTGAGCGCGGGGCGGCTGCAGGGCGGCTTCGCCGACTTCCCCATTGTCGCCTATGCCATCGACCAGGGGACCTGGCCCGGCCTGCGCCTCGTGCGCTCCTACAAGCCGATGGTCGTCGGCTCCATCGGCATCGCCGTCCGCAAGGACGAGCCGGAGCTGCTGGTGAAGATCAACGCCTCGCTGGACCGGATGCGCGGTGACGGACGCCTCAAGGCGATCCTGGACAAGTGGGGCCTCTAGCCGCGGCGCCGTGGCCGCCTTCCTGTCCGACGCGCGGGAGTTCCTGCCGATCCTGCTGTCCGGCATGTGGCTGACGGTCCTGGTCGCGCTGGGGTCGCTGCTGCTGTCCACCGTGCTGGGCCTGGGCTGGGTGCTGCTGCGGGTGTCCGGCGTGCGCTGGCTGGCCGCGGCCAGCCTCGTCGCCATCAACCTGATCCGCGGCGTGCCGATCATCGTCATCCTGTTCTATGTTTATTTCGTTATGCCCGACCTCGGCCTGTCGCTCAGCGCCTTGCAGGCGGCGGTCCTAGGCCTGGGAGTCGCCTACTCCGCCTATCAGGCCGAGAATTTCCGCGGCGCCATCGAGGCGGTCGATGCCGGGCAGCTTGAGGCGGCGTCGTCCATCGGCATGGGCTGGGGGCTGTCCATGCGGCGGGTGATCCTGCCGCAGGCCCTGCGCGTGGCGCTGCCGGGCTTCGGCAACGTGTGCGTGATGATGCTGAAGGACAGCTCGCAGGCGTCCACCATCACCGTGGCCGAGTTGGCGCTGCAAGGGAAGCTGATCGCCTCCTCCACCTTCAAGAACACCACCGTGTTTACCCTGGTGGCGCTGCTTTACCTGTGCATGAGCCTGCCGCTGATCCTAATGGTGCGCCGGCTGGAGCGGCGGGCGGCCCGGCCATGACCCCGGCGCGATGATCGAGCTTACGGACGTCCACAAGAGCTTCGGCGCCAACCCCGTCCTGCGCGGCATGACCGCGCGCGTGGACGCCGGGGAGGTCGTGTGCATCATCGGACCCTCGGGGTCCGGCAAGAGCACCCTGCTGCGCTGCGTGAACGGGCTGGAGCGGTATGACAGCGGCAGCATCACGATCGAGGGCCGCCGGGTCGATCCCGCACACCGCTCCATCCGTGAGGTGCGGACGCAGGTGTCCATGGTGTTCCAGCGCTTCAACCTGTTCCCGCACCGTACCGCGCTGGAGAACGTGACAGAGGGGCCGATTCACGTCCTGCGCGAAGCACCCGCCGCCGCCGCGGAGCACGGCCGCCACCTGCTGGCCCGGGTCGGCCTAGCCGGGCGGGAGGATGCGCGCCCTGCCCAGCTCTCCGGCGGGCAGCAGCAGCGCATCGCCATCGCCCGGGCACTGGCGATGCGGCCCAAGGCCATCCTGTTCGACGAGCCGACCTCGGCCCTGGACCCGGAGCTGGTCGGCGACGTGCTGCAGGTGATGCGCTCCCTGGCCGATGAGGGCATGACGATGGTGGTGGTCACGCACGAGATGGCCTTCGCCCGGGAGGTCGCCGACCGCGTGCTGTTCATCGACGGCGGCCTGATCGTCGAGCACGGCCCGGCGCGCGACGTGGTGGGCCGCCCGCAGCATTCCCGCACGCAGGACTTCCTGCGCCGCGTGCTCAACCCGCTCTAGCAGGGGCGCTCATGGCTGAACCTTTCCCGCTCGCGCCCTCGCTCTGGGCCGCCACCGCCCCGTCCGCCCCGGACACGCCGCCGCTGGCGGAGGATATGCAGGCCGACGTGTGCATCATCGGCGGCGGCTTCTGCGGCCTGTCCGCTGCGCTGCACCTTGCCGAGGCCGGGACGCACGTGGTGCTGCTGGAGGCGCACGAGCCGGGCTGGGGCGCCTCTGGCCGTAATGGCGGCCAGGTGATCACGGGCCTGAAATGGGACCCGGACGAGCTGGCGTCGCTGCTGCCCGGCGACGCCGGGGAGCGGCTGGTGGCGTTCGCCGGCGGCACGGCGGACACGGTGTTCGGCCTGATCCGGCGGCACGGGATGGACGTGCCGCACACCCGTGCCGGCTGGATACAGGGCGCACACACCGCCACCGGGATGCGGGAGGCCGAGCGCCGGGCGGGGCAGTGGGCGCGGCGCGGCGCCGACGTGGCGGTGCTGGACCGGCACGAGGCCGAGGCGGAACTGGGCACCGCGTCCTACCAAGGCGGCTGGGTGGACCGGCGCGGCGGCGGGGTGCAGCCGCTGGCCTATGCGCGCGGCCTGGCACGCGCAGCCCTTCAGGCGGGCGCCGCGATCCACGGCGGCACACGGGCGGCCGCCATCGAGCGGCGGGATGGGCGTTTCCTGGTCCGCACCGCCCACGGCCCGTCCATTCGGGCCGACCGGGTGCTGCTGGCGACCAACGGCTACACCGGGGACCTCGTGCCCGGCCTGCGGCGCACAGTGATCGCTGTCAACTCGTTCCAGGTCGCGACGGAGCCGCTGAGCGGCAACGTCCGGCGGTCCATCCTGCCGAACGGCCACGTCTCGTCGGACACGCGCAAGCTGCTGCTGTATTTCCGGCTGGACCATGAGGGCCGGCTCCTGATGGGCGGGCGCGGCCCGTTCCAGGAGCCGCAAGGACCCGGCGACTGGGCGCACCTGGAGCGCGTGCTGGCCAAGGTCTATCCGCAGGTGGCCGGCACGCCCATCGCCTACCGCTGGTGCGGCCGCGTGGCCGTCACGCGCGACTTCCTGCCGCACCTGCACGAGCCCGAGCCGGGCTTGCTGATGGACATCGGCTGCATGGGCCGCGGCGTCGGCCTGCAAAGCAGTATGGGCGCGGCGCTGGCCCGGCACATGCTGACCGGCGAGGCCCTGCCGTTGCCGGCCACCCGGGTCCAGCCCATCCCGCTACATGGGCTGCAAAGCCTGTATGTCGCGGCCACCATCGCCTGGTACCGTGCGAACGACGCCGGGCTGCGGTAGCGCCTCGGTCTGCCCGGCGGGCTGGGGCAGGGCGTCAACCGGTGTTGTCAGGTTGGCGGGCTCGATCGGAGCGTGGCAGCGTGGCGGGCATGACGACGGCACCCAACCCTTACCGCGGCTTCCGTTTCCCCGGCCGAGGTGATCGAGCACGCGGTGTGGCTGTATGAAAGTTGAAGTTGACCCGCTCTGGTGGCCCTTCCGCGCTTTGCGTGGAGCCGGACTTCCCGACTCAGCCGGCGAACCATTGATCTTGGGTCGGAAAGAGTACTGTCTTATCCAACCACGTCAGACCTGATAGTCGAAGCCATTCGATCCGAACTTCAACCCCCGAGGTTCAGCGCCTTGTGCTTACCGGGCGATCAATTGCCTCCACGCAAAGCCCGGAGGGGCCACCGTAACGGGGGATGGTCAGAAATGCGATTACCCTGCGAACGGAGTGGACCACAATTGTCAGGCGATGCTGACACGTGCCACGATTACCCTGACGAATTTGGAGGCGAGCCGTTGTCGGGTAGTGATCCAGTCGTGACAGCCACGACGACGCACCTGCAAGGAAGGTTCGTTGTGTCGGCGCTCGGACACCCTTTCGTTGCCGACCAGGCAGCGAAGCATGGCGGGCCGGGCGGCGCGGCGGGCGCGGCCGAAATGTTCCTCGCATCGTTGCTCGCCTGCGCGTTCGGCATCATGCAGCGCACGGCGCGCGAGCGCGGCTTGCCCCTGGCCCGCATCGAGGCGGACGCAAGCTACACCCTCGCGCCGGAGGACCGGACGCGCTTCCAGCGCATCCGCATGGCGTTCACCGTGACGGGCCTTTCCCAAGCCGGGGCGGAGGCGCTGGTGGCCGCCTTTGCGGCGCAGTGCCCGATTTACAACACGGCCGCCCGGACCACGCCCACCGAGATCACCACCACAATTGCCTGAACCAGGAGGCGGCCCGATGGATGACAGCCCCGCGGCGCCGCGGCACATGCACCTTGCGGCCTTCGTCAGCGCCGGGCCGGTTTCGGGCACGCATGGCGGCTGGCGGCACCCGGCGGCGGACCGGAACATCCTGGCCGCAAGCTACTACGCAGGCGTCGCACGCACGCTGGAGCAGGGCTGCTTCGACCTTCTGTTCCTCGCCGACATCCTCGCCATCCCCGACCGGCTGCACGACTCCATGGACAGCCAACTCCGCTACGGAGCGTTGGGCGCGCTGCGGCTCGACCCGCTGCTGGTGCTCGCCTCGGTCGCCGGCAGCACACGCCACCTTGGCCTGGCATGCACCGTTTCGACGACCTACTACCCGCCCTACCAGGTGGCGCGCGCCCTGGCGACGCTCGACCACCTGAGCGCGGGGCGGGCGGCGTGGAACATCGTCACCTCGTTTCAGAAGGCCGAGGCGCGCAACTTCGGCCTGGAGGAGCACCTGTCGCGCGAGGACCGCTACGACCGCGCCGACGAGTTCGTCGAGGTCTGCGGCAAGCTGTGGGACTCCTGGGCCGACGACGCGCTGGTGCTCGACCCCGTGGCGCCGATGTTCGCCGACCCCGCCAAGGTGCGCCGCGTGGACCATGACGGCCGCTACTTCCAGGTTCGCGGCCCGCTCAACGTCAGCCGCAGCCCGCAGGGGCGCCCGGTGTATGTCCAGGCCGGCGCGTCCGACCGGGCGCGCGACTTCGCGGCGCGCTGGGCCGAGGTCGTGTTCATCACCCCACCCTCGGTCGAGGCGGCGAAAAGCGCCCGTGCCGACCTGCGCGCCCGCGCCGAAAGGTTCGGCCGCGACCCCAGCAGCCTCAAGGTCCTGCCCGGCGTCTGCCCGGTCGTTGCCGAGAGCCGCGGCATCGCCGACGAGCGCCGGGCGCTGCTGCAATCCCTGTCGGCGGCCGAGGCCGGGCTTTCGACGTTGTCCTACCATCTCGATGCCGACCTGTCGCAGTTCCCGCAAGACCAGGTGCTGCCGGAGATGGAGGTGTCCGGCGTCCAGGGCCACTACAAGGAGGTCGCGGAAATGACCCGCAAGACCGGGATGCCGCTGTCGAAGCTCGGCCAGCAGTATGGCGCCGGCCGGCACGCGGCGGGCTTCACCGGCACCGCGGCCGACATCGTGGACACCATGGCCGCCTGGCACGATGCCGGCGCCTGCGACGGCTTCATGTTCCAGGTGCCCTGGGCGCCCGGCGGCGTCGAGGACATCGTCCGCCTGGTCATCCCGGAGCTGCAGCGCCGCGGCCGGTTCCGTCATCGCTACGAGGATGCGACGCTGCGCGGGCACCTTGGCCTGGCACGCCCTTCGGCGTGACGGCCTGGCACGCCCTCCGGCGTTGCAGCCTGCGGGCGCCCTGGCAGTGGCTGGGCCTTGGCGGCACCCGCGAATTGCACGACCATCGCCGCGTCCACCGTCCGGGAGCCTGCGCCATGCGCCTAGCCGCCGCCCTGCTCGCCATCGCCGCTGCCGGGGCAGCCTGCCCGCCGGTGGCACGGGCCGCCGACCCGAGCATCCCCGTCCTGGTGCCGATCACCGGCTTCCTCGCGGTCGAGGGGCGGAGCCAGCGGAACGGCGCCGTCCTCGCGCTCACCACGCAGCCGCCCGGCCTCAAGGTTCAGCATGAGGTGTCGGACACCGGCACCAGCCCGGAGGTCGCGGTCAATGCGCTGGAGCGCGCGGCCGGCGACCCGTCCACCATCGCGGTCGTGGCGCCCATGCTGGGCACGCAGATGCTGGCGATGCTGCCGGTCGCGCTGGAAGCCAAGCTGCCCTTGCTGACCATGAGCGGCACCGCCGCCATCACGCAGAAGGGCAACCCCTACGTGTTCCGCTTCTTCCCCGATGACGGCGTGACCAAGGCGGCGCAGGTCCGCTTCGCCATTGAGGAGCGTGGCCTGCGCCGCCCGGCGCTCATCACCCAGACCACCGCCTATGGCCAAAGCGGCCGCGAGGAAATGCTGCGCCTGCTGCGCGAGCGCGGCATCACGCCGGTCTATGAGGACGCGCTCGACGTTTCGGTGCGTGACATGACGCCCGTGCTGGCGAAGGCGCGGGCGGCGGGCGCCGACTCGCTGCTGCTGCACCTGCACGGAGGGCCGACGGCGCTGCTGCTCAAGGCCGCGACAGCGATGGGCGCGCAGGTGCCGGTCATCGCCGGGTCCGGCCTTTCGCAGCCCAGCACGCTCGCGCTGCTGGAGCCGGCGGAGCTGGCCGGCGCCTGTGCCGAGACCGGCTCAAGCCCGGTGTCCGGCGAGACGCCTGCCATGCAGGCGTTCGCCGCCGCCTACCGCCGCGCGTTCAACAGCGACCCGGACGCCTTCGCCGTGGGCCAGTATGACGGGACGATGATGGCGCTGCAGGCCATCGCCGCAGGCGCGCGCACGCCGGAGGCGCTGACGCGGGCGCTGGCCACCACCAGCTACGAGGGGCTGGCGATGACCTACCGCAGCAACGGCCGCGGCGACATGGCGCACGAAGCCGTCATCATCTGCTTCGACGGCAGCCGCCGCACCCCGAAGGTGGTCAAGCACTACGGCCCGGGCTAGCGCGTGCTGGCCCTGCAACTGCTGTTCAACGCGCTGGCGCTGGGCGCCGCGTATGCGCTGGTGGCGCTGGGCTTCGTGCTGGTGCTGAACGCGACGGGAGCTGTCAACTTCGCTCAGGGTGACTTGGTCATGGCCGGCGGGTTCGGCGCGCTCGCGCTGGGGTCGTGGCTCGGGTTGCCGGGGCTGGCGCTGCTGGCGCCCTTGCTGGTGGGCATGGCGGCGCTGGGGCTGGGGATCGCGCTGGCGGCCTACTTCCCCATCCGCCGCCGCCCGGCCGATACGGTGTTCATCAGCACCATCGCTGTCGGGATCATCCTCAGCAACGGCGCCAACGCGCTGTTCGGCCCGGAGCCGAAGGCGACCCCGCCCTTGATCGCTGCCGGGGAGTGGCGGCTGGACGGCTTGGTCGTGCCCTACCAGTCCGCGGCGACGATCCTGGTGGCGGCGGGGCTGATCGGCGCCTTGCATCTCCTGTTCACCCGCACGCAGTTGGGCCGCCGGCTGCGCGCCACGGCGCAGGACCGGGAGATCGCGGCCTGCGTCGGCATCCCGGTGGACCGGATGGTCGCCGCGACCTTCGCAGTGGGCGCGGCGCTCGCCGGGGCCGCAGGGCTGCTGCTGTCGCGCAGCTTCTTCGTGTCGCCCACGGACGGCGGCAACTACATGCTGAAAGCCTATGTGGCGGTCACGATCGGCGGCTGGGGCAGCATCCCGGGCGCGGTGCTGGGTGCCGTGCTGATTGCGGTGTTCGAGGTCGCCTACCCGGCGCTCCCAGCCCTGGTACCTGCCCTGGCGCCTTATGGGAACGCCTTCAGCCAGGCCTGGTCCACCGTCGTGCTCTATTTGCTGATCCTGCTGATCCTGTGGCGCCGGCCGCAGGGGCTGTTCGGCGAGGCCGTGCGGGTGCGGCCCTGAGATCGCCGCCGGCCGCCTGGGTCAACGGCCTGGCGGCTGCAGGGCTTGCGGCCTACCTGCTGTGGTCCGGCATGACAGGCGGGACCTATGCGCTGCGCGTGCTGTCCATCGCAGGAATTTACGGGCTGCTGGGCGTGGGCTACCAGTTCATCTTCGGTCATGCCGGGGCGCTGGCGCTCAGCCAGGGGACGTTCATGGGCGTCGGCGCCTATGCGTCGGGGATACTGGCGCTGCGGGCCGGGCTGCCGTTCGACGCGGCGCTGCCGCTGTCGGTCGGGGCGCCGGTATTGCTGGCGCTCCTGGTCGCGGCCCCGGTGCTGCGGCTGCAAACGCACTACTTCGCACTGGCGACGCTCATCATCAGCCAGGTGGTGCTGCTGGCCGCGACGGAGTGGCGGGGGCTGACCGGAGGGGCGAACGGCCTGGGCGGGGTGCCGCCGCTGCAACTGCTTGGCGTGCCGATCCGGCCGGGCTGGCCGCTGCTGGCGACGGTCTGGAGCTTCGTGGCCGCCGGGGCGCTGCTGGCGTGGCAGGTCACGCGCGGACGGCTGGGCCAAGCCTGGGCCTGCATGCGCGCGGCGCCCGCCGCAGCCTCCGCGATCGGCCTTGATGCGGCGCGGCTCCGGCTGGTCGCGTTCCTGCTCAGCGCCGCGTACGCCGGGCTGGCCGGGTCGTTGTATGTCCATGCACTGCGGGTGTTCAGCCCCGACGCGCTGGCTTTCCCGGTCGTCGTGACCTGCCTGACGATCGTGGTCGTGGGGTCGCGCCTGCGGCCGGCCGGCGCGCTGCTGGGGGCGGTGCTCATCATCCAGTTGCCGGAATGGTTCAGGGGGCTGCGGGACCTCTATTTGCTTGCCTATGGCTGCATCCTGCTGCTGGTGATCGTGCTGGCGCCGGCGGGGCTGCTGGGCACGGTCGAAAGCTGGGTGGCGCGGCTGGTCCCCGTCGCCGCGCCGCCGCCGCCGCCGATGCGCGCGCTGGCGCCCTGCGCGGCGGGCCAGGCGACGGCGGGCGTTCCGGTGCTGGACGTGCAGGGCTTGTCCAAACGGTTCGGCGGCGTCACCGCGCTGGACGCGGTGGGACTCCGCGTGATGCCGGGCGAGGCGCTGGGGCTGATCGGGCCGAACGGGTCGGGCAAGACCACCCTCGTGAACCTGGTATCGGGACTATATCAGCCGGATAGCGGCGCCGTCCGCTTGTGCGGCGAGGACGTGACGGGCTGGCCGGCGCACCTGCTCTCCCGCGCCGGCATCGCGCGGACGTTCCAGACGGTGGCGCTGGTCGAGGACATGACCGCGCTGGACAACGTCGCCATCGCCCGGGACGCCGCGGGCATCGGGCTGCTGGCCGCGTTGCGCGCCGGCCCCCGCGACGCCGCACAGGCGCGCGCGCGGGCAGAGGCCGCATGGCTGCTGGACCGCATGGGGGCCGGCGATGCGGCGATGGCGCCTGCCGGGAGCCTGCCCTACGGCGTCCGGCGGCGGGTGGAGATCGCCCGCGCGCTGGCGTCGCAGCCAAGGCTCCTGCTGCTGGACGAGCCGGCGGCGGGGCTGAACGAGACGGAGCAGGCCGACCTGGCCGCCCGCCTGCGCGGCCTGTTGGGCGACGGCCTGGCTCTGCTGGTGATCGAGCACAACATGGGCTTCCTGGTGCCGCTGGTGGACAGGCTGGCTTGCCTTGATGCGGGACGGCTGATCGCCGAAGGGCTGCCCGGCCAGGTGAAGGCGGACGCGCGGGTGATCGAGGCCTACCTGGGCACCGCGGCCGAGCCGGCCATGCCGTGACGGCGCTGCTGGAGGTGGACGGGATCGAGGTCCGCTATGGCGGGGTCGTGGCGCTGCGCGGCGTGTCGCTGCGGGTGGAGCCTGGCCAGGCCGTCGCGTTGCTGGGGGCGAACGGCGCGGGCAAGAGCACCCTAATGAAGGCTGTGATGGGCCTGCTGCGGACGCACGCCGGGCAGGTGCGCTTCGACGGACGGCCGTTCGGCGCCCTGCCGCCGGAGCGGCGGGCGCGGCTGGGCGTGGGATACTGCCCCGAGGGCCGCCGGACCTTTCCCGGCCTGCAGGTGCAGGAGAACCTGCAGGTCGCGTGCTGGGACGGTGCCGCGGAGCGGGCGCGGCGGGTGGAAGAGATGTTCGCGCTGTTCCCGGCGCTGCGCGCCAAGGCGGACCACCCGGCCTGGCAGCTCAGCGGCGGGCAGCAGCAGATGCTGGCCATCGGCCGGAGCCTGATGGGCCGCCCGCGCCTGCTATTGCTGGACGAGCCGTCGCTCGGCTTGTCACCGGTGCTGACGGACGAGGTGATCGCCCGCATCCCCGTGATCACGGCGGGCGGCACCGCCGTGCTGCTGGCGGAGCAGAACGCGGCGAAGGCGCTCGGGGTGTGCGGCCAGGCTTGGGTCCTGCGCACCGGGCAGGTGGTGGGGCAAGGGCCGGCGGCCGAGCTGGCCCGCAGCCCCGATGTGCGGAAGGCGTTCCTGGGCGGCTAGAGCATGACGGGTGCAGGTGGATGCACCTGTCATGCCCTGGCCTTTGTTTTTGCGAGCGTGTTCAGCGATCAGGTTATACCAACCGCCCTATGTAATGACCGGTCTTGCTAGATTTGCTACGTTGAAAATCCCAGTGGTGGCAGAGGCAGAAAGCGGTCATCACATAGGGCGGTTGGTATTACTCGATCCGAGCCATCATGCTCTAGGTGCCGCGTGGGACAAGGAGGACCGATGAACGGGAGCAACAGGCCGCAAGGCGGGATGCGTGGGCTGGGGGACCGGCCGTGATGGCGCAGCCCTGGATGTTCGTCCATTCCGCGCGGGAGGTCATGGCCGGCGCGGGCTGTCTTGGCCGCGCGGCGGAGCTGGCGCGCAGGGAGGGCCGCCGCCGGCCCGCGCTGGTGCTGGACCCCTGGTTCGCCGGCACGCCAACCGCGCTCGGCCTGGCGGCGGAGCTGCAGGAGGCGTGCGGCACGGCGGCAGCCATTCATGTGGTGCCGCCGGGCGAGCCGGACCTTGCGGCCGTCGAGGGCGTGCGTGCCGCGCTCCATGCCGCCGACCCTGACATCGTGCTGGTGCTGGGTGGCGGCAGCGCCATGGACGCTGCCAAGGTCGGACGGATGCTGGTCAGCAACCCCGGCCCACCCGAAGCCATCGCGGGCGCCGCCGGCAAGCCGATGCGCCCGCACGGCAGCCTCTTTATCGCCGTCCCTACCACCGCCGGCACTGGCAGCGAGGTGAGCGAGAGCGCCGTCATTTCCGTGTCCGGCGGCGACTACAAGATGATCTTCCGCAGCCCGGAGATGACGCCGCATGCCGCCCTGCTCAACCCTCCCACAATGTTGCAAAACTTCCCTTTGACCTGTCCGTGAGGCTTGCTCGTGAGCATCTCCGACCGGGATACGGCGAGGGATTTCTGGGCGCGCCGGTGGTAATCT
>JAABUJ010001973.1_pt1 | contig 27312 bp, 45 predicted proteins | sample 5559131 | NCBI WGS metagenome assembly JAABUJ01 (sample SAMN10711875, study PRJNA513366) | rock metagenome | isolation source: Antarctica rocks | place: Antarctica: Victoria Land, Mt New Zealand nord | collected 2016-01-07
AGCGCGCGCCCAGCGCAGCCGCCGCCGCCGCTGCGGCCGCCGCGCTGCAGGAGAGCGGCGCGCGCCATGCGGCGCTGGCTATGGAGCTGGCCGCGCAGCGCGAGGACAGCGCAGCGGCCGCCGCCGCTGCGGCCGCCGCGCTTCAGGAGAGCGGCGCGCGCCATGCGGCGCTGGCTACGGAGCAGGCCGCGCAGCGCGAGGACAGCGCAGCCGCCGCCGCCGCTGCGGCCGCCGCGCTGCAGGAGAGCGGCGCGCGCCATGCGGCGCTGGCTACGGAGCAGGCCGCGCAGCGCGAGGACAGCGCGGCGGCCGCCGCAGCTGCGGCTCGCGCGGCGGACGACCAGGAGGCGCGCTGCGCTGCGCTGGAACGGCAAGCGGCCGACCTGGCCGCGCGCGAGGAGCGGCTTGAGCGCGAGCTGGCTGACGCTCGCGCGGAGGGTGCGGCGGCCACCGGCGAGGCGACGCGGCTGTCGGGCGAGCTTGCGGACAGTAGCGCACAGGTGGCCGCGGCAAGCGGCGAGGCCGAGCGGCTCGCTGGCGAGCTGGGCGCTGCGCGCGGGGAGGCGACCGCCTCAGCCGGCGAGGCGGCGCGGCTGCTGGGCGAGCTTGCCTATGCGCGGTCAGACGCTGCTGCGGCGAGCGGCGAGGCCGAGCGGCTCGCCGGTGAGCTGAGCGCCGCGCGCGGGGAGGCCGCGGCGGCGGCCGGCGAGGCCGGGCGGCTCGCCGGCGAGCTGGCTGGCGCGCGCGCAGACGCAGCGGCAGTCGTCGACCGCGCCGAGCGCGCCGATGCGGAGCTGGCGGCAATCGGCGCACACGCCGCGGCGGCGGCCGGCCAGGCGCGCTCGGCCGCAGGCCCTCCGTCCCGCGCCGCATGCGCTTCCCGCGCCCTGCAGCTATGCGTGGGTGAAACCTGCTGACACATGCACTCAGCACTCGGTGCTGCACTGCATGTTTTGCCAGAGATGCGATGCGGTGTGGGTGCATGGAGCATGCCTGCGAGCGGGTCGCCGCGCACCGAAGCGCGCGGGCCGCGGCGCCGCAGGCGGAGCGGCTGCACGCCGAGCTGGCAGCCGCCGGCGTCTCAAGCTCGGCCGCCGCCGACCGCGCCGCGCGCCTGGACGCCGAGCTGGCAGCCGAGCGCGCGGCTGCGTGCACAACTGCCGAGCAGCGCCGCGATCTGCAGGCCGCGACGCGCGACCTGCGCGCCGAGCTGGGCGCCGCGGCGGCGCGCGTGGCGGCGGTGGAGGGCGCGCTCGCGGCGGCGCGCGACAGGGTCCAGGCCCTGGAGGCCGAGGCCGCGCTGGCCGGCGCCTGCGAGGCCGAGCGCGCGCGGGGCGAGCAGGCCGGGCGCGCGGCCGCGGCGTGCGCCGGCGAGGTGGCCGCCGGGCGCCTGGCCGCGCTGACTGCCCAGGCGCGCGCCCTGTCCGCGCCCGCCGCCCGGCGCTGCCCGGCTCTCTGCCTGAGGCTCAACCATGCCGTGCAAGGAAGGAGCTGCAGCCTGCCTGCACTTCACAGCCAGCTTCCACTGTAGGACTGTTTCTAGCTAGAATGATGAATCTGAAACTGACTCAGACTGCACCTCAGTCTATCGACACTCAACTCAGGTTCGCTGACTCCCCGCCCCGCCGCGCAGCACGAGCGGCTGCAGGCGGACGCGGCCGCGCAGGCGGCGGCGCTGTCCGCGGCCGAGCGCGCTGCGCGCGCTGCGGAGGCGCGCGCGGCAGAGTCTGCTGCTGAAGCCGAGGCGCGCCGCTGCCACGCGCCCATGCCCGCTGTCAGGTCCAGGGGGGTTCAAGTGCGCGGAGCGCTGGCATGCATGGCGTGAAGGGTGGGCGTTTCAACCAGCCTGGCGCGCCTGTCACCTGTGCATGCGCCTGGCCTCCAGCGACTGCGCTGCCACATCCGTATAGTAAGGTGACAAGCACACTGTCCCAGGCCTTTGGCTTGCCATACGGCTGTCCCGCGCGCCTGCAGGCGGCGCGCGGCGAGGCCGCCCAGGCCGCCCAGCGCGCGCGCGACCTGGAGGCAGCGCGCGTGGCGCTCAAGGCCGAGCTGGCGAGCGCGGCTGGCCGGAGCGAGGCGCTCAGAGCGCGGGCCGCGGCCGCGGCCGCTGCGGCGCACGAAGCGGAGCTCGGGGCCGCCCGGCTTGAGGAGCGGCGCGCCGCCGGCGCGGCCGAGCTGGCGGCGGCGCGCGAGCGCGGCGCCCAGCTGGCGGAGCAGCTTGCGGCGCGCGCGGCCGCGCTGGACGCCGCGCGCGCGCACGCCGCCGAGGTCGAGCGGCAGCTGGCGGCCGGCGCTGCAGCGCTGGCCGCGGAGCGCGCCGCTGCAGGCGAGCTCGCCGAGCAGCAGGCGGCCGTTTCAGAGGAGCTGGTCGCCGAGCGGGCCGGCGGCGCCCGCCTGGCGGAGGGCCTGGCTGCCGCCGAGGCGCGCGCCGCGGCCGCCGCCGCTGACCTGGACGCCGAGCGGGCGAAGGCCGCGCAGCTCGCGGACAACCTGGCGGCGGCTGAGGCGCTGGGCGCGGCCTGCACTGCCGAGCGGGATGCGGCGCGGGCCGGCTGCGCCCAGCTGCGGGGCGCCCTGGCGGCGGCCGAGGCGGCGGGCGCGGCCGCCGCCGCGGACCGCGACGCCGCGCGCGCCGAGGCGGGCGCGCTCGCGCCGCGCCTGGCCACGGCGGACGCGGCGCGTGCGGCGGCCGCGGCGGCCACGGCGGCCGCAGGCGAGCGCGCGCGGGCGGCGGCGGCCGACGCGGCGGGCCTGCGCGCCGCGCTCGCGCTGCGCGAGGAGCTCATCCTCGATCAGGACGACCGCCTCAAGGTGGGCGCCCGCTCCTCCATGCGCGTCGCCGGCCGAGCTTGTGCATCCATGCATCCATGCATCCATTCATGCATGAGGCGCGCAGGTCCCCTCTTGCAGGGAGAAGCTTGCTGTTGCAAGCCGCAGCCCCCTCCTGCCTGTCGCGGTGTGCTGTGCGTGCACCGCCCAGTCGCATGACGGGGCCACGGCAACACAGCCGCATGATGGAGCAAGACAGGCGCGGAATGTGGCGCTCGCGCGGCCGGCAGGCGCTGGAGGCGCAGCTGGACGCGGAGCGCGCGGCGGCGGCGGCCGCAGCGGCGGCGGCGCCCGCGCGCCAGCCCGGCCGCGGCGTGACGCCCGCCGAGCTGGACCGCCTGCTGCGCGAGCAGCGCCATGACGCGGAGCGCAGGCGCGGCGCGCTGGCTGCCCCGCCGCGGCGATGCGCTGAGCGCGCACATAACGCGGACGGTGCCAGGCAGTGCGTGTAGCGCTGGGGTGCACTCGTGTGCTCTTTTGAACATGCGCTGTGCTGCAAGACAGCTGGGCGAGCCTGTGCAGCAGCGGGGCTGATGCAGGCTGGGGAGCCTGGCAGCCTCGCGGGTACCACCATGCGAATTATTCCGTTAAAGAATGGGAATCAAGCACCTCAGGCCCTGTGGCGCCATGCAGCCGCGCGGCGGCGGTGCGCGAGGTCAAGGCGGCCGCGCGCGCGGAGCTGGCCGCGCGCGACGGGCGCGCGCGCGAGCTCGCGGCCGAGCGCAACGCGGCGCTGGCGCTCGCGCAGCAGCACGCGCAGCAGGTGCAGGCGCGTGTCGGCTGTCTCACTGCGGCACAGCAACAGCTCTCCATGCGCTCTGCAGGCAATTATGCTCGGGTTTGCTTGTCTGTGCTTGCATGGTGCCCGAGACGCTGGGGCCCGGGCAAACACGTGTGCGCGACACTGCCCACTCCTGCGGTGGCTAGCCTGAGCAGCTCAACATGAGACTGTTTGGCTCTGTACTTACCAGGCTCGGCTATCACAGAATTATGTTGCCCAAGCGCAGGCGACGGAGGAGGCGCGCGCGTGGGCGGCCGACGAGCGCGGCGCGCTCGCAGCGCAGCTGCGCGCGGCGACCGCCGAGCACGACGCCGCGCTGCGCCGCGTGCGCGAGCTGACCGCTGCGCTGGACGTGTCGGCCGCGGAGGGCGCGCGCGCGCGGTGCGCTGCGCACGCTGTCACATGCGGCGGTTGTGCTCGTCCTTGGGTCGCTCACAACTGACATCTGATGTGTCAGTGCCAGACTTACAGAGGTCTCTGTGAGTGCACATTGTGTGATGAAAGCTGGGTCGGCCGAGATGGCATTCCCGGACAAACCCCACACGGGCGTCTTGGCAGCATGCATCAGGGCGTCGTGCTCCTCCTCCTGCATCATTCTGAGTATTGACTGAGCAGCATGCACCAGGGCGCTGCCTTCCCGCTGCATCATGCTGCATTCCAAGTGCTGAGAAAGAGCAGAAGTGTTGCTTCTGCTATTGAAGCAGCCAGCCCCCGCGCGCGCAGGGCCATGGAGGGCGAGCTGGCCGAGGCGCGCGCGGCCGCGGAGGACGCCGAGGCGGCCGCCGCGCAGCTGGAGGCGCTGCGGCGCATCGAGGCCGCCGCGCGCGCCGCCGCCGCCGCCGAGCACCAGGCGCGCGCCGCCCTGCCCGCGTCGCCTGGCACGCCTTGCCGGGCGTTGCCATGCGCTCGCGCAGCGCCGGCTGCTGCGGCCGGGGCCTGCATACAGGTCGCGGTGCGGGTCCTGGCCCGGCCGCGTGGCGGTACTCAACGCGCCCCGCTGGGTGCTATGTCGCAAGAAAAGAAGGGATAGGGTATGAAGTGTATAGAAAGACAGTGGCCCGCCGCGCGCAGGACGAGCTGGCGACGCTGGAGGCGCAGCGCGCGGACGCGGAGGCGGCGCTGGCGGCCGCGCGCGCGCGGCCCGGCCGCGGCCTGCTGCGCCGGCTGGCCGGCGCGTGCCACCTGCCGGCGCCGGGAGCGCGCGCGTACGATGCGCTGGTGTCACCCTAGGCCCGGCTGCGGGTTGGGGGTCGGTGCAGCTCCTGATGCAGCTCCTGCGCACGCACCTGCTCATGAGCACCTGGACGAAGCGGCAGGCGGCCTGGCTCTGCTCCTGTGCATAGGTGGAGTGCTTGTGGCATGCTCGCAACCCACAGGCGCCTGCTGTCAGAGTGTGACCTTTCCGACAGTGCCCGTGTATGTCATTACCAGAAGGGAGCATTCAGGCGCGTTAGCATCATCATAGTAGGATGGTCAGGCTGCTTGTCTGCGTTAACAGTACAGATGTCCGGCCTGTGGAGGGATTGTAAGGGCTATGACCTTCATCTGTGCCAGGCACTTCCGTTCTTGCCAACATTGAATGCCAAAGTGTGCATGCCATTAATGATCATTTGTATGAGTCTAGAATATATGTTGCATGGCTCACCTGCATGGGATGGCGCTGTCAAAGTGTGCGAGCCTATTGATATCAGGCAGCGATCACAGCTCAGCTCTCTTCTGCCAGAGAATTGGGCTGGCAGGGGTGAGCTTGCGTGGGCACAGTGTATGTGTCGACTTTGTCCACATACAACAACGTCCGGGCGGGCGTTGGGTTGCACTAGAGGTCACTGCAGCAGTAGAGTGCTTGAGTGGACAGACGCACAGGGGCGCCATTAGCATCTTTGCGTGGGGGCTGTCTGGATGGGGACCTTGGCCGTGCAGCTGCCTGCTTGCTATGCATCAGTAGGTGCAGATGCAAGCCCGGTATGTCGCCGCGCTGCTCGGCTGCGCGGCCCTCGCGTGCGCTGCGGCGGGGAGGGGCGTGGAGGCCGTGCCGTTTTACCTGTACTCCGGCCCCGCCTATGACTGGGTGAAGAACTGCTCGGCCAACTACCGCAGCGAGCTGGACGCGCTGCGGCATGCCTTCCACGCGGGCGAGATCCTGTTCCAGGAGCAGCTGGCGCACCACCCAGAGCGTGCGTACCTTGAGTTGCGCACCTTGAGTTTTACCACTTTCATAGTAAAATTTTAAGTGGGAGGCAACGCAGAGGCGCTCAGGAGGTAGCCGCACCGGTTTCCGGCGCTGGAACAGCGCCGCAGTGGCAAGCAGGCTGTGTGCTGCAGGCAAGACGGGGCCGCGCTGCGGTCTGCAGGCGCCCAGGCTGCGCCCGCGCAGGCGTGTACGACGACGGCTGGGAGCGCGCGCGGGTGTTCGTGGTGCCCACCCTCTTCGTGTTTGCCGCGGGCTGGACGCCGCGCGGCGGCTGCGGCGGGCTGAGCCTGACGCAGCAGCTCGACGCCACGGGCGCCGCCCTGCTGGCCAGCCCGTGCTGGCGGCGGCAGCGCGGGCGCGACCACCTCATCGTCGCCGACCACTTCTCGCTCAGCACGCTGGACGAGCGGCTGCAGACGTCCCCGTCCTTCTACACGGTGCGCTGTGCTTCGCAGCAGCCCCGCCTGTGCCTCAGCGACCATGCCCTGCAGGCCCCCTGCCCTGCCCAAGGCTACCAGGCTGCCTGTAGCTCAGCTCCTTGCCTTCCACGAGTTTTGTGCTGGGCATGCATGCAGTCGTGGGTATGCAGCGTCGACACGACAGCACGGTCGTCCTCTGGAGCGGCGGGGACTGTTCTGACTGACCCACTGCTCCCCTGGTGCGCAGGCGCTCCGCAACATGACCATCGGGCACTTTGAGACTGGCGAGCACCAGGGCGCGCGGCGCGCCTGGCGCTGCACCATTGCGGTGCCCTACACCCACATCCCCTTGGAGCATGCGCATGCAAGGCGCGGCAAGCAGACGGCCGTGCGGGACATGGGCGCCTTCTTCATGGGTGCGCGGCCCGCCGCTCCCGGCTGAGCCCGCGCGCTCTTTGCACCTGCGGCCTTGGCCGGCCTCGGCCTGACAGCGAGCGCGGGCGTCACGGGGGCAGACGCCATGTGTCCTGCCGGCCCTGCGAGCGGCCGGCGCGGCGCGCGCAGGCAAGGTGGACTTTGCGGGCGACTACCAGCTGCGCAGGGAGGTGGCCGCCAAGGTCGCGATGCTGACCGAGTACAACATGACGTTTATAAGCACCGCCAGCGACCCTGAGCACTTGCTCTTCCCCGCATGCGACGTCGAAGCGTGCATGTCCCTGCCGCGGTGCGCACTTTCTACCTGTATGTGCTGCCTCCTACTCAGCTCCATGCGGTCGGCGTCATCGTGCAGCTGCTGCTGGAACCCTTGCTGTGGCAGTGCAGGCAAGCTTTGCACCATGGTAGATACTGGATGGCAACTGAAAGTGCCGCTCGCAGGTGCGTGAACTGCTCGGTGCTCCACGCCAGCAGGCTGCGGCTGTACGCGCACCGCCTGGCGCGCTCCGACTTTGCGCTCATGGTCCGCGGCGACAGCCCCAGCTCGCGGCGCCTGTACGATGCGCTGGCCTACGGCGCGGTCCCCATCATCATCAGCGACCGCCTGTGGCACGTCGCGATGCCCTTCCCCGGCAAGGCGCGCCCCGCCGGCCCTGCCGCGCTGCCCGGGCCGGCTCGGCAGCCCGCATGTGCGCCGCTTACGCGCAGGCGGCTTGCTCTCGTGACGTCAGCAGTCCCATCATGCTGGCACGTTCGGGCGCCGCAAGGCCGTGCGGTGAGGCTGCCCTGTATCCTATACCCTATACCCTATACCCTGCCGTTAGGTGACGCTTGGGAACGGCGCAGGTCCCGTGGCCCGACCTGGTCTATGCGCTGGACGAGGGCTTCACCGCGGAGGAGTTCCGGCGCGTCATGGACGCGCCGCGGGAGGCGCTGCTGCGCAAGCGCGCGCTGATCCGCCGCCACCTGCTGGACCTCAGCTGGCACGCGCCCGGCTCGCGCGTGGCCGGCAACATCCTGGCGGAGACCGCGCGCTACTGCCTGCAGCCCGCCGCCAGCGCCTGACCTGACGCATGTGCAGGCATCACGCCATTGTGTGTGCGTGCACCTGTGTGATGGTGTAATGTGCCCGTGATGCTATTATGTGCTCGCGGTTTGTGCAGGTTAGCTAGCCCGGTCCAATCGATTCAAGGTGTAACAAAGCCTCACAGCTACCTGGCAACGCGCAAAGGGCTCTACAGGTTAGCTGCTGGCTGCTTGCTGTGCATTTGCAAAGTGTGTGCATGCACAGCGCCCCCAACACCCTGATGCGGAGCAGGAATTTTCATTGCACATGAGACTGGCCATGGATGTGCAACCCACCGAGCGGCACACGGTGGAGCTCCTCCATCTTGCAACGGGTCTTACATACTATTACCCACTATCACCTGCAGAAGGCACATCTGTTGTCGTAGCATAACATGCACAGAGGCCCTCCTCGCACCAAAAGAGCAGAACACCTCTGCTCTGGCACGACTGGCCTTGTCCATGCTGCTATAGGGACGTTGATGCATGATGTGCGATGCAAGACCGGCAGTCAGCTGCCCTTCGGAAAGCACTCAATCAGGCACTGATTCCATTGACACAGGAAACCTCCTATACGAGCTGAGGCCGCCTCGGGCACCGCGCGCATGGTCGGAGCCGCAGTAGCGCCGCTCGCCTTGGCCTCCAGCTTCTGCGCCGCACCGCGGCGGCGGCGCCAGATCCACAGGCCGAGCAGGCCCAGGGCCACCACGGCCACAGCGGCGCACGTGCCAGCGATCGCACCAATCAGCCCCAAGCACTCGGCAGGAAGTGGCAGCTAACAGCACTTTGGGCACAAGGCATGAGTTGGCGGCCTGAAAATCCTACAGACATGTTGTGAGAAGTGCCAACTCTACTCATCACAGGCACGTCTGTTACACAAGGCAACTCCAGAAACCACACAGCAGAACAAAAAGCCATGGGCGCATGTCAGGAGAAGCTGGGCCATGGCCAGAGCAGGTCGCCGCCCCACGTGGCCCTGAGCGCCGCGCGCAGCTCGGCCGCGACCTTGCCTGCAGGAGGCCGGTGCGCCGGCTCGAGCGCCAGGCAAGCCTCCAACAGCGCTTCCAGCGCCGGCGGACACCCGGCAGGCTGCGGCAGGCCCGCCCTGGCCGATGACTTCCGCAGCCGCACACCGCCCTCGCTCAGGCCCGCGTACGGCGCCTGCGTCGCGCTCGGCGCAAGTAACACCCCCATACTGCATAATAATTTAGAAGCAAAAGAAACAGATAAAACTCCCCTCGCCGCGCATAGGCTCTAGCCCGGCATGCCCGCTCCTGCACACCTCCAGCGGCTCCCAGTGCCGGCCAGCACGCGCGCTGGCATGGCATGTAGTGGTGCTGCCAGCTGTGGGGCAGACCTGCCCCTCGTGGCCCCGCCTTTTGGCAACAAACAGCACACAAAATCTGGAGGCACAACGCAGGCCGCTTTAAGCACCACCTTGAAAGAAAGTGCTGCTGGCACATACACCAGGTGCACACCCGGCAGCAGCTTTCCCAGATTGCTGCGACCTTGCCACGCCTGGCGTTGCTTGACATGCTAATCTGAGCAAGTCAAGCGCAAGCAGGCACAGCTTTTAAAGCTTTTGAAGCTTTTGAATGCTTCCATTCGCATGAACTGCTCCCCGGGACAGCCACAACCTGGACAAAGGGGACAGGTGCACAGCACAGACGGGTCGCGCCTCGGCTGTCAGCATCTCCCACAGCAGCACACCGAACGCGTAGCAGTCAGCGGCAGGGCTTAGGATGCCGCGCTCCAGCACCTCCGGCGCCTGATACGCCAGCGTGCCGCGCTGCCACGGCTTCACAGTGACGCTCGTGACTCGCACCTCGCGCGCGCACCCGAAGTCTGCAACCTGCCAGCAAGATGGGCCGTCAGCAGTTGACAGCGCAGCGTACTCTGCGCCCAGCCTGACCTTGGGGCAGGATGTGCAGCTGTGCGCCAGGGTCCGCAAAAGACCGATTAGGGGGCACTCTTGGCCATGTGCTCACCCACTGGACAGGCATTGCTGTGCATACCTGGCTGTTCACTAGCAGATGCATTTTTGCTTGTTTGGTTTATGCTCCAGGCCGGCTGTGCCGTGGCAGGCGCGTGTGCAGGCATGAACTCCCAAGCAGCAGGGGCTGGATGCCATGCAGGCATAGGAGAGGCGATTACGGGCAAGATGAGGCATTGGACAGGCCACCTTGGCTCGCAGCCGGCCCACGCCCAGCCTCTCGCACACGCCGCGATCGCCCCGCCTGGTGAGCAGCACGTTGCTGGACGCGAGGTCGCCATGCATCTGCGCTGCCGCTCAGATGTCAGCCGCTCACAGTGCCCTACAACGCAGGCTCCACTGTGGCAGGGGTGCGCCGATGAACGTCTGACGTGGCAATGACAGAAGCTCTGGTGCTGGGTTCTGTGCTCAAAATTTGTTGAAAAAGGTTCGGCAGCGTTGAGACACAGCCGCATGCGCACACAACAACCAGCTGTGCTTGCCAGCCTGGCGCATGGCATAGACGTGAAAAGTCTGCAGGTCTTAAGAAACCCCAGCACAGCCTGAGCATGACAGGGGGCATGGCAGAGAGTGCTACGCCGCAGCCGGCATGGCGCACCAGCCCAATGACTGGGTCATGCAGGTACACGAGCGCCTCAGCCACGTCCAGCGCAATCGCCAGAAGCGGCAGCAGACGCGGCCGCCGCAAGCGCCGCGTGTGCAGCAGCCCGCGCTGCAGCGCCTGCCCCAGGGTGCCTGCTTGCCGCCAGTGGGTGGTATCCGTATGCAGGGCTGTAGGAGGCTGCAAGCTGGTCCACTCGTGCAACACGTGCATGCGTGCAAGTCCTCGGGCATTTACGAGCCAAGCGCCTGCCTGATGACCACCACGGGAAAGGGTGCGCCAGCGTCCTAGAGAATAGTTGTGATACCAGTGTGCCACAGCTGTGGGAGCCTTGCACTGCAGCAGTGCGCATTGTCAGGCTCTAGATGCGCACCAACCTCGCAGAGCTCCATGGCGAGGATGATGCGGTACATCTCGCTGATGGGCGCAGCCGGAAGATCACAAGGCCCTGCCGCAAGCAAGGAGCGTCTCCGCCATGTCGCCCGCCACTCCCGTTGCAATATATGTGAGGCACTCAGAGCGCACCGTTGGTGTGCGACGACGGGCGCGATACTGGAGGCGTGTGTGCCTCTGGATACCACCAGCTCACTTCAGTGCGCCAGGCGGCCGTGGATTCCACCACGCCAGAGGGCACGCTTGTGGAAGACGCGGTCGGCTCCCCCCACCGGAGGGTGCCCCACACAGCAGACTCTCCGGGCTTTGCCACCCGCCCACAGGCCTGCTTCAGTGCCGCTCCACAGCTCCCGCGCCGCCCCTCAGCCATATTCAGGAAGCCGTACGCATGCGGCAGCGCAAGGGCCTGCGGCGGCTTGCCGTCTGGACACGTCGCTTGGTCTTCGTCACCCTGCGCGAGACAGGCCTTGCATGACGCGGTGACAGCTGCGCGTCAGCCTTGCAGTCCACCTGATCTTTAGTATGTCTTGCACGTTGGTTTTGTTTACCGCACGTCAAGCACTATGCACAAAATTTGTGATTTTGGACTTCTTCCGTTGCAAGCAACAGCTGTAGGTGCAAACACAGGCATGCTCGAGCATTGCCTCCGCAAAGCAATATCACCGCCATCCTCACAATTAATCAAGCAGCCGGCACCATATATGCTGATGCTGGGGGCAGGGAGCACATGCAACATGCAAGGCTTGCATCCACTGCCCAGTGTTGGATGATGGCCAGCATGCAAGCCATCTCGACAGCGCAGCTCTGGTACAGAGGGTTGCCAAAGTAGGCCGATTGCGCAGATATGATGTCCATGGAGGCAAACCCGTGCCCAGAGGAGCAGCACCCTGGCAAGGGACTGCACAGAAAATCTGAAGCCCATGCCTACTCATGCACGCAAGGGGCGAACCTTCAGCGCCTCCCGATAGAAAGGCATGTTGGGGTAGAGGGTGTCGCGCAGCGCAACACCATCATACTCATAGTCAAGCCACAGGGCATGAATAGTAACCTGCGCTGCAGCGTTCAGCTATCAGGTTCATGAAAATGGGCAGTTGATGCCACTCAGCCGCAAGGCTGCTTGTACGCATGCCCCTGCTGGCCTGATGTGAGCATCTTGGCTGCAGCTTGGACTCTGAAGCATGCGAGGCCCTGGCTGTTAATCAAGCATCAATGTCTGAACATGTGCCATGCAGCGCATGGCCGGCAAGGTGCAACGAAGAACATCTCTCTGTGCTATTGACAAAAGGTCAGCTTGCCACTTTGGCAAGGTTCGCAGTTGTCAAGCCAGGACCAGCGGGCCCAAGAGCGTCCACAGTATGGGGGCACACTATGCTGGGATGGGAGTGGTGAAACGGCTTTGCCTCTGATTTGAGCAACTCGGGATGCGACTCCTTGAACGAGGGTCCAAGCCAAACCACCTTGATAGCAAGGGTCCGCTTGCAGCAGACACCTGCAGCAAGAACTCTGTTGTGAGGGTAACACCAAGCACAGCGGCGTTCACAAGCGACGCCCAGCCAACGCAAACAAGTGAAGGCACCAGTGGAAATTGACAGCTGCTGCGGCAGCTGGGCGTACCCTGGTACACCGTGCTGTGCACACCGCGCCCAATCTCATGCTGCAGCTCAACGCCGTGGCGCTCCGTTGCAGCCACTGCGTCAGCGTCAGCTGTATGCGCACGGCGAGGTGCCTGCTTGCCTGCACACACTCACAGAGTCAGAACAGCGTATAGAGCGTACTGTAACATCCCGCACGGCTTGCAAGTAAAGCAGAGCTGAATACACTTCACCTGTGCACAGGCGGACCATGGTGTGGAGTCCCGCCAGCGCTGCTGCCACAACCTGAGCACTGCGCTTGGCTGCAACCAGGCCAACCGCCACCGCGGCAGCGTGACCAGCAGCGGGAGCAAGCCAGGGTGGCAGCATGGCTGCTCCATCCCACCCGCACAGACGCCAGGGCACCTGCTCGAAAGCACACCACTGTTGCAACAGCTGTTGAACAGCAACCCCGCACAGTTACATTACCAGCCCCCCGGCTTGCGTGAAAAACTAGCAGGTGTCTGTGCAAACAGCATGATCAGCTACCTGCCTAGTCCTGGCAGACACCTGCGGCGCCCAGCGCACCACACTGGCACAAGACAGCACAGCCTTGCGCACCCAACCACAGCTCCAGGGCTAGTGCGCAACTTTGCTGGATCCGACACAGCATGACCCGCACCTTGTCGTGCCGGGTGTGGAGCTATCGGCTGGTGGCACGTTCAGCTGTGCACTGCTTCAAACGCCACCAAGCAGCCTTTCCAGCCCTCCCTTGGGAATTGCCAACAACGCAATATATATGCCAGTTGCGGGTGTACAGTGCCGACAGCCAGTACGCTGATTTTGTAACTTGGAACTTGGATTGCTAACAACTAGCATGAAGGCCATCAATCTCCCAATCAAGATCCTTTGGCTATGAACATCTACATGTCAGTGCCCCAGCGGCTGCACTGACAGAATGCACATGGGGTTCGTAAGCTACCACGGACATGCTGGACGGGCTGGAAGAGCATGAAGGTGAGGGCATACACAGTCAGGTGTAAAGCATCGCGCTGCATCACAACCTTGAGTTGTCGATCTATAAAGATGCATGGACCTACGTATGACTTGTACTGCTCAACCAGCTTGTACTGCTCATCCAGCTGAAAACGGCACTCTGATCTAACCCATGTAGCGGCACGGCAAGAAACAGGACACCCACAGCAGCTACCTGTCGTCTAAAAGTACAAAGTATGCCAAGCACATATGCAGGGGAAAAAACACACTAGAGAAGACATGTACACGGCTGTGCATGGCGCGGCAGCGCCTATGCAGCAAACCCAGCGGCGTGGCGCACAGGGGCCACGCGCGCGCCCCTGTACGCGCCGCGCACGATCTTGTCCTGGTTCAGCGGGTCATGCGCCTGCAGCGCGTGTGCAGGACCGTCAGTCCCTGCCCCAAGAGGGCGGCGTTGCACCCACCCGGCTCAAGCGCGCCGCCCAGCAGCCATGCTGGGTCGCTTTGCTCAGCCATAAAAGTCATGTTGACCGAGGCTTGACACGCTGGGACACATGCTGCTCTGGTACGTATGCAGAAGCCTCGTGAGGACATGCTGCCTGAGCACCAGAGCCTCAAGCACCAAACAAACAACGCAAAACACCATGGAAAAGTGCCTTTGGCAGGCGGCATGTACTAGGCCGCCGTGCCTGGAGTCTGACAGTCCCAGGGACGTCACCGCTGCCGGGCAGCTCGCGGTAGTAGGTGCAGTCGCGGTCCGCTGCACCGCGCACATACGCATCGGTACATGGATGCGGTCAAACGCTGTGCATGAGGCGGATGCTGTCCAAGCTTTTGTTGATGTGCACATGCTCATACGTCAATGCCACATAGTAAAAGAGAAGGCAGGTGACCAATCTCATCATGTGGATGCCATGCCCCGCATCCATGCGGCCACAAGCATGACCGCATGGGGTGGCCTGAAGCAGGGCGCGCACGGTCGCGCGGGTCGTACGGCGGCGCCAGCAGGTCCAGCACCGCGCAGCTGGACGCCGCTGTGAACGCGTGCATGTTGCCGCCCGACGCCGCCTGCAGCACCGCCGGCGCCTCGCCCGCCTGCCGCCCGCGGCGCCCCCGCTCGCTTGCGGCGCCGCCTAGGTGCGCGTGACACCCCACGCCCTCTGCCTGCAGGGCGCTCTGCCTGCATGTGGTATACAGCAACCCCGCCAACTGCAGCGCCCTGCCTCTCCTTCCGCCAATCCTCCCTCACGCCAGCTCTCCCGCACGCGCCAGCTCTCCCGCACGCGCCAGCTCTCCCGCACGCCAAGCACCCAGGCGCTGGTGAACGACGTAACCCGCAAAAAACAGCGGCACCTCCGGCTGCGTATCCACCCCACGCATGCGCATCATACTTGCAATGACGCATCTGCCAGGGCCTGGGCGCGCACGGGGACGACGCGGTCCGCCACGAGCGCCGCGCGGCGCGGCGCCCAGGGGTCGCCGCCCGGCGCCGGCTCCGCCCAGTCAAAGGCGCGCACGTGCATGTCGCCATACATGACCCTGCGCGGCAGCCACAGGCAGCCCTCAGACGCTGGCGTGTCGAGAACGAGCAGGACCTTCTAGCGGCTTGTCTCCCCAGGTACGAGTGGGGCACTGCTGAGAACGGCTTTCAGCACCTGAGCGTCCGCCGTGCTGTGGATGCTGAGGCTGACTCCCAGCTTGCGTTGCTAGACGTGCAACCAAAGAAGGAGCACACAAGCGCCACACACATCCTCAGACTAACCAGCGAGGCCCGCCCGCCGCGCGGCCCTGCCGGGCGCGCGCGCGCGCACCGCGACAGCACAGTCATGTTGGGGTGGTTGTGCAGGGGCAGGCAGGCGCCGCGCGGCAGGCAGAAGATGCCTAGGCTGAGGTCCGCATCCTCGTGCACGTGCAGGTACGTGACCACGCGCGGCGGCCTGCTGGCGCGGCAGCGGCACAGTGCGGCACCCAGGGGATAGGGCAGGGTATATGGTAGGGTAGGGATATGCCTGCATGTTAATTGCAGCAAGGGTATCGCAGTTGCCTTGCAGTTGTCAACAAGCCCCACAAGGAAAGCAGGAAGGAACGCAGCTTTCACATCAGCTATACTATGAGCTGTGCTGGTGAGCACAGCTAACAGAGGGCATGCAGCAGCAGCCTGTCAGGCGCTGAGGTGCGCACTTGCGGGCGCCGCTGCTGCGGCGGCCGAACGCCCTGCACCAGCGCGCGAGCTCAGATATCCACGAAACATATACAAGAGCCTTGCTGAAACAGCACAAGACACGCGCCTGCTGAGGAAAGACTGCTGTCCGGGCTCCCTGGCACCCTCCTGCAGCAGAACACAACAAGTCAGGTATATCAGCGTGCATACGCAAGACTCTGCCCAACACCTCATGGCTCTACCACAACATACAAGTTCACTATATTATACAAAAGCGTCGTGCCTTGCGCACCGGCGCAGCATCCTCCACCGGCTGGAGGCCCAGCTCCGACAGCGGCAGGCCCTCTGTTCGAACGCGCCCGCTCCGCAGTCAGCCAGAGAGGACTCACAAGCTCAGCGAGCGCAAAGCTTACCAGCGGCGAGCAAACACGGACCCATGAGGTGCCGCAGGTGCTCCAGCTCCGCGGGCTGCGCCTTGCGGCCTGAGCCAAAGGCAGCCTTGCCGGCCTCGTACAGCTGCTGCAGGCGCACTGGCGCGGCGCCGCTGGCGCACATGGCGCGCGAGGCGTGCAGGGCTGCGCGCGCCCGCGCGGGCTGGCAGCGCCTCACCCCTTGGAAGAGCTCGGCGCACGCACGGCTCCCAGACAAGCACAGTGGGCTGGGCGCAAGCCACGCGTGTGTCATGCAAGGCCTGGTTCAGCCACGCCACGCACTATGCCGGCAGGACAGTAGAAGCAGCTCTCGCTGCTGACAAAGCTGGGTGAATACTCAGACCCGTGCTAGGCTGCACTCAAGCTTCTGTGCAAGTACACAGCAGCCGAAGGGAAAGCGTGTCTACACTACACTGCTGTTGTCGCCTGATAAAGACACAAGGCAAGGCACTGCCGCAGGTAGGTAAAGTAAAAACAATCACATACTCTTGCGCACGATTCAAAGTCATACCTGCAAGAATAAACCAGGAACTCGACGGCTAGGAGCGCGTGCAGCGCCGAAGACCGTCTGGTGAGCACGTGATGCGCTGTGTTCGACAGTGCAGCCCTTGAGGCAAACAGGAACCGCAGCGCGATGCCTGGCGCGGCCATCCCGATGCTGCCGGGCTACAGCGCCCCTCAGGTGCTAACCCAACTTAGCAACCTGAGACTGTACGCCAAAGTGCGATGGAGGCCCCGTGCGGTCTGGAGCAAGGACTTACCAGCGCCGAGCTCCTGACCGCCGCACAGCTTCCTATTTATCTAACCACCCATCACAGCCAACGCCTGCGAGCCCAACCCGTGTGCAGGCTGTGCTCTAAGGAAAGCGGCGGGCGTGCGCCGAGTAGGTGACCAGGCATAGAGGAACCTGGCGCGGACATGCCGAAAGGCGCTGCGCAGACACGCCCTCCACGCGCGCGCAGGCGCCGCCCGGCGACCGGATGTTCTACAAAGGCCAGACCCTGACCTTCCAGAAGGGCTACGCGAACGCGGCCGAGGACGAGCTGCTGCCCGTGGTGGGCGAGGTGGCGTCCACCTCGCAGCCCGCGCGCGCGCCCGCCGGCTGCTGCGCGGCGCACGCGGACGGCGCTGCGCCGCGCGCGCCGCAGTGGCTGGAGCACGACTGCCAGGCGCGCTGCCGGTCCCTGCGGGTGGCCTGCATTAGTGGCAAACTGTCTGGCCGCGCGGAGCCGGCAGCTTTAAGCGGGGTAGTGCTGCGTTGTGCACATGCCCTTAAGGGGACAAGGTATCCACATGCTTGAGCACATGGTGCATTGCAGGTGCTGCGTTGGATGGGGTATTTTATCGAGGGAGTGCCGGAGAGCCCCGCAGAGGACATGCGCGTGCGCAGGGTCGTGGTATGCGCACCGCTCCCTGATGTCCCCGCCCCATTACCAGCAAGCCAGCGCACATCTCAGCTTGTGAAGGTGCCTTGCTAATGGCTTATGATTGTGTCCAGCTGCACACAGCACAAAGAGCTATGCCTGTGCCAGGCTGGCACGCTGCCACAGGCGCTTGGCGACTGCCACATGCACTGTGCAGCAAGAGTGAAGCGGTCCGCCTCGCATGCTTAACAGTCAGTCAGGCACACATGCGCAGGTGCGCTACTACCTGGCAAACGACACCGTGGACGTGACCGAGCCGAAGCAGCTCAACAGCGGCCTGCCCCAGGTGCCGCGCCGCGCGCCGCCGCCATGCGTGCCCGCCGCCGGCCCCCGCGCTGCACGTGCTCTCGCATAGTGCCCGACCCCCGCCCTCTGCTTTGCGAGCGCCCGCCTGCTCGCGCAGGGCGCGCTGCTGAAGCGGCACAGCGCGACCCTGGCCGGCGGCGCCCCGCTGCGGCCCGCGGACTTGGCGCTGGGCGCGCCCGTGGCGCTGTATGGGCGCGCGTTTCAGCTCGTGGACGCCGACAGCTTCACGCGCGCCTGGCTGGCGGCGCGCGGCACGCCCGCCGGCGACGCCCTGCCCTACCCGGAGGGCGCTATCGAGGCGCGCGCGCGGCGGCGCCGCGAGGCGGCTGCTGGTGCGGGGTCCCCCGCTGCGACCCGCGGTCCAAGCAGGGTAGCCGCCCCCAGCGGTGTGCTGAGACAGCGTTGTTCCCCGCCGGGCGTCGTGTGATTGGTGACGACGGCGTCTCAGGGCTCGTTAAAAGCTGGTGGCATGTGCCAGTTGATGCTGATGCTGGTCGACATATAGCTGCAAATCAAGTACATGTCCATGCTGCCCATGCTACCTTGCACTCCCACAGCTGTGCTTCTGGCGGGATGCTGACCTATGGGAAGCGCAATAGCTACTCAGCTGCCCCGCAGGCCTGCTTGTGGCCAAGCACTCTGCTGAGAGACCTTGCCACTGGTCCTGCCGCGCGCAGCGGCGCCCATGCTGGGCCGGCTCTCGGCGGGCCAAGCCGGCCCCAAGGGCAACCTGCGCGAGTTCCTGGAGGCCGACAAGAAGGCGCGCGCGCTCTGCTGAACCCCCTGCAACACGCATGCGTGGCTACTAGTGCGCCGGCACGAGCCTCGTGTCCACCAAAGCTTCAAAGCAACGCGTCCAGCTTGAGCGCCGCGCGGCGGCGTGCCGCAGCGCGCAGCATGCGCGCGCAGCACGGGCATGTGCCATATGGCGGGAGTTCGCGAGGGCGCGCGCGCCGGCGCAGGTGCTGCGCTTCTTCTGCGTCTGGGACGACCGCGCCGCGCTGTACGGCGACCGGCGGCCCTACCGCTTGCACCTCTTCCCGGACGGCAGCGTCGAGATCCTGGAGACGCGCGACGGCAACTCCGGCCGCGACCCCTTCCCTGTCTTCCTGCGCCGCGGCCTGCTGCCCAAGCCGGTCCGACGTCATAGGGTATAGGTTGGGGTAGGCTAACCTGATACCGTGACGCTCGCCGCAGGTCGCCGGTCCTGCGCAGGCACTGCAAGCAGCCGCCCTGCATGCTGCCGTCCACTTGTGATGTGTGACCACGATGCACTTAGCCTGCACAGCAGACGCAGGCTCATCTGCGCCTGGCACATGTGATGGCATGTGCTCGACAGCAACGTCTTTGCATAACGGTCGAAGCGGTTGCTGTGCAGCTGGCGGGCGGTCGGCAAGGGCCGAAAGGCGCAGCATCGCCCCATCCTAGCCAACGGGCAGACAGCACTGGGCTTGCAGGAGCACAAGGCCGCGGCTGGCGCGCCCGAGCGCGCAGACTGCTACGGCCCGGCCGACCTGCGCATAGGCCGCACGGTGAGCGTGTACGGCCGCGGCTTCCTCATCACCGACTGCGACGACTTCACGCGCAAGTGGCTGCAGGCGCGCGCTTGTCGCAGCACATGCATTTCATGAATTGCCTGTGCCACCATGAATTGCCTGTGCTTGTGGCATCAAAGCAGAGCTTGTGCTTCTGTGAAGCGCATGTTGTCCAACACAGTCATGATGACAGACTCGTGTGCCACTCATGCGAACGGCACCTCTGCCTGCAGTCCAGATTTTATACGTGAGATCAGCATGTGACTCCTGCGCAGGAGAGCCAGGGCTGCTCCGTGGCTGAGCTGGCAGCCATTAACGTGGCGGAGCGCATCCCCGCGCCCGCGCCGCGCGAGCTGCCGCCCTACAACGGCTTTGGCTCGCTGGAGGACAGCGCGCAGTCGTGCCGTAGCCTCATCCCGCAGGTCCGCCAAGCATACTGCTTGTGCCGTACTATTTACTTGTTGCCACTGCATCAGGCATCTCTGTGTGCATGCGCTCTGGACGGCCGAGCTGTGCACAGTGCGGTCAGCGCAACGTGCACAGCATGTTTGCTGAGGGATGCAACAGCATGGGCAGCAGACTCCATAGGAGAGCAAGGAGGAAGCAGATAGCGGGCACAGTCCCGCTCAAGCCCTGCTGCACGGGCGCAGCCGCCGCGTCGCGACTATGTCAAGCTGATGAACCTGGACAAGATCGTGCTGCGCTTTGGCTGCCGCATGGTCGGCGGTGGCACTGCAGCGCCAACCGCAGCCGACCAGTGCGGCCCTGCATCAACGCCAGAGGCAATACCTGTCGTTAAAGAGCATAGCAGAAGCACAGCCAGTGCATCTGCCTTTGCTTTGCCAAATAGCGGGTTGCGCGCACCTGTAACCTACTGCGCAGTACATGTGCTGGTGATGATCAGGCTGCTCAAGGCGCCTGACTGGCAATTCAAGCAGGTGTGGTGTGCGCAGGGGCCGCCGCTTCGTGCTGTCGTACTTCATGGCGGACGACACCATGTCGGTATTCGAGCCGCCCGTGCGCAACTCAGGCATCGTTGGAGGTGCGCGCGCTGAAAACATCGCTGTAGCTCATACGGGCACGGTCCACAGTTCCACATTACATGTTACATGTTACATGTCACATGTTACATGTTACATGTTACATGTTACACACTGCACTGCGTTCCACGGTGTCACCTGCAGCCTCTGCTGCGTTCCCTGCGCAGGCAAGTTCCTGGAGCGGCGGCCCGTGTACGCGCCCGGGGCCGCGGCCGTGCTCGTCACCGACCAGGACCTCTTCGTCGGCGCGCGGCTCACCGTCGCGCAGCGCATGTTTGAGCTGACCGAGGCGGACGACTTCACGCTGCAGTGCGTCGCCCCGGTGCTTCTGCGCAGCTGCCCTGTGCGCCTGCAGGCAGCGCTGCCGTGGCTTTGAGTTGGCCATCGAGCGGCAGTGTGGAACATTACCATGTTCAGCTGAAATGACGGCTGCTTTGGGTTGCCGCTTGATGGGTGTTGCTGATCTTTTGTACACGGTGTGCCCCCACGACCAGCAGAGATCGAGTCAATCCGATCAGTCCTTGACGGCAGAGATGCATGCCTGCGCAGGTACATGGAGAACAGCCGCTGGAGGTATCCGCATGCTGACTGGGAGGCCGCGCTGGCAACCGCGCGCGCAGGCCTCGCTGGTGCGCAAGCCCTGTCTTGACGATGCTTGGGGACGCTTGGAAGAGAATGCCTGATGATGCCCAGCAAGGACAAGTTGCTCTGAGCAGCAGCGCTTTGCTGGACCGCTGGCTGGACAAGCGCTGCGGGCACATGAGATGCCATGAGGGTCTGCCGTGGGCGTCTGCCATCAGCCTGTGCCACCACGCTCCTCGCCTGCCGCGGATCTGCCGTGAGCGTCTGTTATCGGCCTGTGCCACTGCACCCCTCGCCTGCCGCAGGCCGAGCCGGCGACCTGCGCAGCGCGGTGGTTGCTGCGGACCCCGAGGCGGCCGGCGCGCTGGGGGCCGAGGCGCTGGCGGCCGCGCTGGCGGCCGCGCGCGCGGGCCTCTCGCGGCACCAGGCGCTCGCGCTGGCGCGGCGGCTGGCGCCCGGCGCGGCGGCCGTGCCAGTCGACGCGCTGCTGCGCGCGCTGCTGGACGCTTGACCTAGCACCCGGGTCGCGCGGGGACACCGGCAGGCATGGCAACCCTATCCCTGCCACCTGCACACGCGGGGTCTCCGGTCAAGTCAGCTGACTCGGCTGCGGGCTGCGTCATCCATGCCGCGATGCAAGCAACCAAAGCGCTGCAGCCGGCCGTGCGCATGCAGGGACTGCTGCCTCTTGCGGTGTCGGCATGGTGCACATGGGGGTTGCTCTGGGATCGTGCAGCGCATGCAACAGGCACGAATGGCGCGCATGCTCCCGGCATGGCCCGCACGCCCCTCAGCACGCGAGGCTGTGTGGTGGCAGCAGCAGCCGCCCGAGGCGCAGCATGCGTGGCACACAACCGTATGTTCTGGCCAGCAGGCGTGAGCCAGAGCGGGTGCGCGGCCGCATGTCTACTGTGCGCTCATGCCAGCAGGGTTATGAGCGCGCCGGTCTGCAGCATATATCATCAACACACGCTGTTGCAGCGCTTCAGCTACGCTTCACACTCCAAGAAAGGCAGCACGCGCGGCTGGGATAAAGCACTTTACAGAGGCGGTGCCAAGCAGCGGCGCAAAACCCAAGACCGGCTGAGCGCCTGTGCGGCGCCACTGGCATCCTAGGGTATCTACACATTCAGCGCCCGGAGGCCGCAGCTGGCCACACGGCGCGTTCCCATCCAGGCGCGTTTCAGAGCAGAACATTCCTGGCAGGCGGTTCAGGCGTGGCCACATTCACGCGCGCATCACAGGTTCCCAGAGGTGCACCCCGGTGCAGCGTGTCACGACAAGGGAGGGAGTTTTGGTAGCCCCCTACCAATTCACAGTGCGCTGCTCGACATCTGACCCGGCAAGCATACAGCAACGGCAGACGGTTCAGAGAGCGGCCTTGGGTGTACAATAGGGCGGACCAGCCGCGCAGACGCGCGTGGCCAAGAGAGCGCGCCCAAACAGGCGCCCCTGGCAGCCAACACAGGGCCTGCCGACCAGGCCCACAGACCGTTAGAAGAAGGAAAATGAGGGCGGCGCAGTGTCAAAAATCGTAGTCTACATGCGACACCGGCCCGTGCACGAGCGCGCCAGCGCGCCTGTGTGCGCCCCCGCCATACATTCTGAGGAGCTGGTCCCGCCCCCACAAGGAGCAACCCCCGCCGACCATGTGGCAAAGCTTACCCGGGCGTGACCCCGCCGCCCTGACGGCCCCTTGCCAGACCTGCACATGCGGACCCCAAAAAATCCCGATTGCACACTACAGCGCCATGGGGCACGGCCCATGACACATCAGCCTTTGCTGCCAAACCCCTCACCCCTGTTCTGGGCACGCAAAGCACACCCCCGCAGCTGCATGACAAGACGCCCGCTGCAACTCCCCAACGCACAAGCTCCACCCGCCGCCCCGCCCTCCCTCAACACAGACAGTGCACTTCCTGCCACGCTGCCGCTTAGGCTTGGTGTGTAGGCCCCTCCTCGTCCTGTGCACTCGCAACAGACGGCCGCGCCCTTCGCTGCAGATGCTCTGCTGAGCAGCCCATGTCCCGTGCCCCTGTTGCAAGTCTCCCGATCGCATCTGCGCGCTTCAACCCAGGCCGCCGTGACCAGCCCCATGCCCCAACACAGGCGCCACGTACTTCAGTCATCGCCCCCTTCCACAACTTCACCCTGAGGAACAAGCAACCCTGACACCGCCCACAATCCCCCTCTGCCTTCGCTCGCAGCGCACGCCGCGCCGCCCACAGGGCAGCCCGCCCAGCCCTGGAGCTCCCCGCAATCACAACCCCTGGCTCTGGACCAGGTGCGCGGCGCTGCCGCTGGGCGGCCGGCGCGCGGAGCGCGGCGCCTTGCGCACGCAGCTGCTGCTGGGCGACGTCGACGCGCTCGGGCCGCCCTGGCGCGCGCGGCCGCCCGTGTCAGGCGTCTGCATGGAGGCGCGGCGCACAGCGGAGATGTCGGCGGGCTGCTGCATGGCATATGTACTGCACAGCACTTAAAACCCCGCTGGAACGACGGTGCCCCTGCAAGTCACACAAGCCCAGCTTGCACACAATCCATGCCGGCCAGGGGCCTCAACAGGGAGCTTCTGCGGCATGCACAGGCGCCTGCACCAGGCAGGTGGGGCGAACATAGGAGCGGACGTAAGCGCGTGGGTGTCCTAGCCTCTTAACACGCCCCACGCCCGGCGCTCATTGCATGGGTACCATTGGCCAGCATGTGACGCCTGGCAGCGCTCAACCGCGCGCTGCAGACGTCACACCCGCTGTTTGCACATGACTGCAATGCTGGTGCGCGCGGCCACGCACCTGGTCGTCGCCGCTCGCGCCGCCGCCGGCCGGCGTGGCATCGGGGCCGTCCTCAAAGTCGAGCGACGGCGGCTCAAACGCCTTGGGCACGCTGGTGTCCAGCTGGAAGCCGGCGCTGCGCAGCAGCTGGTTGCGCTCCGCGAGCAGCCGGTTGTACGTCGCGATCAGCCCGCAGCAGTGCTCCTGCAGCTCCTGCGCGCACCCGGCGCGGCGCGCGTCGGGCGCGTGCTCGGTGCCTTGCCGCCGCCGCCATCACAGACTTCTCTGCCATGTTCACCTCGCAGGTGAGGTCAGCATGTGTGGTCAGCAGTACTTGAGAGGCCTCCGGGCTTGCTCATGTGCCAGGGGCAGCATTTGCCTTCAGGACCCAAGCTTGCAACGTACTGTAAAGAGAAAAAAAAGGTCAGCAGGTGCCAGGCGCCATGCTCTGCCATGGCTTTGGGGGCATGCCATGTCGGCGGCCGCTGGCGGCAAGCGCGCCTGCAGCTTGAGCTTGACAATCTCATTGTTCTCGCCGCGGCGGCTGCACGCGGCGCGCAGCCGGCCCAGCTCTGCCTCGATGTTGTCCTTGTGGAACTGCAGCACCTCCGCCTTGCGCCGCAGGCCCTGTCCGCCAGGGCTTGCATATCAGTCTCGGGCCGCTCTTGTGCCACAGTCTCACAGCGCGCAAACATGAAGAGCGGGGCACCAGGCGGCGCTTGCGCGCGACGCAAGCACGCGCGTGCCTGCATGGGTGACAGCTTCCACCATCCTCGAGGTGGAGAGCCCAGAACACGCGCTGTGCACAGGAAGCGTGCGCCGCTCCTCGGCCTTGCAAGCACTGCAAGCGTGCAGGCGGCGCCTAGGCGGCCCATTTCCGGCGCAGGTTAAGGGTTTAGCATACAGACCGGAGCATGCAGGCAATAGGAGGCGGGCAGCCACTGGAGCACAGGGCGCGCACGTCAACATGCGACTTCTGCTTCATCTTGGACCGCGCGGCCGAGAGGCGGTTGGCCAGGATGCGGCGCGCGCGCTTGGGGTCGATGTTGGGGTCCAGGCGCGGGTCGGCCGCCGGCTGCCGCCCGCCCTTGCCCTTGCGCTTGTGCGGCGGCGTCAGGTACGCCAGGTGCGCGACCTCTGCGCGCGCGCGGCCCCGCGGCGGTCAGGGCCGCTGTAATGCGTGCACGAGCTCGCCATCCTGCTGCTGTGCACATTGACATAAAACAGACGCCGGGGTGGCATTGCACTCTCACGCGTCAACAGCCCTCCATGCAAGCGCTGCTGGAGACGTGCAGAGGAGGCCGCTGGTGCGCCAGAGCTCATGCACAGACCCACAGGTCAGGGACAGGCCATGCGTACGACACCATGCGTTGATCGGCAGGCGCAGGGTAGGGTTGGGGTTAGGCACGCAAGCGCGGGCGCCCGCCGCACCCAGGTTCTGCAGGCTGTTGGAGGAGGTGGAGCGCTGCAGCGGGCTAGTCCCGGGCTCGCCATCGGCCCAGCCGCCGGGCTCGGGCGCCGTGCGCGCCGTGCGCGCGCTCGCCGCGCGCGCGCCCGTGCGGCCGCTGCCGCCGGCGCCGCCGGCGCCGCCGCTGGGCGTGTCGGGCGAGGAGGTGCCCATACGGGCGGGGCCGCCCGGCGTGCCGCCGCCCGGCGTGCCCAGCCCGCCCAACGCGGCCGGCCCCGTCAGGCTCTGCGAGCGCCGCGTGCCGCTGCCGCTGCCGCCGGCGGAGTCCGCGCGCGAGCTGCCGCCGGGCGCGGGCCCCGCGCTGCCGGCGCGCGGGCCGTGCGTGAAGCCCGAGAATGCGAACTTGGGGCCGCCCAGCGGCGCGCCCAGGGGCGGGAACTCCGCCGCGGCGCGCCCGCTGGTCGCGTGCAGCCGGACCGGCGCGCTGGCGCAGGTGCCCAGGTGCGCGCCGCGGCTGGCGGCGGCGGCGCAGGAGGCCGGGTCGGCAGCGTGGTCGGCGGCAAGCGGCGCGCCATGCGCCGGCGTCAGCAGCCCCGGCCCGCCAAACAGTTGCTGCATGAGCTCCGGCGGCAGGTCGCCCGCCGCGTCGTCGCCGCCCGACAGCGGCGACCCGTGCACCGACCTGCGCACGCGCGCGCGTCAGCCGCTGGCCAGCGTTTGCGGGCTGTGAGACGGGCACTGGAGGCCACCGCTCATGCAGCACGTGAAGGTGATGCTGTCTGCTGTCTATGCCCAACGCACCGCTGCATGGTTCAGGCAGGCATACACCCAGCAGGGGTGTTCTGTGCGGGATACTTTGCCGTGCAGCGCTGAGTCGGCACTGAGGCTCGGAGCGACGAGCGGAGACAAGCGGGGCAAAGCAACACCGCAAAAAAGAGCGCAGCATGCACGCACGCGCAGGGCTTGCACGCAGGGGCGACACAGACATGACAACCGCTCACAGCATTTTCCCAGCTTACACTGTTGTTGCAAGTGTTTTTCACAACACAACAGCTTGCAGGTGGCCGGGTTGGCAGCAGGCCTTATAAGAGGGGCGCGCCGGGCGAGCGCGTTGAGCGGCAGGTCCACGCTGAGCAGGCAGTCCTCCTCGTCAAACAGGCTCTGGCCGATGTCACGCAGCGCGTCCGGCATGCTCGTGTCCTCGCCGCGCAGCGCGTGCGCGCCTGCGCGCGGCGGCCGTGCGCGCTCAGGCCCCGGCCGAGCCTCGCCCAGGCGTACGCCGCGCCGGCCATGACATCAGCCGCCACTGGCATTGACGCTCTTTCATGTAAAAGCAAGCCTGTCTGCATTACCGCCTGCACGGTACCTGCATAGGTGCGCCATCAAGGCCTGCTGTGCAAGGCGCAGCTGCCGAGGCGAGTGCGCACTTCAGCAAGAGCCGCTGCGCGTGCAAGCACCAGGCCACGGCGCCTGCCCGCACCTCCGTTCTGGACGGCGTAGTACTCCTGCGCCAGGTTGGGGTAGTTTGCCAGGAACGGCCCCTGCGCGGCGCGCAGGCCGCGTCGGCGGGCCGTCGCGGCGCGCATATGCATGCACAGGGCAGGAAGCGCGCTTGAGGCGAAACATGCATGATGCGTGCCAGAGCACCGCGCCTCCCTGCCTGCCCACCTGCTGCCTCTACCATACACTACAACTGCACAAGAGCATGCCTATCAGCCCACTTATACATGTGCCATGCCTGTCGAGCAACCTGGCTGTGTCTGCCTATAGCGGTTTGGTATATTGCGGCCGCGTGGCGCGCCTGCGCGAGCACGTCGCACTCGTAGTCGGCCTTGCCGGCGCAGCCGGCGTCCTGCCGCAGGCCGCTCATGCTGCGCGCGAGCGCGCTGCCCAGGGGCAGCGCGCCGGGGTCGCCGCCGGGGCAGCCCGCGCCCGCCTCGCCATCCAGCTCCGCCTTCATGCGTGCCGCCTCCATGTCGTAGTGGTACCTGTGGGACACGGAAAGACTGATGACGGGCCCGCCTGCTCTCGTGGCAGTCACAGCACAACACTCTGAGAATAAGAGGCCGTCCGTCAGGGGCGCTCGAGGACCTTGCCGCGGGCCTGGCTGACGCAAGCGCACAGCGCTGAGCTCCCAGGCATGCAGCATTCTGCCCGCGTCTGCATGGCGGTGCGCCGCGCGGGGGCAGAAGTACCCCTGCCTGCTCCCTGGGCCGGGCTGCGGCCTGCTGGCAGCGTGGGCTGAGGCCCCCAGGCCGCTGCGGGTTTCTCAAAGCTGCGTGCCTGCTCGGACGTTGCACAGCAGGTGTGCTGCTGAGAGCTCGCAGCAGCGCCCACCCGTGGCACAGCGCCGTGTGCCACGCCTGCAGGGGCGTGCACC
>JAABUJ010001975.1_pt1 | contig 27299 bp, 21 predicted proteins | sample 5559131 | NCBI WGS metagenome assembly JAABUJ01 (sample SAMN10711875, study PRJNA513366) | rock metagenome | isolation source: Antarctica rocks | place: Antarctica: Victoria Land, Mt New Zealand nord | collected 2016-01-07
GCGACGCGGAAGTCGCCCAGGCATTCCGGGACGCTCAATTCGTCCTCGGGCCCGAGCGTCCGATTGGGCTGGTCGGGATAGTAGAGGTGGGCCGATCGCGGCTCGGGGTCGAGCACGCAGACCACCAGCACCCCCAGCGCGAGATATTCGGCGACCTTGGCGTGGACGTCGCGCCATCGGTCGGACGGGGAGCGGACCTCGACGACGAGTTCGGGGGCGACCTCGGGATAGAGGCTCGGCGTCGTCCCCTTCGGGAGCCGTCCGAAGCTGTAGAAGGCGACGTCCGCCCCCCGGACCGAGTCGGGGTCGCGTCGGGTGACGATCCCGGTGTCATTGGTCACCAAACGGCCCAGGTCGCGCCCTTCCACGAATATGCCCAGGACGAATGCGATTTTGAAGCAGACGTTTCCATGCAGGAAGCCGGGTGGGGGCAATTCGATGATCCTCCCTCGGACCAGTTCGGTGCGCCGGCCGTCGTCCGGCATTTGACCGAACTCCTCGGCGGTCATCAGGGCCTCGGCTGTCGCCATCGGGGGGCCTCCGGTCGCGGGGTTCACCTGGCCGAGGTCTGCGAGTCCCACTTCAGGAAGAGCCGATCGAGGGCGGCCACGGCCTCGTCGGCGCGGTGGTGGTCCTCCTCGTAGAGGTCGCCGGTCTCCTGGGGGAGGCGCTTGACGGCGTCGGCGACCTGATCGCGGGCCCCGAGCATCTGGGCGTAGATCCGTTCGAACGCCGGGCGGCGGTCGTCGTTGGCCAGGCCCCCGAGGTCCTGGCGGGCCGTGGTGAGCCGGCTCTCGACGCCCAGGAGGACCGACTGCCAGTGGGGCTTCTCGTGGAGGTGCTGCCGGGCCGGGTAGGAAGGGTTCTTCCTGGGGTCGGCGGTCGGGAGGCGGGTCTCGGGGCTGTCGCCTTCGGAGACGGGTTGCGAGTGGCTCACGGGTCGGGCTCCAGCCGGTTTGGACGGTCGGTCGGGGGGCGTCGCCTCGCCTTGAGGTCGTCCGCCCGCTCGGGCTCAATTCTGCCCCATCCGAGCCCCGGACTCCAGACCATCCGCGAGGAGTCGCGGCCCGGTCCGTCGCTTCAGGCCCCGAGATCGCCGCGTGAGGCCCGCCACCGCTCCACGAACCGGCGGTAATCCTCGGGCGTGTCGATCCCCACGCTCCGCTCGGCGACGACCCCCAGCGCGATCGGGTAACCGGCCTCCAGGACGCGGATCTGTTCGAGCTTCTCGGCCGATTCGAGGGGGGAGGGGGGCAGTTCGGCCAGCCGGAGCAGGAATTCGCGGCGATAGGCATAGAGCCCGAGGTGGAGCAGGGCGATGGGGGGGTCGGCCAGGAGGTCGGGCGGCCCGTCGCGGTGATGGGGGATCGGGCTCCGCGAGAAGTAGAGGGCCCGGCCAGCCTTCGAGGCGACGACCTTGACGCACGACGGGTCGCGGTAGACGGCCTCGTCGCGGATCGGCGTGGCGAGGGTCGCCATCAGCGCCCCGGCGTCGGATTCGAGAAGCGAGACGACCAGGTCGATCGCCGGGCCGGAAAGCTCGGGCTCGTCCCCCTGGATGTTGACGACCAGCCGGGCCTCGGGGATCCGCGCGATCACCTCGGCCACCCGGTCGGTCCCGGTCGGGTGGTCGTCGCGGGTCAGGGCGACCTCGCCGCCAAACGCCTCCACGGCCGACGCGATCCGGGCGTCGTCGGTGGCGACGATGATCCGGTCGAGCCGCGAGGCCCGGCGAGCGGCCTCGACGACGTGCTGGATTAACGGTCGGCCCGTGTCGGAAAGGAGGGGTTTGCCGGGCAAGCGGGTTGAAGCGAAGCGGGCTGGGATTATGCCGACGATCGCCATGTTTCTGGGAAAACTCCCACCAGGATCGGTCCGATACAAAGGTCGTCGAGGCGGCCGACGCTCACCGAGGTCCGAGCGTCGGCCCCGTCCACTATAGCCGGGGCGGTCGCGGACGCAACGCGGAGACTCGTCGATCCTTGGGCGTCGCGCCGGTCGCCTCTCTCTCAGTCGTCGGCCTCCCCACGAGGTCCCGGCCCGACGCGATCTCCGGATGACGAGCGTCCCGAGATTCACCGGGCAGGGTCAGCCCAGGCGGGATGCTTGCCCGTCGGGTCGCGATGGTCGAGGTCGGCCCTGGACTCTTCGGGAATCCCCCGATCGGTCGCTCGCGACCCCGTGCGCCCCCGGACCTCGACGCTTCGGTGCCATCGACAATTGCATGCGCTCTGTCGTGTCCGGGGCCGGTGGTCGGCCCCGGTCGCCATGGCGCGGTCTTGGGCCTCGACGGCCCTGGGCTCACCGCGCCACCCAAGGGGGGCGTTCACCACTGACACGCGGGGCGGCCCGGGCCAAGGTTCCGACGGCCGTCCTGGAGGGAGTAGACATGGGGTGGACCCGTGAACCGGCCCGGATCGCCCGCGATCGCCTCCGGCCTTGCCTGGAAAGCCTGGAAAGCCGCCAGCTCCTCTCGACCTTGAACGCCCACCCGACAGACTCCTCCGCCTCGGTCACCAACGGCGATGGCTCGACCAACTTCGACCAGATCATCGGCGCCTCGGCGGCCCGATCGACCGATCCGGTCACCGGGGCCGGGATGAGCGTCGCCGTGATCGACACCGGGGTGAACGACCTGAACCCGGCACTCGGCGGCGGGATCGGGCTCGGCCACAAGGTGATCGCGGGGGTGGATTTCACGGGGAGCCCGAGAGGTGTCTTGCCGACCTGGCAGCACGGGACGGGCGTCGCCGGGCTGATCGCCTCGGATACCCCGGGTTACAAGGGCGTGGCGCCGGGCGTGGACATCGTCGCCCTCCGCGTCTTCGGCGATAACAACCAGGGGAGCTTCGCCAACATCGAGAAGGCTCTCGACTGGGTCGTCCAGCACCATTCCGACTACAACATCACCGCCGTCAACCTATCGACCTCCGACGGCGGGAATTACCTCGCCAATGACTTCGCCCAGGACGGCGGGGTCGGCCAGTCGATCACCCGGACCATCAAGCAGCTCGACACGCTGAACATCCCGGTCGTGGTCGCGGCGGGCAATAGCTTCAACGGGAAGGCCCAGGGGCAAGGCTTCCCGGCCATCGTGTCCGACGCGATCAGCGTCACCGCGACGGACGCCTCGGACGAGCTCGCCTCGAACGCCCAGCGACTCGGCCCGGCCAGGGGCCACCGGTCGGCGACCACCATCGCCGCCCCCGGCGTCGGGATCACCGGGCCGGCCGATGGCAGCAGCTTCACGAGCCAGGACGGAACCAGCTTCGCCGCCCCGCAGGTGACCGGCGGGATCATCCTGCTCCAGCAGATGTACGAGAACGCCTACCACAAGCTTCCCACCGTCGCCCAGCTCGAAGGCTGGCTCCAGAAAGGCTCGGTCCCGGTCCACGACAAGGTGACCCAGGTCAAGATCGGCCGGCTCAGCGTCGTCAACTCGGCCGGAATCGAAGCGCTGGAGATCGCGGCCGATCCGACGGCGAATTTGGGATCAAACAACGACCTGATGAAAGCCGCGGTTGTCTCGACTCCGGCGGTCGTCGCTCCGCCGCCCCAAACCGCTCCCGCCCCGACGTCTCCGGCTCTGCCCCCCCCGGCCCCGACGCCCCCGGCTCCGACGCCGCCGGCTCCGACACCTCCCGTTCAGTCCTCGCCCGCCGAGCCCCAGTCCGAGGTCTTCTACAACGGGACGTCGATCGGGAGCTATCCGACGACGCGACTCGCCGCTCGCTATGCAAACCTGTTCACCTACCTCAAGGGGCAGGTCGGGGGCATCCAGATCTACGGAGCCAAGGGGTCGGCGCCGTACCTCGGGGTCAGCAAGCCGACCGGGTCGGCCGCCGCTCCGCCGACGATCCCGAAGGGGCCCGTCGTTCACCGGAAGGGCGAGTCGAACGGGATGGTCCACGCGATGGTCCTCCAGACGCCGAAGGTCGGGGACCACAAGCCCGGGGCGATCGCCAGGTCGCCTTCGGGCCCTCGGCGGGTGTTCCGCCCGAACGTCTGAGCGATTAGGATGGAGCCGAGGGCCCGATCCGGGCCCCGGGGTCGATCATCCATCGGGTCCCGCGCGGGCTTCCCGGTCCGGGGGCACGCCCGGGGCCTTTCGCCGTCGGGAGGCTCGCTTGTCCAACCAAACTAAGACCGCCCTGGTCACAGGCGCCGGGAGCGGTATCGGCCGCGCCACGGCGGTCGGGCTCGCCGGGCTCGGGTTAAGGGTCGCCCTGGTCGGGCGCGACGTCGCGAAGCTCGAAGGGACCCGGAAGCTGGTCGGCCGCGAGGATACGCTGGTCGAGCCCTGCGACGTGGCCGACCGATCGGGCGTCGACGCGATGGCCGCTCGGGTCCTGGCAACCTTCGGCTCGCTCGACGTCCTGGTCTGCAACGCGGGGACCAACGTCCGCGACCGGAGCCTGGAGAAGCTCGCCCCGGCCGACTGGGACTTGATGATCGCCACCAACCTGACGGGCGCCTTCAACCTGGTCCACGCCTTTTTGCCCGGGATGCGGCGACGAGGGGACGGCCTGATCGTTCAGGTCTGCTCGATCGCCGGGCTCCGGGCTAGCCTCCTGGGAGGAGCGGGTTATTCGGCCTCGAAGTTCGGCCAGGCGGCGCTGGGGATCGGGATCGGCCGGGAGGACGGGCCCAAAGGGGTCCGGTCGTCGGTCATCTATCCGGGCGAGGTCAACACGCCGATCCTCGACGCCCGGCCGGTCCCGGTCTCGCAGGTCCGGAAGGAAGCGATCCTCCAGCCCGAGGACGTCGCCTCCGCCGTTTGCTTCCTCGTGCAGCTTCCGGCCAGGGCGAATGTCCCCGAGCTGGTCATCAAGCCGACGGTGGATGACTGGGCCTGATCGGTGGTGGGCGGTGATCCCATCGGGCCCGACCCCGATCCGACGGTCAGGGTCCGCCGGATCAACCGCCCATCTGCCCGGCCTCGATCTCCCCGGCGGCGAACTGGTTGAACTCGGTGTACTGGAGGTGGCGGTAGAGTTTGCTCCCGGAGTTGACCTCACGGGGCGAGCCGACGGCTTCGAGTCGGCCGTTGTGGATCAGGATGACCCGGTCGCTCGACCGGATGGTCGAGAGTCGGTGCGGAAGCATGATGAGGGTCCGGCCGGGTGCGATCCGGGAGATCGTGTCGTCGATGAATGCCTTGGTATCCTCGTCCAGCGGCACGTCGGGCTCCTCGATGATCACGATCGAGGGGTCGTGCAGGAAGGCGCGGGCAAGGGCGATCCGGAATTGCTGGTCGGACTTCAGGTAGGCCCCGAGCGGGCCGATGACCGTGTCGTAGCCGTGCGGGAGATCCTGGATGAAGTGATGGGCGTGGGCGATCTTGGCGGCTTCGATCACCCGGGGGAGGTCGAAGCTCGGGTCGCCCAGCGAGATGTTGGCCCGGACGGTGTCGGAGAAGACCAGATCCGCCTGGAGGACGGTGGCGACCTGCGCCCGGACCGACTCCAGCGTCACGTCGCGGAGGTCAAGTCCGTCGATCCGGACCCGGCCCACCTTGGGGTCGATCAAGCGGGGGATCAGGCAGACCAGGGCGGTCTTGGCCTCGTCGTCGAGCGACATGATCGAGGTCTTGGACCTGGCGAGGATCTCGACCGTCAGGCCATCGAGCAGGACACGGCCCGAGCCATTCTCGAGCGTGACGTTCTCGAAGCCGATCCGCTCGCGGACCGGGGGGAGGAATGATGCCCCCCCGGCCTGGTGCAGCTCGGGCTTGCGTTCGAGGTAGCCGAAGACCCCTTCGGCCGATCGGTTCGCCTGGAGGATCCCCCGGCGGAGGGCCAGCCAGTCGAATGCCGGCCGGACCAGGCCGAAGAGGGCGACGAGCAGGAGGATCGCCGCCGCAGCGGAATACCCCTTGATGAGGACGCCCTCGGCGAGCAGGCCGATGGCCAGCGTCCCCGCCGCCAGGACAAGCAGGATGGCGGTCGGGTTGGTCCGGGACCCGTTCAGGATCCGGGTGACCTCGGCCTCGCGAAACCGCTCCAGGTGCTCGTCGAATCGCTGCTTATCGACGTTCTCCATCCCGTGGACCCGGACGGTCCGGATCAGGCCGAAATCCTCCTGGAGCAGACAAAGCTGGACCGCCGCCTCGCGGGTGGCGAGGACCGAGGCCAGTTCGGCCGACCGATTCAGGTAGCGGTAGAGGATCCAGACCAACCCGCCGAGCGAGGCCAGGAACAGCGTCCACTCCCAGGAGATCGCCAGGGCGAACGCGACCAGCCCGACGATCAGGACCGGAACCCGGAGGCCGTGGTCGAGCTCGGTGGCGATCGTCTCGCGGATGTCGTTGACCTCGCGGGTGAACAGGTTCATCACCGGGCCCGTCCCCTCGGACGGGAGCGACGACTGCCCGAGCCGGTAGAGCTGGCGGTGAATCTGGCGGCGAAGGTTCGTGGCCACCTCCAGCCCCGCCGAGGCGATGGCCGCCCTCCGCGCCTGGTCGACGAGCGAGAGGGCGAAGAAGATCCCCAGCCCGGTGGCGAGCAGGGTTGTCAGGGCCCCCACGTTATTCCGGAGCGTGGCGAAGCGGCGGAGCAGGATGTCCACGAATCGGGCGGCCGATCGGTGGGCGAAGTTCCGGCTGTCCTCGTTCCTGGCCACGATCGGATAAAGCCCGGTCCCGACGTACTGGACCAACTTTTCGCCGCGGATGGCGACCGCGTTGGTCAGCCAGGACGGAGCTTTGGAATCGGGCGCATGCCAGGCCTCGCCCCGAGAATCGACGAGGGCGGCGAGGCCCCCCCCGACCAGCAGGGCCGACAGGATCAGCAGCGAGTGGATGATGCCCAGCAGGTTCGCCCGGAGCACCGCGCCCCGGCGGGGAGTCCGGAGCTTCCGAGCGCGATCGTATGCGGCGGCTTCCATGTCGAGATGTCCCGCTGGGCACAGGGAAGGCGTCGGATCGGATGGCGAACCAAAACCGGCCGGTCAGGCCAGGTCGCGATCCTCGAACAGGAGGAAGGCGAACAACAAGGCCGCTCCACTGTACAACATGCAATAGCCCAGCGTGGGCAAAACATAGCCGCCCCAGGGGATCACCGAGCCCGTCGAGATCGCCGGACCGGCGTTGAAGAACTCCAGGTCGGGCAGCGTGAAGGCGAAGAGCTGCGCCATGAAGTGGACCAGCTCGTTCGTGTTCCCATTGCCGGTCACCTCGACCAGGATCGGCGTCAAATGCCCCAGGAAGAAGATCGAGATGCAGACCACGAGGTTGACCAGCATCGGCAGTCGGGTCGAGATCGCGACGCTCACGCTGGTCAGCACCGTGACCTCGAAGAAGCCCAACGCCAGGCCCGGGAGAACCTGCAACACCTGCTGCATCTGCTTGCTCGAGGCGTAGGTTCCGGACGACTCCCGGAGGTCATAGTTGTACTTGTAGGCGACCCCCAGGGCGAACAGGATCCCCAGCAGAGTGTAGAGGGCCAGGACCCCCAGCTCGATCCCCAGGAATTTGCCGAAGATAAACTGGCGGCGGTTGATCGGCTTGGAGAGGAGCGTGATCGCCGTCTTTCCCTCGATCTCCTCGGCCACGGTCGAGCTGGCCGTCAGGAGAGCCAGGAGCAGGCAGGCGAACGAGATCGTCGTCAGTCCAGTGTCCTTGTACATCTTGATGTCTTCGCCGAACGTGAAGTAGGCGATGAAGATCGAGGCGATCAGCCAGAAGCCGGCGATGGCCGCCAGGACGAAGAAGGCGGGCTGGCGAATCGCCTCCTTGGCGGTCGCCAGCGCGATGGTTAAGGATTTCATGGCGATGAGGGCTCGATAGCGGGATGAAGGGATGGGACGATGGATTCCGAAGGAAGTCGCCAGGTTGAAGCCCTAGGTATAACGGATCGTGAATCCCGCGAGGGGCTCGTCGGCTGCCGTGCGGTCTTCGGTCCTGATGTCGTGGATCATGTCGCCAAACTCGCGGAGGATGGCATCGAGATAGCAAACCAGGGCCGACGTCTCCCCCTCGACGACCAGCTCGACCCGGCCGTCGTCGAGGTTCCGGACATATCCGGAAACCGGGTGGTCCGAGGCCAGACGGCGGGCGGTCATCCGGAAGCCGACTCCCTGAACCCTTCCTTCGTACGTGATCCGACGACGCTCGGACCTCATGACCAAGACTCGCGGTAGGTCGATGGCGACCACGCCGAAGGTGGCCGGCGCGGACATCCTCAGTTTATCGGGGGGAAAGCGGGCAAGACAAGCGCCAACGGTCAAATGTCAAATAAGCCGGGCAGGGCGGGTGGGCTGGTTCGATCGATCGAGCCAGGGCAATGACGAAGGCCGCGCCCGGATCGTCCCGGACGCGGCCCCGTGCTTTGCTCCGAGGCGATCAGAGCCCGTTCAGCTCGACGCGGTCGACGGTCCCGCCGTTGGCCGGGATCGTCGCCAGTCCGGTCCGACCGGGCCCAACCCCGAGGGCCGAGACGGTCACCAGCGGCGAGCCCGACGATGTCCCCGCCTTGATCGTGAGGCCGGCGACGGTGAACGGCAGCCGGTTCTCGATCTTCAGCGTGGTGCTCCCCGGGGAACGCTTGGCGACCCGGGCGGTCACGAACGCCGCGCCGACCGCATGGTCGATCGCCCGGGCGAGCGAGGCGGCGTCGATGGCCGAGCCCGCCGAGTTCTCCCGGAAGGAGACCTGGCCGAGCGGGGTCCAGGCCCCCTCATCGAGGCCGGTCGCCGCCTGGACCTCGACCCGACCCCGGGTCTCGCCCTTGGGGCCAGCTAGCAGGGTCACCCCGAGGTGCAGCGCGGGGGCGACGGCCTTGGGGGCCTCGCCCGCCGAAGAGATCCGGACCGGGAGGCCGAGCACGCGGAGCCCTTCGAGCGAGCCGGCGAGGCGGATGGCGTCCTTGGCCATCGGGCCATCGCCCTCGATGGTCACGAAGACCCGGGCCTCCGACAGGTAGGCCGGGTCGACCATCTCGGCCGACTGGTCGAGGGCGTCCAGGAACCGCGACGCCAGCGCGACCTCGGAGGGATTGACGGCGTTGCTCGGGTGGTCCACCATCACCTCGAAGGGGACGTTATTACAGATCCGCCACATCGCGGCCTGGGCCGTACCGTGGCTGGTCCCGATCGTCGCCAGCGACTTCAGGGCCTTCCGGGCCCGGGGGTCGCGGGTGTAGTCCTCGACATCGACGAGCCGGAACCGATTCTTGGCGGTCGGGGTCGGCATGCCGAAGTTGAGACAGACGGCGGGAATTTCGAGGTCGACCCTCTGGCCAGCCGGGACGACCACGCCCTCGGGGTCGGCCGGGGCGACCGAGCGGAAGCCGGGCTCGCTCCGATTCCCCGCGAACTGGCCAAAGCCCCCCGACCGATTGGTCGCGGCGCCCAGGCCCATGCTCTGAAACCCGCCTCCCCCACCGCCCGCGGCACCCTGGCCGACGGAACTGGAGGCGACCAGGCCGGGCGGGAGGACGACGTTGAGCCGGCCGGCCGAGGTGTTTTTAAGGCTCACCCGGACGCGGTCCTGGCCCTGGCCGCGAACTTCCACGGCCAGCGAGCCAGCCTTCTCGGCGTCGAGAACCTTGACGGTCCGGGCGTCCGAGTCGGGGCCCGGGACCGGATCCCGGGGTTCACCCGCGACCGAGGCCCCGAGCATCGAGCATGTCAGGAGGCCCGAGGCCGCAACGGCCCGGACCAGGCAAAGGTGTCGCCAAAGCATCGCGTTGACCTTTCTGGACGGGGCCGATGACGGCCCAAACCTTGCGCCGCTCACCCCTCGCCCGTCTCGACCGCCGGACATGGACCCAACAAGGTCCGACGCCGCGGAGGCCGAGGTTATTCATCTCGAAGTGTGGCTGGACGTCGGGCGAGAAGGGCGCTCGGACAGGGCGAAGATTTCGCCTGGCCGCTCGATTATCTCACGCCCCGCCCGAAGGCGGCCAGATCCTTCTTTCTTATCATTTTCCGGCCGGCCGGGGCGCGATCCTCGGGCGAATTTTCGCCTCGATCACCACGTTCCCGCGCGGCATCCGCGCCATCCCGATGATCCGCAACTCCGACGGCACTGCCAGGGGACTGGCGATCGGGTTCCTCTCCAGCCAGACCTCGGCCGACGATTTCCAGGCGACGGACTTGACCGGGTTGCCGGGCTCGACCGTCACCTCGTGGACCTCGGGCGGTCCTCGCCGAGGACCCGGAGCGGGATCCGGGTGACCACCCGCGTGATCGGCCGGGTCGCGGCCCCTGCCGTGGCCAGGCCGACCGTCGCCGATGCCTCACGCTCGATGACCACTCCGGCCGAAGGCCGGGCCGTCGCCACTACCCGGAACTCCGCCAGGCCTGGCGGGGCGTCGGTCGCGACCTTGATCGAGAGGAAGTCGGCGACCGCCGACGCCGGCGGCCCCGATGGCGAGCCCGGCCGGGGTCCCCCGGCCAGTCGGACCGACACCGGCTCGGCTCTGACGCCGTCGGGGAGCCCCTCGACCCGGACCTCGACCGGGCCGGGCCAGCCGACGGATCTGACCAGTAACTTGAGCACGGTCGAGCCGCCCGGCTTGAGGTTGAACACGCCGAACTGACCGGGCGAGACCCGGGCGGTCGCGACCTGGCCGATGTTCCGGATCGCCGAGGCGGTCGCGTTGGGGTTGCCCAGCAAAAGCGTCACCGAGAAGTCCGGCCGGCACGGGCCGACCTCCAGGCGATAGCCGTATTCCGGCCCACCGTCGCCGAAGCGGTCGGACACCTCGATCGTCAGGACGCCGTCGGCCTTCGCCTCGAACTCGACCGAGCTATCGGGCGACCCCTCGGGAACTCCCAGCGCATTGACCCCCTGGGCCTGGTCGGGCCGGACGCCCTCGGCCCCGTCGTCGTTCTCGGCGAGGGTTTCCCCCTCCTCGTCGCGGACGACGACCAACGAGTCGAGCCAGGAGCCCATCGCCGCTGCCTCGGTCCAGGCGCGGACCCGATCGCCCGCCTTCACGGCCACCCGGTAGACGTCGACCTCGCCCGGCCGGCCGATCCGCCCGTTCACCGTGACGCCCGGGGCCAGGTCGATCGGTCCGTCCGCCGGCCGATCGGCGGGCTCGGAGACCTCGGGACCGTCTCCCACGATCAGCCGTCCCGGGCCCGCGATCGGGCCCCCCGGCCCGTCGACGAGCCCGACCTCGATCATCGAGCCGGCCGCGTCCGGCAACCGGATCGCCTTGCGTCGGACCCCGGCCAGGTTCCCCCCGGACACCTCGACTTCCACCGTCTCGCCCTTCCGGCCGCCGAGCGGGAAACAGGCGGTCGCGAACGGGAGGGGATCGACCCGGAGCCGGTAGCGGGCCAGCTCCCCCCCGCCGTAGGTGTTGTCCCGGACCTGGACCAGGAACGACCCGGCCGGCGGGACAACCGCGGTCATCCGGCAGTCGCGATCCCCCCCGCGACTCTCGCGGGCCTGGGCCGTCGCCTCGCCCGAGTCGGAGAGGATCGTCAGGACCGGCGCGATCGAAGTCCCGAGCCGGCGGGCCTCCAGGTCGAGCGTCAGCCGATCCCCAGGAGTCCCCCGGATCCGGTAGAGGTCGACGTCGAGCGGCTTGAGCAGGCCGGCGACCGCCGATCCTTCCTCGATTTGCTGGGCGCGGTCGGCCCCACCTGCCGGCCGCTGCTCCAGAACCTGACGGAGGTTGTCGATCCGGACGATCGCCAGGTTCGAGACCCCATCCGGCCCGTCCAGGCGGACCTCCCGGAAGCCGGGCACGGCGTCCGGGGCGACCCGGACCTTGACCCGGGCCCGCCTGTCATCCTGGGCAAAGAACTCGACGACCTGGACGCCATCGCCCGAGACCAGGATCCGCCGGGCCCTCGCCAGATTCCGGCCGGTCAGGCCCCATTCGATCGCCTCGCCGACCGAGGCGCCCGGCGGGTCGACTCCCAAGATCACCGGCGACCCGGTCGATTGGCCGAGGGTGGGGGTCGTCGCCAGGAGGGCGAACGCCATCAAGGTCGCCCGGAGTCGCCGAGACATGGTCCGACCTCGATCGGGAGGGCCCGGGCGAAGAATCCGGCGGGCTCCCCAGGCTCGCGGGCCCGAGTCTCAGGATATCCGGTCCGGGGGCGGACGCAAAGGCGATCGCGAGGGCTGGACCCGGGTCCGCCGGAACCGAGGCTCAGGCGCTCTCGCGGTGGTACTGGATCTCGTGGAGCCGACGATAAAGGGGCGAGGTCCGCCGGAGTTCGGCGTCGGTCCCGACGGCCTCGATCCTGCCGGCATCCATCAGGACGATCCGGTCGGCGAAGGACAGGGCGCCCAGGCTGTGGGTGATGAGGAAGGTGGTCCGGCCCCGGGCGAACTCCTCGATCGCCTTGCGGATCAGGGCCTCGTCCTGGATGTCCACGGCGCTGGTGGCCTCGTCGAGGATCAGGATCGAGGGGTCGCGGAGCATGGCCCGGGCCAGGGCCAGCCGCTGGCGCTGGCCGCCGGAGAGGCCGGTCCCGGCCTCGCCGAGGATCGTATCGTAGCCCTCGGGCAGGCCCATGATGAACGTGTGGGCATAAGATCGCCTGGCGGCGGCGACGATGGCGTCGCGGCTGGCGTGGCGGTGGCCGTAGGCGATGTTGTTGGCCACGGTGTCGTTGAACAGCGTGGTCTCCTGGATCACCATCCCGATCTGCGAGCGGAGGCTCCGGATCTGGACGTCCCGGAGGTCGTGGCCGTCGATCCGGATCGAGCCCGAGCGGACGTCCCAGAACCGGGGGAGGAGGTTCATCAGGGTCGACTTGCCGCAGCCGTTGGGGCCGACCAGGGCGATCGTCTCGCCGTGGCGGACTTCCAGGTTCAGGCCGTGGAGAACCTGCTCGCGACCGTTGTAGCCGAAGGTCACCTCGTCGAACTCGATCGCCGCCCGGTGGCGGTGGAGGCGGACGGCCTTGGGCTTGTCGGCCACCGAGGGGCGACGGTCCATCAGCGAGCAGATCCGGTCGGCCGCGGCCGAGGCCCGCTGGAGCTTGGAATGGACGTTGGCCAGCTTCCGGACCGGGTCGGAGATCCCGCCGAGCATCGCATAGAGGGTCAAGAGATCCTCGATCTCCAACGGCCGCGAGGAGAGCTGGAGCTTGAAGAACCAGAAGTCGATGGCCGTGGTGTGGTAGAGGACCAGGTACGACCCCGAGAGCAGGGCGATCGAGACCGTGGTCAGCGCCAGCATCTCCAGGACCGGGTCGGAGAGGGCGTCGATCATCGCCACCCGGACGCTCTGCCGGTAGAGTCGCTTGGTCTCCAGGAAGAAGCGGCGGCGCTCGTACCGCTCCATCGTATAAGCCTTGACGACCTTGATCCCCTGGAGGCTTTCCTGGAGGATCTTGTAGATGTTGGACATGCTCTCCAGCGACTTCCGGACCGCCCGCTTCATGATCTTGCCGGCTCGGGCCGTGCAGGCCACCGAGACCGGGACCAGGACCAGCGCCAGGCAGGTCAGCCGCCAGTTCAGCCACAACGCGCAGGCCAGGCAACTGACGATCCGGAGCGGCTCGCGGATCACCCGACCCATGATCGTCATCAAACCCTGCTGGACCGATTCCATGTCGTTCGTGAACCGGGCCAGAAGTTCGGCCGAGCCCTGGTCGTTGAAGCTGGCCAGGTCCAGGGCCATCGTCCGGCGGTAGAACAGGTTCCGGATGTCGAAGAGGGTGAGCTGGGTCAGATCGGAGACGAGCACTTCCTGGAGGAAGAGGAAGAACCCCTTGAGGGCGATCCCGACCATGACCAGGCCCATCAAGAGCAGGAGGGTCCGGAAGCCATTGTCGGGCAGGTAGCGGCGGATCAGGGGCTCGGCCCGGCGGTAGCGGGCGTTCCAGGTCTGGGCCTCGTCGCGCTCGCGGGCCCAGCGATACCGGCGGATCTTCAGCTCGCTGTAGCGGCCGGCCTTGACCTGCGGGAGCGCGAACCGGAGTTCGTCGTGCCGGGCCGTGGCGACCTGGAGCTCGCTTTCCTCGGGGCCGGCGGGAGTCTTTTTCCGGGACAGGTCGTCCAGGAGCTTGTCCTGGTCCTTGACCTCCAACCGCCCCTTCCGGAGCTGGAGGACGGCCTGAGACGCGGACTCGTAGGCCGCGGAAGCCCCCACGAGCCGGGCTTGCTTGGCCTGGTCGGGCAGGTCGAGCCGGATCAGGACGTCGAGCTCATCCAGCCGGGCCTGGAGCGCCCGCGACTCGGTCCGGGTCGCCTCGATCTTCTCCTCGACCCAGTGCTGGCAGTTCTGGCTCCGGATCAGGATCTGGAGGAGCGGATAAACGGCGCCGATGTTGCCGCCCCAGAAGACGGCGACCATCGCGGCGCAGGCCAGCGAAAGGCCGAACCGGACCCGATAGGGCCAGGCGAATCGCACGAGGCGGGCGAAATTCTTCATGGTTGGCCAGCGCCGGGGACGGGGTTACCCAAGGCCTCCATGCCTCCCCCGGTGGCGACCGGAGTCGCCGCCCGGGGCTCGGGCCGGGCTCTTTTATCAAGAGCCCCCGGAAGCGTCCATCCGAGTATTCGACCCCAGGTTGACATCGCGACGGTCGTCGGCATCGCCGACGAGGCGAGCACCCGCCGGACGGTTGACCCTATGGACTGTCGACCGGATCATCGGCCGCGATCGCCCCGCGACTTGACCCGGGCGGCGGGTCAAGGGCGGCAGGGACACGCCCGAAGGGTCCGACTCCGCCCGCCGGGTCGACCGGATCGTTCACGTTGCCGGGCCGCCCGGTTCGATAAAGGGGATATCGGGAAAACGAGTCGGGTCGGCGGAAGATCGCCCGGGCCCGGACCGGTCGGAAACCGGCCTGGCACCCAGGGGTGTTTCTGGTAAGATTTGCCGCGCCGGGCCCATCTGGCCCGACCGATCGGACCGCCGTCAGGGAGGACGGGATGAAGGCACTCGCGCTGGTGGAAGCGCGTGACCACGTCTGCTGCCGCTACCGGGTCCGCGCGTTCGAAGGGGCGCTGGCGGCCTCGGGGTGGTCGCTGGCGATAGAGCCGCTGGCCACGGGCCTGATCCACCGCCTCTTCCAGTTCGGCCGGGCCGCGCGGTTCGACTCGGTCTTGCTCCAGCGCAAGCTCTTGCCGGGTTGGCAGCTCCGTGAACTCCGCCGCCGGACCCGCCACCTGATCTTCGACTTCGACGACGCGGTCCTCTACCGCGACTCGTACGACCCCCGAGGCCCGCACAATCGCCGCCGGTTCGAGCGGTTCCGGCAGACCGTCCAGGCCGCCGACGCCGTGATCGCGGGCAACGCCTTCCTCGCCGATTGCGCCCTCGAAGCCGGGGCCCTCCCCGACCGCGTCCGGGTGATCCCGACCTGCATCGGCCCCAACGCCGCCGCCCCGGCCCGCCAGCCCCGGGGGAATTCGGGCCTGGACCTGGTCTGGATCGGCTCGGCGAGCACGATGGCGGGCCTGGCCCGGCAGCGCCCGACCTGGGAGCGGATCGGCCGCGAAGTCCCCGGCGTCCGGCTCCGGATGGTCTGCGACCACTTCCTCCGGTTCGACGCCCTCCCGGTGGTCGCCGTCCCCTGGTCCGAGCCGACCGAGGCGGCCGAGATCGCCGCGGCCGACGTCGGGATCAGTTGGATCCCGGACGACCTCTGGAGCCGGGGCAAGTGCGGCCTGAAGGTTCTCCAGTACCAGGCGGCGGGCCTCCCCGTGCTGGCCAACCCGGTCGGGGTCCACCCGGAAATGATCCACCCGGGGGTCGACGGCCTCCTCGCCTCGACGCCCGAGGAGTGGGTCGAGGCCGTCCGCCGACTGGCCGGAGACCTCGGGCTGAGGCGTCGGATGGGCCGGGCGGCCCGAGCCTCGGTCGGGGCGGGCTATTCGGTCGAGTCGTGGTCCCCGGCGTTCGTCGCCGCGGTGGCCGGGGCCCGGCCGCTCTCGAACCTGGAGTACCGGGGCGGAGGTCCGCCCCGCCCCCGGGCCCTGGCCAACCGGGACTCCCGGCGGGGCGGCGAGGTCCACCCCCCATCCCAGCAATACCTGGCCCCTTCCTGAGCCGAGCCGAGGCGGCCCGAAGCCGCGGTGATCGGCAGAAACCTTCACGTTCGAGATGGACCGACGGTCGGGCTTGCCCCCGGCCACGCGACCCGGCACGAGGACGCTCCCCATGCCCGACCTCGAACCATCACGCTCGATCTCCGGGACGGAGAACGGACCGCGCCCCTGCGTGTTCGAACCGCCGGCGTGGAACTGGTCGAAGGCGGACGACACGGGCTGGTGGGTCCGGGCCGACTGGGCCTCGGCCCTCCTGCACGAGGGCCGGCTCCCGCTCGAAGAATGGAAGCGGTCGGGCCGGCTCACGACCGTCAAGCGCGGCCCGCACCGGGTGGTGTACAGGGCCGACCTCGCCGAGGGTCCGGTCTACGTCAAGCACTTCCTGGTCCCCAACTTCCGGGCCAAGGCCCGCCAGTGGTTCCGGAGCGGCAAGGGGCGGAACGAGGGGCGGAGGGCCGCCAAGCTCGAAGCGATCGGGGTCCCCACCTTCACGCCGGTCGCCCTGGGCGAGCGCCGGGTCCGGCGGTTCCTCCTCGAAAATTACCTGGTGACCAAGGAGATTCCCGACACCCTCCCGCTCGACGAGTTCGTCGAGCGCCGGCTCCCCTTGATGGAGCCGGGCCGCCGGGGGAAGCTCCGGCGCGACCTGGCCCGGGTCCTGGCCGACCTGACGGCCCGGCTCCACGACGCCGGCTTCGTCCACCAGGACTTCCACCCCGGCAACCTCCTGATCCGGATCGAGCCCGACGACTCGCTCCGGCTGGCGGTCATCGACCTCGACGCCCTCCGGGTCGCCCGCCGGCTGAGCTGGGGCGACGTCCGCGAGAACCTGGCCCTGCTCAACCATTATTTCTGGATCCGCTGCAACCGATCCGACCGCTATCGGTTCCTCCACGCCTATCTGAAGGCCAGGCGCGAGCCCACCACGCCGGACCCCCGGATCCTGGCCCGCGACATCGAGCGGGCCACCCGGGTCTGGGCCGAGCGGCTCTGGCGGCGGTGGGGGCGGCGGTGCTGGAGCCGGAACAAGTACTTCAACGTCCACCAGCGACCGGGGATCCGGGCCATCGCCTCCCGCGACCTCGACATGTCGAGCATCGACGCCATCCTGGCCGACCCCGAAGGCCCGATCCGCCGCGAGGGGGCCGTGGTCCTCAAGGAGTCGCGGACCGCCCTGGTCGCCGAGGCGACGATGCTCGTCAAGGGGCGGCCGACCGCGGTCATCTACAAGCGGTTCAACCCCAAGAAGCCGCTGGAATGGCTGCTCAACCTGCTCCGACCCTCGCGGGCCGGCCGGGCCTGGCAGGCGGGGCAGCACCTCAAGAGCCGGGGGCTCCCCACCCCCCAGAACCTGGCCTACGTGGTGAAGACCGGCCGGGGGCCGATCGGCCGCTGGCTGACCCGCGAGGCGTACCTCGTCACGATCAAGGCCGAGCCCTCGATCACCCTGGGAGACTACGCCCGGGATGGCCTGCCAATGACCGATCCCGGCGAGCGTCGAGCGCGGATCGTCCGGCTGACGGTCGCCCTGGCCCGGCTCCTCCGGGTCCTCCACGAGCGGTCGATCTCTGACCGCGACCTCAAGGCCGCCAACATCCTGATCGTCGGCGACCCGGCCGCCGAAGAGGTGGAGCTCAGCCTGATCGACCTGGTCGGCGTCCAGCTCCTGCACCCGCTCCCGGAGGGTCGTCGGCTCCAGAACCTCGCCCGGCTCCAGCTCAGCCTGGCCGGAGTTCCGGGCCGGACCCGGACCGACTCGCTCCGGTTCCTCCGGGCTTACCTGCCCTGGGGGCTCTCCTCCCAGAACGATTGGAAGGCGATCTGGCGGCAAGTCGCCCGGCTCATCGACTGGAAGGAAGAGAGGAACCGACGCCGAGGCCGCCCGCTCTCCTGAACCGACGGCCCGATCCCGCGCCGAGGCCACCGATGGACCGGACCGCCCGCTCGCGCCCGCTTCGATGCCCCCGATGGCCGATCCTGGCCCTCCTGGCCACGCTCGCCGGTTGCGCGACGATGGGGCCCCGAGGGGGCCGGCCGCTGGTCCCCACCGCGTTCAAAATCCGGACCGGGCCCTACCTCATCCAGACCGGCGCCAGGCTCGAAGCGGACGCCCCGATCGTCCGCCAGCTCCAGGCCCTGGACGCCCAGGTCGAGCAGACGCTGGGGATCCGGGTCGACGCCGGGGAGAATCCGGTCGAGGTTTATATTCTCGACGACCGGCGATCGTTCGAGCACTTCCTGAGCTTCTACTACCCCGACCTCCCGCATCGCCGGGCCTTCTTCCTGGCCAACGGCAACCAGCGGGTCGTCTACACCTTCTTCGGCGACCGGCTCGAAGAGGACCTCCGCCACGAGGCGACCCACGCCCTGCTCCACGTGGCGATCGGCGACATCCCGCTCTGGCTCGACGAGGGCTTGGCCGAGTATTTCGAGGGCCCGACCGACCGCTCGGGGCTCAACGCCGAGCACGTTGGCCGGCTCCCGGGCGACCTCGCCTCCGGCTGGTCGCCCGACCTGGCCCGGCTGGAGTCGCTCCGGAGCGTCCGGCAGATGACCCCCCGGGACTACCGCGAGTCCTGGGCCTGGATCCACTACCTCCTGGACGACGGCCGGGCCAACAAGGCGGCGCTCCTGGCCTACCTCGCCGACCTCCGGACCTCGCCCGACGCCAGGCCCCTCTCCCGGAGGCTCGCCAGCACCGACCCCGCCCCGCTGCTCGCCCACCTCGCCCGGGTCCGCGAGGCTCCGATCGCGATCGTCGCCCCGCGCGACCCGACGGTCCGGCTCCAGAGCGCCCCGCCCGAGCCGATCGCCCCCCCGAAGCGGCGGAGCTTCTTCGGCCGGCTCCACGACCTCTTCGGTCCCTGAGCGACCGGGCCCCGACCGGGCCAATGCAAGACGAGCGGCCCCGACCCGATCGTCGAGGAAGCCCGTCGCTGGATTCGATCGGCTAGCCGGAACTTACTGGCTATCCGGGATCGGAAATGGTTGATGGTCAATGGGTTATGATCGACAAGCGGGACGGCATACGATGCCGATGCCAGGGAAATCTCCGGGGATTTCTCACCCATCAACCATCGTCCATTGGCCATCACTCATTGCCAGTTCAAGGACATGTTTCCGGACAGCCTCTTACTGGCCCCGGGGCTGGTAAACAACCTCGAAGTGCTCGCCGGTCATCTCCTTCCAGGTCTTCTTCTGGTCTTCGGTCATCAGGGCCATGACCTTGGTGTTGGTCTCCTTCCGGAGCCCCTGAATCTTCTGCATGGCGGCCTGGCGGTCGTCGCCGGCCGACTGGCGAGCGGCGGTCATCTCGGTCTGGGCCTCGGCGAGGATTGTCTTGACCTGGGCGGCCTGCTCGTCGGTCACGTTGAGCTTGCTGGCGATCGCCGGGATCGCCAGGGCGTTCGCCCCCATCTGCTGGAGTTCAATTTGCTTGAACCGGGCGACCTGCTCGGGCTTGAGGAAGCCGTGGACCGACTTCATGACCATCTCGTTGTTGGCCCGGCCGATCTCCTGCCGCTTCTTCATCAGCTCATCGCCCTCCAGCCCTTCGAGCTTCGAGCGGTTTTCCTGGTTCTTTTCGCGAAGCTCGGTCGCCAGGGCCTCGGCCTTCTTGATCTGATCGTCGTCGAGCTTCAACTCCTTCTGGACGCTCGGGTTGCCGATCAGCATCCCGGGTCCGCCCCAGCCGCCCCGACCCTGGGCCGAAACCGGGCCCGCCAGCGCCGCCACCAGGCCGAACGCCAGGACCGCCTTGAAACATCCACGCATTGTCGCATCTCCTGTTGTGGAACCGAATCGGCCGAGGCCGCCTCTCATCCCTCGCCGGCTCGGCATCGTTCCGACGAGGCCCCGACAGTAGAAAGCGTCATGCGACCGAGCCGTGGCCGAGTTTCGAGGCGATCCGTTTCGTTTCGTCCGCCGGGTCAAGACTTCTTCAAGGCGATCGGCAAGGCGTCGATCTTGGCGGCGAGGATGAAGTCGTTCTCGGAGAGGCCGCCGATGGCGTGGGTCCAGATTTCGAGGGCGACGTTCCGGTAGCCGACGAGGTGGAGGTCGGGGTGATGCCCTTGCTCCTCGGCGAGGGCGGCCACCTTTTCCAGGAAGTCCATGGCGGCCAGGAAGTTCCGAGCCGTCCATTCGCGGCGGATCCGCTGGCCCTCGCCGACCTTGGTCCATCCCGGGACGTTCTTGAGGAGGGCGTCGACCTCGTCCTCGGTCAGGGCGGGGATCCCCCCTTCGCAGGGAAGGCACTTCTTGCTCGTCAGTTCCTCGGCGGTCGGGGTGCTCATGGTCGGTCGCTCCGGGGCGGTCGGATCATCGGAAGCTCTCGCCGGGACCGGGGAAGCGGCCCGACCGGACGTCCGCGAGGTAGTCGCGGGCGGCCTGCCGGATCGGCTCGCCGAGGTCGGCGTAGCGGCGGACGAACTTGGGACGGAACTCGTCGAAGAGGCCGAGCAGGTCGGGCGTGACCAGGACCTGGCCGTCGCAGCCCGGCCCGGCGCCGATCCCGATGGTGGCGATGGGGACCTCGGCCGTCACCCGCGCGGCCAGGTCGCTCGGGACGCATTCGAGGACAACCGAGAACGCCCCGGCGTCGGCGACGGCCCGGGCGTCGGCCATGATCTCGGCCTCGTCGCGTTGGACTTTATATCCCCCGAGCCGCCGGATCGACTGTGGGGTCAGGCCGACATGCCCCATCACCGGGATCTCGGCGTCGACCAGGGCCCGGATCGTGGCGGCCATCCGCCGTCCCCCCTCCAGCTTGACGGCCTGGCACTGCGTCTCCTTGAGAAACCGCGTGGCCGATTCGATCGCCTGGCCGGGCGAGACCTGATAGCTCCCGAACGGTAGGTCGGCCACCACCAGGGCCCGGGGCGACCCTCGGGCGACCATCTCGGAGTGGTAGACCATCTGATCGAGCGTGACCCCCAGCGTCGTCTTCTTCCCCTGGACCACCATCCCCAGGGTGTCGCCGACGAGCAGGCAGTCGACACCGGCGGCGTCGAGCAGGCGGGCCATCGTGAAGTCATAGGCCGTCAGGACCCCGATCTTTCGCCCCTCCGCCTTCCATCGGGCGAAGTCGGGGATCGTGACCGGGGCATCATCCGTGGTGGGCATGGCCGTTAACCTTCATTCCGGGAGAGAGTTCGGTTATTTCAGCCTGGCGATCAGGAGGTCCGGGCGATCGACCAGGATCGGGGTCCTCGGCCGGCCTCGGATCGCCTCGCGCCAGGCCCGCCGACGGTCGTCGTACGGGACGGCCCCGACGTCCGCCAGGTAAACGGCGGCCGGGTAGAATGCGTCGACCATCCGGGTCGCCTGCCCGAACGAGGGGAGGTTCATCTCCCAGGCCCTTGTCCGATAAAATTCCACCAGGCTCAAGGGTCGATCGGGGTCCGGTAGCCTCTCACCCCATTCGCCGGCCGCCCTCCGCGCGGCATCTGGGTCAAACTCCAAACGGAAGCCCCGGCGGTCGGATAGGTAAATGAGGGCCTCCGGGGCGATCAGGCGAGCTTTTTCGGGGACGAGGGCCTGGATTTCCTTCGCCGCCTCGACGACCCCTACCCACTCCCGGGGCGTCCTCCAGGTGGAAGCGGTCTGGGCCACGCTGAGCGCCAGGTAAAACGAACCCAAAACCACAGCGCCAATCTTGCCCGATCGCCCTCGATCGCCCATCATCGCTAAAGTCCGCCCCATGCCGATGGCCGCGAGCGGAGCGACCATCATCCAGTAGTAGGCGTGATGCCATTTGGCCGCCAGCATCAGAATTGTCAGACCGCACCCAACCCCCCAGCCGACCCAGATCCGATCCAGCCTCGGCCGACGGAACGAACCCAAAGCCGCCAGAACGAACCCAAGCGGCGTGAACGAGCGGACCATCAGCCCCGATACGATGCTCGACCAGGTGGCGAAACGAACCCAGGCCATCGGGTCGACCGAGCGGATCCAGATCGCCGCGTTATCCGAGGAGGCCTGCGACCCCGACGGCGTAACCTCGCCCCAGCCATAAAGATACCAGGCGAACGCGGGGCCCAACATCGCCAGACTGGCCCCGAGTCGCCAGGCGATCGGCCAGCGCCGGACCATCAAGCAGTACGGGATCAAGATCCAGGCCGAAGTCACCTTGAGAGCCAATCCGGTCGCCAAGACGAACCCACCGAGGACCGCCCATCGGACCCGGCCGCCGGCCTCGAACTCATCCCAGGATCGAAGGCCCGCCAGGACCAACCCGAGCATCAGGGCGTCGGGCTGGAACGCCCGGCCGTAGCGGATCATGACCGGAAACAGACCAAACGATCCCACCGCCAGCAGGGCCACAAGCCGCCCCTCGCGGCGGAAGGCCAGGCCGAAGAGCCCCCAGGCCCCGAGGGAGGTCGCGGCGGCCGAGACGAGCCGGCCCGTCGCTTCCCGATCGGACCCAAGGATCGGGCGGACCGAGGCCACCACCTGAGCGTAGATCGGCGGCTCGACCAGGAACAGGTTGGGGAACGGCCCGGTGTCCAGCTCGGGACGGAAAAAGCCCGAACCCCGCTCCAGGTTGCGCGCGACCATCGCGGTCGGGATCTGGCGGCCGACGTAATTCTCGACGATCGGCTGGCCAGGATGGATCGCCCGGATCCCGAACGTGGCCACGAGCAGGAGCCCGAGCGCCCAACCGCCCCGATCCGCGGTCGCGGGCTCGGGCGTCCGGGAAGGATCAAGCTCGGAGAAAGACGAACCCAACGGCGGCCTCGATCGCGGATGAACAGGGGACAAGGAACGAGCCCCGACCGTACATTATCCGGATTTGACCCCGCTGGCGAACATGCCAAGTCGGCGCGTTCTCCGCGATTCTTGGCCGAGGTGTGGTCGCGGATTCTTGGGTTGGCCGCTGCCCTGGGCATCTGAACCCCCTTTCCCCGGCCCTCTCCCACGAGTCGGGAGGAGCAAGAAAGGGCCCAGTCGGGTCCCCTCCGCCTCCGTGGGGGAGGGTCAGGAAGAGGGGGCCGGGACCGTGGCTCCACCTGAGACCGCGGTCAGACCCCCTGGCCGGTCGGAGAGTCCCCGGTCAGTCGGGGGCACCGGGGGTCGCTCCCCGGAATCGGGCCCGGATCTCGGCGTAGCGGTCGCTGATCGATCGCCGGCCCTCCATCAGGCCGACGAATCGGTCGGGGCGCTGAGCGATCGCGTCGAGTCGGAGACCGTCAAGTTCCTCGGTCAGCCGCCGCTCGAAGGTGGGGATGAGCGTCGGGAGGCTGGCCCGGTCGACCTCGACCGGATCGCCGAACCGGACCAAAGCCTCGGGTCGTTCGTCCTGCCAGAACTCGTAACGGAACGCCACGGGGACGACCCGAACCCGCCCGGCCCGGCGGACGAGGGCCCGGATACCGGGTTGGAAGGTCAGCGGGCGGGCGTCGTTGGCCTCGATCTTCCCCTGCGGGAAGATCCAGACTCCCGCCCGAGGCCCCCGGAGCAAGCCGGCCGCGTAGTCCAGCGAGGCCCGGACCGAGGCGGGATCGGTCCGGTCGACGGAAAAGGCCCCGATCCGGCGGAAGAAGCCGAACCGAAGCATGTTGAAGTGCTCCATCATCCCGTAGCCGTCGACCGGGATGGTCTCGTTGAGCAGGTGGACCAGGAACAGGTCCCACCAGCACGAGTGGTTGGCCAGGAACAAGGTCCCGCCCGGCTCGCGGTCGATCGACTCGCGGAGCCGGTCGAGTCCCTGCGCCCAGACCTGATGCAGCCCGCCCCGGAGCCGCGACCGGATCATCCCGGAGACGGCCGGTCGCGGCCAGCCGTGCTTGTAGGCTTCGATGATCCGGGGACGGGCAGCCATTCGAGCGGTTGTCCCTTCGACGCCACCCGACGCCAGACTCGACCGAGGGGCGTCCTAGCGGGGAGAGACCGGGTAGGTCTGAATCACCGGGGGGGCGAACAGGTCCGTGTTGTAATGATCCGAATACGGCGCGAACGTCAAGGGCCGCCGGCCGCCGTAGACGGGCCGCTGGGCGACGTAACGCCGCTCGCCCTTCAGAGCCCGACGCCTGGGGAAGACGTAAGTCGTCCGGCCCGTGGTGAGGACCGGGGCGGCGGGGACGATCACGGTCCCGGCGGGATAGGACGGGTACTGGGCCCGGGCCTCGCCGGGATCGGCCCCCAGGAGGCCGCCGATCGCCAGGACGGCCGCGAGGGCCGGGACCCGCCAGGTCGTTTTCATGGTCGAGACTCCCTTCGGTTTCGCCGCGGACAAGGCGATTATAGCCGACGCCGCCCGCCGAGGGAGGGCGCCGGGCCAATGGATCAGACGGAGCCGGCGGCCGGGCTCGGCGTCCCGAAGGTGAATGCGTCGCCATCCCAGTCGACCAGGACCTCGCTCCCGGGCCCGAACCGGCCTTCGAGCAGGGCGGAGGCCAGGGGATTGGCCAGGCGCTGCTGGATGATCCGTTTGAGGGGGCGGGCCCCGTAGGCGGGATCGAACCCCTCGTCGGCGAGCTGCCGCCTGGCCAGGTCGGTGACCCGGGCGCTGATGCCGGCCTCGGTGAGCTGGGCTTCGAGCCGGCGGAGCTGGATGTCGACGATCCGGGTCAACTCGTCCAACCCGAGCGGCCGGAAGATGATCGTCTCGTCGATCCGGTTGAGGAACTCGGGGAGGAATTCGGCCTTGAGCACGTCCAGAACCGCCGACCGGAGCCGGTTCTCGTCGCCGGACTCGGCCATCGAGGCGATCTGGTGGCTCGCCAGGTTCGAGGTCATGATGATAACGGTGTTCCGGAAATCCACGGTCCGGCCCTGGCCGTCGGTCAATCGGCCATCGTCGAGAACCTGGAGCAGGACGTTGAAGACGTCGCGGTGGGCCTTCTCGATCTCGTCGAGCAGGAGGACCGAATAGGGCCGGCGACGGATCGCCTCGGTGAGCCGGCCCCCCTCCTCGTAGCCGACGTAGCCCGGCGGGGCGCCAATCAGCCGGGCGACGTTGTGCCGCTCGCCGAACTCGCTCATGTCGAGCCGGACGATGGCGGATTCGCTGTCGAAGAGAAATTCGGCCAGGGCCTTGGCCAGCTCGGTCTTCCCCACGCCGGTCGGCCCCAGGAACAGGAACGAGCCGATTGGCTTGTTCGGGTCCTGCAAGCCGGCGCGGCTCCGGCGGACGGCGTCGGCGACGGCCTTGACGGCCTCGTCCTGGCCGACCATCCGGAGGTGGATCTGGTCCTCCAGCTTGAGGAGCTTGTCGCGCTCGGTGGTCAGCATCTTGGCCACCGGGATCCCGGTCCACTGGCAGACGACCTCGGCGATCTCCTCGGGGTCGACCTCTTTCTTCAGGAGCCGACGGCCGTCCTTGGGCCCGGAGTCGCCGATGGCCTCGACCCGGGCGATTTGCTCCTCCAGCCGCTTCCGCTCGGCGTCCTGCTGGGCGAGGCTCTGATATTCCTCTTCCCGGGGGACCTCGCCGCGAAGCTGCTTCTGCTGGAGCGCGTCCATGGTCTGCTTGAAGGCCGTCTTGACGTGATCCAGGTCCTCGCGGAGCGCGTGGATGTTCCGCTGGCCGAGCTTCTCGATCTCCCATTGACCCCGGAGATCCTGCAACTCCTTCTCGACCCGGTCGATCTCGGCCTCGACCTCGGCCAGCCGGTCCAGGGCGTGGTCCTCGGTCTCGGCCTTGAGCATCCGCTGGGCGAGCTGGAGTTGTAGAAGCCTCCGCTGGAGGACGTCGATCTCGGTGGGGACCGATTGCAGCTCCATCGAGAGCCGGCTCGACGCCTCGTCGACGAGGTCAATCGCCTTGTCGGGCAGGAAGCGGTCGGTGATGTAGCGCGAGGCGAGCTTGGCCGCGGCCACCAGCGCCGAGTCCTTGATCTTGACCTTGTGGTGGACCTCGTACCGCTCCTTGAGCCCCCGGAGGATGGCGATGGTGTCCTCGACGGTCGGCTCGCCCACGAAGACCGGCTGGAACCGGCGTTCGAGCGCGGGGTCCTTCTCGATGTGCTCGCGGTATTCGTCCAGCGTGGTTGCGCCGATGCACCGAAGCTCGCCCCGGGCCAGGGCCGGCTTGAGCAGGTTGGCGGCGTCCATCGAACCCTCGGCCTTGCCCGCGCCGACCACGAGGTGCAGCTCGTCGATGAACAGGATGATCCGGCCTTCGGATCGGGTGACTTCGGTGAGGACGGCCTTGAGCCGCTCCTCGAACTCGCCGCGGAACTTGGTCCCGGCGACCAGTGCCCCCATGTCCAGCGCCATCAACCGGCGATTCTGGAGCGACTCCGGGACGTCGCCCGAGACGATCCGCTGGGCCAGCCCCTCCACGATCGCCGTCTTGCCGACGCCCGGCTCGCCGATCAGGACCGGGTTGTTCTTGGTCCGCCGCGAAAGGACCTGCACGACCCGGCGGATCTCGGAGTCCCGGCCGATCACCGGGTCCATCCGGCCCGATCGCGCGGCTTCGACGAGGTCCCGGCCGTATTTCTCCAGCGCCTGGTACTTGTCCTCGGCGTCCTGGTCGGTCACGCGCTGGCCGCCCCGGACCTTCTGGAGGGCCTTGAGAACATCCCCCTCGGTGACTCCGAGGGCTTCCAGGAGCCCCTTCGCCTTGCCCGGGACCTTGAGGAGCCCGAGCATCAGGTGCTCGACCGAGACGTACTGATCCTTGAGCCGCTCGGCCTCGGCGGTCGCCTGATCCAGGACCCGCTGAAGCTCGGGGCCGAGCGACACGTCGCCGCCGGAAACCTTCGGGAGGGCATTCAACCCCTCCTCCGCCGCCCGGAGGAGTCGGCCCGGCTCGACCCCGAGCTGTGCCAGGAGCGACCGGACGACCGTCTGATCGGGGTCGAGCAGCGCCGCCAGCAGGTGCATCGGCTCCAGCCGCTGATGGCCCCGATCACGGGCCAGATCCTGGGCCTTCTGCACCGCCTCCTGGCTCTTGTGCGTCAATCGCTCGAAACGGAATGCCATGGAACCCGATCCCCCCCGGGGTTGAAGAAACTTGATTCCCGCGTGGGAAAGAAGACGGAGCGAGAACCCAAGCTCGGTCGCGAAGTTCGTCGGATTCCGAGCCGAATCCCAGAGGCTCTCCGGGATAGAAAATGGTTGATGGTTCATGAGCGATGATCGATCAACGGGGCGGCATGCGATGCCGATGCCGATGCCGGGGAAATCGCCGGGGATTTCTCACCCATCAACCATCGTCCATCACTCTTTGCCAGGTCGATGAAATGTTTCCGGATAGCCTCTCAGTTCGACTTCTGCCCTTTTAAGGTATTCGTAGTGGGTCGCTATAATCCACAAAAAAGGGCCACCTTGATGGTAGCATGGGGGCTTACCACAGCTCCCCTGCGTCCCAACCAAGGCG
>JAABUJ010001976.1_pt1 | contig 27287 bp, 30 predicted proteins | sample 5559131 | NCBI WGS metagenome assembly JAABUJ01 (sample SAMN10711875, study PRJNA513366) | rock metagenome | isolation source: Antarctica rocks | place: Antarctica: Victoria Land, Mt New Zealand nord | collected 2016-01-07
ATCTACGGGCTTGCCTGATCGCGTTCGGCTCGGAACATCGAGCCCCACGGTACCGGAATCAGCGCAGGCAGTCCTCGATTTATCAATCACATAGCGAAATGGGGCATTATGAAGACCACTTGTGTCTGTTTTCGAAGAGGCTGGAGCGGGGACGATTTATATGGCCGCAGGCCGACAGTGGTAAGGTGTCCTTGACCCGTGCGCAGCTGTCGATGCTGCTCGAAGGTATCGATTGGCGAAGACCGGATCGGACCTGGCAACCGACTATGAGTGTTTAAGTTTATGGCTGCGATTCTCCAGCATTGACGCACCTTTTTGTGCATTTTGGGACCTCGGAACATAACATACTACGGGCATGCGCGAGATGCCTTTTCTGTTGCCGGATCTGGAGTCTCTCGATCCCGCAGCGCTGAAGGCGAAGATCTGTCTACAGCATGCAGAGCTGATCTCGCACAGGAGTCAGATTGAGCGGCTGGAGTTGCTGATCGCCAAGCTGCGACGCATGCAGTTCGGTCGGAGTTCGGAGAAGGTTGAACGGCAGATCGAACAGCTTGAGTTGAAGCTGGAAGAGCTCGAAGCCAACCAGGCCGAGCTTGCACCGGAACCGGAACCACAGTCTTCAACCGTCGATCGTAAGTCGACTCCCAGGAAGAGACGTGCTTTACCCGAACACCTGCCGCGCGAAGTTCGTGAGCACCTTCCTTCTGAAGAGAGCTGCTCGGTCTGCAAGGGCAAGCTGAAGAAGCTTGGGGAAGATGTCTCCGAGATGCTGGAGTACCTGCCGGCCAGCTTCAAGGTCGTTCGCCATGTCCGTCCCCGGATGTGCTGCGCTACATGTGATCGCATCGTGCAGGCGCCGGCTCCTTCGCGGCCCATCGATCGCGGCATGGCCGGACCCGGCCTTCTTGCTCACGTCCTTACAGCCAAGTTCTGCGATCACCTGCCGCTCTATCGCCAGTCGGCGATCTATGCCCGTGAAGGCGTCGAACTGGATCGTTCAACACTGGCCAGATGGGTTGGTGAGAGCAGCTCCTTGCTTGCTCCACTAATCGAAGCTCTGCGTCGCCATGTGATGTCGGCATGCAAGCTCCATGGGGATGACACGCCGGTTCCCGTGCTTGCGCCCGGCACCGGCAAGACCAGGACCGGACGGCTGTGGACCTATGTTCGCGACGATCGCCCCTCCGGTTCGCTCGAACCACCGGCGGTCTGGTTCACCTACTCGCCGGATCGTAAGGGAGAGCATCCGCAGCGTCACCTTGCAGGCTTTCGCGGAGTTCTCAAGGCCGATGCCTACGCCGGCTTCAACAAGCTCTACGAAGACGGATCGATCCAGCAGGCGCCCTGCATGGCCCACATCCGGCGCAAGTTCTACGACCTGATGGAAGCGCACCACTCGCCCATCGCCACTGAAGCCATCGAGCGGATCGGAAGGCTCTATGCGATCGAGAAGGAAATCCGCGGCCGATCTCCCGACCAACGCCGGAGCGTTCGCAAGGCTCGAGCGCGACCTCTGCTCGACTCCATGCACCTCTGGCTCCAGACCTCGCTCGCCATGCTCTCGCGCAAGTCCGAGACCGCGGCCGCGATCCACTACGCCCTTACGCTCTGGCCTGCGATGGTGCGCTATGTGGACGATGGTCGCATCGAGATCGATAACTCAGCCGCCGAGCGGTCCCTGCGCGGCGTCGCCGTTGGACGTCGTAACTATCTCTTCGCCGGATCCGACCGCGGAGGCGAACGCGCCGCCGTCTTCTACACCCTGATCGAGTCAGCCAAGCTCATCGGGCTTGATCCCGAAGCCTACCTGCGGCACCTGTTGACGCACATCGCCGAACACCCTATCTGCCGCATCGAGGAGCTCTTGCCTTGGAACTTCGCCCGAAGTCTCGAACTCGTAAACCAACTCGCAGCCTGAAGCAGAGTCCTCAACCAGCCAACACCGGCGACCCAATCGCGGATCTCCTACCCAGCCTCGCCCGCTTCGTCGAGGATGGCGAAGTCACCATCGGCATCGTTGACCCGGGCGGCTGCGTAGCCACAGCCGCTGATGAACATGCGTCGATCGCGATGCTCGTTCGCGGAAAGAACTAAACGCTGACGCAGCTGCTGACCCGCCTTGACTGCGCCATCGGACTTGCCCTCACCGAAGACATCTTTACCGACGAGGTCAACCAGCGCCCCAAAGGCAAGTAGCAACTCGAACCTCACACAGGTTGTGTCCACTTACCTGGTTGTGGACACAACCAGGACTCAACAAACAGTCAAGATGGCCAGAGCGTCACGCTTACCTTATAAATAACTGTTAGACAGTCTAAATGGGATGGCGGACCTTTATGAAGCCGAACATGAGCTTTACATCATGAATATATGCTCCACGCGGGAGCAATTCTTGCTCTTGAAGTTGGTTTTCTTCGCTGACCTGCGAGTAAATTTTCAGCTTGGTGCGTCGGAGCCGGTTACTCCTTCCCCGGCCTGGGACGGACATTGCTGGATCGCTTCAGTCTGACCCTGATAGATCGGTCGCCGTAGACTTCGCTCTCTTTGCCGTGCAGCAGAGCGGGCAGCACGCGACTGATGGCAACGTTCGCGCACTGTCTTACACCGAGTGGATCAGCCTGTTCCTTGCATCCGCACCGACATGCGCCTTCATGCCGAAATACCACTGATTTCCCTTGTGGACCTGGCCTATCGACAGGTCGCGCTTACCCTGCCTGTTCTTGGTCAAAGACGCGCCTGCAAGGTGGCGTCCACGATCGTGCCCGTGCCTACCTTTAACCCGTGCCGTGCGATATAGCTGTTGACAGTTTTAGGCATCTGCGACTAAGCCGATGACGCTCCAGCAGATGGCGAAAATCGAAGGCAGGGGAAGTTGTCTTGTTAGGAAAGTTGCCGACGTAACGCACTTGATCAGATAGTCCTTGCTCTGCCACCGCGGTCGCGATCTTCGCCTTATGGACGTCGAGCCCTACAAACGAAAGGCTATTTGACATCAACACCTCCAAATGTGAATGCTGAGCTAGTGTGGTATCCCAGAGATAACTAGCAAAACAGATCAAGCTACGTTAACCTCGGTTATGCTGACTGGCCGACCGAAGCCATCGTTGGAGTTGAGTGCGGAGGAAGAGGCTGAGTTACGCGGCTTCTGCTCTTCGCGCAGTTTGCCTTATGCTCTCGTAGCCCGCGCGAAGTTGTCTTAGCGTCGGCGGAAGGCAAGAGCAACACTGAGATCGCGGCGCAGTTGAACTGGACCAAGGCGACGGTCGGCAAGTGGCGTCAGCGCTTTATCGAGGGGCGTTTGAGTGGTCTTTACGATGAACTCCGGCCTGGACGGCCCCGTTCGGTTTCCGATGAGGATGAAAAGTCGCAGATCCAGGCCCTCGATCGCACCCAACCCGTGTTGCCTATGGGCCTGGGTTACGTAGAAGGGGTGACCCACGACTACGTCCGCCATGGCACCACGACGCTGTTCGCCGCGCTCGACATCGCATCCGGAACAGTGTTCACCGAGTGCAAGCCACGCCATCGTCACCAGGAGTTTCTTGCCTTCCTCAAGCGCATCGAGCAGGCCGTGCCCGAGCATCTCGACGTCCATCTGATCGTCGACAACTACGCCACCCACAAGCATGCCAAGGTAAGACTCTGGCTCGCAGAGCGAACCCGCTTCCACATCCACTACACGCCAACCTATTCGTCATGGCTCAATCAGATCGAGCGATGGTTCGGTCTCATCACCCAGCAGGCAATCCGCCGTGGCAGCTTCCGCAGCGTCAAAGACCTCATCACCAAAATCAACCACTTCGTCCAACACTACAACCGCAACTGCCGCCCATTCGCATGGACCGCCACAGCCGACTCCATCCTTCAGAAACTCGGCCGCCTTTGTTCACGAATTTCCGGGACAGCACACTAGCCGATCAGCTCAACCAATGCCGTCGCAAGCTTCACAAGGCAGTCATAACATCTATTTCTCTTCGCCGGATCGAACCGCGCCGGAGAACGCGGCGCCATCTACTCGCTGTTCGGCGCCGCCAAGGTACGTACCTTGGATCAAAGCTATTACTTGCGCACTGTCTGCATCTCTCCTTTGACCGAATTGCAATTGTTGTGGGCTATGCTGTCAGGCATGACGTAGTAGCGTCCAGCTTAGTCAGGTCCGATGTCATTCAAGACCTCTCATTGTGGTGCTGCTCCACTATTCAAGCTCCACGGCTCAAGGGTCATTGCGCTATCTGCAGGCGCAGCTGTGAGGATCGGCTCAACACCGCTCAGCAACGTGATTGCGGTGACTGAGTTCGTAGTGGTTGATGCGGCAGCTGCGATCATTAGCGCATCGCCTGGCTTCAGTTGGGCGAGTGTGACAGAAGGCAAAATGCTAATCATCTGTGTCAAGTCGGACGACACTGACCTGCCACCATCACCTTGTCCCGAAGCAGAAGCACCTTTAACTTCACCTTTCAAGCGGACAACAAATCCCGTTGCTACCTTCAGCGGCAGCACACGCGTGTCTGTATTTCCGGTCAGCGCAACCGTTACGACCGCTTTCGTGGTTATGTCTTTCATGGTCAACATATTTTTGGATATATCAACCTTAATGATCTGACCAGAGATGTTGCGGAATGATCCAGTGACGATTTCATCTGCAGTGACAGTCCTGCCATCTGTACTCTTCTCGCCGCGCGCCCTGAGCTGGTCACCAATTTGTATCATCGCCATCGGTTCGGGCTTGGCATCTGAAAATCTGACCGAGTCAGACGCATAGCGCATCAATCGGGTCTTCTCTGTGAGCTGAATAGTCAGAGTAGTTGTTTCAGCCGCGCCCACGGCCGAAATTGCCAACCTATTCGCAGGAAGGTCTATGAAACGTACCAAGCCTCCAACCCCGCGCTTCTGCCAATCTGCTTGATCAGCGGCCTTTCTCTGGCCGATCTCGGCTGCTTTAACTACGATTACCATTCGTGCGACAGCAGGGCCGGAATCTGGCACATTCGCCGAGATCAAGACGCGATCGCCAACGGAGATGTCAGAGAATACCGCTGCCACTGCACTCTTCAAATCTGTGCTTCCGATAGCCACTTTCTGAATCGTTGCCGCTGGGTCAGGCTTAACCTGCACAACCCCACCTGCGTCAGGCTTCATGGTAAAAACACCATTACTGACCGCTGTCACCGTTCCGCGAATCAGCTGATGCGTCTGTGCCTTTGCCGTCGCCAAGGCGGTCAGAAGGAAGATGCTAATACAGAATGCGCTTATCCTCATACCCTCATGCCGTTTTTCGATTCGACCTCGCTTTACCGCGCCAACCCTCCCCTTCTTTTGGAAGGACCGGGCCAGCATACGATCTGTAAATCCGTCGGACGCGTCCAACCGCCGCAGCGAAACCTGCAATGCACCCTCAAATGTTCTTGATTTGCATCCCAGGTTTTTGCGAAATGGAGCTTTCTTTTGGCATAGTCGCATAAGCAATCCCATCCTCATAAGATCTGTGTTCATCGCAAGTAACGATGTCTTGCATTTTTGAGCGGCCATCATGATCTAGAAGCTAAAAGCAGAGCTTAGAAAAACGTAGCGATTGCCTGGAACCGCATTCGCGAACGGTCCGGTCGCAAGCGACTGTGACCTGCCAAAGAGTGGGGAGAGTAAGGTGCCGTTAGGCGGAGCCAGATTGACGATGTTGAAGAGGTTGACTGCACCAGCTGTCAACGTAAGGCTGTATCTACGTGGAGCGGTGGCATCAAGCTTCGTTTGCGCCGTGTTGCCGCTGAGTCCTTGACTACTGACGCTACCTTCGCCGCCTCCCCCACCCGGGACGCTCGTTACGGTCTTGATCCTCGGACCAACGCCAATCACTTGACTGACCCGCAAGGAGAAGCTCAGATTGGCAGGGCCGGTGCCGAGACCGTATGGCACAATCTTCTCTCCCTTTCCTTCTGGGACAGAATCAAGACAACCATAACGGGTAGAAACAACATCGGCTGCCCCGCAGGTTCCATAGGTTGGTCGCGCATTGAATTGATTGTTACCAGTTAGGTCGTTGCCGATCGTCACGTTGTAGGGAATACCGGACTGGGCGATCAGGAGAGGAGCGACGGTAAGACCGTGGGGCGCCGCATAGGTGCCTAGCAGGAAGAGACTATTGCGAATACCAAAACTCGCGCGCCCATAGTCCAGCCCGGGATCATTCGCGATGGATGGAAATGAATTAATCCCCTGTGTATCACTCTTTGCTTCGTTGAATGTGTAGGAACCGTGCAATGACACACGCTGAAAGTGCGCGTTGGTGGTCAGAATCAATTGGTGTTGTTTGTAAATACCTCCGGATTGGAATTGGTAATTGTACAAAGCGGGTGCGGAGCTATCCAAGGTGTAGGTAGAAGGATCGAAATTCGGCGCCGTTACGTTATTGGTAAAGTATTGATGCACGCCCCTGGTGAACAGATACGTGAGATTGAACGTAAGGTATTTGCCAGCCTTCTGATCGACGCCTACTCCGCCTTGCATATCTAGCGCCGAGTGAAAATGGGGATCGACGCTATAGACAAACGGGGTCGAATTAGCGGTATTCGCCAACACTTTGGATGGCGCCGGCGCGTTTGGGTCGTAGAATTGCGGACTACTAATCACGTAACTCTGTTGATTGATCCCGTTCTTGTGAATGGCTTGGATCACATAGGGCGTACCCGTCGTTGATCCAGGTGTCCCTGTGGCTGAACTAAACGAATTGGGAACGGTGAACCTATTATAAAACCAACCATAACCGCCACGAAACACAGTCTTTGGCGCCTTGCTCCCCGAAAGTCCTGGAGCCCAAGCCAGTGCAAGCCGTGGAGCCCAATCTGCATGGTCGTGGATGCGATTCTGGCCCTCGAAGCGCAAACCGTAGCTGAGGGTAAAGTTAGGCTTCCAGCGCCAATCATCCTGAAAGAAGAGAGAGCCATCGAATAAGAGAGCTCGTGCCAGCGGATGTGTAATCACCGTTGCTTGATATTGCGCAGGCGTCTTCGCAAGATACTGGGTAAGGGAATTGAATATATAGTTGCCGTTTGCTCCAGAAGTGGACGAATTGGCGTCTCGATAAGCGCGCAACCGTGTTCCGAAGCGCACAGTGTGAGTTCCGGTCGTTGCAGTGGAATAATTCTGCAATTCGAATATGTCTTGGTGGTCCTGTGAGAATCCCGCGTTACTGCCTCCAGTAGTGAAAGCACCCTGAAGAGTTACAGTCGGAGTAAAGAATAAGGGGGTCTGATTGTTGCGGACTCGTCGCCACTGAAAGCGGGTTTCGTTGAGCAAGCGCGAACTCACCACGACTGTGTCAGTGGCCTGAAGGGTGTTCTCCTGATTGTCCGTTTTGTAGGCTTGTTCGGGCAGGTTGAGAGCTGAGACACCCGCACCAGTTTGAACAAACCGGTAGAAGCTTTCTCTGATGGTCACTGTATTAGCCCGCCCAATCTGAAAGTCAAGACCAGAATGGATGTTGGTTATCGATGAAGGATCGGGAAGTGCCTCATTAAGAGTTGATGCCGTGTCTACGGGATTGAGAGCATTGACGATGCTCTGGCCTTGTTGGTCGTAGCGTAGGACATCGATCGAATATGAGGCATTCTTTTTCAAGGGCCCACTTGCACTCACATTGAAAAAGGAAAGATAGTAGCTCGGCTGCTGGTAAACCAGAGGATTTGCCGTGTTGAATGTCGAGTCGCTGCCGTTCTCCAAAACGCGAGCATGAAATTTATCAGAGCCTGGCTTGGTAAGAATCTCGATTCTTCCATAGCCCAGTCGATCAAACTCTGCTGAAAAGGGATTCTGATTAATGCGGATCTCGCGAATAGATGATTTGGGGGGAAGCTGGCCTCCGGTGAACCCGTCAATATAGATCTCACCGCCGTTTGGACCGGCCGCTGGGCCGGCCAGCGCCTGCAACTGATTTTGCAGTTCGTTGGGGTCGTCTGAAAGTGCATCGAGATCCGATCCCCTGATGACAGTTGCACTCGCGTTGTCGCTTGGGTCGACGCTAACCCCAGCATTGTGGCTTGAGACGTCAACATTTTGCTGCACAGTGATACTGAGCGGAATCTTAAGAGTCGATACCTGCCCCGAACGTATAAGTACGTCTGTCTCTGAGAAGGGAGAAAATCCAGGAGCATCGATGGTCAGCGTGTAGTTCCCTGGAGGGACAGACTTGAAGCTAAATGTTCCGTCTTCTCCGGATTGGGCCTTGAGTACACTACTGCCTTGTGTGAGAGCGACGATAGCACCCGGCACGAGTGCCCCGCTGGGATCGAACACTTGCCCGTGCACGCTTCCATTCGCCTGTGCATGAGCATGTGGAGGCGTAATCATGAAACTCAATACCCACGCAGTGAAAAGCAGTGAGCTCCACACATGCCGCCAATTCGTCTTACCGCGTGTCAACCTGTTCATCTGTGTTCCTTTCGTAGTGGCTACATGAAATCAAATCAGCTGCGCCGTAGTTCGAAAATGAGCAAACGTCTACTTTTTGGCAGAGATGCCAGCGATTGCAAGCCTTATTAGGTTATGGAATGAAATTTCGAAAGGTGCTGCGTGCACTTCTCACAGTCAACGTGCTATTTCGCGAGCAACGATATCTCGTTAGATCCTGACACTCTTATATGTGGCGGAGGCCCAACCGCATTCGATCCTTGTTTCTCTGTGATTTTGGCCGGTAGCAGATGACTTGCCAAATTCACTGCCATCAAGCTTGTAGAGTCTATGTGTGGCGGTGGCGCGTTCGCACTCGATCCTTGTTCCTTTGTAATTTTGGCCGGTGGCAGATGACTTGCCAAATTCACTGCCATCAAGCTTGTAGAGTCTATGTGTGGCGGTGGCGCGTTCGCACTCGATCCTTGTTCGTTTGTAATCTTGGCCGGTGGCAGATGACTTGCCAGACCCGCGGCCGGCAACTTTCTCATACGCTTATTCGCATTCGATCTTCGTTCCTCTGTTACTTGTCCCGAAGTTGAGGCGAAAGTCGGAGCCTGCAAGACAAGCAACTCCGTTCGTCGTTCACTTTCTTTGCGCCTCTCTGGCATAGGCAACACTTGTTTGTCACGGAGATGCTGCGAGGAAATGCTCCCGAATCCCTTTGGCAGCGGGCTCAGATATAGGAAAAGGCCGACGCAAACCACAAGCAGAGACAAAGGACGCAGGCCGCTTTTGCGAGATTGAGGAACTCCCTCACCAAAAATCCGCAGGATGCGGGCACGAAAATTGCTACGAGACTGATGACCATCCAAGGCCATGGCAAGGTTCAATCCAACAGAACGTTGATCTTCCAAACGGAAAAGTGCTGTCGCATATACCAACGGATCTGAGCACTTCTCGATGGCCATGTCATCGCAGCAAAGTTCGCGCTGCTCTTTTAGTCTCCTCCCGATCCACCAGACTGCGGGGTGAAAGAAGAACAACGTTTCAGTCAATGTTTGAAAGAGGTTCCAAAAATAATCTGCGCGGCGCACATGAGCCAACTCATGTGCGAGTATTGCCTCCAAATGATCAGGACTCAGAACTAGCAGTGCACATGCTGGCAGTAGAACGAGTGAATGCAGGACTCCTAAGGTCATGGGAACTGAAATGCATTTAGCAATGCGCAATTCCGGCATGCGCGTAATTCCGAGCTTGGCTGACACCTTCAAAAAGACGGTTTGTATCGCTTCCGGTACTTCTTCCATTGTTCTACAGCGCAGGCGTTGAAGCCACCACCATCCTCCGACAGAGCGCAGGGCAAAGACAAGCACCCCCAGTAGCCATGCGAAATCGATCCACGGAAGAAGGGGCGTCAACTGAACCTGAGCAGGTCGGTTTGCCAAATACTTATCATTTGCGGCTAGAACTTCGATATTAGAGGTTGCGAGGGCCTGAATTGGTGCATTGCTCACCTGAACTGATACCTCAGCCGAATAGCGGACAGTCTCATAACCCAGTGTCGCCACGGAGAGGATGAACATCGAGAGTAGCGTAGCTAGCGTAAACAGATAACGAGTTTGGCTAGGTCCTTTCTTGAACCAAAAGTCCCCAGCCAGATATAACACTGCGAGCACTGTAGCCTGCCAGCAGAAATGGACTAAGGTCCAGCCGAGAGCTTGAAAGGTGTCACTCATTGTTTTTTCCTCTCTGTCCAAGCAAGGTTCGAACCTTTTCGAGTTCCTGAGCGTTTGCCGGCTCCATCGAAAGGGCATGCATGGCTAACTGTGCTGCTGAGCCAGAGAAGAGACGGTCACTCAGATCTCTCAGCATTTGACTCTGAGTCTCTTGTTGACTCGCCGCTGCTCGGTACAAATGCGCTTTACTTGATTCTGTGCGCTGCACTAAGCCTTTTTCAATCATGATCTGTAGCAGCTTCAATACCGTGGTGTAACCAAGAGGGCGCTGTCGGGTTATCTCTTCATGGACCTCACGCACGGTCGCTGAACCCCTTTTCCATAACACCCGGAGCAATGCGAGCTCTCCTTCGGTTGGTTTTGGTAGTTTGGGCTCCCTCATCATCATTTGAAGAAAATATACGAAGAACCTCGTACATGTCAACGTAAATCTTCGTACATGGGGTCAGCCCAGTCTGAGGCAGACGCTGACCGGAAAACACTGTGATGTTCAAGGAGCAAGAAGGCTTCGAGAACTCCACGCCTATTGAAAGCGTCCAAGCCTCACAGCCAATCGTAATCGTGGATGAGCCGCGAAGCATGGACGACGCGGAACGAGCCCAGGAAGCCATCAAGGCACTCAGGCCGCTCTTCACCCTCCGCTACTCCGCGACCCATAAGAACCCGTACAACGTTGTCTATCGGCTCGGGCCTATTGAGACGCTCGAGCAACGACTCGTGAAGCAGATCGTCTTAGACTCCGCTGAGATAGAAGACGCAGGTAGGGCGTCACGTCCAGAAATATAAGGACGTTAAGAGAACCCCGCGCCGTCAGGAGCAGATCGACAGCCCCGAGTTTAAAAAGCTATGGAGCCGCATATCGGCACGCACTCGTTATCGGGTTGAGTTTGAGACAGACGAACTCGTTCGTAAGGCCGTAGACGCGATGAAACGGCTGCCGGAGATTCGTCCGTTCGAAGCCCGCTTCACGACCGCCGCAACGACTTTACGAAAGGCCGGCGTCGCCGCAACACCCGAATCTCAAAGCCACCTAGAACTTCGGTACAAGGGGCCGCTACCCGATCTTCCTGCCTATCTTCTGGCCCAAACAGACCTGACCCGCTCAACCCTCCAGCGGGTTTTGAAGACCAGCGGACGGCTTGAAGAGTTCCTCATCAATCCACAGGAGTTCATGGATGCGACGGTTGATGCGCTTCGTACCGCGATGCTTGAATTGCTCATTGACGTATCCAATATGAACGCATTGCCGATACCGAGCTAGATGCTTTCTGGGAACAGGAGCGCATCTTCGAGGCTCTGACCAATGTGGACATCCTCGCAGCGGACAGACTGTGCGACGGCATGCCGCATTTCGTGTAGCCGGGCGGGCCATGAGATCGGTCTGAGCATTGGCCATTCTTCCTCAAAAGCTAAGGCTCCTCGCAGTTTAGGATGATTTACGAGGTAAGGGAATAGCGGGGCGTACGAGCACCAATCTTTAAGGTTGATTTGTTAAGGTCGATGAAATGATCACCAACGACAATGCTTCTTGTGGTGCTAATCTGGGGTTGTGAGCAATTTAGCTGTTTGGGACCCTCCGCCCGCCTTCGGCGAGGAATCGACAGGGCAGGGAAGTGTCCAGCCCAAGCCCTGCTCCGGAAGCTGGTCCTCGACTCCGTTCCCTCGGTCCACTCCCGTCGGAACTACGCCAAAGCTCTCGACGATCTGTTCGCCTTCGCTGCCACCCGACCTCTCACCCGGGAGCTTCTCCTCGAGTACCCGGCTAGCCTCGAGACCCTGTCGCCCTCGACCATTAACGTCCGGCTCTCCGCCATTCGGAAGATGGTCGGCGAGGCGCGGAAGCACGGGATGCTCTCGGCTGAGGAGGCCGGACACCTGACCGACATTCCGAACATCCGGCAGAAGGGAACCCGCTTCGGGAACTGGCTGACTCGCGACCAGGCGAAGGAGCTGCTTGCCGTACCTGACCGGTCGACCCCCACAGGAAAACGGGATTACGTCATCCTGGCGCTGCTCGTCGGCTGCGCCTTGCGCTCGAATGAGCTGGCCGAACTCGACGTGGCAACCATCCAGCTCCGGGAGGGCCGGTGGGTGCTGGCGGATCTCGAAGGGAAGGGAGGGGATTCGGACCGTGGCCGTTCCCATCTGGGTCAAGCTCGGGATCGACGCCTGGCGGTCGGCTACCGGCATCGATGAAGGCCGGCTCTTGCGGTCGATCGGCAAGGGCGGCAAGGCCCGCGGGGAGAGTCTAAGTGACTGGGCCATCTGGTCGGTCGTCGAGCAGGCGGCCAAGCAGATCGGGATCGAGCGCTTCGGCGCTCACGACCTCAGAAGGACTTGTGCAAAGCTCTGCCGGAAGAACGGTGGGGACCTGGAGCAGATTAAGTTCCTATTGGGTCACTCGTCCATCCAGACGACAGAACGGTATCTTGGCTCCGAGCAGGAGATCGTTATCGCCGTGAATAATAATCTCGGGCTTTGAGCAGCATTGGGCAACGGATTAGGATTCATTGTTCATAAGGAGGACAAGGTAAAAGTGATCCCTATGCAAGTGAACAGAGCGTCTCGGTTCGAAGGTGTATTCCAATCTCGAGAGTATGAGGCGGCTGGTAAGAATAGTAAATCGCAATGACAAACGACCTCATCACCACCCGAGGCTATGGCAACATCCGTACTGAGATCGTTGCGTTGGTTAAGACGGCTCGTGCTGTCTCGGTTCGAAGTGTCAATGCCTTAATAACGGCTACCTATTGGGAGATTGGTCGCAGGATCGTCGAATTCGAGCAAAGTGGCGATAGACGGGTCGAATATGGGGAAGAGCTGATCAAGCAACTAGCCGGTGATCTCACGCGGCAGTTTGGCCGCGGATTCGGCGCAGTGAACTTGAGTCAGATGCGGCGGTTTTATATGGAATGGCCGCCTCAGCAGATATTTCAGACGGTGTCTGAAAAATCACTTCCTTTACCTAATTTGGCGGCAAGGTTTCCGCTGCCATGGTCAGCTTACGTTCGACTGCTTTCGGTCAAAAGTTCCGGAGCCCGTTCCTTTTACAAGACGGAAGCACTCCGTTCCGGATGGTCAGTTCCACAGCTCGACCGCCAAATAGGCAGCCAATTTTATGAACGGCTCGCTCTTTCTCAGAACAAGGCAGCTTTACTTTAGAAGGGAGAGGTTACCGAGCCCGGTGACGATGTGACCCCAGAAGAAGCGATCAAGGATCCCTTTATATTGGAGGTTCTCGACCTGAAAGACGAATATTCTGAGTCCGATCTCGAAGAGGCGCTCATTCTGAACCTTCCCGACTTTCTGCTGGAGTTGGGGGGATGACTTCGCCTTTCTAGGCCGTCAACGTCGACTTCGCATAGACGATACTTGGTTCCGTTATTGATCGTGTGTTCTTTCATCGAAGGTTGCGGTGCCTAGTGATCATTGACCTCAAGGCGGGAAGATTTAGCTATGCAGATGCCGGCCAAATGCACCTTTATCTCAATTACGCACGAGGAAACTGGATGAAACCGGGCGAAAATCCACCGGTGGGCTTGATCCTCTGTGCAGAAAAGGGAGCTTCCGAAGCACATTACGCACTTGACAATCTACCGAACAAAGTACTCGCAGCTGAGTATCAAACTGTGCTTCCAGATCAAAAGATTCTTGCCGAAGAACTTGAGCGCTCCCGTTTGAAACTCGAGCGTATGAAGCCGTAGGTGTCACGTACCTCGTGATGCTCTGAGCCGCCGCTGACGCCGGTGATTTCTCAAAAAAAACAACCTTGAGCAGCCCCCAGGCGGCATCTCTATGGTCTTCGACTCGAACGGCCGCATAAAATTGCCGAGAGGGTTTAGCGACGAAGTGTGAAGATTTCAGTGAATGAGTCCTCCTCAAGCCGCCGGGAGACTACTTGGGTTGCCGTACCGTGGGCAAAAATTTCAGCTTCTAGTGCCATGATTACGCATAGTCGAGGAGAGCAGGGAAGCGATGGTTCGCGATTGGGTATTAACGTCCCTGTCAAGGGCGGAGCAAAACCAGGCCAGTACGGCGGAGTAAAAGTATGCCAGTAGTTGGCCGTGGGGTTGGGTATTTCGGGGGAGAAGGGGCTCTGGAGCGTAGCGGAAGAGGCCCTTCTCCCCCGAGGTGCGTCTTCAGGAGGTATATTTCAGCGTTCGGCGGATGGCGCGCGTTTGCGGCGGCTCTGCCTGAGACGGAAGCTATCGCCGTTCATCTCGAGGATGTGGACGTGGTGAGTGAGTCGGTCGAGCAGAGCGCTGGTGAGTCGTTCTGAGCCGAGGACTTCAGTCCATTCCTGAAAAGGCAGATTCGACGTGATCATGGTTGATCCACGTTCATAGCGTTGGCTGAGCATCTCGAAGAGCAGCTCGGCGCCGGTCTTCGATAGCGGCACGAAGCCGAGTTCGTCGACGATGAGCAACTCATAGCTGGCAATCTGTTTCTGGAAACGGAGCAGCTTCTTCTCGTCTCGGGCCTCGATCAGTTCACTGACCAGTGCGGACGTGGTGGTGAACCGCACGCGATGACCGCGCTGGCAGGCAGCTAGGCCAAGAGCCAACGCGATGTGGGTCTTGCCGGTGCTGCTGTTGCCGAGCAGCAGCACGTTCTCGCGACGGGGGAGGAACTCGCACCGCGCCAGTTCCAGCACCAGGGTCTTGTTCAGAGTCGGCATGGCGAGGAAGTCGAAGCTGTCCATGGTCTTGACGACCGGGAACTTCGCCTGCCGGATGCGGCGATCGGTGGCGCGGCGCTCGCGGTCCAGCAACTCCAGCTCGGTGATGCGCAGCAGATAGCGGGCATAGTCTACTTGTTCGACAGCGCACTGGCGCGCCACCTTGTCGTACTCCCGCAGGATGGTGGGCAGGCGCAGCTCCTTCAGGTGATGCTCCAGCAGCAACTGAGGCGTGTCTGTCGTATGCGTTGCGGTGTTGCTTCCAGTAACCTCGCTCATGCGCATGCCTCCACCGCAACCTCGACGAGCAAGCTCATGTAATCGGCGGCCTGCGTGGTGCGCACCTGCGCCAGCGGCAGATGAGGATAGTTCGCCATGTCCAGCCGCGGTGGTCTGCGCTCGATGCGGCACAGCAAGAGATGACGGACAGCATCGAAGCTGATCGTGCCCAACTGCAGCGCGTGTTCCACGGCATGAGCGACTTCGAGTAAATCGAAGCTCTCCATCAACCGCAGCACCTGCACATACTCACGGCTGCCATCTTCTTGAGACGCGCTTCAAGCAACCGTCGCAGCTCGGCGAAGCACTCCGGCAGCTGCCATCCTGCAAGAGGTGTGGCCTGGTCCAGCGCGCGTGTCTTCTGCTCGAGAAGCGCGAGATAGTGCAGCGGATCGAAGACAACCGCCTCGCGCTCATAGCTGCGCTCGTGCCGCGCAATCACCTCGCTTGTGCAGGTGATCACAACCTCGTGCACATAGCCCTTGACCATACTTGCCGATGTCCATACTGGGTCGGCACGGAGTAGTCGTTCAACTTATAGCGGACCAGCGACAGCGAACGAACTCTGGTTGAGAGCTTCTCGCAGGCTTCATAAGGCGCCGCCGGGAGCGGCAGCAGTGCCACGCGATCCCGCTCGAAGCGTTCGCTGATCGTCTCCTTGTCCCCACGCAGTATCCTCTCCCGCCGCTTCCGGCAGCTCGCTTCCAGATGCACGTTCAACTCGTCCCAACTGCTCGCGTGTGGAATCGGCACCATGAAGTTGCGCCGCGCCTAGCCGACGATCCCTTCCACCTTGCCCTTGTCGTTGCCCCTGGCGGGACGGCCGAACTTATCCGCAAACAGGTAGTAACTCTGCAGCTCGGAGAAGGCCCGCGTCCGCTGCCCGCCGCCCAGGATCTTGGCCACCGCGATCTCCGTGGTGTCGTAGAGGATCCGCGTCGGAACGCCGCCGAAGTAGGCGAAGGCTCGAACATGGCCTTCAAGAAATGCCTCTGTGGTCTCGGCGGGAAACGCCACAACGAAGCAGTCATCGGAGTGCGGCAGATCCACCGCGAGATAGTGCGCCTTCCGCTCCACACCGGCAACAACCACCAACGCTTCGCCGAAGTCGGCCTGCGCCCCGCCCGGAGCATGCGTCAGCGGCACAAAGACCTCCCGGCTGCGTACCTGCTCGCCACGAACGTAGTCCTTCACGATCGTGTAGCCGCCGGTGAACTGATGTTCTTCTTTTAGCCGCTCGAAGATCCGCTTCGCGGTGTGCCTCTGCTTGGCCGGTCTCTGCTTGTCGTCTTCAAGGATCGCGTCGATCACGCCCAGCCACGGCCCCAGCTTGGGACGCTTGATCGGTTGCTGTCGCTGGTAGCCTGGTGGCACCGCATATCCGGCAAGCGCGAGTACGAGGTAGACATCAGCATGTGAGGCAGCTCCATGAATGAGATATGGGTCGGTGTTGACGTTTCCAAAGCCATTTCGCGGAAGCAGTAAAACCGCCGTGCCGGCCCGTCAAAGACCCCAAGTTGGACGAACTGGATCAGCTCGTGACTCGCCATTGCCCAGCTGGTTGAGATGATCGTGGCGGAACGAAATTAGCGGATATCGCTGCGTGGCAGTGCTCAGAACGATATCGATGTCACGATCCGCTTCCTGCAGGGCAGGCTGAAACAGGTGGACGAACGGCTGAGAACCCTCATTGAAAAAGACCTTGAGTGAAACGGTAAAGCAGCTTTACTGAACTCAGTTCCCGGCGTTGGACCGGTGCTCATCAGCAGCCTCATTGCAGAGCTGCCGGAACTCGGAACCATCAACAGGAAGGAGGTCGCATCGCTGGTCGGCGTGGCCCCCTTCAACAATGACAGCGGGAAGACGCGAGAAAGGCGTCATATCTGGGGTGGCCGAGCACATCTGCGCTCTCTCTTGTATATGCCGGTCGTCGCATGTCTACGCTTCAACCCCACCATCCGAAACTTCTACCAGCGCTTGCGTCAGGCGGGCAAGCCAGCCAAAGTCGCCTCGGTCGCATGCATGCGCAAACTCTTGACTCAACTCAATGCCATGGCCAGAGCTTCACAAACCTGGAATGCGCATCTCCTTTCTGTAGCTCCTTTGGAGGTTATTTCGTCAGCTACGCCCTCCTAATACTTGACTTCCAAGATCAATGCTAACGAATTCGAATTACTCGGTTGAAGCTGCAAAGGGTCGTAGAGGCCTGAACGAGTCCCTGCGGAGCCTGGACGCTCATGACGGAGAGCCCAGCACAAATAGCACAAGTCCGAAAAGACGGGAATCTGGGCTGTTCATTCTAAAGCAGAAAAGTATGGAGGCGCGGGTGGTCATCGGAACTGGCGCATTGACTGCAGTTGCACTGTTGCGCACGCTGCCAACCCGGGGAGGTACGTTGAATAAGATGGGTGGAATGCCACGCGCTGCGATGGCAATTTGTATTGGAGTTTAAAATGCTGGCAGCGAATTCTCCAGCGAGGCAAGTGGCGTGTAGGTGGCCATTAGCACTGTACCCATTTTTGTACCCATGCTCATTCACAATGAGTCATAATTGGGCACATACGTGTAGCAATTCCCCAGAAGGAGGGAGCTCATAAGTTATTGAAAGATAGAGAGCTATAGCAACAGGTAGTGGCAGGAGACAAGGCGAATTCCAGAGCTGTTAACCGAAGGGTTGTAGGTTCGAGTCCTACCTCAGGAGCCATAAACACCATAAGAATCAGCAAGTTATAGAGGCCACCCGAGAGGTGGCTTTCTTCGTTTTGCCCAGGTGGCTGTTTTGGTGGCTATTGGGATTTCTCCATGTAGCAGTGGCTGTTCTGCAAAGTTTTGTAACTCTACCTCCACGACTCCAACCCTATTTAGGGTCGACGGAACAATCCCTGGCTTCGGTTCGCAGAACCGGTGCCGTCTTACAAAGGGTCTTGAGATTTCAATCTGCAGATCTTGCAGCCCCAAGGACTGGCCCCCGTACTGGTAACTGGAGGCGCGATCTCGTTGAAGAGTGTTAACTTCTTCGATTCCGGAAAAGTTATAAGAACTTCCCTCGGACCGCGCCTTGAGGACCCGCTATCTGCTTTTCGACAGAAAGCCGCTTCACTTGGACGGCTCAAAGCATTCTCCGTCGGCATTGCCTCAGCGCCGTCAGATATGCTGAGGGGAACGTGATCGCTAATAGCCATCGGTACTGAGGACGCAATATGCAAGAAGTGGTTGAAACGATAGCAGCCGAGATTGAAGGTTACGACTATGCCCAAGCTGATTCCGGGTTGGGTGACTATCCATTGGATCAGGTATTTGTGCGCAGCGAAATAAGGCCTGTGGGAGATGTTGTCCGGAGAATACGGGCGGGCCGATATGAACTGAACCCGGATTTTCAACGGGATTTCGTCTGGCCTCTAGACAAACAGACCAGGCTCATCGAATCGTGCTTGATGCGGATCCCCCTCCCGGTCTTCTATGTAGCGGAGGCTCCAGATGGTCGCATCATCGTTGTCGACGGCCTCCAGCGACTCACAACTTTTAAGATGTTCCTTGATGGCGGTTTCAAACTGACTTTTCCTACGTCGGCAGAGACAGAGGACAAGAGGAGCGCTCTGAGTGGTAAACGCTTCAAGGAGCTTTCACTCAATCTGCAAGAACGCCTTGAAGACACTCAGTTAACCCTCCATATCTTGGATTCGAAAGCGCCGGAACGAGCAAAGCTCGACATTTTCGAACGAGTAAACAGCGGTGAAACACTGACTAGACAGCAGATGAGAAACTGCCTTTATAACGGAGAAGCCACTTCCTGGCTGCGGGATGCGGCTAAGAGTGAAGAGTTTTTGTCTGCAACAGGAGGCTCCCTCGATAGCAAAAAAATGCGGGACCGTGAAGCTATAAACCGTTTCTGTGCATTTACTCTTCTTGGGCCCAATGAGTACAAGGGCGACATGGATGGCTTTCTCGCGCGATGCCTTGACAAGATGAATGCACTTTCTAAAGAAGAGCTAAGTCGGCTGCGACGGACATTTGAGCAATCGATGATTAATAATGAAGTTCTCTTTTCCCACCATGCTTTCCGCAAGTCTCTGGCAGGCGCTGATCACCAATCGAGGTCGGTCCTAAATATAGCGCTATTTGATATCTGCTCCGTTTTGCTAGCTCAGCTTCCCTCCAGAGAAGTAGAGAAGTACAAAGCGGCGATTCGCAGCGTACTGCGAACCTTGCTCTCGAATGACGAATTCGTTAAAGCTATTACATATTCGACGAATAGCACTCGTGCTATCACTACACGATTCAGGATGATGCAAGAGGCTTTTGCAGGGATAATTCAATGATTCAAAGTCTTTCCTTACGGAACTTGAAATGCTTTGAAGAGTTAGACTTGCGCCTGGCACCTCTAACCCTCCTGACTGGTTTCAATGCAGCAGGCAAATCAACCACGCTCCAAACTTTGCTATTGATGGCTCAGACCTTGAGGGCACACCTCTACTCCGGTGAACTGCGCCTTAATGGTCCACTGGTCTCCCTCGGCACCCCTGGGGAGGTTCTCAGAGAGGGAGAATTGGGGGGAAGCCTCAAACTAGGTTTCCAAGTTGCGGATCATGCAATGAGCTGGGAGTTTGCATATAAAGATGCGGGTTCGCGAAGATTCTTTCAAGTCGAAACTCTTAGAACCACGTCGGTGGATCAAACAAATGTCTACACATCGAACGAGCTACTTGGGCTCATTCCGGATAATGATCTGAAATTTCAGAAACTTTGCAGGAAGGTAGAGAACCTCTTCTTTCTGAGCGCTACAAGAAACGCGGCGCAAGAAGTCTTTCCTGTGCCGACCGATTTGCTCCCAGCCGGTGATCCGGGATGCTACGGCCAGTTCGCAGCTTGGCAGCTCTCGCGATTCAGTGAAGACACGGCCGACCCTGATCGATGTGTTCCTGGCAGTCCAGAGGTAGGGACTCTCAGAAAAGAGGTGAATGAGTGGCTAAATTTACTCTTTCCAGGAGCTGAAGCTAACGTGGGAGTATTGCAAAAAACCGATCTGGTCAGGCTGGAGTTTCGTACAACGGCGGGCGGTGAGTGGAAACGCCCTGCGAATGTTGGGTATGGATTGTCTTACGCCTTTCCGATGCTCGTTGCCGGTATGTGTAGCGAAGCAGGGCAAACTCTGATCATCGATAGCCCAGAGGCCCACCTTCACCCGAGAGGGCAATCGTTGGCGGGCCGGTTCGCCGCCAGAATAGCCAGCGCAGGTCAGCAAGTTATCGCCGAAACACACAGTGATCACTTTTTGAATGGCGTTAGGCGCGCGATACAAGAAGGTATTCTCAAGCCCGAAGACGTTGCAATCTATTTTTTTGACCGGGACGCAGATGCCAAAGTGCAAGAGTTCGCGGTTGATGCTGAAGGAAACATCAGCAACTGGCCGAGCGGATTTTTCGATCAAGCTGAACGGGACTTGGCGTCCTTGGCAGGATGGGCGTGAGCATGGAGTGGCACGTAAACGATCTCTCTCTGCATGGGCAATTTAGCAGTTCTGAAGACGCCAAGGCCGCACTCGAAGCAATCCTCAGTCTACGGAGCAGACGCTCTGACCTTAGCTCTCGCCTGTTCTGTTCTAGAAGCCTCGGAAAACGTCATCTTACGCCGACGCAAACTCTACAAGAGTTTGCTCAAAGTCATCCAGATCGCAATTTCCGATCTTCTCTTATCCGCTGGATTGCTGGACAGGGACCCTTCTGGTCAGATGACAGGGCAACAGTGGAAAACGATGATGACCTCTTCTACTTGAGAACAACGGAGGTTACAGAACAAGGCCTCGGTGAGGCATCTAGACGCATGCTTCTGACAATCCCCGCAGCCTCATTTAGTGTAGAAGGTTCCGATCCTGAATTTGAGAAAGGGTTATTGACGGTTGTGCACGGGCTCTTGGAGCAGCCTCTCAGTCTTGTGGAGGTGCCGAATTGCTACGGACCGTCCGTTCTAGAAACCAACACGCCCGTTGACATAACCTCGTGGCAGGGCATGCTCAATCTGGCAGCAACCAAGAAATATCTTTCACTTTCCAACAGTATCGCTCTTGCCCTCAAGCCGAAGCCGTTCAGTCCAAGTCTGGCTGATCGTGTTCTCCTTTTGTTGGATATATTGAGTTCTCTTGCGGAGGAAGGTGCGCGGCTCCTTCTCAGCTTGTTCGGCTTCGGTGGGGAGGTCCAGGGAGACAAAGGAGTGTCCGGGGAACAGGCGCAGGAAGGTCGATGTCTTGCCGGTCTGTCTTGCTCCTGTAAGCACAATGACGGGTCGCGTAGCTGCCTCTTCTGCGAAGGTAACGAACCGCACCCGGCTGTTGTCCTCGCGGTGGAGGCGCACCAGCCGTGCAGGGTTGGCCGTGGCCTTGCCATTGCGGATGGCCTCTTGAAAGATCATCGAGATGGTTCCGCGATAGCGGTTGATGGTCGTCTTCGTCAGGTCGTCGCGGGTATCCAGATACGCCTTGATTGACTGCGGAGTGATGTTGGCGAGGGGAATCTTGCCGAAGACGGGTAGCAGCTTGCCGACCGTCGAACGGTTGCCGGGGAACGATGCTTTATGCTCCTGCGAGTACGCCAGAGCGTCCGCCGCAATCTCCTCAAAGAGGACTGCACGACGCGCCCGAACCTCCGGCATCTTGATACCCATGCGGGCGTCGGTCTTACGACGCTGATAGAGAACGACAGCATCGGAGCGCCGACCAACCTTCTCCGGAACCGCTTGCCTTCGATGTAGTAGATGATCCACCAGATACCGCTACCATCTGGCCTCTCGAAGATCCCTTTGATAGCTTTTTGCTTCTTGATCGTCCCGCTTGCCATCGTGTCTCACCCTGATTCCGCTGCACTTAACTATGACACCGAACGGGGATAGGGGTGGCTGTTTTGGTGGCTGTTCGGATTGAGAAACGGTGCTTTTCAGTGCGATCCCGTGCAAGGCGAAAACTCGTAAGTACTTTGCTTGCAATGAAAATGCAATTCTGTGCGACGCTGTGCAAGCCGCCGTATGCGCCTGTTAACCGAAGGGTTGTAGGTTCGAGTCCTACCTCAGCCATATTTATCAAGCACTTAGAAGGCCTCCTCTCCTAACTTCACCAAACTTCACCAAATTGCTTTCGGACCTGAAAAAGGCTCCGGGAGCCGCTTCACATTGCGACCCGTTAAACCCATGCTTTCCACTGCCGGCGTCCAGCCTTCCAGCACCGTCGAGGCATGAGAGTTCACCGCCCGCATCACGTTCTCTTCGACAACTTGCACGTAGACATTGCCGGTCGTCGTGATGCTTGCGTGGCGTAGTGCGCCTTGCGCGTCCTTGAGTGTGCCGTGACCGGAGAGATGAGTTCCCAGAGAACGTCGCATGACCTGGAAGGTAATGAGACGGGCCGGTATCTCCAACCGATCGGCGATCGGACGAATCCGCCACCTGAGGAAGTTCTTTGCATGACGCGGCGCAGCTTGCCCCGTCCGCTTCCCGCGACCGAACGTGGGAAACATGAGAGCCTCCGGCGATGGGTCCGAGCAGATTCTCCGCCAAGCCTCAATTTCCGGACGTACGGGTTCGGGAACCGCAATGGGAGATCGACTTGCCTTGGTCTTGAGCCGCCCTTCATAGAACTGCCCCTCGACGGCGGTGCCGTAGGGCATCAGGGAGACTCCTGTCCACGACTTCCACTGAAATTCCATCGCCTCACTGGCACGGGGGCCGCTGAAAATGCAATGAGCATGAGGCACAGATCCCCGAGGTCTTCGATCGCTCCGAGCAGCCGGAGCATTAGATCGATGGGCATCACCGGCTTTTCCGAAATCTTCGTGATCGGCATGGTGACGTCTTCTCCCGAGTCTTCGACAAGGAATTTTTGCTTCCTTGCGAGGTGAGTGATTGCGCGGATGTTGTTAAAGCAGCTGCGCACCACGGAATCGGAGTAATCCTTCTCTTCCACCAGGTTGTTGAGCCAAACCTGAATCTCAAACGTACTGAGATTCCGAAGTGGCATCTCGCCAAAGTGTCCGATCAGGTAATGCTCCAGGTTGTAGGTGTTCGTTCTCTTGTAGGTTGGGCTCCATGCGCCTCGCCGCATCGAGATGTAACGCTCTTTGATGAACCAGCGAAACGTCACGGAGTTGTCCGGCGGAAGCGTTGGGGTCGGTCCGACGCCCTTCGTCTCTTTCAGAATGATCTCCTGAAGCATCTGCTCGGCCTTCCATTTTGGTGTGCCGGCCTTGGGGCAGATCTTGATGCTGCGAAATTTGCGGACCTCCTTTCCTTCCTGGTCTTTGCGGTACACCATGTACTTGCCGTACCACATCTTCACCTTCTTCCCGCTGGGGTAGACGGTGCCTTTCTGATACTTCATTGCCATTGCGTTCTCCTATTTCTGCTTCTAGCCCTGGTCGTGGAGAACCAACTCCTTCATACACCAAAGCGGGTGTGACCGGAAGGGCGAAGCGTGTCGAGATGGTCCATAAAAGAGTCGACATCCGCAGGCCGATAGCGGATGAGCGTTCCGAGCTTTACGGCGCGGATTTTGGGTGATCGTCGGGTCGTGTGATCCCTTACCCAGTGTTCCGACACGCCTAAACGATCGGCAACTTCGCGCGCATTCATGAGCCGTTCTCGAAGGGGGGAAGTTGAATATCTTGGAGGTGGAATCTCCTGGGCTATTCCTCAACGGTCGCGCTGGGTTTGCGGGATCTTTGGATGCCGAAGTCGCTGTGGTTCTTCCACTGACGCGATATTGATCTGGCTCACCCATCGCCGGGCTTTGCCGGTCGCTATTCTCTCCGGAAAAGCCTTGATCACTCAAGACAGGATCTCGGTTGGATCGATCGTTCTCGGTCATCTCATTGCCGGTAATAATGTCATCCTCCCCACGCTGGAAGGAGCTCTGCGGCGGCTTTCGACTTTGGATATCCTGATCTTGCGGCCAGGCTGGTCTGTTTCCTGTAGGGAGTGGGGAATCCGCGGAACTGCTCTTTCGGGTGAGGACATATGCTCTCCGTAGTGAAGTCTTATCTCCGTGAACCAATCGAATCGAGCGGATTAACCAGACGGATTCAGGTCTGCGTTAACCATTGACACTGCATAGAACCCCTGTCCAATTCCATCCGGAGAAAGCATTATTCCGATCCGGAATAATGCCTGTAACGCAAATCATTGTTCCGGCGTCTTAAGAAACAAATGTCGGTAAAACGGAGGACTGAAAACGTGCCTCCGAGCTCGCATCCGGATGGAGCGGGACCATGGATTTGTCCGATCTGAAGCTTTTGCAAACCGCGATTGTTCTCTCCGAAGTTCGTAACTTTTCTCGTGCCGCAAAGCTATTAGGAATCCAGCAGCCGGCCTTGACAAAACGAGTGAACGAACTCGAAGAGTTTGTGGGGTTCAAACTGTTCATCCGAACGACCCAGATTGTGGAGCCTACTGACTCTTGTCGTGAACTTGTGAAAGAGGCTCGGACGTCGGTTCTACACGCGGAGAGAGCGATTCAGGTCGCGAAGGCCACATAGCTAGGAGCACAAGCGGTACTCCACATTGGGAAATCTCATTACCTGGACCCTTATCTGCTGTCGATGCTCAATTCCGTAACCCTTCCCTTCCACCCCCAAGTCAAGGTTGAGCTGTCGACCACGAGCTATTCCCAGCTAGAGCAGGAAGTGCTAATGGGCAAGCTGGATGGCGGTGATTTCAGGGGTGTCGGAGAATCCAGCGATTACTCAGATCGAGCTGTCACGCTCGCCGTTCTATATCTTGATGATCGAGCACTGCCGCCTGGAGGTAAGCGGTGAGGCCTTCGCTATGTCCGGCCTCTAGCTGCTCAATGAGGAGCTTAACGTTGGCGGCGATCACTTCCTTGGCGGTCTGCGCCTTGGGGTGTGAGGGAAGGGGTGCGATGTTGCTGGTTTCGTTGGTGGTGGCAGTGCTGCTCATGGGGTGGTTCCTCCGTTTTTGAATAGCCTTGCTGTGTTTGCTCACAAACACGCCTTGGCCCTGGCCCACGCCAGCAGGGCGGCAAGTGCAAGTGGTGGGTTCCATCCCCCGGAGAGGAGCGATGAGCGGAACGGAGGGGCGGAGCGAAGCGGAGGTCTGCACAAGCGAGCGCGGAAGATGAGGGTGCCACTTGACGCACCAAACCAGCAAACAGGAAATCGACAACCTTCGAGCTTTGATCACACGTGATCTGGCTGATGCCGCTGTGGTCGCATTGTCAGCGGATCGTCGATTCGCGACGGCATACAACGCGGCCCTGCAAGCAGCAACGATTGCGATCGCCTGTTCTGGGTATAGGGTCAGTGCTCAATCTGGACATCACAAAGTGACGTTTGAGGCCGCCGCGCTTGCAGTCGGCAGTGAGGCAACTTTGCTTTCTGACTACTTTGAGACGTGTCGCAGAAAGCGCAATGTCATCGACTATATGACTTCGTCCGTTGCAACCGATACCCGACTAACGGGTCATCGGCCAACTGATATCGCTATCGTTTGCTGCGACCAAGCCAAGTACCTTTTGTGTACATCGGACTCAGGGGTTCATCATCCCGTCCCATGCCCGTTGGCGTTCTGCCTAGCGGCCATGATCACCTTGACCCTACCGCTGCTCGCCTCTACGACCAGGAGATGGCCGCTCTATTGAGCGTCGTAAGTGCTGGAAATGCCGGCGAAGACGACTCCAACGGCTATATGCTCTCGAACTATCCGGCGCTCCGGCAGATCAATCTCTCGCTACGCGCTTATGCTGCTCCTCGGGAAGCCGAGCTCGTACGTGTGCTCCGAAACGCGTCCGATCCCCATCAACGACAGATCGCTGCCGCTTTCCTTGGATACGTACCTCGTTCCTCCATCCAGGCTGAGGCTCTCACTGCGGCAATCAATGATCCGGATGATGAGGTTCGTAATAACGCAGTCCGCGCTCTGTCTGTCCTGTCTGCCGCTCGCAACTCGTCGCTGCTCCTCATCGAAACCCATTCTTCGTAGCATTGCTTTTCTCCGGGAAGTGGACGGATCGCAATAAGGGCAGTCTGCTCCTCCTCCGTCTCACTAAAAATCGTGATCCCACGTTGCTCGCTTCGCTACGCCATCAAGCCATCCAGCCGCTGATCGAAGGCGCTTCTTGGCATGGAGACTCAGGCCATTCCACCGCCTTCCTAGTCGTCCTAAGCCGCTGTCTGTCGATTCCTGAAGATGCCCTCAGCAACTGATCGACAGCCACAACACAGCTGCAATCATCGGCCGCTGCTAATAAAGAGTAGGGTGCCTAGATGTGGTGCATCAAGAGATTGTTGTCATCGAGTCCTGCTCTGCTGATGGGTAGTTTCTGGTTGAGGCTGGCGTGTGGTCTATGCCAGTTGTATTGGTGGGTGAAGGATATCAGTGCGGCTGTTCTTTGCTTCAAGTTTTGATAAGTCTCTGCGTAGGCCCATTCTCTGAGGGCTGTCTGGATAAAGTGTTCCGCCTTACCGTTGGTGCGTGGCGTGTAGGGCCGGGTGCGGCGGTGCTTGAGCCCGAGCGTCCGGCAGGCGTGGCGGAAGCGGTTGGTCTTGTAGCAAGGCCCGTTGTCGGTGAGGATACGACTGGTTTGGATCGCCGAGACGCTGGAACCAGGTGGTGGCGGCAGCCAGGAAGTGGGAGGGTGACTCTTCTTTCTGGTTGGGATATATGGCGGTGCTCGCGAGCGATCCGCCTCCCGGTCCAGCGCTGGCGGAGGTGTGCTTCGACCCGCACCACCAGTTCGGCGGAGGTCAGCCGCGGCGAGCAGAGCGGGTGGCAGCTACGGTCACGCAACCTCGCCTCGCCCTCCTCGCGGAACCGCCTGACCCACTTCGCAACGCTCAGCCGGCCTCCGACTACAGCCATGATAAGTTCTTTCCGCTGATGCAGCGTCGTTCAAGCATGATAGTGATAGTCCATTCGTCTCCTGAGCCGCTAAGCTTCGCAACTTCAGCATCCCAGTTCTCGATCAAATGGACAACAAACTCCTGAAAGATCACACCTAGAGAGTCCCCAGTCAAGTCTGCGCTCGGAGCAATGTACAGCCCATAACCTGACTAGCTGCCAACCGCCATGTCAGCGCAGCCTGAACCTACGAAAAGCAGGCCATGGAAATGACAGAGTGTGGAAAGCATGGAAAGCCATAAAGCCGGCTTCCCACCCTTCCCACACTCTTCGGTAATCCCTTCGGGATTACCACTATTGGAATGGTCCGCCGCTTG